>ERZ1645187.768-NODE-768-length-31441-cov-40.716466_pt1 | contig 31441 bp, 34 predicted proteins | sample MGYA00575352_ERZ1645187 | MGnify/ENA primary metagenome ERZ1645187 (study PRJEB40837, sample SAMN11349314) | freshwater sediment metagenome | isolation source: river sediment | host: Sediment | place: India: Wazaribad , New Delhi | collected 2017-02-21 ... | reverse complement strand
GAGACGGGCGCTGGCGCGCCCTCCTCAGCATGAGGGGTGGGGAAGAACGGGCGCTCGTGCGCACTCCTCGGCATGAGGGGGAGAGCATGAGGGGAAGAACGGCCGCTTGAGCGGCGCGGGGTTCGGCCTATGCTGGTCGTCCCTGCAAATCGAAATGGAATGTCGATGACCGATCTCGCCGATCTTTTTCCGGGCTTCGACTCCCGCTGGTTCGATACGGAGGCGGGACGCATTTTCGCCCGCGTCGGCGGGTCGGGGCCGCCCGTGCTGCTCTTGCACGGCTTTCCGCAGACGCATGTCGAGTGGCATCGCATCGCGCCGGGGCTGGCGAGGAAATTCACCGTCGTCGCGCCCGATCTGCGCGGCTACGGCTGGTCTTCGGCGCCGCGCAGCGAGGGCGGCGAACTCTACGCCAAGCGCAGGATGGCCGAGGACGCGGTGAAGGTGATGGAGGCGCTCGGCTTCGCGCATTTCGCGCTCGTCGGGCATGATCGCGGCGGGCGCGTCGGCTATCGGCTGGCGCTCGACCATCCCGGCCGGCTGTCGAAACTCGCCGTGATCGACATCGTGCCGACGCTCGAAGTCTGGCGCGGCATGGACGCGGCCCGCGCCATGAAAATGTATCATTGGCTGTTTCTCGCCCAGCCCGCGCCGATCCCGGAAAACCTGATCGCGCCGGCGCCGCTCGACTGGCTCGATCATACGCTGGCGAGCTGGACCGCCGACAAGACGCTGCGCGCCTTCGACGCGCGCGCCATGGCGCATTACCGCGCCTCCTTCTCCGATCCCTCGCGCATTCACGCGGCCTGCGAGGATTATCGCGCCGGGGCGAGCATCGACCGCGAACTCGACGAAATCGACCATACGGCCGGCCACAAGATCCAGCCGCCGCTGCTGGTGCTGTGGGGCAGCCACGGCTTCCCCGCGCAGGGGCGCAGCCCGCTCGACGTCTGGCGCGAATGGGCGAAGGACGCGCGCGGGCAGGCGATCGAGTGCGGGCATTTCCTGCCCGAGGAGGCGCCGGAGGAAACGCTCGCCGCGTTGCTCGCCTTCCTGTGACGCGCGCGCCCGCCAAACCGCGCAAGCGGCGCGCGGCTGCGGGCCCCAGCGTCGCGCTGGCGCTGGGCGGCGGCGGCGCGCGGGGGCTTGCGCATATTCCCGCGCTTGAGGCGCTGGACGAGCTTGGCGTGCGGCCAAAAGCTCTCGCCGGCGCCTCGATGGGCGCGGTCGTCGGCGCCGCCTATGCGGCGGGGATTTCGGGGCGCGATCTGCGCGCGCATGTGCGGGCGATGGCGCGCGCGCCGGGCGAGGCCGTGGCGCGACTGATGCGGGCGCGCGCCGGCAGTCTGTTCGGCATTTTCGCCGGCGGGCTCAACAATCCGATGCTGCTCGACGGCGAAATCCTGCTGGAGGAATTCTGGCCCGCCGGCGTGCCGGACAGTTTCGACAAGCTGACCCTTCCGCTCATCGTCGTGGCGACGGATTTTCACGGGCGCTGCGAGACGGCCCTGAGCGCGGGCGCGCTCGCCTCCGCCGTCGCCGGCTCGATGGCGATCCCGACGCTCGTCAAGCCGGTGACGCGCGACGGGCTGACGCTGATCGACGGCGGCGTCGCCAATCCCCTGCCCTTCGATCATCTCTTCGGCAAGGCGGACATCGTCGTGGCGCTCGACGTGATCGGCGAACCCTCGACCGCCAAGGGCGAGGCGCCCTCGTCCTTCGAGGCGATGTTCGGCGCGGCGCAGATCATGCAGCGCGCCATCGCCAACCGGACGATCGCCCTCAAGCCGCCGGATATTCTCATCCGCCCGCAGATCGAGGCCTTCCGCGTGCTCGACTTTTTCCGCGCCGAGCAGATTCTCGCGGCCGGCGACAGCGCCAAGGACGCGCTGAAGCGGGCGCTGGCCGCGCGGCTGGAGGCGGCGACATGAGCGGACTGGCGCGCGGCGCGCTGCTGCCTCTTGCTTTCGCCAATTTCGTCGTCGGCGTCGGCGTTTTCGTCGTCATCGGCGTGCTGGCGCCGATCACGCGCGATCTCGATCTGAGCAAGGCGCAATCGGGCTGGGCGATGGGCGCCTATGCGCTCGCCTACGCCTTGACCTCGCCGGTCATCATCGCGGCGACGGGCCGCATCGACCGGCGGCTGGTCCTCGCCGGCGGGCTCGCCCTGTTCGTCGTCGCCAGCGTCGCGACGGCATTGGCGACAAGCGCCGCGACGCTTTTCGCGGCGCGGGTTCTGGCGGCGCTCGGCGCGGGCGTCGTGACTCCGGTCGCGGCGGGCGTCGCGGTGGCCGCCGCAGCGCCCGAAGAGCGCGGCAAGGCTCTGTCGCTGGTGTTTTCCGGCATGACCTTCGCGCAGGCGCTCGGCATTCCGGCCGGGGCCTGGCTCGGTTACGCGCTCGGCTGGCGCAGCGTGTTCTGGGCGGCGGCAGGCTTGTCGTCGCTGGCCTGCCTCTGGGTGCTGGCGCGCGCGCCGAAGGGACTGCCGTTTCAGGCGAGTTCGCTCGGCCAGCTCGCCCGCATTCTGGCCAGCCCGCTGCATGTGATCGCGGCGACCTTCACGGCGACGTTTCTCGGCGCGGCTTATGTCGTCTACACGTTTTTCGGACCTCTCGCCGAAATGCGGCTCGGCATGGGGCGCGACGGCGTGGCGTTGATGCTCGTCGCCTATGGCGCGGGCGCCGTCGCCGGCAACGCCGTCGGCGGGCGCATGGCCGACAGATTCGGGCCGGACCGGACGTTGATCTTGCTCGCGGCGACGCAGGTCGCGCTGACGCCGCTCATCACGCTGGTTCCCTTCGGACTTGCCGGCGGCATGGCGCTCGCCTTCCTGTGGAGCGTCTGCGGCTGGTCGTTCATGGCGCCGCAACAGATGCGCCTCGTCACGGTCGATCCGCAGGCGCAGGGCGTGATGCTGGCGCTCAACGCCGCCTCGATCTATCTCGGCAGCGCCATCGGCTCGACCATCGGCGGCTTCGTCTACGCCAACTGGAGCCTTGCCGCGACGGGCCCGGCCGCGGCGGTTCTATGCGCGCTGGCGCTGGCGCAATTGCTGTTTTCGATCGCGATGACGAAGCGGCGGAAGGCGGCGGCTTGAAATAACGTACGCAATCGCGTACGTTTGTGGATATGAAGACAACCTCCTACAGCGACTTCCGGCGCAACCTCGCCGGCATGATCGACGCCGTGAACGCCGACCACGAGCCGATGATGATCACGCGCGACCGCGGCAAACCGGCGGCCGTGCTGATGTCGCTTGAGGATTACGCCTCGTTCGAGGAAACTCGCTATCTGCTGCGCAGTCCTCGAAACGCCCAACGTCTTATCGATGCGATCCAGCAGCTTGAGGACGGAGCCGGCTTCGAAAAACGGCTGGCCGAATGAAGCTGATTTTCAGCGAGCAAGCCTGGGAAGACTATCTATTCTGGCAACAACACGACCCTAAACTTCTGGCCCGCCTGAATGGCCTGATCAAGGAATGCGCACGCACGCCGTTTCAGGGGACAGGCAAGCCTGAACCCTTGCGCGGCGCGTTATCCGGCTGGTGGTCGCGGCGGCTCAATCAGGAACATCGCCTCGTTTATCGCCCTACCGAGGATGGGCTGCTCATTGCGCAATGCCGCTATCATTACTGAGCATCCTACCGCCGTTCCCTGAAAAACGCCCGCAGCAGATCGGCGGCCTCGCCGGCCCTGATGCCGTCGTAGACGTCCGGCGCATGGTGGCAGGTCGGTTGCGCGAAAAAGCGCGGGCCGCTTTCGACGGCGCCGCCTTTCGCATCGCTGGCGGCGTAATAAAGGCGGCGGATGCGCGCGAAGGAGATGGCGGCGGCGCACATGGCGCAGGGCTCAAGCGTCACATAAAGATCGCAGCCCACGAGCCGCTCCGAGCCGAGCGCGCGAGCGGCGGCGCGGATCGCCAGAATTTCGGCGTGGGCGGTCGGATCGCGGTCCTCGATGGTGCGGTTGCCGGCGACGGCCAGCACATGCCCCTCCTTCACCAGCGCCGCGCCGATGGGCGCCTCGCCCCTTGCGGCGGCGGCGCGGGCGGCGGCGAAGGCCTGCGACATTGGATCGTCAGGTTTTTCGGCTTTGTCGATCATCCGCACTCCCGCGTCTCGCCGCACTCTGCTATCAGGGCGCATGAGCGACAACAGCAATAAAGGCGGCCGTCCGCCGCGCAAGCCCGGCGGCGCCTCTTCGCGCGGCGGCGCACCCCGCAAATTCGGCGACAAGCCGCGCAGCGACCGGCCCTTCGGCGACAGGCCGCGCGGACCGAAACCCGCCGGCGACAAGACATTCCGCGACAAGCCGCGCGCGGAAAAGCCGTTTGGCGAGAAGAGCGCCGGGCCGCGCAAGCCCCGCGCCGAGGGCGAAGGCTTCGCCAAGCGCGCGCCCCGCGATGGTTTTCAGAAGAAGCCCCGCGAAGGTTTCGAGAAAAGGTCCGGCGAGGGCTTCGAGCGAAAGTCCCGCGACGGCTTCGCCAAGCGGCCGATGCGGCGCGACGCCGCGCCGGCGCCGACGCATGAGGGCGACCGCATCGCCAAGGTCATGGCGCGCGCCGGACTTTGCTCGCGTCGCGACGCCGAATTGTGGATCGAGGCGGGCCGCGTCGCCGTCAACGGCAAGATTCTGGAAAGCCCGGCTTACAACGTCATGCCCGACGACAAGATCACCGTCGACGGCCATGCGCTGGCGCATCGCGAACGCACGCGGCTGTTCCTGTTCCACAAGCCGCGCGGGCTGGTGACGACCGACCGCGACCCGGAAGGCCGGCAGACCGTCTTCGACTATCTGCGCGAGACATGGCCGCAGGGGCCGCGCGTCGTCAGCGTCGGCCGGCTCGACATCAACACGGAAGGCCTGCTGCTGCTGACCAACGACGGCGGACTGGCGCGCGTGCTCGAATTGCCCGCCACCGGCTGGTTGCGGCGTTATCGCGTGCGCGCCAATGGCGAGACCGATCAGGCGCGTCTCGACGCGCTCTTGCATGGCGTCAGCATCGACGGCGTCGATTACGCCGGCATCGAGGCCAAGCTCGACCGCGTGCAGGGCGCCAACGTCTGGCTGACGATGGGGCTGCGCGAGGGCAAGAACCGCGAGATCAAGCGTGTGCTCGAACATCTCGGGCTGGCGGTGAATCGCCTCATCCGCATGAGCTTCGGGCCGTTCCAGCTCGGCGATCTGCCCGAGGGCGCGGTCGAGGAAGTGCGCACGCGCGTGCTCAAGGACCAGCTTGGGCCGCAACTCGCCGAACAGGCGGGCGCGGATTTCGACGGTCCGCTGCACGAACCGGAAAGCTTCGATCAGATCGCGCCGCGCCGCCCCGGCCGCCGGGACGATTTCGACGCGGAGCCCGCGCCGCGCGATCGCTTGCAGCGGCCGCAAGGTCCGCGCCGGCATGTGTCGACCCTGCGCGCCGACCGCGACGAGGAGATGGCGAGCGGCGCGCGCAAGCGCGTCGAGCGCGCCGAGACCGCCGACCGCAAAGGCCGCGCCGTCGCCGTCGAGCGCATCGTGCCGGCCCGGCCGAAGCTCGAAGCGCCGGCCAACCGCAACGCGCGCCGCTTCAAGGCGGAGCGCGAGGCGGCGGACGGCGACAAGCCGGCGCGTCGGCCGCGCCTGACGCGGGATGGCGAGGCGACTCGGGCGCCCCGCCGCACGCGCGACGGCGAGCAGCCGATGCGTCGCGAAGGACGCAGCGACGCGCCACGCGGTCCACGCAAATTCGAAGGCGGCGAAAGGCCCGCGCGCCGCTTCGAGGGCGAAAGCCGGGGTCCGCGCAAGGCCGAAGGCGGCGAAAGGCCAGCGCGTCGCTTCGAAGGCGAAGGACGCGGTCCGCGCAAATTCGAGGGCGGCGAAAGGCCCGCGCGCCGCTTTGAGGGCGAAGGACGCGGTCCGCGCAAATTCGAGGGCGGCGACAGAATGCAGCGCCGCGCCGACGGCGAAGGGCGGAGCGCGCGGCCGCCGCGCGCCGGCGCGCCCGTCAAGGGGCCGCGCGGGCCGCGGCCGGGCGGCCCCGGCGGCGGCAAGCCCGGCGGTCGTCCGCCGCGCAAGCCGACGCGCTAAGCGATGCGGATCGTCGGCGGGCGTTTCAAAGGCCGCGCGCTGAAAGGCCCTTCGTCGCAGGCGATCCGGCCGACGAGCGATCGCCTGCGCGAGAGCCTGTTCAACATTCTGACGCATGCCTATGGCGATATCGTCGAAGGCGCGCGCGTCATCGACCTATACGCCGGCACCGGCGCGCTGGGGTTGGAAGCCTTGTCGCGCGGCGCGGCTTTCGCGCTGTTCGTGGATGACGGCGCGGAGGCGCGCGCGCTGCTGCGCGCCAATATCGAGGCTCTGGGGCTTGGCGACGTCACGCGCATTTTCCGCCGCGACGCGCGCAAGCTCGGCGCGATGCCGCCGGGACAAGCGCACGATCTCGCCTTTCTCGATCCGCCTTACGGGCGCGGGCTCGCCGAGCCGGCTCTGGAGGCGCTGGCGGCGGGCGGCTGGCTCGCGCCGGGCGCGCTCGTCGTCGTCGAGGAAAGCGCGGAAGCCGCGCTCGCCCTGCCCGCGGATTTCGACATGCTGGAAAGGCGCGAAGCGGGCGACACGCAGATCGTCATCGCCCGTTTCAAAAACTAAGCTTCACTGCGTCTCGACATAGGCGCGGGCGAAGGCTTCCGTATTCGCCTGCGTCAGCCCGGCGATATTGATGCGTCCGTCGGGCACCAGATAGACGGCGCGATCGACGCGCAGACGCTCGGCCTGCCCCTCGCTCAGCGGCAGGCGCGAGAACATGCCGGTCTGGCGCGTGACGAAGGAGAAATCGCGGGCGTTGGAATGGCGCGCCAGCGCCGTCGCGAGGCCCTGACGCAGGCCCTGCATGCGCGCGCGCATGGCGTCGAGTTCGCCGCGCCATTGCGCCTTCAGCGCCGGGTCTTCGAGGATGAGGCGCACGCAGGCCGCGCCGTGATCCGGCGGCATCGAATACATGGTGCGGGCGATGAGGCTCATCTTGCCCTGCGCCAGCGCCGCCTCCTGCGCGTTCTTCGCGACGACCAGCGCCGCGCCGACGCGCTCGCGGTAGACGGAGAAATTCTTCGAGCACGACACGGCGACGACCATTTCCGGAACGCGGCCGGCGAGATGGCGCAAGCCCGCGACATCGGCGTCGAGACCATTGCCGAGGCCGGCGTAAGCAAGATCGACCAGCGGCAGCAGGCCGCGCGCGACGATGAGGTCGCTCACTGCGCGCCATTGCTCCATGTCGAGGTCAGCGCCGGTCGGGTTGTGACAGCAGCCGTGCAGCAGCACGATATCGCCGGCCTGCGCCTTGCCGAGATCGGCCATCATGGCGTCGAAACGCAGGCCGCCGGTCGCGGCGTCGAAATAGGCGTAGGGCTTGAGCGTCAGGCCGGATGTCGAGATCAGCGGCACATGGTTCGCCCAGGTCGGATCGGGCGCATGGACGATGGCGCCGGGACGCGCGGCATAAAGCAGATCGGCCAGCACGCGCAGCGCGCCGGAGCCGCCCGGCGCCTGCGCCATGGCGACGCGGGCGCGCTCGACGCTCGATCCCAAAGCCAGATCGGCCATGGCGGAATTGAAGGCCATATCGCCGAGAATGCCGAGATAGGTCTTGGTGTCCTGCGCCGCATAAAGGCGCTTCTCGGCCTCACGCACGGACGGCATGATCGGCGTGCCGCCGGCCTCGTCCTTGTAGACGCCGACGCTGACGTCGATCTTGTTCGTCCGCTGATCCTCGCGGAAGAGCTGCATGATCGACAGGATGAGGTCGGGCTTGGCGGGCGGAAGAACTTCGAACATGGCGATTTCCTGCTTCAGGTTGCGCTCTTCTAGCAGGTCGCCGCCGCTTGGATAAGCAGGCTTATCACGTTCGGGCGGCGGCCAAGCGCTCGCGCAGCAGTGTCGCCATCGCGTCGGCTTCGTCGAAGACGAGCGTCACCGGCAGGGCCAGCGGCGGCGGCGCATGCGGGGCGACGAGCGCGACGGGAATGCGCGCCAGATCCTTCTCGGTCGTGACGAGCAACGCGCCGCGCGCCTCGGCTTCGGCCTGCAAGCCGGCGACTTCCTCGCGCGCAAAGGGATGATGATCGCCGAAAGCGTGACGCGCGACGAGATTGGCGCCGAGCGCCGCCAGCGTCGCGAAGAATTTCTCCGGCCGGCCGATGCCGGCGAAGGCGACAACGTCGCGGCCCGCGAACATTCGCGCCGCCTCGACCTGCGGTTCAAGACGCGCGCGGAACACCGGCTTGTTCGCGGCGCGCGACGCAACGCGATCGCCGGGCGCTCCCGCGCCGATCAGCACAAGCGCCGAGACATGGGGCATTTGCGCCGCGAGGGGCGCGCGCAAGGGGCCGGCGGGCACGCAATAGCCGTTGCCGGCGCCGCTCGCGCCATCGACGACAGCCAAGCGCACGTCCTGACGCAACGTCCGGTTTTGCAGGCCGTCGTCCATAACGATCACGCTGGCGCCCAACGCGCGCGCGGCTTCAGCCCCGGCGCGACGGTCAGCGCTGACGATTGTCGGCGCGGCGCGGGCGAGCAGCAGCGGCTCGTCGCCGACGAAATTCGCGTCATGTCGCGCCGGATCGACGACGACGGGAGGGCCTTTGCCGGCAAGGCCGCCATAGCCGCGCGAGAGGAAGACGGGCGTCTCTCCCATGTCGCGCAGCAGCTGCGCCAACGCCAGGGCGACGGGCGTCTTGCCGGCGCCGCCGGCGACAAAATTGCCGACGCAGATCACGGGGACGCCGGCGTGCGCGCCCTCTCCGCGCATCTTCAGAGCCGTCGCCGCGCCATAGAGCGCGCCGAGCGGCCAGAGCGCGCGGGCTCGCCAATCCGGCCGTTCCGTCGTCCAGAAGGCCGGCGCGCGCATCACCGCCGCTCGATCAGCATTTGCGCAAAATAGGGTTCGAGCGCGCTCTCGACCCGCTGCGCGGCGCCGCCCAGCGCATCGACCGCGTCTGCGGCGGCGCGCGCCATCTTTCGCAACTCGGCCGGCGTCGACAGAAGGTTGCGCAATTCGCGCGTCAAGGCGTCGGCGTCGGCAACGATCTTGGCGCCGCCCGAAGCGTCGAGCGCTTCATAGACTTCCTCGAAATTCTGCACCTGCGGACCATGCAGGATGGCCGCGCCAAGTTTGGCCGGCTCGATGGGATTTTGCCCGCCGCCGCCGGCCAGCGACTTGCCGACAAAGACGACGCTGGTCAGGCGGTAGAACAGGCCGATCTCGCCCATCGTGTCGGCGAGATAGATTTGCGTGTCGCGCGTCAGCGGCTCGCCTTTCGAACGCTGCGCGAGATTGAGACCGCTGGCGCGGCCAAGGGCGGCGATGGCGTCGCCGCGCGGAGCGTGCCGCGGGGCGACAATCGTGAGCAGCGTCGGAAACCGCTCGGACAGCGCCCGATGCGCGGCGAAGACGATCTCCTCCTCGCCGTCATGCGTGGAGGCGGCCACCCAGACCGGGCGGGCGCCGATCTGACCGCTCAATTGCGCGACGGCGGCGCCGTCGGCGGGCGGCGGCGGCACGTCATATTTGAGATTGCCGGCGACAAGCACGCGCGCCGCGCCCAATTGCATCAGCCGCGCCGCGTCGGCCTGCGTCTGGGCAAGGCAGATGTCGAAGCGGTCGAGCATTTCGTGGATGAAGCCCGGCGCCTTCTGCCACCGGCGGAACGACCGCTCTGACAGGCGCGCGTTGACCAGCACCAAGGGAACGCCGCTTTCGTCAACGGCGGCGATCATGTTCGGCCACAACTCCGACTCGGCGAACAGCACGATGTCGGGGCGCCAATGCGCCAGAAATTTCTCGACGAATTTCGGCACGTCGAGCGGCACATATTGATGGAACGCCCCCGCCGGCAGGCGAGCGGCGAGCACGGCGGCTGACGCGACCGTGCCTGTCGTCATGAGCACGTTGAAGCCGCGCGCCGTCAGGCGCTCGACCAGCGGCAGCAGAGCCAGCCCTTCGCCGACGCTCGCGCCGTGCAGCCATGCGAGCTGCCCCTCCGGACGCGGCAGGCCAGGCGTCGCAAGACGCTCGCGCAAACGGCGCGCGTCTTCCTTGCCCTGTCGCCGGCGCCATTGCAGCAGCGCCGGCGCGACGGGGCCGAGCGCTGTCGTGGCGAGGCGATAGGCCGCTACGAAAGGACGGGTCAGCATGGCTTCATTCTCCCGCGCGGGCGTTTCCGCACGGCCTGTTTCAGTGCTGATGCTCGGCCGGGTCCATCAGACGGTGCAGATGCACGACGAAATAACGCATCAACGCATTATCGACCGTGCCCTGCGCCTTGGCCTTCCACGCCGCATGGGCGGAGGCGTAATTCGGGAACACGCCGACGACGTCGATCTTGGACAGATCGCGGAACTCGTGGCCGTGGAGTTCTTTCAGTTCGCCGCCGATGACGAGATGCAGCAACTGGGTTTCGTTCGAATCGCTCATGTGCAAACCTGCCTGTGTTTTCGAAAACCATTCCTTGCCGGGCTCAGCCCGGCGGCCTTGAGCGGCCCTCCGTCCGCCGAGCGCGGCGCGCCGCCTCGGTCAGTTGGGCGTGAATCTGCGCCGGCGCCGCCGTCAACAGTCCATGCCTCGTATGTTCGCGATTATAGACCGGGGCGCGGCCATCGAGATCGGTGAGAAGCCCGCCAGCCTCGCGCAAGATGAGATCGGCCGCAGCCAGATCCCAGTCATGCGCATTCTCGCCGACGAGCCCGGCGTCAAAACGGCCGCAGGCGACGCCGACAAGGCGCACCGCCAACGACGGCACGCGAGGCTGCGCCGCGAAAGGAAGGCCCGCACGATCAAGGTCGGCAGCCGTCGCCGGCGTCGCCGCGAGGCGGGTCATCGCGTCAAAACGCTGCGCAGCGGAGACGCGGATCGCCGCGCCGTTGAGAAAAGCGCCGCCGCCAGCCGTCGCGGTGAAAGTCTCCGCCAGCGCCGGGGCGTGGACGACGCCGCAAATCGGTCGGCCGTCTTCGACCAGCGCGATGGACACAGCCCAACGCGCGTCGCCGGCCGCATAGCCGCGCGTGCCGTCGATGGGATCGACGATCAGCACGCGGCGCTCGCTCAGGCGGGCGCGGGAATCGGTCGTCTCCTCGGAGAGCCAGCCGGCTGTCGGCATCAGCGCGCCGAGACGGTCTTTCAGGAAGGAATCGACCAGCAGATCGGCGTCGGTGACGGGCGAGCCGCCCGCCTTGTGACGCACATCGGCGGAGGTATGCGCGCCGGGGCGAAAATAGCGCAGCGCCAGCTCTCCCGCCGCCAGAGCGGCCTCGGCCAGCATCTGCGTCAGCGCGTCTGTTCGCGTGTCTGCGTCCAAGCCGGCCGCCTGTTTCTGCCAATTTGTCATGGGTCGCGCCGGTTTAGCCGCACCGGCCCGGCGGCGCAAGGCGACAATCGGCGAAAGCGAGGCCCAAGCGCGGCCGCAATGCCCGGATTTCCATCAAATTTGAACGACCCCAGCAGCCCCCGCTTAGGCATCCGCAACGAAACGCCTTCCAAAACATGCATTTACCTGAGGTTCACCGAAAAATTTAGGGCGATGTCGGCTGCATGCGGCCCACAGTCGCGGATGAAAGCGCGACATCATGTGGCGCTCCGGAACGATCCCAATGTCCGCACTCGCCTCCTTGCCGCTCGCTTTCGACATGCGTGACCCGCGCGCCGAGGGCTGTTCGCGTCAGGTGACGCTGCGCCGCGACAGCATCGTCATCGCCCGCCGCGTCGCCGGCATCGACATGCGCGTCAACGTGCCGTTGTCCGCTTATGCGGGCGTCGCCTTGTCGACCGAGACGCATTGCAACGGCTCCGTGTCGTATCGTCTGGTGCTGGCGCATCGCGACGCCGATCTCAACGCGGTGCTGTTCGAAACGGACGACGATACGAATATCGTCGCGCTGTGGCGGGCTTTTGCGCAGGATCTGGGCTTGCCCGGCCTTGTCGAAACCGAGCCGGGCCGTTTCGTGCGCGCCGACGCGGGCCGTCACCCGCCGATGCGTCGGCGCAACGCCGCGCTCACCGGCCGTCGCCCGCGTTTCCTGATGCGGCGACGCATGGGCGAACATTCCGATGCGCCGGTCGTCCATGCCGACGAACGCGAAATCGTCTGCTACGAATAAGAGCTGTTGAGCAGCGCCTGCGCGGCGAGGCCAGCGAAGAAAATCATCCCGGCGTTGCGGTTGGAGCGAAACAGCCGCAGCGCCATCGCGCCGTCATGCGGGTCAATCCGGCGCGTCTGCCAGACAAGATGCAGCGCGAAACCGAACAGGCCGATATGAGCGAGCGGGCCGGCATGGACCAGCCATAACGCCGCCTCGCCCGCGACCGCCGACAGAAAATAGAGACCGGCGACGCCGAGGCGCACATTCTCTCCGAAAAACCGGGCCGTCGATTTCACCCCGGCGATCGAATCGTCGCGCACGTCCTGCAACGCGTAGATCGTGTCGTAGCCGATGGTCCAGAAAATCGCCGAGACGTAGATCAGCACGGCGGGCGCCGAGAGCGAGCCGAACACCGCCGCCCATCCCATCAGTCCGCCATAGGCGAAGGCCAACCCCAATACCGCCTGCGGCCACGAGGTGACGCGCTTCATGAAGGGATAGATCGCGACGAAGCCAAGCGAGGCGAAGCCAAGCGCAATCGCAAAGCGATTGAAGCAGAGCAGAACGGCGAGGCCGATCAACGCCTGCAAGACGAGAAACAGCTTGGCGTCGCGCGGAGCGACCCGGCCCGAGGGCAACGGCCGGCCGCGCGTGCGCTCGACCTTGGCGTCGATTTCGCGATCGACGAGATCGTTATAGGTCGATCCCGCGCCGCGCATGGCGACGGCGCCGATCAGGAACAACAGAAGGTGGCTGACATAGAGCCCCCGTCCCTCCGCCATCGCCGCAAGCGCGCTCGACTCCCAGCACGGCAGCAGCAACAGCCACCAGCCGATCGGCCGGTCGACGCGGGCAAGCTGGAGATAGGGCCGCAGGCGCGGCGGCGCGATCTGGAAAAGCCATTGGCCCGGCGCGGCGTCCGGCAATGCGCCCGACGCCGTTTGACGGCCGGAGTTCGGCGCGCTCACAACGGGCCGGTGGGCAATTTCTGCGGGCCGTGATAGCCGAAGCCGCCCTGCGCCTGCTGCTCCTGCTGGCGGCGTTGCATTTCCTGCATCTTCTTCATCTGGCCGATGGCGGCGCAGGCCTGACCGGCGATGCCGCCGGTCTTCGCCGCGCTCTGCTTCACGTTGGAGATGGCGTCGTCAGGAATGGAGCACCATTCCTTGTTCTTCTCCATATAAGCGGCGAGTTGGCGCTCAATGGCGGCCAGATTGCGAAGCTGCGGGCAGGCCGTCACCGGGTTGAGCTTGCCCTTGAGCTTCTTGGCGGAAGCGTTGAGCGCGCCGATCTGGGACATGCGGCGCTCGTTCATCTTGGCTATGTCTTCCTGACAATCGGCATAGGCCGCGCCGGCGAACCCGGTCACGCCGAAACCGACGGCGACGGCGAGGAAAATCGCCTTGCGGCCGAAAGCGCGCTGCGTCATCGCGGAAAATCCGAAGGCCTTCATGTCGAACTCACTTTTTGCGCGCAAAGCGCCCGCGCCAACATGCGGCCCTGCTCCGCCGCCGTCACTGGGTCAGTCATAGCAACGACCCGACAGAGCCGGCAAGCGCCGCACCATGCTCCTGCGCGGGAAAAACGGCGGCACGATGGCGATTTGGCCGATTTTCGCACAGGCGGGCGCTTGCCGGCGCCCGGCGCATCGGCCACAAGGACGGCATGTCCCGCTATGATTTCGATGCGCCGCGTCTGTTCGTCGAGGGCGATCTTGGTCCAGGCGCACGCCTCGCCCTCGACCGCGCGCAGGCCAATTACCTGCTCAACGTCCTGCGTCTCGGCGCGGGCGACGAAATTCTGATTTTCAACGGCCGCGACGGCGAGTGGCGGGCCGGCGTCGAGCCTGACGGACGCAAGAGCGCGCATCTCGTCGCCAGCGCGCAGACGCGGCCGCAACCCGGCTCGCAAGACGTCGCCTATTGTTTTGCGCCGCTCAAACACGCCCGCCTCGATTACATGGTCCAAAAAGCGGTGGAAATGGGCGCAAGCGCGCTTTGCCCCGTGATCACCCGGCGCACGCAGGCCGCGCGCGTCAATCTCGAACGCATGCGGGCCAACGCCATCGAGGCAGCCGAACAATGCGGCGTGCTCGCCCTGCCGACCATCGCGGCGGAGGCGCGCTTCGACGCCTGGATCGCCGCGTTCGACCCGGAGCGATTACTGATTTTCTGCGACGAGGACGCCGAGGCCGCGCCGCTGCCGGCGCTGGCGGACGCCGCGAAAGCGCCGCGGGCGATTTCGGTGCTGATCGGGCCCGAGGGCGGTTTCGACCCGTCCGAGCGCGCGGCCTTGCTGCACATGCCGAACGTCTTGCGTTTGTCGCTCGGTCCGCGCATCCTGCGCGCGGACACCGCCGCCGTTGCGTCGCTGGCGCTGGTCCAGGCCGCGCTCGGCGATTGGCGATAGTCGCGCGCATCATGATATCGCCACGATGCTGTCGTTCCTACGGGTACTCATTTGTCATCGGATAGCGTGATGATTCGTCGAGGCGTTTGCGAAAGCGTTCTGCTGATGACCGTGGCCGGCGTCGCGCTGGCGGCGTTTGGCGGCGTTGTCGCTGCCGGCGAAACCCTGCCGGGCCGCGGCGCGAAGCCCCGCGCGGATCGTTGCGTCGCGCTGCATGGCCCCGGCTTCGTCGCCGTCGAAGGCACCGACGCCTGCATCAAGGTCGGCGGCCATATCCGCGTCGATTCCGGCGTGTCGAGCCGGGCGCGTTCGACGCCGTGGCGCGGCGGCTCGCTCGGCTCGGGCGTCGCCACATCCGCCGGCGTCGACGTCGAAACCCGCGCCGACACCGAGATCGGACCGGTGCGTGGCGTGCTGCGCCTGCGCGGCGGAATGCCCGGGGTCAACGACCCCTTCTTCCGCTGAGCGCGGGCGCCGACACAACCGACGAAGCGAAGCCGACCGCGCGACCGGCGGCGCGACGCGCCGTCTTCACCGAAGGTTCGATCATGCGCCACGTGCTGTCGATGACAGCTGCGGGCTCCATCGGTCTGATCGCGGTCTTCGTCGTCGACCTCTTGTCGCTGATCTATATTTCCCGGCTCGGCGAGCCCAAACTTACTGCTGCGGTCGGCTTCGGCACGCAGGTGCAGTTTTTCGCCACCTCGCTGCATATCGGGCTGGCCATCGCCATCGGCGCCGTCGTGTCGCGCGCGCTGGGCGCTGGAAAGCGCGACCGGGCGCGCCGTCTCGCTGGCGCGAGTCTTGTGCTTGGCGCCGTCCTGTCGGCGGCGACCGTCGCCGTTTTGTGGCCGTTGCGGCATTCCATCCTGGCGCTCTTGGGCGCACAGGGGGAAACGCGCGACATCGCGGCGACGTTTTTGTCCATCACGTTGCCGGCCAATCTCTTCTTCAGCCTCGGCATGTCGCTGTCGGCCATCCTGCGGGCTGCTGGCGACGCGCGGCGGTCGATGTATGTGACGCTCTTCGGCGGCGTGACGACGGCGATCCTCGACCCGATTTTCATTTTCGGATTCGGGCTCGGCGTCGAGGGCGCGGCCATCGTCATCGTGCTGTCGCGTCTCGTCTTCCTCATCGTCGGCTGGCGCGGCGCGGCGCGGGCGCACGATCTTGTCGGGGCGCCGTCGCGCACGACGTTCGGCGCCGATCTCGGCGCGATCCTCGCCATCGCCGGCCCGGCGGTCCTGACGAATATCGCGACGCCCGTCGGACAGGGTTTCGCCATGCGCGTCTTTTCCGGCTTCGGCGAGCCGGCGGTGGCGGCTTTCGCCATGATCGACCGCATCGTGCCGGTCGCCTTCGGCGTTCTCTTCGCCCTGTCCGGGTCGGTCGGGCCGATCATGGGGCAAAATCTCGGCGCGAAGCTTTTTGACCGCGTGCAACGCACGCTGACGGATTGTCTGATTGTCGTCGCTATCTATGTCGTCATCATCTGGCTTGTCTTATGGGCGGCGGGGCCGGCCATCGTCTGGCTGTTCGGCGCGCAGGGAGAGGCCGCCCGCATCGTCCTGTTCTTCTGCGCCGTCGGCGCTTTGACCTGGCTGTTTCTCGGCGGGCTTTTCGTCGCCAACGCCGCCTTCAACAACCTCGGCTTCCCCTTGCTCTCGACGGCGTTTAACTGGGGACGCGCGACGCTCGGCACGATTCCCTTCGTGACGCTGGGGGCGCAAATCGGCGGCCCCGAGGGCGGGCTTGTCGGCATGATCGCCGGCGCGGCGCTTTTTGGGACCGGCGCGATGACGACCGCTTATTTCGTGACCCGCAGACTCGCAAAAACCAAAGCCGCGCCCTAGATTACGCTCGGCCACCCGGCCGGATTTCGGGCGATATTTCAGGAAGGGCCCTTCGATGTTCAACCTCAATGATATTTTTCAGGCCTCGCAGGGCGGCCAGGCGATGGAGAACCTCGCCCGCCAGTATGGCATTTCGGTCGATCAGGCCAACGAGGCCGTGAAGGCGCTGATTCCGGCCATGTCCATGGGCCTGCAACAACAGGCGGGCAATATGGACGCGATGGGCGCGATGTTCGGCAAGATGTTCGACGCGCGCAATCAGGAAGCCTTCGAAACGACCGACCCGGCGCCGGCCGAAGCCGGCGAGGAGGTCGTCAAAGACATGTTCGGCTCGTCCGACAACGCCAGCCGCGTCGCCGAACATGCGGCTGCGGCCGCCGGCCTGCCCCCCGATCTGATGGGCCAGATCATGCAATCCGTCGCCTCGACCATGATGGGCGGGCTTGGCGCCTCGCTGCAAAATCAGGGTATGGGCGGATTGTTCGGCCAGCTCGCCAACGCCGCCGGCCAAGGCGGCCTCGGCTCGATCCTCGGCCAGATGATGGGCGGCGCGCAGAGCGGCGGCCTCGGCTCCATTCTCGGCCAGATGATGGGCGGCGGACAGCAGGCGCAAGCGCCGGCGGGCGGCGGCCTCGGCGGCATGCTCGGCAATGTGCTGGGCGGCCTCTTCGGCGGGGGCCAGCAGGCCCCGCAGCAATCAAGCGCGCCGACGCCCGGCGGGCTGGACCCGGCGACGATTCAGGCCGGCATGGAGATGTTGGGCAAGATGTTCCAGCCGGGCGTGCAGACGGGCGGCGCCCAGCAGGCCGGATTGCAGGATCTCTTCGGGCAAATGTTCGGCGGCAAGCGCTGACGTAGACAGGCGGGGCGCGCGCGTTGCGCCCCGTCGCCTCAGGTCAGGCTGCCGGCGATCGGGCCAAGGAACTTGCCGCTGATGCGGGTCCCCACGAGCGTGACGCTCGTGATGATGATGATCGAAATCAGCGTGCCGATGAGGGCATATTCGATCGCCGTGGTTCCTTCTTCGTCAGAGCAAAATCGGCGGAGCTGAGACAAGGAACGAAATCCTTATATTGCGAGTTGGCGTAAGCTTATGCGCCACCACCTTAAAAAGGCTTAACCGCGAAGATTAAGGCGGATTAAATTTTAGACGGTACTAGGTTTTTTTTCCTTGATTTTAAACCTCGCCATTCCCACCTTTCACGGCGGCGCCGCAGTTGCGGCGATTGAATCTGAAAGGTTTTCCCATGGCTCTCCGTATCTGCGCGTCCGCAACCGTCGCCAAAGCGCGCGCGTTGTATGAAACGACGGAGGCCTCCTGCTCCGAAGCGGCGCGGCAAAGCGGCCTCTCGAGAACCAGCGTCGCGCGTTACGCCAAAAAACAGGGGTGGCGCAAAAAGTCCGCCGCAGCGCCGATGCCTTCCGCCGAGGCGCGCGACTCCGCCGCCGATCTCGCCTTGCGGCTTTGGGCCGCCCTCGAGCGGCGGATCGCGGCGGTCGAGCGCAACCCGGAAAGCGCCCCGGTGCGCGATTATGTGGCGCTGGCGCGGGCGTTGCGCGATCTCGCGGCGCTGAAGCCCGAGCCGGCGCGCGCGACAAGCGACATCCCTAACAGCGAGGCGTTGCGCGCCGACCTGGCCGCGCGGCTGGAGCGCATTCTCGATGACGGGGCCGACGCGATTGCGTCGCACGGCTGCCGCCCTTAAAAGCATGATGCGCTTTTTTGCGCCAAAACACGCCGCGCAATTTGCGGTTTGAAAGAAAGACAGAGAATGGCGCGCGACGTCACCGACACGCAACCGATCGAGTCCCGCGACGAGCTCGTCGCCTGGTTTGAAGCGGGCTCGAAACCGAACGGCCCGTTCCGCGTCGGCACCGAGCACGAGAAAATTCCATTCTACGCCGCCGATAGAACGCCTGTGCCTTACGGCGGCCCGCGCGGCATCCGCGCGCTGCTCGAAGGCATGCAGGCGCGGCTTGGGTGGGAGCCGATTCTCGACGACGAAAATCTCATCGGCCTCTTCGATGAAAAAGGCGGCGGCGCCATTTCGCTCGAACCCGGCGGGCAGTTCGAATTGTCCGGCGCGCCGCTCGACACGATCCACGAGACGGCGGCCGAGACGCGTTCGCATTTCGCGCATGTTCACGCCGTCGCCGAGCCGCTCGGCATTTCGTTTCTCGATCTGGGCATGAGCCCGCTGTGGTCGCTGGACGAGACGCCCGTCATGCCGAAGCGCCGCTACAGCATCATGATGCGCTACATGCCGAAGGTCGGGACGCGCGGCCTCGACATGATGTTTCGCACGGCGACGATCCAGGCCAATCTCGACTACGCCGGCGAGGCCGATATGGTCGAGAAGCTGCGCGTGTCGCTGGCGCTGCAGCCCCTGGCCACGGCGCTCTTCGCCAATTCGCCGTTCACAGGCGGCAAGCGCAACGGACGCCTGTCCGAACGTTCGGAAATCTGGCGCCATACCGACAATGCGCGCGCCGGCATGCTGCCTTTCGCGTTCGAGCCGGGCATGGGTTTCGAGCGCTACGTCGATTACGCGCTCGACGTGCCGATGTATTTCGTCAAGCGCGGCGATACGTATCACGACGTGACCGGCGCGAGTTTTCGCGACCTGATGGCCGGCAAACTTGCGGCTTTGCCCGGCGAGCGCGCCACCGTCTCGGACTGGGCCAATCATCTCTCGACGATTTTCCCGGAAGTGCGGCTGAAGCGGTATATCGAGATGCGCGGCTGCGACGGCGGGCCGATGTCTCATATCAACGCCCTGCCCGCCTTCTTCGTCGGCCTGCTTTACGACAATGCGGCGCGCGACGGCGCCTGGCGGATCGTCAAGGACTGGAGCGCAGCGGAGCGCGAGCAATTGCGCGCCGACGTTCCGCGTCTCGGCCTCGGCGCCAAGATCGGCGGGCGCAGCCTGCTCGACATCGCGCGCGACGTTCTGCCGCTGGCTAGCGCCGGTCTGGCGCGGCGCGCGCGGCGCGACGACAGGGGCCGCGACGAGACGATCTATCTCGCTCCGCTGAACGAGATCGTCGCCAACGGCCGCAACGCCGCGCAAAATCTGGTCGAGCTTCACGCGGGACCGTGGAACGGCAGCGTTCTGCCGGCCTTCACGGATTGCGTGTATTGAGATGAGCAAGCCGCAGCTTCGCATTTTTCTCTGTGCCCCGCGCGGCTTCTGCGCCGGCGTGGTGCGCGCCATCGACGCGGTGGAGCGGGCGCTCGAAATCCACGGACCGCCCGTCTATGTGCGCCACGAGATCGTGCACAACAAATATGTGGTCGAAGGCCTGCGCGCGAAGGGCGCGATCTTCGTCGACGAACTCGACGAAATTCCGCCGACGCAGGCGCCGGTGATCTTCTCGGCGCATGGCGTGCCGAAGTCGGTGCCCGTCGATGCGGCCGCGCGCAAGTTCTTCGCCATCGACGCCACCTGCCCGCTGGTGACGAAAGTGCATCGCGAGGCCGAGATTCACCACAAGCGCGGGCGGCAGGTGGTGCTCATCGGTCATCAGGGGCACCCGGAAGTCGTCGGCACGATGGGGCAATTGCCCGACGGCGCCGTGCTGCTGGTGGAGACGCGCGCCGACGTTGCGGCGCTTGCGCCGGCCAATCCCGACAATCTCGCCTATGTGACGCAAACGACGCTGTCGGTCGACGACACGCGCGACGTTGTCGCCGCGCTCACCGCGCGGTTCCCGTCTATCGTCGGGCCGCATCGCGAAGACATTTGCTACGCCACGACCAACCGGCAGGAAGCGGTGAAATCGGTGGCGCACAAGGTCGATGCGCTGCTTGTCGTCGGCTCGCCGAACTCGTCCAACTCACAGCGTCTGCGCGAGGTGGCCGAACGCGCCGGCTGCCCCGTGGCGCGGCTCGTGCTGCGCGCCGAAGACCTCAACTGGAGCGAGCTTTCGGGCCTGAAAACGCTCGGCGTCACCGCCGGCGCCTCCGCCCCGGAAATTCTGGTCGAGGAAATCATCGACGCCTTCCGTCAGCGCTACGAGGTGACGGTAGAGATTGTTTCGACCGCCGACGAAAGCGTCTTCTTCCCCTTGCCGAAGGAATTGCGGCCGGAAGGGTGATTGACCGCTACATCATCAGCAGCATCGCCACGCCGACGATGATCAGCGCCATGCCCAACCATTCACGCGCGCTTGTGCGCTGCCGGAAGACGCGGCGCGAGGCGATTTGCGCGAAGGGGATTTCGACAAGGGCCAGTGTGCGCACGCGCGCGGCGTTTTCGATGGCGAAAGCCAGAAACCAGAATTGCGAGGCGAGCGCGCCCATGAAGCCGGCGCCCAGCGACGGCCTCCACGCCGCAACGAGCGCTGTCAGCAATTTGCGGTCCAGCGTCGCGAGATAGACGAGTATCAACGCCGTTTGCAGCGCCAGCGTCATCGCCAGCACGCTCGAAGCGCCGATGACGAAGGACGGCGCGCCCAGCGCCACGATCGACGCGCGATAGCCGATGGCCGAAATCGCAAACAGCGCCGCCGATGACAGGCCGAGCGCGGCGGGACGCCAATCGCGCGGCGCGTCCTCTGCCGATTTTGGCCAGGACATCAGCGTCACGCCCGCCGTCGCGACAGCAATGGCGAGCCAGCTCGCAAGTCCAAGATGTTCGCCCAGCGCCAGAGCGCCGAACAGAGCCACCTGCACGGGTTCGGTCTTGGTGTAGGCCGTGGCGACGACGAACGAGCGGGCCTGCATCGTGGCCAGCAACAGCCCGGTCGCGAGGATTTGCGCGACGCCGCCCGTCGCCGCCCAGACGAGCGAAGCCGCGCCCGGCCGGGGCGGCCAAACGCCGATGGCGGCGCTCAGAACCGCCAGAAACAGCAGCGCGAAGGGCAAGCCATAGACGAAACGCACGAAAGTCGCGCCGCGCGTGCCCAGCGTCGCGACGAGATCGCGCTGCATGGCGTTGCGCGCCGTCTGCGCGCCGGAAGCGGCGATGGTGAAGGCGGCCCAGAGCCAGAACGGCGGCGCGATCGGCAAAATTCTTCTCCCCGGCCGGTTTGACCCGGCCGCCCGCCCTCGCTAACACGGGGCCGCCCGCCGGCGCAAAGCGCAGGCGTCCGATCCCGAACGAGAGCGCCATGGCTGTTTACACCGAAGTGAGCGAGGACGACCTCGACGCTTTTGTCGCCGGTTACGACATCGGCGGCGTGTTGTCGCTCAAGGGCATCGCCGAGGGCGTCGAGAATTCCAATTACCTGCTTCATACGGAGCGCGGTTTCTACATTCTCACGCTCTACGAGAAGCGGGTGAACGAGGCCGAACTGCCGTTCTTCCTCGACCTTCTGGAGCATCTTTCCGCGCGCGGGCTCACCTGCCCGCAGCCGGTGAAAAACCGGGCGGCTCAGGCCTTGGGCCGGCTCGCCGGGCGGCCCGCCGCCATCGTCACCTTTCTCGACGGCATGTGGATCAAGAAGCCGGACGCGCGCCAGTGCGCCGCCGTCGGCGAGGCCCTCGCCAAGTTGCACAAGGCGGGCGCCGATTTCCCCGGCCGGCGCGCCAACGCGCTGTCGCTCGATGGCTGGACGCAGCTTTTCGAGAGCGTGCACGCGCGCGCCGATCAGGTCGTGCCGGACCTCTCCGCCGCCATCGACGCCGAGCTGGGGCATCTGCACGCCAACTGGCCGGCGTCCCTGCCGGCCGGCGTCATCCACGCCGATCTCTTTCCCGATAACGTGTTCTTCCTCGGCGGCAAGCTGTCGGGGCTGATCGACTTCTATTTCGCCTGCACCGACGCTTTCGCCTACGATCTGGCGATCACGCTCAACGCCTGGTGTTTCGAGACGGACGGCTCGTTCAACATCACCAAGGGTCTGGCGATGATCAACGGCTACGAGCGCGTGCGCCGGCTTGAGGATGCGGAGGTCGCCGCCCTGCCGACGCTGGCGCGCGGCGCGGCCCTGCGCTTCCTGCTCACCCGCCTCGTCGATTGGCTCAACGTGCCGGAGGGCGCTTTGGTGAAGCCGAAAGACCCGATGGAATATGTGCGCCGCCTGCGTTTCCATCAGTCGATTTCGAGCGCGCGCGAACTCGGGCTGTTGCGGTGAAGGTCGACATCTGGACGGACGGCGCCTGTTCCGGCAATCCGGGGCCAGGCGGCTGGGGCGCCATCCTCACCTATAACGGCTACGAGAAGGAACTCTCGGGCGGCGAGCCCGAGACGACCAACAACCGCATGGAGCTGATGGGGGCGATCAGCGCGCTCGAAGCGCTGACGCGCGCCTGCGACGTCGTTCTGCACACCGATTCGCAATATGTGAAAAACGGCGTCACGAGCTGGATTCACGGCTGGAAGCGCAACGGCTGGCGCACGGCCGACAAGAAGCCGGTGAAAAACGCCGAACTCTGGCAACGCCTCGATGCGGCGCGCGATCGCCACAGCGTCGAATGGAAATGGGTGAAGGGCCACGCCGGCGACGAGATGAACGAGCGCGCCGACGCGCTGGCGCGGGCCGGCATGGCGGCGTTTCTTCCCAGGAAGGCGCCGCCAGCCTGAACCCGATTACATCTGCCGCAGCAGCGCCTCGGCGCCGGACGACAGTTCCGCGCCGGCCGGCGCGTCTTCCAGATTGAGCTTCTTCACCACGCCGTCGTCGACGAGCATGGAGTAGCGCTGCGAGCGCACGCCCATGCCGCGCTCGGTCAGATCGAGCACGAGGCCGCAAGCCTTGGCGAAAGCGGCGCTGCCGTCGGCGAGGAAGGAAACCTTGCCGGTCGAGCCGGTCGCCTTCTCCCACGCGTCCATGACGAAAACGTCGTTGACGCTGACCACGGCGATCTCCTCGACGCCCTTCGCCTTGAAATCGGCCTGATGCGCGGCGTAACCGGGCAGATGGTTGCGGTGGCAGGTCGGCGTGAAGGCGCCGGGAAGCCCGAACAACACGACCTTGCGGCCGCTGAAAATCTCGTCCGTCGTGCGCGGCTTCGGGCCTTCGCCCGTCATCACCGTGAACGTCGCCTTGGGCAGTTTGTCTCCGACCTTGATCGTCATGGATCGTCCTTTTCTATGCTGGCGCCGTTCAAGGCAGCGCCGGGAGGAGAACTTTACGGCTTCGCCGGCGCAGCGTCGAGGCGTAACGAGGCGTCTTGCGCGCCATCGGGCGTCACGCGCGTCAGCCGGATTTCGAGCGGCGCGCGTGGATCGAGCGGCGGCTGGGCGAGAACAACGAGAAAGCCGTCGCCGTCGCGCTTCGTCTCCAGAAACGAACCGTCCGGCCCTTCGGCGAACAGATCGCCCACAGCCGTCGGCGCGAAGGACTTGTCCAGACGCCATGTCGGCTTGGCGGCGCCGGCGACGACAGCAAGACGCGGCGGCTCGCCCACCCAGGGCTTCGGCGCGCGCGCCTCGAAGCCGGCGATCAGCGCCGCCTCGGGCGCCTTGGCGTCCGCCGGGCCAAGATCGAGAGCAAGCGTCGCCTGTTCGGGAATGCAGATTTTCTCGCAGGCCGCATACTCGAGTTTGAGCCTCAGCCGCACGGGCTTGCTGGCGTCTTTCGGCAGAATGCGGAGCGGCAGCACGACGTCGGTCTCGTAACCGAAGGCTTCGCCGCCGGCCTCCGGGATGCGTTTGGGCGCGGGAAAGACGGTTTCGGCCGATGCGAGATTGTCCGATGCCGCGAAATCGAAAACCGGCGGCGCGCCGGCGTCTCCCGGTGTGCGCCAATAGGTCAGCGTCGCGGGCGCGAGTCTGATCTCAAGCCCCGCGCGGTAGACGCCGTCGGCGAGCCCGCCGGCGCTGACGAGACGCACGGAAGATTTCGCGCCTTTGACCCAGTCGGAGGCGTCGGCAAGCGCCGGCCCGGCGAAACCGACGAATGCGGCGGCAAGCGCCAGTCTGCGAAGAAACGTCGTCATGCCGTCCTATGTAGCTGCGGACGCGCTTATCCGCCAATCGCCTTTGCGTGAGCCAAGGCTTCGCCTTGTTCAAGCCGCGTTGCGGCACTATTTTCAGGGGCGATGATCAAGAAGCTGGCCGGCGGGCGCAAGGACGCGGAAACGACTTATCTCGACGGGCAGTTGCTCGTCGCCATGCCGGGCATGAGCGACAAGCGCTTCGCGCGGGCGGTGATCTATCTCTGCGCCCATTCCGAAGACGGCGCGATGGGACTCATCGTCAATCACCGGGCGCGGCAACTGAACTTTCCCGATCTGCTCGTGCAGTTGGACGTCATCGACGAGGCCGAGGCGATCCGCCTGCCCGAGCGCGCCGGCGCCGTGCCCGTGCTGAAGGGCGGCCCGGTCGAGACCGGGCGCGGCTTCGTGCTGCATTCCGACGATTACCACGCCGACAATTCGACGCTCGACATCGACGACGGCGTGTCGCTGACGGCGACGCTCGACATCCTGCGCGCCATCGCCGCCGGTCAAGGTCCGCACCGGGCGCTGCTGGCGCTGGGCTATTCCGGCTGGTCGCCCGGCCAGCTCGAAGCCGAAGTGCAGGCCAACGGCTGGCTGACCTGCCCGGCCGATTCCTCCATCCTGTTCGATACGCCGATCGAGTCGAAATACGACCGCGCCCTGCGCAAGATCGGCATCGACCCGGCCATGCTGTCGTCGGACGCCGGCCACGCCTGAGCATTCGCGCGCGCCGGCTTCTGTGCTAGAGGGGCGCAACGACCATTTCGGGCCTATGCCCGCAGGAAAGACTGACCCTTGCATTACGTTTCGACCCGGGGCGAGGCCCCTCGCCTGTCGTTCACCGACGCCATGCTGGCGGGCCTGGCCCGCGACGGCGGCCTTTATGTCCCGGAGAGCTTCCCGCAGCTTTCGGCGGCGGCCATCGCCGGCTTCGCCGGCCTGCCCTATGCGAAAGTCGCCGAGGCGGTGATCGGCCCCTTCACGGGCGGCGACATTGCGGGCGGCGATTTCCGCGCCATGCTGGAAGCCTCCTACGCGACTTTCCGCCACGACGCCGTGACGCCGCTCGTGCAGATCGACGACAATGTCTTCGTGCTGGAACTGTTCCACGGGCCGACGCTCGCCTTCAAGGACGTGGCGATGCAGCTTCTTGGCCGCATGATGGATCATGCGCTTAAAAGCCGCGGCCAGCGCGCGACCATCGTCGGGGCGACTTCGGGCGACACCGGCGCGGCCGCTATCGAGGCTTTCCGCGGCCTCGATCAGGTGGACGTGTTCATCCTCTACCCGCATGGCCGCGTCTCCGACGTGCAACGCCGGCAGATGACGACCGTGCCGGATTCCAACATCCACACGATCGCGCTGGAGGGCACGTTCGACGACGCGCAGGCGATCCTGAAAGGCCTGTTCAACAATCACGGCTTCCGCGACGAATTGGGCCTGTCGGGCGTCAATTCGATCAACTGGGCGCGCGTCGTGGCGCAGGCGGTCTATTATTTCACCGCCGCCGTGGCGCTCGGCGGGCCACATCGCCCGGTCTCCTTCACCGTGCCGACCGGCAATTTCGGCGACATCCTCGCCGGCTGGATCGCCAAGAAGATGGGCCTGCCCATCGAGCGGCTCGCCATCGCCACCAATTCCAACGACATTCTGGCGCGCACCCTGGCCAGCGGCGATTATCGCACGGCCGGCGTTCACGCGACGCAATCGCCGTCGATGGACATTCAGGTGTCGTCGAATTTCGAACGCCTGCTGTTCGACGCCTATGATCGCGACGCGGGCTCGATCCGCCGGCTTATGGCCAACCTCCAGCAATCGGGCGGCTTCTCCATCGACGCCGGACCGCTCGCCCGGATCCGCACCGAATTCGACGCCGGCTCCTGCGACGAGGCGCAAACGCAGGCGGAAATCCGCCGCACGTTCGAGCGGACGGGCTATATTCTCGATCCGCACACGGCGGTTGCGACGCATGTGGCGCGGGCGCAGGTCGCGCGCAATCCGCGTGTTCCGATGGTCGCGCTGTCGACGGCGCATCCGGCGAAATTCCCGGACGCGGTGTCGAAGGCCACCGGCCGCAAGCCGGAACTGCCGGGCCATCTCGCCGATCTGTTCGAACGCAAGGAGCGGTTCACCGTGCTGGCCAACGACATCGGCAAGATCGAGGCTTTCGTGCGCGCGCATGCGCGGGCGGCGAAGGCGCCCGCCTGATGGCGGTGAGGCTCACCACCCTGCCCTCGGGCCTGCGCGTCGTCACCGACGACATGCCCCGGCTTGAGACGGCCTCGCTCGGCGTCTGGGTGGGAGCAGGCTCGCGCAACGAAGTCGAGGCCGAGCACGGCCTGTCGCACCTGCTCGAACATATGGCGTTCAAGGGCACGCGGCGGCGCAGCGCCTTGCAGATCGCCGAGGAGATCGAGAGCGCCGGCGGCGACATGAACGCCGCAACGGCCTCCGAGACGACGGCCTATTACGCCAAGGTGCTGGCGGAGGACGCGGCGCTGGCCGTCGACGTTCTCGCCGACATCCTGACCGAATCCGTCTTCGACGCGACCGAGCTGAAGCGCGAGAAAAGCGTCATCCTTCAGGAGATCGGCGCGGTCGAGGACACGCCGGACGATCTTGTTTTCGACCTGTTCAACGCGGCCGCCTTTCCCGCGCAACCGCTTGGCCGGCCTATTCTCGGCACGACGAAAACCGTGTCGCGTTTCGACGCGGCGGCGATCCGCGCCTATCTGGCGCGCCATTACGTCGCCGGCAATCTCGTCTTCGGCGCGGCCGGCGGGGTTTCCCACGATGCGATCTGCGCTGCGGTCGAGACCGCCTTCGCCGGGCTGTCGCGCGAGGCGGCGCCTGCGCCCGAGCCGGCGCGTTACGCCGGCGGCGAGGCGCGGCTGAAACGACGTCTCGAACAGGCGCATGTCGTCGTCGGATTCGAGTCGGCGTCGATCCATGCGCCGGAATCCTACGCCGCCCATGTGTTCGCCAATGCGGTCGGCGACGGCATGGCGTCGCGGCTGTTTCAGGACGTGCGCGAGAAGCGCGGCCTCGCCTACGAAATCTATTCGTTCAACTGGAGTTATCGCGACACCGGGCTGTTGGGCTTCTACGCCGCCGCCGACGGGCGCGATCTGGAAGAGCTGATGCATGTCGCGACCGATTGTCTCGGCGCTGCGGTGGACGACCTGACCGAGGCCGAAACGCGCCGGGCCAAGGCGCAGATGAAGGTTTCGCTGCTCGCCGCGCTTGAATCCTCCAATGCGCGCGCCGAACAGCTCGCCCGGCAGGTTCTGGCCTTCGGGCGCGAGCTGACGCGGGCCGAAATCATCGACAAGATCGACGCGCTCAGCGTCGAGGACGTGCGCGCCGCCGGCCGCAAGGCGCTGGCGAGCGCGCCGACCGTCGCCTCGGTCGGACCGAACGGCAAGGCGCTGACGCCCGACCGCATCGCCGAACGCCTCGCCGCAGTCTAGTCAGGGAACCGCCCGTGGCTCTCTTCGGTTTCGGCTCGCAGAAGGACGCCGCCGTCTTCGTGCGGGGCGACGGGTTCTATCTGCGGCCTCCCGAGATGGATGATTTTCCGGCCTGGGCGCGCCTGCGCGCGGCGAGCCGCGACTTTCTGACGCCGTGGGAGCCCGTGTGGCCGGCCGACGATCTGACGCGCGGCGCCTTTCGCCAAAGGCTGCGGCGCTATCGCGCCGACATAGCCGACGACGCCGCCTATCCGATGTTCCTGTTTCGAGACGACGGGGCGCTGATGGGCGGACTGACGCTCGGTCAGGTGCGGCGCGGCGTATCGCAGACGGCGACGCTGGGCTATTGGATGGGCAAGGCCTTCGCCGGCAAGGGCCATATGTCGCAAGCCGTGCGCGCCGCCGCCGCCTTCGCCTTCGCCGAATTGCGGCTGCACCGCATCGAGGCCGGCTGCGTGCCGGAAAACATCGCGTCGATGAAACTGCTTGAGCGGTGCGGTTTTCATCGCGAAGGGCTGGCGCGCGCCTATCTGCGCATCAACGGGCAATGGCGCGATCACCTGCTCTACGCCCTGCTCGAAAACGACCCCGCACGAACCGGCTGAACGGCTTCTCCGCGCCGTTCGCCTTGCTCTCGCCTTGCGAAGCCTTTAACCAGCGCAACGCCCTTCCGGCATAGCCTTGGGCTTCGCCTTCCTGTAACCTCGCGAAACTGTTTCGCCAGACGCATTTTCGGGATTCGTGTCGATTCTTCGATTTCTACTGCAGCTCTGTCTGTTGACGCTGGTTCTGACGCCGGCCTCGGCAGTGGAATCGGTGCGCGTGCCGCTGGCGGCGCAGGCGATCGAGCTGACGCGCGTCGTCGAATCGCATTCCTCGCAAGGCGACCGCATTCAGGTTTCGACCGCGCCGGGCTCCGACGGCATCGTGCGACGCATCGAAGTGCGCGCCAAGGAAAGCGGCACCCAGCCCGCCTGGATCGTCTTCGCGCTCACCAACGACACCGACGAGCAGATTGAACGGCTCATCGTCGCGCCGCATTTCCGTCTCGTCGGTTCGGGCGTCATCTGGCCCGACCTGGGGGCGACGCGCATTTCGTCCATCACCGCGAGCCAGGGCTTTCCTCCCGAACGCGAGGAAAGCTCCGACGCGGACGTGTTCCGTCTGACGCTCGACCCCGGCACGACCGTCACCTATGTCGCGGAATTGCGCACCCCCAATCTGCCGGAAGTCATCCTGTGGGAGCCCGACGCCTATAAGGACAAAGTGACGAGCCTGACGCTCTACAAGGGCATCGTCATCGGCATCGCCGGCCTGCTGGCGCTGTTTCTGACCATCGTCTTCGTGGTCAAGGGCGCGGTGATCTTTCCGGCCGCCGCGGCGCTCGCCTGGGCGGTGCTCGCCTATGTCTGCATCGATTTCGGCTTCTGGACCAAGATTTTCGGCACCGAGATCGAGGCCGACCGCATCTGGCGCGCCGGCGCAGAAGTCGTGCTGTCGGCGACGCTGCTCGTCTTCCTCTTCGCCTATCTCAATCTGTCGCGCTGGCACGTGCGGGCGTCGCATGTCGCGATATTGTGGCTGCTGTTTCTTGCGGCTTTCGCCGGTCTCGCCGTCTATAACGCGCCGGTGGCCGCCGGCGTCGCGCGCATCTCGCTGGCCACCATCGCCGGCGTCGGCTTCATTCTGGTGCTCTATCTCGCCACGCATCATTACGATCGCGCGGTGATGCTGATTCCAAGCTGGTTCCTGCTGCTTGTCTGGGTGGCGGCGGCCGGCTTCACCGTCACCGGCTCGCTCACCAACGATCTCGTGTCGCCGGCGCTGATCGGCGGCCTTGTGCTGATCGTCATGCTGATCGGCTTCACCGTGATGCAGAGCGCCTTCGCCGGCGGCGGGCTGGGCGGCGGCGTGCTGACCGACGCGGAGCGCAAGGCGCTGGCGCTGACGGGTTCGGGCGACATCATTTTCGACTGGGACGTGACGGCCGACCAGATTTACGTCAGCCCGGAAGTCGAGGCGCAGCTTGGTCTGGCGCGCGGCGATCTCGAAGGGCCGGCTTCGGCGTGGCTCGACCTGCTGCATCCTTTCGAGCGCGATCGCTATCGCGCCTGTCTCGACACGGTGCTGGAACAACGGCGCGGCCGCATCAACCAGCCCTTCCGCCTGCGCGCCTCCGACGGGCATTATTTCTGGTTCCTGCTCAAGGCGCGGCCGGTGGTCGGCCCCGACGGCGAGGTGGTGCGCGTCGTCGGCTCGCTCTCGGACGTGACGGAAGAAAAGAACGCCGCCGAGCGTCTGCTGCATGACGCCGTGCACGACAATCTGACCGGGCTGCCCAATCGCGAATTGTGTTTCGACCGCCTCGACGCCGCGCTGACTTTCGCGCGCAACGACGCGACGATGCGCCCGACGGTGATGTTCGTCGACATCGACCGCTTCAAGCAGATCAACGAAAGCGTCGGCCTGTCGGCCGGCGACTCCATCCTGCTCACGGTCGCGCGGCGACTGTCTCGCCTGCTTCAGGAGGGCGACACGCTGGCGCGCATGTCCGGCGACCAGTTCGCCGCCATCGTACTGTCGGAATACGAGCCGGACCAGATCATCGCGCTGGCCGACACGGTGCGCCGCTCCCTGTCGACGCCCGTCACTTTCGCCGACCGCGAGATCGCGCTGACCGCCTCGATCGGCCTCGCCCTCTACGATCCGCAGCTGCATCCCAAGCGCGAGGATATGGTCAAGGACGCAGAGATCGCCATGCGCCACGCCAAGCGCGGCGGCGGCAATCGCATCGAGGTGTTCCGCCCCGCCATGCGCGGCCAGCGTTCCGACCGGCTCGCGCTGGAAGCCGATCTGCGCCGCGCGCTCGAACGCGGCGAGATGAAGACCTATTTCCAGCCCATCGTGCGGCTGGAAGACCGCACCGTCGCCGGATTCGAGGCGTTGCTGCGCTGGGATCATCCCCGCCTCGGGCGGCTCAGCCCGGCCGAGTTCATTCCGATCGCGGAAGAAACCGGCCTGATCATCGAGCTGGGCATTTTCGCGCTGGAGCGCACGGCGCGCGAGTTGGCGGCGTGGCAGCAGGCGCTCGACGTCGATCCGCCGATCTTCGCCAGCGTCAATGTGTCGTCGCGGCAATTGCTGCGCCACGACCTGCTGCACGACGTGAAGGCGGTGCTGGCGCGCGCCAATGTCCTGCCCGGCACGTTGAAGCTGGAGCTGACCGAAAGTCTGGTGATGGAGAACCCGGAATATGCCGCGCAGATGCTGAAGCGCATCCGCGATCTCGGCGCCGGGCTGTCGCTCGACGATTTCGGCACCGGCTATTCGTCGCTCGCCTATTTGCAGCGGTTCCCCTTCGACACGATCAAGATCGACCGGTCCTTCGTGCATCATGCGAGCGGCGGGCCGCGCCCCGCGATCCTGCGCTCCATCGTGACGCTGGCGCATGATCTCGGCATGGATGTCGTGGCGGAAGGCGCGGAATCCGAATCCGACGCCATCGAGCTGTACCAACTCGGCTGCGAATATGCGCAGGGCTACGCCTTCGGCCAGCCGATCAGCGCCCATGACGCCCGCAAGCTCGTCGGCGCGGCGACCGAAGCGGCCTGAGTTCAAGCAGCGTATCCGAATCCGACAACATCCCGACCTATCAACTCGGCTGCGAATATGCGCAGGGCTACGCCTTCGGCCAGCCGATCAGCGCCC
>ERZ1645187.767-NODE-767-length-31458-cov-51.582174_pt1 | contig 31458 bp, 23 predicted proteins | sample MGYA00575352_ERZ1645187 | MGnify/ENA primary metagenome ERZ1645187 (study PRJEB40837, sample SAMN11349314) | freshwater sediment metagenome | isolation source: river sediment | host: Sediment | place: India: Wazaribad , New Delhi | collected 2017-02-21 ... | reverse complement strand
GCCGGCATGGATCCGATGATCCGCCGCCGCGCCAAGGCGATCAACTTCGGCATCATCTACGGCATCTCGGCCTTCGGGCTCGCCAACCAGCTGGGCATCGGCCGGGAGGAAGCGGGAGCCTACATCAAGAAATACTTCGAGCGCTTCCCCGGCATCCGCGACTACATGGAATGGGCCAAGAGCGAGGCGAAGTCGAAGGGCTTCGTCACCACCGTCTTCGGCCGCCGCGCCCACTACCCCGGCATCGCCGACAAGAACGCCGCGGTGCGCGCCTTCAACGAACGCGCCGCGATCAACGCCCCGATCCAGGGCTCGGCGGCGGACGTCATCCGCCGGGCGATGATCCGCATGGACGACGCCCTCGCCGCCGAAGGCCTCGCCGCCCAGATGCTGCTCCAGGTCCACGACGAACTGATCTTCGAGGTGCCGGAGGCCGAGGTCGAGCGGACGATCCCGTTGATCAAGCGGGTGATGGAGGGCGCCGCCGAGCCGGCGGTGAGGCTTCGCGTGCCGCTGGTGGTCGATGCCCGCGCCGCCGCGAACTGGGACGAGGCGCACTGAGCACACGGCCTCTCGGCGCCGCGGTCGGGGGGCCTCAACGTCTCGGCGCATCGCGCCCGAGGAGGGCCGGGACGAGGGCGAACACCACTTGCGCCGCGAACCCGAGGGCGCCACGCGCGGTCGCGAGGGAGGCGAGATGGGCGCCGGGCGATGTCCCGAAGGCGCTCGCCAAAGCCAGTTCCGCCGCCTGCAGCAGGGCGAAGGCGAGGCCTCCCATGGCGAGGCGGCTCATGAGATCGGGCGGTACGGCGAAGCGGCGGACGAGCGCTCCCGCGGCGATCCACGAGATCGCCAGCATGATCGGCACCTCCGCCGCCACCGCCGCGAGCCCGCCGAGGCGCGGCACGACGACGATCTCGCGGAACGCCCCGAGCCCGAAGCCGGCGGCGAAGGCGACGGCGAAATAGACGAGCGCGGCACCGATCGTGGCCCCCGGAAACAGTCTCACCGGTCCTTCGTCCCCCCAATCCGGTTCGGGAATCGCCCCCCGCGCCGAGGCTACCACCCGCGCCCACCGCCGGACCATCGCGCCGCGTCCGGTACGGCGCGGTTCGACATCGACGATCGCTCCCCGCCCCCGGCGCGGACACACCGCCGGCCTGTCGCCGGTGCGCGGCGATTCGGACCGCCCGGCGCGGCACGGGCCCCGCCTCCCGCCGCGTTTCCGCACTCGATGCGGGTACGACGGCGAGAATCGGTCGCCCCGACACCACCAGCGGTGGACATTCCTCCGCCGCGCCCCGGACTGGACACCACTCCGACGTTGCGATAACAGGGCTGCATCATGGGCTGTCCGGGCACATGATCCCATTTCGAAAGTCGCGCCGCGACCCGGCGTGACCGACCGGGCGGCGGGACGGAACACCCGATCCGGGACGTGGTTCGGGTCGGTCGTCCGTGGTCGCGGATCCGGTTCGACACTCCGCTTCGAGGCACCGCATCGATCGCGGGACCGCCGGCGCCATCGAGATCGGATCCACGGTCTCGCCGTCATCGCTCCGCCTTCGCCGCGGGCCAGCGCCGAAGCGTCGCCGATCGGGGCGATCGGCGCCGAATTCCCCCGATCCGCCACCCGGCGGAGCCGAACTTCATTGACGAGATCGAGGAAGCTTCCATGAAAAGAGCGCTCATCACCGGTGTCACCGGCCAGGATGGGTCCTATCTCGCGGAATTCCTTCTGGAGAAGGGCTACGAGGTGCACGGGATCAAGCGCCGTGCTTCGTCGTTCAACACACAGCGCGTCGACCACATCTATCAGGACCCGCACGTCGATCGTCGCCGCTTCGTGCTGCACTACGGCGATCTGTCCGACAGCTCGAACCTGACGCGGATCCTCAAGGAGGTCGAGCCCGACGAGGTCTACAACCTCGCCGCCCAGTCCCATGTCGCGGTGAGCTTCGAAGCGCCGGAATACACCGCCGACGTCGACGGTATGGGCACGCTGCGTCTGCTCGAGGCGATCCGTTTCCTCGGTCTCGAGAAGAAGACGCGCTTCTATCAGGCCTCGACCTCGGAGCTCTACGGCCTCGTCCAGGAGGTGCCGCAGAAGGAGACGACGCCCTTCTACCCGCGCAGCCCCTATGCCGTCGCCAAGCTCTACGCCTATTGGATCACGGTGAACTACCGCGAAGCCTACGGGCTCTACGCCTGCAACGGCATCCTCTTCAATCACGAGTCGCCGCGTCGCGGCGAAACCTTCGTCACCCGCAAGATCACGCGCGGCCTCGCCAACGTCGCCCAGGGTCTCGAGACCTGCCTCTACATGGGCAACATCGACGCACTGCGCGATTGGGGCCACGCCCGCGATTACGTCCGCATGCAGTGGATGATGCTGCAGCAGGACGTGGCGAAGGACTACGTGATCGCCACCGGCCGGCAGATCTCGGTTCGCGACTTCATCCGGTTGGCCGCCGCCGAACTCGGCCTCGGCCTGCGGTTCGAGGGTGAGGGGACCGACGAGAAGGGCATCGTCGAGACCATCACCGGCGACAAGGCTCCGGCCCTGAAGCCGGGAGACGTCGTCGTCGCCGTCGATCCGCGGTATTTCCGCCCCGCCGAGGTCGAGACGCTGCTCGGTGATCCCTCCAAGGCCAAGCGCGAGCTCGGCTGGGTTCCCGAGATCACGGTCGAGCAGATGTGTGCGGAGATGGTCGCCGCCGACCTGCACGAGGCCCGCCGCCATGCGCTCCTGAAGTTGCACGGCTACCAACTGCCGATCGCCGTGGAGAAGTGACGTGACATCAGCCACCGATGCCAAGATCTTCGTCGCCGGCCATCGCGGAATGGTCGGCTCGGCCATCGTCCGCCGGCTGCGAGCCCTGGGCTTCGGCGACATCGTGACCGCCGGTCGCGACCGGCTCGATCTCACCGATCAGGCGGCGGTGCGGCGCTTCTTCGCGGAGAACCGCTTCGATCGGGTCTATCTCGCGGCGGCCAAGGTCGGCGGCATCCACGCCAACGACACCTACCCGGCCGAGTTCATCTACGAGAATCTCGTCATCGAGGCCAACATCGTTCACTCCGCCCATCTCGGTGGTGTGCAGAAGCTGCTCTTCCTCGGCTCCTCCTGCATCTATCCCAAGATGGCCGAGCAGCCGATGAGCGAGACGGCGCTGCTGACCGGCACGCTGGAGCCGACCAACGAGCCCTATGCCATCGCCAAGATCGCCGGCATCAAGCTCTGCGAGAGCTACAACCGGCAATACGGCCGCGACTATCGTTCGGTCATGCCGACCAACCTCTACGGACCGGCCGACAACTTCCATCCCGAGAACTCGCACGTCATTCCCGCTCTCCTCCGGCGCTTCCACGAAGCGGTGGCGCGCGGCGACGAGGAGGTCGTCATCTGGGGCAGCGGCCGGCCGATGCGCGAATTTCTCCACGTCGACGACATGGCCGCCGCCAGCGTCCACGTCATGGAGCTCGACGACGCCACCTACCGCGCCAACACCCAGCCGATGCTCTCGCACATCAACGTCGGCACCGGCGTCGACTGCACCATCCGCGAGCTCGCCGAGACGGTCGCCCGGGTCACCGGCTTCACCGGTCGCCTCACCTTCGATGCCGGCAAGCCGGACGGTACGCCGCGCAAGCTGCTCGACGTGTCGCGCCTCGCCGCGCTCGGCTGGCGGGCGACGATCTCGCTCGAGGACGGCCTGCGCGACGCCTATCGCTGGTATCTCGACAACCGCGCCGACGCGCGGGTGTGACGGCGGGTCGTCCGACATGAACAGGCGATCCGGTCATGCGGTCTAGATTGGGTTCCGTTCTCGCCGCTTCGGCGAAGGGTGGGCTCGCCGCCATCCTCCGGCGTCGTCCGGTCGGACGGATCTTCGACCGCTGTGTGCTCCACATCGGGACCGAGAAGACCGGGACATCGGCGATCCAGTATTTCCTCGCCTCCAACCGCAAGGCCTTCGCCCGCGACGGCGTCCTCTATCCCCGCGCCACCGGGGCGAGCGGCGGATCGCAATGGGGCTTCGTCGCCCAGGCCCATCCGCGCGCCTGGGCCACCGACGTCGGCCCGTTCCTCGGCTTCAACACCGAGGAGGGACAGAAGGCCTATCGCGACGGATTCGTCGCGGCCCTCACCTCCGAGTTCCGCCGGGCCGGGAACGCCTCGACGTTGGTGGTCTCGTCGGAGCACATGCAGAGCCGCCTCAACGACCCGACGATGATCGCCGCTCTCCGAGAGTTCCTCGACCCCTGGGTGCGCGAGTTCCGGGTCGTCCTCTATCTGCGCCGGCAGGACCGCGTGTCCTCCAGCCTCTATTCGACCCAGGTGAAGTCCGGCGCCGTCCAACCGGTCCTGTTCCCCAAATTCGCCCCGAGCAACATCATCTATTACTACAACTATGAAAAGTTGTACGACAATTGGTGCTCCGTCTTCGGGACCGATGCGGTCGATGTCGGACTGTTTTCGCCGGGAGAGTGGCGCGGCGGCACGCTGATCTCCGATTTCTGTTCCCGCACCGGCCTCGATCTCACCGACAAGCGGATGCCCGAAGCGAAGATCAACACGTCGCTGGATCTGGCCGGAACGCAGTTCCTGCTGGAGGTGAACCGGCAATTGCCCAATCTCGTCGCCCGCGAGAGAAATCGCGAACGGGACGAATTGGCCGGACTCGTCGCGAAATTCTGCGTCGGCAACCACGTTCCGGCGACGCGGGAACAGGCGCAGGAGTTCTATCGCAAGTTCGTCGAGATGAACGAACGCCTGCGGCGGAAGGTCTTTCCCGACCGTGCGGCGCCCCTGTTCGACGACGATTTTTCCGAGTATCCCGAGACGCTCGACGGCAACGAGCGCCGCTACGAGGACGCCGTCGCCCTGGCGATCCGGCTCTGGCGAGCGGGGAAGGGCGACGACGCCGACCGGAACGACCCGCGATCCTCCGCATCGTCGGGTCGATGACCCGCAGCACCGCGTCCGGACCGATCGCCGGGGCGCGCCAGGAGGACGACGCGATGCCCACCGCTCCACTCGTATCGGTGGTGATGCCCTCCTTCGGCCAGCGTCGCTTCATCGCCGAGGCGATCGACAGCGTCCTCGGCCAGGGCTACGGCGATGTCGAGCTGATCGTCGCCGACGGCGGGTCGACCGATGGAACCGTCGACCATCTCGCCGAGCGCGCCGCGGCCGACGAGCGCCTCCGCTGGTTTTCCGAGCCCGACACCGGTCCGGCACAGGCGCTGAACCGCGCGCTGGCCCGCACCCGCGGCACCATCGTCGGCTGGCTCAATTCCGACGATCTCTATGCCCCGGGCGCCGTCGGCCGCGCCGTCGCCGCCTTCGCGGAGACACCGCACTGGATCATGGTCTACGGCCGGGGGCGACACGTCGATGCCACCGGTGGCGACATCGGCCCCTATCCGACCCGCCCGCCCGCCGGTCCGCTCGAACGCTTCGCCGACGGGTGTTTCATCTGCCAACCGACGGTGTTCTTCAAGAAGGTGATGCACAGGCTCAACGGCGACCTCGACGAGTCCCTCCGTGCCGCCTTCGACTTCGACTATTGGCTGCGCGCCTTCGCCAAGTTTCCCGGGCGCATCGGCTTCGTCGACGCGGTTCAGGCGATGTCGCGGCTCCACGACGACTGCATCACCGTCAAGATGCGCCGGCGCGTCGCGATCGAAGGCGCGACGGTCGTCGCCCGCCACCTCGGCAGGGCACCGGTCCACTGGCTGACCACCTATGTCGACGAACTCCTCGCCCAACCGGCCGAGGAGCGGGGGATCGCCGACCTGCGCGCCCATCTCGTCGCCACGCTCGACGAGGTGCGGGACAGGTTCGACCCGGCCGACCACGCCATGCTGTCGCGTGCGATCCTCACCGATCGGCGCCTCGGCTAGACCGACGTCGGCTCGACCCGCGCCGGCTCCTCCGCCGCTCCGCATCGCCCCGCGTGCCGGTCGCCCGCCGCGCGCCGCTCGGTGTCGGCCGCCAGCGCGGCGAGGCAGGCCTGCTTCCAGGCGGGACCGTCGAGCGGATCGAGCAGCGTCACACCGCGGTGATCGTGTTCGCGGAACACCGGCAGATCGGAGGCGATGACCGGGATTCCCAGGGCCGACGCTTCGATCAGCGGCAGCCCGAGCCCCTCGGCGAAACTCGGGAACAGGACCGCCGTGGCGCCCCGCATCAGATGGAAGAGGCTGGCGTCGTCGAGCCCGTTGTGCTCGCTGACGTGGCGGCGGATCGACGGGCTGCGTTCCAACAGATCGACGATGTTCTCGTTCTCCCACCCGCGCTTGCCGACGATGTGGAGATGCGGCACCCGGTCGAGCCCGCAGGACGCCAGATGGCGCCACAGATGCAGGAGCAGCAGGTGGTTCTTGCGCGGCTCGATCGTGCCCACCGTCACGAAATAGGGCGCCGTGGTCGCCATGAGCTCGGCGATTTTCGGTGTCGGCGGTTCGGTGGTGTCGACCGTGACCTCGATCTCCGGCCGGATCGTCGCCACCACCTGCGCCTCCCACCCCGCCTCGACGATGTGGGCCTGGAGTTTCGCCGCGGTGTCGTCGGAGTTGCAGATGAAGCGGCCGCCGGCCGCGACGATCTCGGTGAGATAGCTCTCGAACAGACCGACCTGATGCGGTCGGATATATTCGGGGAACTGGATCGGGATGATGTCGTGGATGTAGGCGACGACGTCCAGTCCGACCTTCTCGTGCAGCCGCCTGAGAAAGCCGGGTTTGCGCGCGAACCCGTGGTGGGAGCAGACGAAATAGCTTGCCGACCGCCCCTTCAGGACGGCTTCCAGGCGTTCGGTGAGGCCGCGGCCCATGCGCCGGCCGAGCAGACCGCGGAAGCGGCGCCACAGCCGCGAGATCTCGTTGGCGAAATGCGGCGACAGCGACGGCAGCACGAGGAACGGCAGCGTCGCGGTGGGCGACAGGTCGTAGAGCCGCGTCAGGCCTTCCGGCAGCACGTTGCACTCGTCGCCCTCGGCCAGGAGATCCCAGAAATACGCCAGCCGGCGTCCCGGCGTCATGTCGCGCAGTCGTTCGAGATCGAAGGACAGCGGTCCCCCGATGTTGCCAACGAGGCCGAGCCGCTCGAACCGGCGCGAGAACGAACGGTCGTGATTGCCCGACACCGCCCAGGATTTCTGCAGCGCCCGCATGTAGTCGATCATCAGGTCGGGTTCGACGATGACGCCGTCGCGGCCGCGCTGGGCGACGAAGATGATGCTGTTCGGCACCCGGTCCGCCAGCCCGAGGGCGAAATGGAGGTCGACCCGGTCGATCCCCGTGGCGAAGGGCATCAGCCTCTGGTTGAGGAGGCGGGTGACGTCGTAGAGAATGAAATCGGTTCGGAAATATTCGCTGAGCAGATCGATCGGCATGGTCATGAATCCGCCCGGCCGGTACGGCGAGGAGTTCCGGAGCTCCCGTGGAGCGGTCGCAGGAACGGTGACGAAACGGTCATCGGCAGGCTTTCTCGACGAGATCCGTGAATAGCTCGGTCTGGGACGACCAGTCCAGCAGTTCCTCGGCGAGCCGCGGCACCGCCGGCAGGTCCGGATCGGCCGCCGCCGCGACGATCGCCGCCTTCCACGCGCCACGATCATCGGCGGGCAGGAACGTGATCGCGTCGCCGACGAGCTCGTGGAAGACCGGCAGGTCCGACGCGATGACCGGGACGCCGAGCGCGGCGGCCTCGACGAGCGGCAAGCCGAAGCCCTCCGCGCGCGACGGGAAGAGCAGCGCCGTGGCCCCGAGGAGCCGCTCGCGCACCGCTTCGTCGTCGAGGTCGCTCTCCTCGACGACGTACGGCGCCAGATCGTCCGCCGCGTCGAGGAGGGCGACGACATCGTCGATGTCCCAGCCGCGTCGGCCGACGATGTGGAGCATCGGGACCGGCCCGGCCGCGTCCGCGACGAGTTCGCGCCAGATCTCCAGGAGCATCCTGTGGTTCTTGCGCGGCTCGATCGTCCCCAGGATGACGAAGGTCGGCCGTCGCGGCGCCGCGCGGCGTACCCCGCCCGCGCCCGCGACCCGATCGACGCCGGGATGGACGACCGCCGGCGGCGCGAAGACCCCCGGCGCCACCGTCTCGAGGTACCGCGCCAGTGCCGCCGCGGTCGCCCGCGAATTCGCCGCGAAGATCGCCCGATGACGGATCAGTTCGTCGAGGAAGGCGGCGAACCCGGCGATCCGGTCGGCCCGCGAGTACTGCGGCACCTCGAGCGGCATGATGTCGTGCACGTAGGCGAGCACGTCGAGCCGGCGGCCGCGCGCCAGCCGGTCGAGCGCGCCGGGCCGCCGGGCTATCCCCTCGTGCGAGACGACGACGTGGACGACGCGACCGGCCCCGCGCAGATCGGCATCGACCGGCCGCAGGGCGCTGCGCACCCGTCGCACCACCCGGCGAAGGCGATCGACCGCCCGGCGGAGCAGCGAGAGCGCATGCGCCGCATCGGCGCGTCGCGAGCCGTAGCCGAGCGCTCCGGTCAGTCCGAGCCGGTCGATCCGCCGCGCCACCGCCTCGTCGGGGGAGGCATCGCCGAACCAGGCCCGCTCCAGGGAGGCGAGGAGGGCGACGACGATCCCGCGCTCGCGCGCCAACACCAGCGGTCGACCGCCGGCCGCCACCACCGGCAGACAGCGCGCGCCGAACCGGGCGAAGGTCGCGGCGGCGAAGGCGAGGTCGATGCGATCGATGCCGGTGGGAAACCGCGCCCGCCGCCGTCCCACCAGACGGGTGACGTCGTAGAGGACGAGCGGGGGCGAGGGGTCAGCGGGCACCGGACATCACCCGCGAAAAATGATCGAGGACCGCGTCGAGGTTCGTCCGTTCGCCGGTGTCGGGGTCGAAATAGATGGGGTAGCGGACGAAGGCGACGTGGAACAGTTCTTCGACGGTCAACGTCCGTCGACGGCGCGGGAACCGGACGTGATCGCGGGTGAGCCCCCATCCGGCGTAGAACGGTCCGCCGAAGGTCACCACCTCGCGCCCGCGCAGGAGCGCTTCGAAGCCGCCGAGCGAGGAGATGGTGTAGACCGTGTCGACCGCCTCGATGGCCTCGGCGATACCGACCGCCGGATCGACCTCCACGACCGAAGGCAGCGACGCGACGTCGACATGGCCTCCGCGACGACGGGCGCCCAGGCAGTCGGGATGCTGTTTGAACAGGATCCGGCGGCCGGGATTGTCGGCGATCGCCCGCTCGATCAGGTCGCGATTGGTCGAAATCTCGTTGGTGTTGCACCGGATCGACTGATCGTCCTCCACCTGCCCGAGAACCAGCACCGACCCCGGCTCGTGGGGCGGGCCGTTCGGCCGGCCCGGCGTCCGGGTCGCGTTGTACTTGCTGATCTGCAGGCCCTTCAGCCGCTCGATGGTCCGCGCGATCGCCGGCGCCGCGGCGGCGTGGTCCGCCTCGGTCAGGCCGATACACGCCGTTTCGAGATCCGAGGGCCGGGTCGCGTCGAAATAGAGGCCGGTCCGGTCGCGACACAGGGACCACGGCGGCGTGCGATCGATCCCCCGTCCGATGGACCGCACGAAGCCGTCTTCGAGGCGCGACAGCTCGAGCCCGGCGAAGTCGCCGGCCTCGAAGCCGAGCTCCACCTCCTTGGAGGACCACACGACCACGTCGATCGGGTGCCGCGCCAGACGGCCGCGAATCGCACGGAAGGCCGATGGATCGTCGACGAACAGGACGATGCGGTCGCGCAGCAGCCGCCGCGTGAAGTTCTCCTTCCAGGGCGAGAAGCCGACCGCCAGCGTCACCGATCGATTCGACACCCGCACCCCGACCGCCGTCGCCCACCGCGCGACGACGGCGCGCCGCACCGCGGTGGCGAAGCGTCTCAGGTCGGCCAGAATTTGCGGCACCGGTATCATCCACGGGGTCCATCGCGGCGAGGCGGTGGGCGTTCTACACCCGCCGGTCGCATCGCTCGAGTGCGGCGCGGCCACAGGTGGGGAACATTTTCGCCGCGCGCCGCCGCGCCCTCGTCCCCAACTACCGCGCCCCGGCCAATTTCGCCATATTCGCGGCAGGATATGGCGAGGGAAATCCATCGCTTCGAGAGAGGAACCGTCGATGGCCATCGATCGCGAACGTGCCCCCTTCGTCGCCGCGCGCCGTTTCGGCCTCGGTGCCGGACCGGGCGAGATCGAGCGGTTGCGCGCCGATCCCCGCGGCGCCGTTCTCGCCCAGGTCGACGCGAAGGCCGCCCTCCTGACGGCGCCGGGGCTGGTGCCCGCGGCGGAAGCCCTGCGGCGGACCTGGGCCCACATGGAGGAGGCGAAGCGGATGGCCGAAAACCCGCCGCCGCCGCCGTCGCCGCCGCGGACCGCATCGCCGGACGGCGCGGCGATGGCCGAGGCCGCGCGCCCGATGGCCCCGCCGCCCCCCGGTGCCCCCGACCCGGCACCGGCGAAGGCCCGTCCGGTCTTCCAGGAGATCTTCGAGGCGGAATTCGCCGCGCGTCTCGATCGTCAGATCTCGACCACGACGCCGCTCGCCGAACGCATGGTGAATTTCTGGTCGAATCACTTCTGCGTCGCCGCCGGCAAGAGCGCCGGGGTCAGAGCGAGCACCGGAGCCTACGAGCGCGAGGCCGTCCGCCCCCATGTCTTCGGCCGCTTCCGCGACATGCTGCGGGCCAGCGCCCGCCACCCCGCCATGCTCGCCTATCTCGACAATTTCATCTCCATCGGGCCGCGGTCGAAGACCGGAACGGTCTCCGGCAAGGGGTTGAACGAGAATCTCGGCCGCGAGATCCTCGAGCTCCACACCCTCGGCGTCGACGGCGGCTACACCCAGGCCGATGTGACCGCCTTCTCGACCGCCCTCACCGGCTGGGGCATCGCCAATCTCCAGACCCGGGGCGCCGAACCGGGGACGTTCTTCTTCGCCCCGGCCAACCACGAGCCGGGCACCGTGCGCATCCTCGGTAGGGACTATCCGCAGACCGGTCCCGATCAGGCCGCGGCGGCTCTCGACGACTTCGCCCGCCATCCCGCGACGGCGCGCCACGTCGCCCGCAAGCTCGTGCGCCACTTCGTCGGTGATCGCGCCCCGGCCGGGCTGGCCGACCGTCTCGCCACGGTCTTCCGCGACACCGACGGCGATCTGGCGGCGGTGACGCGGGCGCTGATCGGCGCCGACGACGCCTGGAACGCGCCCCCCGCCAAGATCCTCTCCCCCTGGGAGATTCTGGTCACCACCGGCCGGGTGCTCGGGATCGACTGGAGCTTCCCCGCCGCGAATCGCATGCTCAACCTCTTCGGCCAACCCCTGTGGGACGTGCCCTTCCCGCAGGGCTGGCCCGACGACGACGAGGCCTGGGCGGCGCCCGCCTCGCTGCTGGAACTGCTCGACGCCATGTCGGCGCTCGCCGCGCGCAATGCCGGGGATCGCAGCGTGACCCGTCTGGCCGGCGAGGTCCTCGGCCCCCAACTGCACCCGAGCACGCGCCGCGCGATCGAACGGGCGGAGACCCGCTCGGCCGCCCTCGCTCTCCTGCTCATGTCACCCGATTTCCTGCGGAGGTGATCCGATGGTCTCTTCTCGTCCCTCGCGCCGTCGGCTGCTCACCACGGCCGGTGCGCTCGTGGCCTCCGCGACGATCCCGCGCGTGGCGCTCGCCGCGCCGGGGCGCGACCCGCGGTTCCTCTTCGTGTTCCTGCGCGGCGGTGCCGACGGTCTCGCCATGGTCGCGCCGGTCGGCGATCCGCACTACGAGGCGGCGCGCGGCGGCTTGGCGCTCACCCGCCGCGGATCCGACGCCGGCATCGCTCTCGACGCCGACTTCGTGCTCAATCCGAACATGCCCTTCCTCGCCACGCTCTTCGCCCGCGCCGAAGCGGCGGTGGTCCATGCGGTCGCCTCGCCCTATCGCGAACGATCGCATTTCGACGCCCAGGACGTGGTCGAAACCGGCCTCGGGGGGGTCGGTCACGGCGAGACGGGCTGGATGAACCGAATGATCGGGCAACTCGCCGCGGCGGAGCGGACCGCCGTGCCCGAGGGCCTGGCGATCGGGACCGGTCTGCCGCTCCTGATGCGCGGTTCGGCCCCGGTGGTCACCTGGCTGCCGCCCGGCTATCCCGCGGTGAAGGAGGATCTGCGCGCCGGCGTCCTCGATCTCTATCGCGAAGTCGATCCGCGCCTCGCCGTCCGCTTCGAGAAGGCGATGGAGCTCGATCGCGCCATGGGCGGCGAAGCCGCCTTCGGCCGCACCCTCGCCGACGCGATGAAGGCGGAGAAGCCGCGGGGCGCCGCCAACTTCCGCTCTTCCGGCATCGCCGCCGGCAACCTGATGGCCCGCGACGACGGACCGCGCATCGCCACCATGAGCTTCCTCGGCTGGGACACCCACGCCGACGAGCGCCCGATCGGCGGACCGCTCGCCCGTCAGCTCGAATCGCTCGACGCGGCGCTGGAGGGATTGGCCCATGCCATGGAACGGGTCTGGAAGGACACCGTCATCGTCGTGGCGACGGAATTCGGCCGCGCCGTGCGCATGAACGGCACCTCCGGATCGGACCACGGCACCGCCTCGCTCGCACTTCTCGTCGGCGGTGGTGTGAGAGGCGGGCGGGTGATCACCGACTGGCCCGGTCTCGGCGAGGCCCAGCTTCACGAGAAGCGCGATCTGCGGCCGACCACCGACCTGCGTGCCGTGTTGAAGGGCGTGCTCCAGGGCCAGTTCGGCCTCGACGACCGCGTGCTGTCGCAGGTCGTCTTCCCCGACAGCGCCGCCGTCCACCCGTTGCGCGATCTCGTGGTCTGATACGCGGCCCATGACATTCGGGCTCGTCCGAATGTCATGGACGTTGCGGCCCGACCGCCGGAGCTCCCGTCCCCCGGGGCGGGGCCGGTGTCGCGACGATTTCGGCCGGCCGGCGCGCGACCCGTCGGGATCGCGCGCCGGCACCCTCCCATCGCATCGAGCCGCATCGCGACCGCCGATCGCTGCGACATCCCCCATCCCGACGATGTGCGCGACGATGGGATCGGGCATCCATGCTAGGAAAGGTGGTCGTCCTGGCCTATAAGATCCCGCGGACTGCGGATCCGCGAGCGGGGTTGGTCGGCGCAGGACGTCCATCGAGCGCCGAGAGGGGGTGTGACTTCCCGTACCAGACGAACCGTTGCGATCACTCATTCGGTATTTTCACAACTCGTCATGAGTAAACGGATTCTCCTCCTCCAGGGTCCCGTCGGAGGCTATTTCCGATACCTACAGGGGCGTCTCCTGGAGGCGGGATTCGACGTGCGCCGTCTGGCCTTCAACGGCGGCGACATCGCCTTCTCGTTCGGCCGACCGTACGAGGTCGTCCGCCCGCGCGAGGAGAGCTACGAGGCGCGGATCGAATCGATCATCCACGATTGGCCCGCCGATGCCGTGATTCTCTTCGGCGACGAGCGCCCCATCCATCGTGCCGCCATCGCCGCGGCGAAGCATGTCGGTGTCCCGGTCTTCTGCTTCGAGGAAGGCTATCTGCGCCCCGACTACGTCACCTTCGAACCCGGCGGCAACAACGCCAATTCGCTGCTCGCCGACACCTTCGACGCCGACGCGACGACCGATCCCGTGGCCCCGGCCCCGGCGCTCGCCAATTCGACCCAGGCCATGGCCCGCGCCGCGATGATCTATTTCGGCGCCCTGCGGCTGACCCACGCCTTCTTTCCCCACTACCGGCATCACCGCGAACGGCGCGTCCGCGCCGAGTTCCGCTACTGGACGCGGTCGCTGTGGCGGCGCGGCATGGCCCGCCGCCACGACGAACGGTTCATCGAGTGCCTCACCCACGGGGATCATCCCCCCTTCTTCATGGCGTCGCTCCAGGTCCACGACGACCTGCAGCTGCTGCGGCACGGGCGCGGCTGGACCACGCGCGACTTCCTCCAGCGCGTCCTCGCCTCCTTCCGCCGCGCCGCCCCGTCGGATTGCGTCCTGGTGGTCAAGGCCCATCCGCTCGACGTCGGCTACGGCCACCACAAGAAGAACCTGCGCTACATGATGGAGGACAGCGGCCTCGGTGGACGGGTGGTGTTCCTCCAGTCCGGCCCGTTCATGCCGATCGTCCGCCACGCCCGCGGCCTCGTCACCATCAACTCGACCACCGGCATCGCCGCCCTCGGCGACGGCATCCCGGTCCTCGCCCTCGGCGACGCCTTCTACATCGGCGAGGGTCTGGCGCATCGGCCGCAGTCCGACGACGAGTTCGACGCCTTCTGGACCGAACCGCGGCCCGTCGATCCGCTCAAGACCATCCGCTTCAAGGAACACGTGCGTCGCCATGCCCTGGTCGCCGGCAGCTTCTACCTGCGCGACTCCTGGCCTTCGATGACCGACGAGATCGTCGCGCGGCTGAAGGCCGTGCTCGGAGTCTGAGCCATGCCGGCGAGCGACGACGCGGTGATCGCAGGCGCCGACCCGGTCCCCGACGGTCGTCCGCCGCGCGCCGGCATCCTGAAATACGGCGTCTGGCGCCGCCGCCGCGAGGTGGCGACGCTGCTCGGCGTCGAGCCGGTCCATCTCTTCCCGTGGAGTCGCGGCGACGTCGATCTCGTCGTCGGCTGGGGCCACAAGGCCACCGCCGATGCCGCCCGCACCCTGGCGGTCCGCCGCGGCGTGCCCTACGTCGCCCTGGAGGACGGGTTCCTCCGGTCGGTCCGACCGGGACGGCGCGAGCCCGCGATCGGCTGGATCGTCGACCGCACCGGCATCTATTACGACGCCGCGGCGCCGAGCGATCTCGAGACGGCGATCGACCGGTGGGCCGTTCGCCCCGCCGTCGACACCGAGCCGGCGCGCGCCGTCATGGCACGTCTGCGCGAACTGCGCCTGTCGAAATACAACCACGCCCCGATGCGGGCGCCGAGCGCCATCGGCCTTCCCCTCGGACGCGACGTCGTCGTCGTCGTCGACCAGACCTTCGGCGACGCCTCGGTGTCCGGCGCCGGCGCCGGGCCGGCCGATTTCGTCGCCATGCTCGACGCCGCGATCGCCGAGAATCCGGGCCGCACCATCGCCGTCAAGGTCCACCCCGAAGCGATCTCGGGGGCGAAGCGCGGTCATCTCGTCGCCGCGGCGCGCGCCCGCGACGTCGTCCTCGTCGACGCCGACGTCAATCCCTGGGTGTTGATCGAATCCGCCGTCGCCGTCTACGTGGTGTCGAGCCAGTTCGGGCTCGAGGCCCTGTCGGCCGGCGTCCCGGTCGTCTGTTTCGGCGCCGCCGCCTACGCCGGATGGGGCCTGACCGACGATCGCTTCACCCCGATCGCCCGTCGCACCGCGCGCCCGAGCCGCGAAGCGCTCTTCGCCGCCGCCCATTTCGACTACTGCCGCTGGCTCGACCCCTGGTTCCACCGGCCGATCGGTGCGCAGGAGGCGGTCGAGCGGCTCGCCTTCCTGCGCGACCGGTTCCACGCCGAGACCCGATCGATCTGCGTCGGCATGTCGCGCTGGAAGAGCGGCGTCGTCCGGCCCTACCTCGACGGCGTCGGCGGCGCGCCGCGCTTCGTCCGCCGGCTCGACACCGCCCTCGCCGACACCGCCGACACCCCCACCCGCATCGTCGTCTGGGGGGCCGGCGAGGCGGCGCGATCCGCCGTCGCCGCCACGCCCGGCCGCACCCTGGTGCGCACCGAGGACGGCTTCCTGCGATCGGTCGGCCTCGGGGCCGCCTTCGTCGCCCCGGCTTCGCTGGTCTTCGACGACGAGGGCATCTACTACGATCCGCGCCACCCCAGCGGTCTCGAGCGGATCGCCCGCACGACGGACTTCGATGACGTTCTCCTCGCCCGGGCGCGGCGGCTGCGCGAGACCATCGTGGCGCGACGTCTGTCGAAGTACAACGACGCGCCCGACGAGCGCCTCGACATGCCGGGCGATCGCCTGCGCATCCTGGTGCCCGGTCAGGTCGAGGACGACGCCTCGGTGCGTCTCGGCTCGCCGGTCGTCACCACCGACGCCGAGCTGCTGCGCCGGGTCCGGGCACGTTGGCCCGATGCCTTCGTCGTCTACAAGCCCCACCCCGACGTCCACGCCGGCTATCGCCGTGGCGGGGTCGCGCCCGAGCTCGCCGCCGCCCTCGCCGACCGCGTCGTCACCGACGTGTCGATGCCCTCGCTGCTGGCGATGGTCGACCGGGTCGAGACCATGACCTCGCTGACCGGCTTCGAGGCCCTGTTGCGCGGCCTCCGGGTGGCGACCCACGGGCTGCCGTTCTATGCCGGCTGGGGGCTCACCGACGACGCCCTCGCCCTTCCGCGCCGTGACCGTCGTCTCACGCTCGACGAACTCGTCGCCGTGGCCCTGATCCTCTATCCGCGCTACGTCGACCCGACGACCGGTCTGCCCTGCCCGGTGGAGACCATCGTCGAGCGCCTCGCCGAGGGCCGCGAGACGCCCGCCCCGCCGCTCGCCCGCCTCGCCGTGGCGGCGCGCCACGCCGTCGCCTGGGGATCCCACCGCCTCCTCTTCCCGCTCGCTCGCCACCTCGGCCTGCGCCGCCGCTGAGGCGCGACCGGGACGATCGGGCCGGCGCGCGCGTGCCGGGAGGGCGTGCGAACCCGTGTCCCGTCCTCCGCCCCGCGCCGTCCGGTGCGCGGAGACTTGCACCCGTCGCCCACCTCGACGACAGTGCGCCCCGGTGACCCCTGCCCCGGACCCGTGGCCGAGGTCCCGACCGGTGGCGGAGCCCACGGTCCCGAAGGTTCGCCGCCGCCGCATCCGACGCGGCACGGCGGATCTCCCGCCAACCCTCCGACCCGGATCGCCCCCATGTCGCTCGCCGCTCCGCCGAACCGCCTTTCCCCGACCGAGATCCTCGCGGCTCCGGCGAAGGCCGATGCCGCCGACTTCGAGGGCCGGTTCCGCGAGATCATCGCCGATCCCCTCAATCTGCTGATCGAGCGCGTCCCCCACGCCGGATGTCGCGACGGCGACCTCGTCGTCCTCCACAACGGCCTGCGCGTCCCGGTGTCCGGTGATCACGCCTACTACGGCGACTTCAGCCGCATCCTGGTGTTGAACCGCGGGGTGCACGAACCGCTGGAGGAATACGTCTTCCAGAAGATCGTCGACGGCCTGCCGGCGGCTCCGGTGATGCTCGAGCTCGGCGCCTACTGGGCGCATTATTCGATGTGGGCGAAGCTGCGCCGCCCCGCCGCGACCACCGTCATGGTCGAGCCCGACCCGGTCAACCTCGCCGCCGGCCGCCGCAACTTCGCCCTCAACGGGTTCGAGGGCGAATTCGTCGAAGGTTTCGTCGGCAGGGGTCATTTCGGCGTCGACGCCTTCGCATCGGCGCGCGGGCTTGTGCATCTCGACGTGCTGCACGCCGACATCCAGGGCTACGAGGTGGAGATGCTGGCCGACGCCGCCCACCTCCTGGCACGACACGCGATCGACCACGTCTTCGTCTCGACCCATTCCCAGGCGCTGCACGACGAAGTCGCCGCCGTCCTCGCCGGACACGGCTACCGCATCGAGGTGTCGAGCGACTTCGACCATCAGACCACGTCCTACGACGGATTGATCTATGCGAGCGCCCCCCACCGCGCCGCCTCGCTCCCGAACTTCCGTCCCCTCGGCCGCTGCGAGATCGCCACTGCCGATGCCGCGACCCTGCTCGCCGACCTCGTCCGCATCCCGACGAGGCCGCCCGTGACCCCGGCGTGAGCCGGCCTCGACGCTTCCGCCTCGTCCCGTCGGCGCGGACGGCTTGACGAAGGGCGGCGAACCTATCGATCCTGCACCGTCCGCGCCGCGAACCGAGTCTCTCGGCCCGCCGCCGCCGAAGGGGAGACGACCATGAATCCGCGATGCCGAGGCGCCCTGCTCGCCGCTCTGCTGGCCCTGCCCATCGGCCTCGCGCCCGCCGTCGCCGACACCTCGTGCCGCAAGGGCCAGAGCTTCGAGGCCTGGCTCGCCGGCATCCGCCGCCAGGCGGAGGCGGCCGGCGTATCGCGCGCCGCCATCGAGGCCGGGCTCGCCGGCGTGACCTTCGATCCGGCGATCGTCCGCCGCGACAACGGTCAGGGCGTCTTCCAGCAGACCTTCCTGCAGTTCTCCGACCGCATGGTCTCCGCCGATCGCATGAGCCGCGGGGCGCGGCTTCTGGAGACCCACGCCGCCCTGCTGAAGCGCATCGAGGCGCGGTTCGGCGTCCCCGGCCCGGTTCTCGTCGCCTTCTGGGGGCTCGAGACCGATTTCGGGTCCGACATGGGCAAGTACAAGGCACCGGTGGCGGTGGCGACGCTCGCCTACGACTGTCGGCGCTCCGAGATGTTCACCACCGAGCTGATCGATCTGCTGCGCATCGTCGAGCGCGGCGACCTCCAGCCCTCCGAGATGCTCGGCGACTGGGCCGGCGAGCTCGGCCATCTCATGTTCACCCCGACGGATTACCGCACCTACGGCGTCGACATGGACGGAGACGGCCGCGCCGACGTCATCCATTCCGTCCCGGATGCGCTCGCCACCGCCGCCAACTTCCTCTCCGGCCTGGGCTGGCGCCGCGGCGAGCCCTGGCTCGAGGAGGTGCGCGTGCCGGCGGAGATGGATTGGAGCCGATCCGACCCGTCGATCGACCTGACCCGAGCGGAGTGGGGGCGCCTCGGTCTCGCTCGCGCCGACGGATCGCCACTCGCCGCCGGCGGCCCGCCGGCCTCGCTGTGGCTGCCCATGGGCCGCAACGGACCGGCCTTCCTCACCTACCCCAACTTCCAGGCCTATCTCGGCTGGAACAAGGCGATGGTCTATTCCACCACCGCCGCCTACTACGCCACCCGGCTCGCCGGGGCGCCGAAGGTGTCGCGCGGCCGCGCCGAGGTGAAGCCGCTCTCGCCCGAACAGATGCGCCACCTCCAGACCCTGCTGCAGCGTCGCGGCTTCACCGACGCCGAGCCGGACGGCCGCCTCGGCAACGCCACCCGCTCGGCGGTGCGCGCCGCGCAGATGCGCGTCGGCCTGCCGGCCGACAGCTTTCCGACGGTCGAACTGATCACCGCCCTCGAGGGAGCCCGCTGAGCCGGGACGACCGCGATGCCCCACGTCGTCGCCATCGATCAGGGAACCACCTCCTCGCGCGCCATCGTCTTCCGCGGCGATCTCGCCGTCGCCGCGGTGGCGCAGGAGGAGTTCCCGCAGTCCTATCCCGCGCCCGGCCGGGTCGAGCACGACCCGGAGGACCTCTGGCGCACCACCCTCGCCACCCTGCGCGCCGCCGTGGCGCGGGCCGGGATCACCGCCGCCGACATCGCCGCCCTCGGCATCACCAACCAGCGCGAGACGACGCTGATCTGGGACCGGGCCGACGGCCGGCCGATCCATCCCGCCGTCGTCTGGCAGGACCGCCGCACCGCCGACCTCTGCGCCCGACTGCGCGCCGACGGGGCCGAGCCCGAGGTCGCGGCCCGCACCGGCCTGCTGCTCGACCCCTACTTCTCGGCGACCAAGATCGCCCGCATCCTCGACGACGTGCCCGGCGCCCGCGCCCGCGCCGAAGCCGGGGACCTCGCCTTCGGCACCGTCGACACCTTCCTACTGTGGCGCCTGACCGGGGGCCGGGTCCACGCCACCGACGCCACCAACGCCTCGCGCACCGCGCTCTTCGACATCCACACCGGGGCCTGGGACCCGGATCTGTGCCGGCTCTTCCGCGTGCCGGCGGCCCTGCTCCCGCAGGTGCGCGACAGCGCCGCCGATTTCGGCGTCACCACGCCCGACATCCTCGGCGCCCCCGTGGCGATCCGCGGCATCGCCGGTGACCAGCAGGCGGCGACCGTCGGGCAGGCCTGCTTCGCCCCGGGCATGATGAAGTCGACCTACGGCACCGGCTGTTTCGCCCTGCTCAACACCGGCGAGACCGCGGTCGCGTCGCGCAATCGCCTGCTCACCACCGTCGCCTATCAGCTCGCCGGCCGCCGCACCTATGCCCTCGAGGGCGCGATCTTCGTCGCCGGAGCCGCGGTGCAGTGGCTGCGCGACGGGCTCGGCCTGATCGCCGAATCCGCCGAGGCCGGGCGTCTGGCGGCCGCGGCCGACCCCGCCCAGACGGTCCATCTCGTCCCCGCCTTCGTCGGCCTCGGCGCGCCCTGGTGGGACGCCGACGCCCGCGGCGCCCTCTTCGGTCTCACCCGCGGCACCACCCGCCGGGAGATCGCCCGCGCCGCCCTCGAGGCCGTCGGTCACCAGACCGCCGATCTGATCGAGGCGATGCGCCGCGACTGGGGCGGCGAGGGCCGCACGGTGCTGCGCGTCGACGGTGGCATGACCGCCTCCGACTGGACGATGCAGTTCCTCGCCGACATCCTCGACGCACCCGTCGACCGCCCGGTGATCCGCGAGACCACCGCCCTCGGCGCCGCCTATCTCGCCGGTCTCGGCGCGGGCGTCCTGCCCGAGCCGGCGGAGTTCGCCCGCCTCTGGACGCTCGACCGCCGCTTCACCCCCGCCATGGATCCCGCCGGCCGGACCGCCCGCCGGGCCGGCTGGGCCGATGCGGTTCGCCGGACGTTGTCGACGACCTGACCCCGCCGGCCGGCTCCCGCCGTCACAGTCGCAGCCGCGCCCGCCGGATCTCGTAGAGCATCACCCCGGTCGCCACCGCCAGATTGAGGCTGTCGGCCTTGCCGGCCATCGGGATCTTGACGATGCCGTCGCAGGCCCGGACGTGGCTCTCCGGCAGGCCCGACTGTTCGTTGCCCATCATCAGCACGCAGGTCGACGGCCAGTCCACCGTGCGGTAGTCGACCGCCCCCTCGAGATGCGTACCCCAGACCGGGATGCCGCACGCGGACTTCCAGGCGACGAACGCCTGGAGATCGGCCGCGATCAGCGGCACGTGGAAGAGCGATCCCATCGTCGCCCGCACCGCCTCGAGCGCGAAGGGGTCGGTGGTGTCGCCGAGGAGGACGACGCCCGCCGCACCGACCGAATCGACGGTCCGGACGATGGTGCCGAGATTGCCCGGATCCTTGATCCCCTCGAGCGCCACCCACACGCCGGTCGGTGCCGGCACGTCGGCGAGCCGCCCGAGCCGTTGCGCGAAGGCCGCGACCACCATCTGCGGATTGTCGCGCCGGCAGATCTTGGTGAGAACCTCGTCGGACACCTCGAGCACCAGGGCACCGCGCGCCCGTGCCGTCGCCACCGCCCGGCGCACCGCCGGCTGGTCCTTGATCCGGCCGGCATGCACCAGGGTGCGGATCGGCCAACCCTCCTCCAGCGCATCGGTGACGAGCTTCAGCCCCTCGGCGAGGAACAGCCCGCTCTCGGCGCGCTCCTTCTTGAGGTGCAGCCCGCGCAGGGTCTTCACCACCGGATTGGCGAGGCTGGTGACCAGTTTCGCCCCGCCCCCGTCGGGCCCCGCCGGGACCTCGGCCGGCGCGGCACCCGGCGACGAGCCGCTCGGGCGCGGCTTCGATCGGCGATAGAGATCGCGCGACGCATCGCGCGGCGGAGATCGGGTCATGGGCCGCCCTCCCGGGTCCAGCGCACCCACAGCGACGTCGCCAGCCGCCGGCGCACCGCCGTATCCGGGGCCGGATCCTCGGTGATGAAGAGCTCGCCGGAGGCGATGTGTCCGCCGCGCGTCCCCATCACCTCGGCCATCAGCTCGTGGAACGAGGCGTAGGACGAGCGCATCGCATAGACGGTGAGGATCTGGAACAGCGCGTCGTCGCGGAGCAGGTCGCGACAGGCGCGCAGCATCGCCGGCAGATGTTCGAACAGCTGCCACACTTCGCCGTCGGGACCGCGGCCGTATTTGGGCGGATCGAGCAGGATGGCGTCGTAGCGGTTGCCGCGGCGGACCTCGCGGGCGACGAACTTCGTCGCGTCGTCGCAGATCCAGCGGATCGGCAGGTGGTCGAGCCCGCTCTCGCCCTGGTTCTCGCGCGCCCAGGCGATCGACTTCTTCGAGGCGTCGACATGGGTGACCTCGGCCCCGGCGTCGGCCGCGATCAGCGAGGCGAGGCCGGTGTAGCCGAAGAGGTTGAGGAGCTTCGGCCGCCGCCCGGCGGCGCGCGCCCGCTCGATCGCCGCGCGCATCCAGCGCCAATGCGCCGCCTGCTCGGGGAAGACGCCGGTGTGGCGGAACGAGGTGAAGCGGCAGGAGAAGCGCACCGGATCGAAGCGCATCGGCCACGTCTCCGGCATCTGCCGGGTGAAGCGCCAGCGCCCCGGCCCCTCCTCCTCGACGTCGCCGGTGAAATGCGCGTCCGCCGCCTCCCAGGCGCTCTCGGGAAGCCTCGGCGTCCAGAGCGCCTGTTCCTCCGGCCGCACCACCCGGACATGACCGTAGCGCTCGAGCTTGCGGCCGTGACCGCTGTCGATCAGCGCATAGTCGTCCCAGCCGGACATCTCCAGCATCTCCGGCGCCATCGCCTCGCTCGTCACCCGACGCGGCGCCAGCGCCGTCGGATCGCGCGGCGGCGGGTTCGCGGCCGTGGGCTCGCGCGACGCTTCGTCGCGGCGCGGACGGACAGGGGGCGTGCCGGCGGCCCGACCCGGGCGGGCGGACTTGTTCGGTGGGTTCGTGGGCTTGTCGGTGCGGTTCATGGTCGAGAGATCCCGCATGTCGGCGACCGGGTCAACCGGGTCCGCGTCGGCGGACACCGCGAGCTCTGCGAATCCAGTGAGGCCGGATTCGGACACGTGCAATTTCTTCGCGGCGGAAGCGGATCGAGACACGGCTTCGCCACAGTCGTCCGGTTGATCGAACCGGACTTGCCGAGGCGTGCCCATGCCTGGCGCTCGCTGCTCGGATCGGCCGCCCGCCGGTTCCGTGATTCCCTACGATCTCATCGCCACGGATCCCGATCGCATGATCGATCTGACGAAGTACTTCTCGCCGGCGATCGCCGCCCGACTGGAGCGGTTGATCAAGTTCGCCTTCACCGGCGGCGTCGGCTTCGTCGTCGACGTCGGCATGCTGACCCTGTTCACCGTCTACTTCGACGTGAACCCCTATCTGGCTCGGGTCTTCGCGATTCTGATCGCCATGACCGTGACCTGGCTGATCAACCGCCGCTTCACCTTCAAGGTCCACGATCAGGTCACCGAGACCCGCGAACTCGTCGCCGAGGGCAGCCGCTACGGTCTGGTCGCGGTCGGTGCGGCGCTGGTCAACTACGGCGTCTATGCCGCCACCCTCTTCCTCATGCCCGACGTACTGGTCGGCAACGAGGATCTGTCACCGCCGATCGCCGCGGTGGTTGGCTCGGGCGTCGCCATGTTCTTCTCGTATTACGGCTACTCGCGCTTCGCCTTCCGCCACGCCGCGCCGCTGCCCACCTCGGGCGCCTGATCCCCGAACGCTCCGCTCGCTCGCCTTGACGCGCCCCGCCCGGCGCTCGAGGATGATCGCCGAATCGGGAGGCGGCGGATGCGGGTCGCGGGACTGTTCGCCGGTATCGGCGGGCTCGAGAGCGGGTTGGCGAAGGCCGGTCACCACGCCGCGGCGTTGGTCGAGACCTGGGCCCCGGCCGCCGCCGTCCTCGCAGCCCGCTTCCCCGAGGCGCCCAACCTCGGCGACGTGCGCGAGGCCTCGAGCCTGCCCGCCCACGACCTGATGACCGCCGGCTTCCCCTGTCAGGACCTCTCCCAGGCCGGCCGCACCGCCGGCATCGCCGGCGCCAAGTCGGGCCTCGTCGACCACGTCTTCCGCCTGATGGACGAGAGCACCACGCCGACCGTGCTGCTGGAGAACGTCTCCTTCATGCTCAGCCTCGACGGCGGCGCGGCCATGACCCGCCTCACCCGCGCCTTCGAGGAGCGCGGCCATCGCTGGGCCTATCGCACCGTCGACACCCTCGCCTTCCTACCGCAGCGCCGCCAACGCGTCTTCCTGGTGGCGAGCCGAGTGTTCGATCCGGCCGAGGTGCTCTTCGCCGACGAGGCCCCGCCCGTCGCGCCGCGGACCGCCCTCGACACCCATGCCCACGGCTTCTACTGGACCGAGGGCATCCGCGGCCTCGGCTGGGGGCCGGATTGCGTCCCGACCCTGAAGAACGGCTCGACGGTGGGGATCCCCTCGCCACCGGCGATCCTGCGGCCGAGCGGCGCGATCGTCACTCCCGACATCCGCGACGCCGAACGCCTCCAGGGCTTCCCCGAGGACTGGACCGCTCCGGCCGCCGCCATCGGCCTCGAACGGCTGCGCTGGGCGCTCACCGGCAACGCCGTCAGCGTCCCCGTCGCCGCCTGGGTCGGCGGGCGGCTGAGGCGACCCGACCGTCACGACACCGCCCGCGACCGCGATCTCGCGACCGTGACGCGCTGGCCGGCGGCGGCTCGCTTCGACGGCACCCGCCGTTTCGCCGTGACGATCTCGACCCATCCGGTGATCGCCCCTCGCGCCCCCCTCGACGCCTTCCTGAACCATTCGGGCAAACCGTTGTCGCTACGCGCCACCGCCGGGTTTCTCGACCGCCTCGGCCGCACCCGCCTGCGCCTGCCCGAAGGCTTCCTCGACCGGGTCGCCGATCACCGCGCCCGCATGGCGGCCGAGGCTCCGCCGACCCGCCGGCGACTCGCGGCGGAGTGAGCCGATGGCGGGGGAGGGGAGGCGCCGGGCCGCCGATCGCCCGATCCCGCAATCGCCCGAACGCGCCGCGCTCCTGGCCCGGGTGAAGCAGAAGAAGACGAAGCCGGAGGAGACCGTCGCCCGCCTGCTGCGCGACCTCGGCCTCGCCTATCGCCGCAACGTCCGCGCGCTGTCCGGTTCGCCCGATTTCGCCAATCGCTCGAAGGGCTGGGCGATCTTCGTCAACGGCTGCTTCTGGCACCACCACACCGGTTGCCGCCGCGCCACCGTCCCGAAGAACAACCGCGCCTTCTGGACCGAGAAGTTCGCGGCCAACCGCCGTCGCGACGCCGCCAAGATCCGCGCGCTGCGCGCTCTCGGCCTCCGCGTCCTGGTGATCTGGGAATGCGAGGTCGAGACCTGCGGACCTCGCCTCGCTGCGCTCCGGCGGCCTCGGTCGCGGTGATCGTCGCGTCGTTCGATGCCGCCGGATCCGATCGAGCGGCAGCCGCCGTTGCTCCCCTGCTCCTCTTCGGCGCCGACTTTGCAGTGCAGCACGGAATCTTGCGGGAACGCAGGAAGTCGTGCAGAGCAAAAGTCGTCACTCGAACGCCGTCGTTCGAAGACGTCGAGTGTGTAGAAGACGAATGCATGTGGCGGTGCACAATACGAGAGCGACTACTCGAATTCCACAAGGTACGAATAATCGATGCGCTTCGTCATGTTCGAGGCCATCGAGGACTAATACTGATATGCCACATACCGTAAGGGAGCCGCCGTTCAACGACTTCGGAATCGCCGAGATACGGGGGACTACCTACATATTAGGGACCACTAATTTTCTGAGGTGCCACCCTTGACTCCCCTTCAACCGATTAGGATAATCTAATCTACTAATGCCGAACACACTAATATCTTGGACCGAACGTCCGACTTAAGATCCGGGCGACGTTCACGGGGGAAGACCGCCATGGAAGCCGGGCGTGACGAGCGGTCGCGGCGTATGACGATCATCGTGTCCAAGGGATCGCTCGATGCGGCCTATCCGCCGTTCATCCTGGCGACCATGGGCGCCGCCATGGGCGTCGAGGTCACGCTCTTCTTCACCTTCTACGGCCTGTCGCTCCTGACCAAACGCATCGATGCCGACGTCGCCGCCCTCGGCAACCCGGCACTGAAGCTGCCCGCCTTCGGCGGTCACGTCGGGCTGATCAACATGCTCTCGGCTCTCCCGGGCTTCGAGGGCGAACTGACCGACCACATGCGTCGCATGTTCGCCCGCACCCGTGTCGCCGACCTGGAGGAACTCCGCGCTCTGACCATCGAGGCCGGGGCGAAGGTGATCGCCTGCCAGATGACCATGGATCTCTTCGGCTACACGCCGAAGGACCTGATCGACGGCGTCACCCTCGGAGGAGCCGCGACCTACATGGAGGAAGCCCTGGAGTCCAAGGTGAATCTCTTCGTGTGAGCCGAGAGCCTCCGCGAGAGAGGCGGCAACGCGCGGGGAAGAACGAGGAATACGGAAGTACGGATCCGGAATTCGCGCGAAACGACGGCGAAACCGCCGCACATGCTGAACATCGGGGGATGATATGGCTGCTCTGTTTTCCGACGACTGGATGGTCGACTTCGGCAATGCCTGGAACGACGAACCGGACCTGGGCGATGCGCTGAACAAGATCGGCTTCGCCTCCGTCATCGGCTACGGCTTCGACGGCGAGGCGACCCCACGCGGCTTCATCAAGGTCGAGAACGGCTACGTCACCGCCGCCGGCGCCTACAAGGGCGAGGCGATGAACTGGGACCTGCGCGCCTCCCCTGCCGACTGGGAGAAGTGGTGCAAGAGCGGCATCGGCATGATGGCCCTCGGCCTCGCCTACACCACCGGCAAGCTGAAGTTCAAGGTCGGCGACTACGGCGCCATGATCAAGAACCCGGCGATGGCCGGCCCGTTCATCAAGAGCTTCTCCGTGATGGGAACCGTACCGCGGACCTGATCACTCCAACGAAGTTCTGACGGGATCGGCGCCATGCTGTCCAACCTCCTGAAATTCGTGGGCTTCGTCGTCGCCGCCGTGATCGGTGGCGTGATCGTCGCCCTTCTCGGCAACCACGGCGCTCCGGTCGACAAGGCCGGGCGCGCGGGCCACCCGACTCCCTCCTACGGGCCGTCGATCGGGACGGTGGAGGTCGGCCGCATGCCGGCCGCTGCCCGCCTCAAGCTCGGCGGCTACGTCGAGGCGCGCACCGTGGTCAAGCTGACGGCTCAGGGACCCGGCCGGGTCACCTGGGTCGCCGGTCAGGAGGGTGAGCGGCTGGCGGCGGGTCAGGTCGTCGTCGCACTCGACGAGGACGCGCTCGCGCCCGAGTACCGTTCGGCCTGGGCCGCGCTCGCCGGCGACATGGCGGCGAACCAGAACGCCCAGAACCAGCTCTATCACGCCATCCACGGTCAGCGCACCTCGCCGATGGGCGGTCCGGCTCAGGACGCCTACGAGCGGATGGCGACGCCGTTCTACAACATGGCGCAGGGCTTCATGGGCGGCATGTTCCCGGGCCTCGCCAGCGGACCGGGAACCCCCTTCGGCTCCTTCGGGCCGCTGATGACCCAGGCGCAGTCGCAGAAGTCCTGGCCGGTGCTCAACAACGCCCGCGCCGACTACGAGCGGCAACTCGCCGGTCTCACCGCGTCGCAGTCGCGGATCGACAGTCTCGACCAGCGCCTGCGCGATCGCCGGGCGATCGCCCCGCAGGCCTCCGTCCTGATGACCCGCCACGTCCGGGTCGGCGACGTCGTCCAGCCGGGCATGCCGCTCGCCGACATCGCCGACGTCGACCAGCTCGACGTCCGCATCGAGGTGCCGACCAACCTGGTCGCCCAGCTCAAGGTCGGCGATCAGGTGCCGATCAGCCTGTCGAACGCCAACGTCTGGGCGCCGATCACCCAGATCTACCCGGCCGCCGACCGCGCCCAGCGCACCGTCACGGTGAAGCTGGCGCTGCCCGCCGGCTCGCCCGCCGCGCCCGGCATGTATGCCCTCGCCTGGATCGCCCAGGCCGGCGGCAACACGCCCTCCGCCTTCGCTCCCGCCGTTCCGCGTTCGGCCATCGCCATGCGCGGCAGCCAGCCGCTCGCCTTCGTCGTCGACGGCCAGGGCCGTGCCGAGATGCGCATCCTCAGGCTCGGCGACGTCATGGGTGATCAGGTCGCGGTGCTGTCCGGTCTCTCGACCGGCGAACGTATCGTCGCCAACCCGGCTCCGAACCTCAAGTCCGGCGATCACCTCTTCGCCGGGCGGCCGTGAGCGGGGGACGGGTCATGACCGAAACCACACATGCGCCGGGTCGCGGTCAAGAACCGCCGAAGGCCCACCATGGCGGCGGCATCGCCGGCCGTACGGCGCGCGCCTTCATCCAGAGCCCGCTGACGCCGCTGTTGCTCGTCGCCTTCTTCCTCATCGGCGCCCTCGGCATGATGGTGACGCCGCGCGAAGAAGACCCGCAGATCTCGGTGCCGATGGTCGACATCTTCGTCGCCATGCCCGGCGCTCCCTCTCCGGAGGTCGCCAATCTCATCTCCGAGCCGCTGGAGCGGTTGATGTCGGAGCTGTCGGGCGTCAAGCACGTCTATTCGATGTCCCGTGAGGGCCTGTCGATGGTGACGGTGCGCTTCGACGTCGGCGAGCAGATGGAACCCTCGCTGGTCAAGCTCTACGACAAGCTCTACAGCCACATGGACCTGATCCCCAAGGGCGTCATGCAGCCCCTGGTGAAGCCCAAGAGCATCGACGACGTGCCGGTCATGACCGTCACGCTGTCCTCGCCGGCGCTCGATCTCGTCCAACTGCGCAGGCTCGCCCTCGACGTCACCCAGCGCTTCAAGTCGCTCCCCAACACCGGCCAGAGCTTCGTCGTCGGCGGCAGCCACGAACAGGTCCGTGTCGAGATCGATCCCTCGGCGCTCGCCGCCCACGGGCTCACCCTCGGCCAGGTCGCCAAGGTCGTCTCCGCCGCCAACCAGCGCATGCCGGCCGGCGACGTGGTCGACGGCAGCCGCTGGTTCAACGTCTTCTCCGGCGACTTCCTGGCGCATGCCGGCGACATCGGCGATCTCGTCGTCTCGGTCGTCCAGGGCAAGCCGATCTTCCTGCGCGACGTCGCCGTCATCCGTCAGGGCGAGAGCGAGACCAAGACCATCGTCGACGCCTCCGAGCGCAAGGCCGACGGCACCTTCATGACGCTGCCGGCGGTCACCGTCGCGGTCGCCAAGAAGCGCGGCACCAACGGCGTCGACGTCGCCGAGGCGCTCAACGCCGAACTGAAGACGATGAAGGGCTCGCTGATCCCGCCGGACGTCATCGTCAACGTCTCGCGCGACTACGGCGCCACCGCCCACGAGAAGGTGTCGAGCCTGATCTTCAAGCTCTTCATCGTCTCCGCGCTGGTCACGGTGCTCGCCTTCGTCACCATGGGCTCGCGGCCCGCCGTGATCGTGCTGATCACCATCCCCGCCGTGCTCCTGATGTCGCTGGCGGTCGCCTATGTGCTGAAGTTCACCATCAACCGCGTCTCGATGTTCGCCCTGGTCTTCGCCATCGGCATCCTGGTCGACGACGCCATCGTCGTGGTCGAGAACATCTATCGGCGCTGGCTCGACGAGGGCGGCACCGAGGACGAACTGACCGTCGACGCCGTCGACGAGGTCGGCAACCCGACCATCCTCGCCACCTTCACCGTGGTCGCGGCGCTGCTGCCGATGGGCTTCGTCTCCGACATGATGGGCCCCTACATGCTGCCCATCCCGGTCCTGTCCTCGGCCGCGATGATCTTCTCGCTGATCGCCGCCTTCGTCTTCGTCCCCTGGCTCGCCGCCCGGGTGAAGCCGACGATGAAGGCGCTCGAACAGGCGGCCGAACGCGAGCATCGCCAGTCCGCGGTGATCGCCAAGTGGTACGGCGCCCTGATCGATCCGATCATGGACTCCAAGGCTCTCGGCCGCATCACGCTCCTCGCCATCATCGTCTCGATGATGCTCGCCATGGCGATGTTCATGGTGAAGATGGTGCCGTTCAAGATGCTGCCCTACGACAACAAGTCGGAGGTGCAGATCGTCATCGACATGCCCGAGGGCACCGACCTCTTCGTCACCGCGAATCTCGCCGGCCGTCTCGCCACCGAGCTGAAGTCGATCCCCGAGGTCTCCGCCTTCCAGAGCTATGTCGGCACCGCCTCGCCGTTCAACTTCAATGGTCTGGTCCGCCACTACTTCCTCAGGTCCCAGCCCTGGCAGGGCGACATCGCCGTCCAGCTTCTCGACAAGAAGGACCGCAAGCGCTCGAGCCACGACATCGCCTCGGAGATGCGCGAGGTCCTGACCCCGATCGCCAAGGCCGCAGGCGCTCGCCTGACCGTCGCCGAGGCGCCTCCCGGCCCGCCGGTGCTCGCTCCCGTCGTCGTCGAGCTCTACGGACCGACGCCCGAGATCCGCCGCAAGGTCGCGACCGACATCAAGGCGATCCTGGAGAAGGCGCCCGACGTCGCCGACGTGAACACCTACATGGAGGCGGCGCACGACGACATCCAGTTCGAGGTCGATCGCATGAAGGCCGGCATGTTCGGCGTCTCGGTCGAGGACATCAACCGCGAACTGAAGATGGCGACCGGCGGCTTCGAGGTCGGCCCGCTCGCCGGTGGCACCAACCTGGAGCAGACCGTCATCGTCCTGCAGGTGCCGCTCGCCACCCGCGTCAATCTCGGCAACCTGCTCGTCCTGCCGATCCGCACCCAGATGGGGACCACCGTTCCGCTCGGCGAACTCGGCCGCTTCGTGCCGCGCGCCGTCGAGCCGCCGATCTGGCACAAGGATCTGAGGGCGCTGGAATACGTCACCGCCGACGTCATCGGCCGCCTGGGAGCTCCGCTCTACGGCATGCTGGCGGTCGACGCGGCGCTGAAGAACTACGTCACCCCCGACGGCCTCACCATCTCCGGCCACTACTTCGGCCGCCCTGCCGACACCGGCATCTCCGGCTTCAAGTGGGACGGCGAGTGGGAGGTCACCTACGTCACCTTCCGTGACATGGGCATCGCCTTCGGTGCGGCGCTGGTGCTGATCTACATCCTGGTGGTGGCCGAGTTCCGCTCGTTCCTGCTGCCGCTGGTGATCATGGCGCCGATCCCGCTCACCCTGATCGGCATCGTCCCCGGCCACTGGCTGCTCGGCGCCGACTTCACCGCCACCTCGATGATCGGCTTCATCGCACTCGCCGGCATCATCGTGCGCAACTCGATCCTCCTGGTCGAGTTCGCCCGCTCCCAGGTGGCCGAGGGGATGAGCGTGCGCGACGCCATCGTGCTGGCCGGCCGTGTCCGTCTGCGTCCCATCCTGATCACCGCGCTGGCGCTGGTCATCGGCTCGATGGTGCTGCTGTCGGATCCGATCTTCCAGGGCATGGCGGTGTCGCTGCTGTTCGGCTCGCTGGTCGCCACCTTCCTCACTCTGGTCGTGATCCCGCTCGGCTGCCTGTCGGCGCGCAACTACTTCGACGCCCGGGGCGGCCATTCCCCGAACGGCGGTAACCCGCCGCCGCCCGCCCCGCCGCCGGCTCCCACCGGTGGCGACACCCCTGCGCCGTCGGGTCGCCCGCCGCGCCTGACCCGGAGCGACGACGCCCCGGCTCCGGTGGTGGCGGAAACCCCCGCCGCGCCGACCGGCCGTCCGCCGCGTCTCGCCAGGGCGTCGGAGGCTCCGGCTCCGGCCCCGGTGGTGGCGGAAGCCCACGCCGCGCCGACCGGCCGTCCGCCGCGTCTCGCCAGAGCGTCGGAGGCTCCGGCCCCGGCCCCGGTGGTGGCGGAAGCCCCTGCCGCACCGACCGGCCGCCCGCCGCGCCTCGCCA
>ERZ1645187.766-NODE-766-length-31490-cov-14.978813_pt1 | contig 31490 bp, 19 predicted proteins | sample MGYA00575352_ERZ1645187 | MGnify/ENA primary metagenome ERZ1645187 (study PRJEB40837, sample SAMN11349314) | freshwater sediment metagenome | isolation source: river sediment | host: Sediment | place: India: Wazaribad , New Delhi | collected 2017-02-21 ... | reverse complement strand
AATACAACTGATTCGACAGCTCGTCCGCTTAAAACCGGCTTCTTTTTTCTGTAATATAATTAGGGGCTGCTGAAAAACAATTAAGTGAATCAATATCAATAAATTAAACTTGTATTTTGTATTATTTGTGCACGCATTTGAATCTGTTTACCTCAAAAAGCTTGCATCCCGATCTAAATTCGAAGCACGGATTGCATGAAAAGACTTCGGTAGTGTTCTTCTTTTTAACCGCAGAGACCACGAAGGGGGCGCAGAGGACGCAGAGAAATCAATGATTTCTATTCGCTCAGTTCGCTAAAGTCGCTTCGTTCGCTGATCATAAACAACAATGCGTCAGCCCTTTGCGGCCTTTGCGCCTTCTCGGCGGTCTTTGCGTTTAAACTTCTCCAACTCAGTTTGACATGAATACTTTACGTTCTCAATTTGTGGCACAGTAATGAAATTTTGATTTGTAAAGTACAGGGAATTTTTCAGCAGACCCTAATTATGTTATTGATTTCGCAGGATTTATCAATTACCTTTGCTGAACAATTACGTCCGGCTCGTTTATAAAGCAAGGCATAAAAAAACCAAACCTATGAAAAACCTTCTGTTCCTGCTGATTATAAGCCTTTTAGTTCTGCCCGTAAAGGCACAATGGAACAATCAATTGCGGTTGTTTCCTATTCCGCAGAGCCCCGAAGCCATATCGCGCTACAACACCAAAGTCTATTTTGTCTCGCCCGGAACAACCTTTTATTCCTTCCAGCAAGGCGGAACACATTGGTCGGCTTATACAATCGGACGCGCCATTGAGAATTACGACAGCGCCCAAATCCTTGTTTCAGCAAGCGGTAACTACAACGAGCAGCAGCTTTCTGATCTTTGTTTTTTAAATGAAGAGGTTGCCTACGCAGCTGTGAGCGAAGGTGTCAACATCAAAATAATTCAAACCCTTGACGGTGGCATCAGCTGGTCAAAGGTTGAAAATGATGTTATGCTGTGGACGATCCCGAAAATTGCCTATCCACGCACCGGCTTTGGCTACTACCTGAGTGTGCGCAGCAGCATAACGCAGGCGCTTGAGGTCATTGTTTCGGACAATGGAAGTTGCACAAAAAAGGATTTTCCGGCTGATTACCTTAAGCCTCATCAGTTTAGTTTTTTGAACGATTCACTTGGGTTTTTGATTTGCGTAAACAGTGCAAATCAGCAGGTGCTGTTGCGCACCAACGATGCAGCCAACAGCTGGGAAGAAGTGGTAAACAACGCATCGGACACCTTGCAGTCATTCTTTTTTGCTAGCCCTCAAAAAGGCTATATGATTAGCCGTGACGGTTTTCTCTTCACCACAAATGATCTTGGTAAAAACTGGACAAAGTCAACACAACTTACCACATCTCCTGCAAACGATGTGTATTTTGCTGACAGCCAGAAAGGTTACATCGCCTGCGACAACGGCCAACTTCTGGTCACGAATGATGGAGGCACAAGCTGGCACCAACAAAACACCGGCATCATCCATCACCTGAAGCAAGTATATTTTGAAGAAAGCGGAAGAAGCTTTCTGCTCGACAGCCAGGACTATCTGCACACCAATTTTCAAACCGGGCTTGATGTTCACGAAGAAAACCGCTGGCAAATTGTTCCGAATCCGGTGCAGGACAGGCTTTGGATAAACCAGGCCGACAATAGCGGAAACTACCGTTTCCAAATCTTTAATGCCCGGGGTCAAGCGCTTTCAGAAAAACAAGATTCTTCGGTTAATTCTATTGATGTCAGTCATTTAGGCAGTGGAATCTATCTGTTGGTGATTGACGCTGGTGGCAAAAAAATCAACAGAAGATTCGTTAAGCAATGAAAGAAACAGCCTTGAATGGCTGACCTTTTTCGAATACGCAGCTCAATATTCTCCCCAGCTCTTGATGCTCAGATCATCCATTGAATAGCGTGTGAAAGCATAAATAAATGCACTTGCAAGACGTGCATTGGTGATCAGTGGTATGTTGAAATCCACGGCTGCCCTGCGGATGGTGTAGTCGTTCTGCAACTCGCTTTCGCTTAAATTTTTGGGAATGTTTATGACCAAATCAATCTTTCGCTCACGCAACAGTTCATATGCGTTGGGGTTTTCAGGCACATCAGGCCAGTGAACAAGCGTGGAAGGGATGCCATTTTCAGCAAAAAACTGTTGGGTTCCTCGTGTAGCATAAAGTTCGTAACCCCGTTCGACCAACATCTGTGCGCTTTGCACCAATTCAGTCTTTGAGCGCATGGGGCCTGAGGAGATGAGGATATTTTTCTTTGGAATTCGATAACCTACTGATAGCATGGATTTTAAAATGGCCTCATAGTAATCATCGCCAATACAACCCACTTCGCCGGTGGAAGCCATATCTACTCCAAGTACGGGATCAGCCATGCTGAGGCGCGAAAACGAAAACTGCGATGCTTTCACGCCAATATGATCAATGTCGAACAGATTTTTGCCCGGTTTTTCAACTTTTTGCCCCAGCATGATGCGCGTTGCATAATCTATAAAATTGGTCTTCAGTACTTTACTCACAAACGGCAGGCTTCGGGAAGCTCTCAGGTTACACTCTATCACTTTCACATCGTTGTCGCGGGCCAGAAACTGAATGTTGAAAGGTCCGCTGATCTGCAATTCCTGAGCGATCTCACGGCTGATTTTCTTGATTCGTCGCAGTGTTTCCACATACACTTTCTGAGGAGGGAACATAATGGTGGCATCACCGGAATGTACACCGGCAAATTCAATATGCTCCGAAATAGCATATACCACAATCTCACCTTTGTCCGCCACGGCATCCATTTCAATCTCTTTGGCATCGGTCAGAAATTTCGAAACCACCACCGGATGCTGTTTCGATACTTTGGTTGCAAGCTCAAGAAAATGACGTAACTCACTGATATTCGATACGATGTTCATGGCTGCGCCTGATAAAACATAAGATGGCCTCACCAACACCGGGAATCCTACTTCGGTTGTAAAAGTCACGATGTCTTCAACAGAGCTTAACTCTTTCCATGCAGGTTGGTCTACTCCTATTTTATCCAGCATGGCTGAAAATTTATGTCGGTTTTCAGCCCGGTCGATGTTAAAGGCTGTCGTTCCCAGCAACTTCACACCCTGATTGTGCAAACGCAAGGCCAAATTGTTTGGAATCTGACCGCCGGTTGAAACAATCGTTCCGAATGGTTGCTCCAGCGTCACAATATCCAGGACGCGCTCCAGACTCAGTTCCTCAAAATAAAGCCGGGAGCTGCTGTCATAGTCGGTGCTCACAGTTTCGGGATTGTAATTGATCATCACAGAGCGAAAGCCTGATTTGTCAATGGTTTTCAAGGCATTTACCCCCGACCAGTCAAACTCTACGCTGCTGCCGATCCGGTAAGCACCCGAGCCAAGCACGAGCACTGATCGGTGATCAGCCTCAAAATCAATGTCGTGTTCTGATCCATGATACGTCATATACAGATAATTGGTGACAGCAGGATGCTCGGCTGCCAGGGTGTCGATTTGTTTCACCCAGGGTACGATTCCATGCTGAATCCTGTGTTTTCTGATTTCTTGCGTGATGGCATCATTGCGTCCATAGTCGGTTTCAGTTAGTACTAAGCGTGCAATCTGAAAATCAGAAAAGCCCTGTTGCTTTGCTTTCAACAGTAACCCATCGGGCAAGGTTTCGAGTTTCTTAAAGCTTTCGAGTTCAACAGAAGTTTCATGTATGTTCATTAGTTTTTCGAGAAACCACCTGTCAATTTTTGTTCTTTCGTACACTTGTTCAACAGTATATCCTTGTCGGAAAGCCTGTTCAATGACAAAAATGCGATTATCAGTCGGTTTACTGAGGGCTGTTTCGATGTCGTCAACCTGTACTTCCTTGTTAGCGGCAAAGCCATGCATACCAATGCCTATCATACGCAAACCCTTTTGTATCACCTCCTCAAATGACTTTCCAATGGCCATGATTTCGCCCACACTTTTCATACTCGATCCAATCTCACGGCTAACACCTTGAAACTTATTCAAATCCCATCGTGGAATCTTGCAGACCATATAATCCAGTGCAGGCTCAAAAAAAGCTGTGGTGGTTTTCGTGACGCTGTTTTTCAACTCATGTAAGCCATAACCCACTGCCAGCTTGGCTGCAACAAAAGCCAGCGGATATCCTGTAGCCTTGGAAGCCAGGGCACTGGATCGCGACAATCGTGCGTTGACTTCAATCACGCGGTAATCTTCGGAATGAGGATCGAGCGCATATTGCACATTGCACTCGCCGATGATGCCTACCCTTTGAACAATCTCGATGGAAATCCGTCTGAGCTTATGATACTCGCTGTTGGTAAGCGTCTGCGAAGGCGCCACCACGATGCTCTCGCCGGTGTGAATACCCAACGGGTCGAAATTCTCCATATTGCAGACCGTCACCACATTGTTGTAACGATCCCGGACAACCTCATATTCCACTTCTTTCCAGCCTTTTAGCGATTCTTCCACCAACACCTGGTCAGCATAGGAGAAGGCCTTTTCAGCCAACACCTTCAGTTCAGCGGTATTGTTGCAAAAACCGCTGCCTTGCCCCCCAAGGGTAAAAGCTGCCCGCACAATCATTGGGAATCCAATTTCTTCACTTGCTTTCAGCGCTTGTTCAACGGTATTGACAGCTACCGACCTGGGTGTCTTGATATTGATGGAGTGCAACAACTGAGCAAACTTTTCACGATCTTCTGTTTCAATTATCGCCTGAACCGGCGTACCCATTACTTTCAACCCGTATTTCTCCAGGATACCCTGTTCGTGAAGAGCAATGCCGCAATTGAGTGCTGTTTGTCCGCCAAAAGCCAGCAAAATACCCTGCGGTTTCTCTTTCCGGATGATTTTTTCGACGAAAAACGGCGTCACAGGCAAGTAATAAATGATGTCGGCAATGTCTTCCGACGTTTGAACTGTTGCAATGTTTGGATTGATCAGCACTGTGGTGATATCTTCTTCACGCAGGGCTTTCAATGCCTGTGAACCACTGTAATCAAACTCTCCGGCCTCTCCTATTTTCAGAGCACCAGAACCTAAAACCAGTACTTTTGTTATTTTTTCCATGTTTCAATGGCATTTACAAAGTGAGTAAAGAGAAAAGCAGTGTCCGTCGGACCGCTCGAAGCCTCGGGGTGAAACTGAGTGGAGAAGATAGGTTTCGTCCGGTGACGTATGCCTTCGTTGCTGTTATCGTTCAGGTTAACAAAATAAGGCAGCCAGTCACCTTGCAGCGTTTCCGTTTTCACAGCGTAGCCATGGTTCTGAGAAGTGAGCCATGCTTTGTTGGTCCCTACTTCAAGCACAGGCTGGTTGTGGGAGCGATGGCCAAATTTCAGCTTATAGGTTTCTGCGCCCGATGCCAGCGAGAGTAGCTGATGACCGAGACAAATTCCAAAAACAGGCCTCTCATCTTCAATGCTTTGCCTCAGATGACTGATCGCAGGCTGACACATGGTTGGATCGCCGGGGCCGTTGCTGATGAACAGACCATCAAAATCTTCAGCATTGTAGTCGTAATCCCACGGAACCCTGATCACAGTGGTATCATAGCGGAGCAAGTAACGGATGATGTTGCTTTTCACGCCACAATCAACCAACAAAATCCGGTTTTTTCCTTTCCCATAAACGATCCGTTCTTTCACGCTCACTTCATCCACCAGATTCACGGTGGAGGGATCGTAAAATGAAATCTCCTGGTCAAAAACAATTTTAGCTAACATCGTTCCCTTTTCTCTGATAATTTTGGTGAGCCGCCGTGTGTCGATTCCAAAAAGGCCCGGAACGCCCTCTTCTTTCAACCAGCTACCTAAACTTTGACTGGCATTCCAATGGTTGAACTTTTCGGAATAATCCGAAATAATAAGCCCGGTAGCATGAATGCGATCCGACTCAAAAAAGCGGTAAAGCCCCTCTTCTTCCATCTTTGAAGGAACACCATAATTACCAATGGATGGGTAAGTGAGCACGATGATTTGACCCCGATACGATGGATCAGTAAGACTTTCAGGGTAACCGGTCATGGCTGTGTTAAACACAATTTCACCACTTACACCTTTCTCAAATCCAAACGACCATCCTATAAACTCGTTGCCATCTTCAAGGATTAGCCGGGCTTTCCGGTAATTTTTATCTCTCATAGTTCAGGGATTATAAAAAAAAAGACGGCTAAAACCGTCTGAATGAAAATCTTACAAATGGAGCCAACGGCTTCGCAGGACAATGCGATTTGATATTGTACACAGTTTTGTTCCCAAAGCCCCATCGAAAAATGAATGTTTCGGAGGGCAAAAATAAACTTTTTGATGGTCCACACCACCCCTTTCAAGAAAGAATCTTTGGTACATATAATGACAGGCATTAGGTAAATCCTTCGTAGACAAGTTTGCAACGATTTTTGCAAAGCATTATCACAACACCTCAGGGCAATCACTCATAGACTCCCAAATATACATTTGAAATGGGCGGAAGAAAAAAATCCTGCCGAAAATTCTTCAGGCAGGATTCCGGATATTCAATCGGAAGTACTTATTGCACCAGCTGACCGGCTGCCTTCAGGTAATCGGCCATAGCAATTTTGTTGTTCAGTCTGCTTACAACCAGGTTAGTACGTGCTTGCAGCCAACTTAGTTGAGACGAAAGCACATCGAGAATTGTCAAGCGTCCCTCGGCATAGCTCAAGGTATTGAGTTCGAGGTTTTCAGTTGCAATCATCAGGCTTTTCTCAAGAATCCGGAGCTGCCTCATTGTTTCCTGAAGATTAGTTAAAGCATTGTTGAGCTCAAGATTAACCTGGTCGGTGACTTTTGATTTCTCAAACTCGTAAACCTGTTCGGCTACTTTTGACTGGGTGAGCTCATGTTTGCGACTGTTCCAGTGAAAGATAGGTACATTAAGGTTGGCAAAGGCGATGGTGTTAAAACTTGTGCTATTATCAACATTTAGAAAACTGGTTCCCCAGGTTTCCTGCAGACCTAGCTGAAGGCTTGGACGATATTGTGCTTTTACCAATTTAGTCTGATAAGCAGCCACCTCAATCCGTTTTTCAGCAATGAGGTATTCAGGCCGCATGCTGAGTGCCTTTTCGAGGGGCGTCACCTGAGGAAGGGCCAGATCAGTGTTGATTGAAAGTAGTTTATAAACCGAGTCAGCTACAACTCCCATCAACATATTGAGTTGTTGTTTGGCCAGAAGATAGCTGGCATCAGCATTTGAAAGTTGGAATTCAGCTTCGGCTTTTCGGGTTTCAAGCATGAGTAGATCGGTTTTTCCAATATAACCATCGCTGAAACGGGCTTCAACAACGGAATGCAGTTTCATCACCAATTCAAGGTATTCCTTTGACAGAAGCTGCATTTCACTCATGGCAGAAGTATTCCAGTAGTTTAGAAATGCCGCGTAGGCAATGTTTTCATCCACAGCATCTTCAGCAATAGCTGACAAAGCCTGGTTCAGCTTGAGCACATTTAACTGATTTGAAACGCTGTTTCCACCATAAACGTTTTGCACCAACGACAAGGTGGCGTTCCACGATTCTCCTTTGGTTGTTACTGCGCCGAATGGTGCCGGATCAAACTGATACTGGGCATTTGCACCGAGGTTTAGCATAGGAAGTTTGTTCGTACGTACGGACATTACAGCGGCAGTGGCAGCCCGTGAGTTTTCACGGGAAATTTTTATATCCTGATTATATGTCATCACACGCTGAAGATAGACTTCCGGAGTTAACTCCTGGGAGACACCGGTGTAGCAAAACGCCAGGATTATGCAGCTTAAAAATAATTTTTTGATCATTGTGTTATTTTTTGGGTACGGAAATCTTAAACATTAAACTGTAGGTTACCGGCAGCACAAAAATCGTTAGCAAGGTAGCCACGAGAAGACCACCCATGATGGCAGCGGCCATTCCACCAAACATGGCATCGAAAAGCAACGGCAACATTCCAAGAATAGTTGTCCCGGAAGCCATTGTTACAGGGATAATGCGCGATTTTGTTGCTTGTACAACTGCTTCAAGCGGAGCCAAACCTCCTTCAATTTCAATTCCGATCTGATCTACGAGTACGATCGCATTCTTGATGTTCATACCAACCAGACCAAGTACGCCAAGGATTGCAAAAAAGTCGAGTGTCTTACCCGTCGTCACCAACCCAAAAACCACACCTATAAATATCAGCGGTACCATGAGCATGATCATCACCGGCTTGCGATACGACCTGAAAAGGAAAAGCAGGACGAGGAACATCAGCAAAAAGGTGAGCGGCATATTGGCTGCCAGCGCTGCAAATGACTCAGCGGAAATCTCGGCTTCACCAAAGATTTTCATTTTGTAACCTTCCGGAATGGTGATTTGCTCCATCGCTGCAAATACTTTCTGCGCTGTGGCAGCAGTATTTTCTCCCCGCACCGGGACACACTGGGCCATCATCACCCGTTGACGGTTGTATCGCTTGATTGTGTTGTAGTTGAAATCAACCTCTGACGAAACGATCACCTGCTCAAGCGGAACTGTTTTCCCCTTGGCGTTGAAAACCGGCAATGTGTTCAGATTAGAAAGGTTAAATCTGTCAATGTTTTCTTCCTTGAGAAGAATGGGCATAAACATATCGCCTTCGCGATACTCTCCCATTGCTAAACCATTGGTAGCCAACTTGATAGAACTTGCCATTGATTGACGGGTAATTCCAAGGCGCTGGCCTTTTTCCTGTGAATAATCAGGTATCCAAACAGGAACTTTGTTTCCCCAACTTGAACGTACATCGGTGACGCCAGGGAGTTGGCGCATATGTTGCATCGCCTGAGCCGTCAATCGCTCGAGTGTGTCAATATTTTCACCAATAAATCCAACCTCAATGGGCGTTTCAACTGCCGGAGCAAGGTTGAATAAAGTGGATCGAATCCAGGAGTCCGGGTAATTTTTCCTTAAATAGGTATCAAAGCGTTCCTCATAGATTTTGGTTGAATCATCGCTGTTGAGCTCAATCAACACATTGGCATAGTTGGGCTTAGGTCCGAATGATGCAGAAGCCAAATAATAACGCAAAGGCCCCTGACCGATGGTTACCGATACTTTCTTCACATCGGGCTGCTCCATCAGATATTTTTCAATTTCGATGATATTCTTTTCTGTATTGCGAATGGTATAGCCTTCCGGAAAGAATATATCAACCCGGAAATAAGGCTTATCAAGGTTGGGGATAAAATTGGAAGGCATCAGACCCATCACCACCAGTGAGCCGATAAACAATCCGATCACAACAAAAATTGTCAGTACCTTACGTCTGATAAGACCCTTGAGCAGGTTTTCAAATTTGTGATAAATAGGTTTGTCATAAGGGTCCTTAACAGCATCACCACTACCTTCTTTCAACATAAAATTACCGAAGGTAGTAGTTTGTGTCAGGGCAAGAATCCAACTGAGGCCCAATGAAATGGCAAGCACAATGAAAAGTGGTTTCACGATTTCCGCCACTGAAGAAGGGGCGAGGTACAAAGGTAAGAACGAAAAAATGGCAATCAATGTAGCGCCGAGCAAACCCCATTGCGGGATGACTGCACCATCAATCAGTGCTTTTCGTCGCGAAAGGCCACGCTGTATGCCGATTTGCGCATTGTCGGTCACGACAATGGCGTTGTCAACGAGCATACCCATCGCAATGATAAAGCCTGCGAGCGAAGTACGGTTCAGACCTGTACCCATCAGTTGCATAATGAGCAACGAACCCCCAATGGAAAAGATGAGCGAGCTGCCTATGAGAAATCCTGCACGGCTTCCCATGGCCAGCAAAATGATAACGATCACAATGCCAATAGATTCGATCAGGTTTATGATAAACCCTTGATTGGCCTGCGTGGCAATCACATCTTCCGGGTAAAGTGATTCGATTTCGATACCGGCAGGAATTTGAGGTTTCAACATCTCCATGCGCTCTCTTACCAATTTGCCGGTTAAAGCAACGTCTTCGCCCCGCGCTGTTGACACACCAAAGCCGATGGCTGGCTTACCGTTCACACGCATAAGGTTGGCTGGTGGTTCATTAAAACCTTTCTCAACACGGGCAATATCACCAAAACGTACCTGTTGGCCTGTTCCTGAAGCCATCAGCAGGTTTCGGATATCGTCGAGGCTTTTATAGGTTCCGTCAGCGATTACTTTCATTTGCAGGTCACCTGTCACCTTTTCACCTGTGTTAACAAGCACATTCTGAGCTTTCAGGGTTTGAGCCACCGTATTGAGATCGATTCCCAGATTGGCCAGCTTACTGGCAGAAATGAACACATTTACAACTTCGGTCTGCTCACCGGAGAGTGAAATTTTCTGAACACCTTCAAGGGTTATCAATTCTGTTTTCAAAAAGTTGGCCCATTTGCGAAGCTCATGGTAATCAAAACCCTGATCGGCTGTGATGGCATAATAAATCCCGTAAACGTCCCCAAAGTCGTCGGCTACAGAAATGGGAGAAGCTCCTTGAGGTAAAGTTGGCTGTACATCCAACACCTTACGGCGCAGTTCGTCCCACATCTGAGGAATTTCTTCCGGGGGTGTGGTAGCAATTAATTCGACATCAATTTTTGAAAGCCCGTAAGATGACTCTGATTTGATTTTCTTGATGCGGCGCATGGATTGAATGGTACGTTCAATGGGCTCAGTAATTAACTGCTCCACCTCCTGAGGTGTTGCGCCGGGGTAACGTGTAACGACAGCAACCTGCTTGATGACAAAAGGTGCGTCCTCCTTTTTCTCAAGCGTTTCGAATGAGAATATACCTCCGATCAGCAAAATCGCCAACAGAAAATAGATTACCTTCTGATTATCGAGTGAATAACTTGGAATATTCATAATTCTTTGTGTTTATTATTCGAGAATATTCACCTGTTGGCCTTCGTAAACATTGTTAACACCGGCTGCTACAATAACCTCACCGACTGAAAGTCCGGACTTAACTTCAACTTGCTTGTCGTTAAGGAGTTGCCCTAATTCAACCGACTTTCTGGAGATGCTTTTGGTTGAGGCATTATAAACCCACACCGAACGACTACCCGAATTCACATCACCAAAAACTGCGTTAACGGGAATAGCAATCGCAGCCTCGTTGCCTGTAGGACCGGGTGTTGTGATGATAACCGAACACGAAAATCCAGTTGAAACCAAACCTTTATATGCGGCAAAAGTTTCGTCATCAATGACTGCCGTAACAGGGATACCGGAACCATCGGGAGAAGCATCGATAAACTCCTTTACCTTGGCATTGAAACGCTTGCCTTTTAAAGTTTCAAACTCCACCTGCATCGAGGTCATACTCTGCAACAAATTCACACCGGATTCAGGCACCGTGAAACGAATGTTGATGATGTTGGGATTGACAAGTTTTACAATCGGTTCGCCTGCTTGGATTTTTTGATAGTTTTCAACATATTTCTTCTCAACGAAGCCGGCAAAAGGTGCGGTTAATTTGGTGTCGGCCAATGTGTTTTGGGCATTCTCAAACTTCGCTTTGGCATTGGTATATTCTGCCCTCGCCATTTCAAACTCCTGTTGCGAAATGGCTTGTTTTGCCAACAACCTTTCATTGCGTTCAATTTTTGATTTGGCAGTTTGGTAGGTGGCATGTGCCGCTTCGAGCTGCAGATCAAGATCGCGCGGATCGAGCACAGCAATCACTTGCCTTGGCTGAAGATTCTGACCCTCATCTACTTTCATTTCGATAATGGTTCCCGAAACTTTGAAGGTAAGGTTGCTGAATTGCTCTGCAACCACGATACCGGAATAGCTCTTGGACGAGGATGCCAACGATGAAACAGTGGTTACTTTTACAGGTCTGGTAATTTTTCCTGTCTCTTTTGTTTCACCTCCACACCCAACAAGAAGCAGAATCATTCCCAAACTGAAGTAATGGATTTTAGTAAACTTGAACATAGTAATTGTTTTTAATCATTAAATTTTCAATTGATTAACCTGGCAATCTCACAAAGATCAATTAAAAGTCTCAATTGCTTAGCTTAAACATAAAGCAAAGTTATTTTTTTTTTTAAAACTTTACGACCTATACCAAATACAAGCAAAATTATTTTTTTTTGTTGTACGATAAATTCAATCAGGCAAAATTTCTAAAAACACCACAGAGTGTTCAAACTTTCTACTGTCATTGTAAAAAAATTGAAATATTATTAGTTGGCTAAAAAGCAAATCATTCTTAAAGATTTGATATACTTGTTAATAGTGCTAATAGCCAGCCTAAGATTGTGTAGATATTAATTATTTTTTACGAAACAGTCAGAAATATCCATTCGGATTTTTGGAGTTTTCAAATTTCCATGAAACCAAAAGGCGTCCTAAAAGTTGAATTGCTTCTGGATATCCGACAAGTTTTGAGGCAAGATTAAATTTTCTTATTTTGTCTCGACAACAACCAGTTTTCCTTGTTGTTGAAGTCGTTTAACAATTTTGGCACAGATTTTTTGGCGACTTAACAAACCCTGTTGCTTAAACTCAATATTTCCTTCGGAGGCATTTGGAGCCTGACCCAGCCATACGTTGATCCTGTCGGCCATTTTAAGAAAAGCAGCCATTTCCGAGGCTGCCGAGTAAGCAGGATAATCGGCAGGATCCTCATCCAGCAGGTGATAAACCTGATTGAGCGTCACCATTCCTTCGGTAACGAGCTCAAATCCATGAATTAAATATGAGGGCGGTGTAATCGGGTTTCCGGCTTCGTTCACCTCAATTCGTAAACCCAATTCGCGGGCAACTATTTTGGCCGTTGACCCACCCGAAATAAGGTGAATACCTTCTGCCTCATTGAATTGACTTACCCACATCGCATCGTTAGTCTTGCTTTCAGGTGGCCCGGAGAGCAGGTTAACAATCACGCCCCGACGGTTAACTACCATTAGCACAGAAGTGTCATCACCCTTTCCTTCAGGCCAATATGCTCTTGCCTGATCATGAACAGCTTTTGAAAGTAGCTCACCATCCAGCCTTTCGACCGGCAGTCGCGACTGGATAAATGCCCTTACACCTTCGACGTCCCATCCCATAGGAAAATATTTTCCTATTCCCGCCTGAGTAATGCCATCTGAGACCATTACCAAACCTTCACCTCTGTCGATAAAGCAATCCGACTCGTGGATGATGGCTTTCCCTCGTGTGTAAACACGGTTACGCAAAACCTGGCAATAGGCTTTGTTGATCAGCAATGGAGCGGGCATTTCGTAACTCAACACTGTGGTTTGTCCGTTGTTAAGTATTCGGGCAATGGTAAAAACTGCAAAAGGATCGCCAGTCCCCCAAACGGCATCCATGGTTTCCGATACCGTTAAAAATGCCTCCCTTGCCGACATTCCCATCCGGATAAGACCTGTGAGCCGCGACACACACATATTGGCAGCAATATGTGCTTTGATTCCCGAGCCCAGTCCGTCAGCAAGCACAAGGGTTGTAGCGTTTGTATCACGCATCACCGCATAGCTGTCGCCACAGGGAGAACCGGTCTTTTTGGAAGACTGCACGGCAAAAAGATCGGTGTGGATATACATTTTTACTTTTTGATTGAATCAATGAGTTTTTTCATCAATACCTCACCCATCGCAGTGTTTTCGCCTAAGAATTTGGCTAATTCCTGTGCCATGCGTATCTGATGATCAATAAGTTCCTGTGCCTTAATAACGGTTTCTGTTTTTATCTCCGTCAGTTTTTCCTTACTCGTCTGGCTCGATGTGATATCAATAAATACGCCGGCATACTGATCGTCTTCGGGCAAAACGTAGGCCACAAGGTGGCAGATCAGGTTGTAGCTGCCATAGTGCACCATTTGCCGGATCACTTTATCGTTTCCGGTGCTGAGTTTTTCAAACGGATCAGGATCAATAAGATAGCTAACCTTTTTTCCAAGCAAAGCATCCGAACAGCTGAACATTCCTTTGAAGGCCGGGTTCATGTGCAGTATTTTCAACTCTTTGCTCAACAGGATCAGACCGTTGGGATCGTGGTCTATCATGGTGTGGAACTTCTGCTCAGCCATCCGGCGCATAAATGGCACGCACATTTCAGGCTCAGCCATTCCATCCAACACAGCGATTGCTTTTTCGCGACAGCCGGCATAGCCACAGGCAGTACAATTGAGTTCGTCTTCAGGAGTATGCTTGCCAGTCATCTTCATCACCTCACGGATACGCTCCTCCGAAAAAGACTTTTGGGCTTTCGCCGGTGGCGCTTTAAAAGTCGTCTCCATTTGTTTGTAAACCGACAGCGTATCATCGGTTGTACCGGGATGCATCGTATTGTATGCCAGCACTTTGTTTCTGTCGAGTAACATATTGCCCGATCTGGAAGCAAAAGGTCCGTTCACACAACCGTTCTTGCAGAATAAAGGCTCAACCACCATCGTTTGAGCAGGGTCATCGGCCAATGCATCAAGCGCCGACTTCACCTCGCGGTAACCGCTCACGGCAACAATGTGATCGTGAAGAAGATCGGTTGACAAGCCCGCAGTCCGCAACAATCCGCCTTCGAGCGGAAAAAGACGCGCCACACCCGGAACAGCCTCATTGAAAGCACTTTCCTCGCATTGGTCAATATGGATATTTTTGAGTCTGAAAAGTTCGTCAAGCTCCTCAAAGGTGAGCACAGCATCAATGATGCCCGCATTGGAATCCCATTGTGCTTCGTCTTTTTTTGCTACACAAGGGCCTGCAAAAACTACTTTTCTGGCCGGTTGAGCGGTTTTAAGCAACCGTCCGTGCGCAATCATGGGAGAAACCACGCCCACCAAAGCAGAGGCGAGCGCCGGTGCTTTGTGCATTACAAAGCTCACAGCAGCCGGGCAGGCAGTGCAAATATGCGACTGGTCGGGCGATTGTTCAATGTGCTCCAGCGTAGCCATCGAAGTGTGCCATGCGCCAATGGCCGTCTCGGCAATGAAACTGAAACCCAGCATACGCAAAGCAGAGGGAAGCCTTTTTTGCTCCCACTCGCTGTAATAAACCACAAAAGAGGGCGCCAGACTCAGGGCTGGTTTCTCGCCCTCTTCAAGCATTTGAAGCACCTTTCCATAATCGGTTCGATAAGCCTTTGCATGTTGCGGACACACGGTGATGCATGTGCCACAGGCAATACAAAGATCGGCAACAACCTCAGCCTGACCATCTTTCATGCGGATGGCCTGCACCGGACAAACGCGGACGCAGCGGTAACAGTCGCGGCACTTGGCCCGTGAGGTATAAACAACCGGAAGCTTTTCTTTTGGACGGGCAGGATGAAGCATGATATATTTTTTTAAAAGATTTTAATTGGATCGGTGGTTCGGCGTTCAGCCAATCCGCGCTGCTACGCGGACTGACTGACAACCACAAAACCACGTTCAATTAATTCTAACCAAAATTCCCGTTATCTGACCGACTGAGCCAGTCCAATTCTTTTTATTTCGCTATCAAGCAATGCTTTAGCTTTCTCAAATGTTGCGTGTTCCAACACTTTTTCGTTCACGCGCAACACCGGACCGCGATCGCAGCGCTCGAAACAGAATGTAGCTTTCACATCAACCATATCCTCCTGACCTTCAAAGCCCACGATGTCCGAAAGTTTGTTGTCGGCAACATATTGACTCATTTTCTTCAGAAGATCCTGGGCACCACGCATATAACAATTTGTTCCGACACAAACATACAATTGGATTTTTGGCTCTTGTGTGTTTCGGATGGTAATCACCTGGTCGGTGATGCGTTTGCGCCCGTGGTAATGCGTATGCAGCAACTCATGTGCCTTGTGTCCGCCAATCTCACCTAAAGTCATCTGATACAGTTCCTTAACATAAGGGTTGTCCTGTGACTTATGCAATTCGAGTTGCTTGTCGGCATTGTACAAACCCTGCATACGTTTTTTTCTGAAATCAGGATCAAAGCTCACAGGTTGACCACCGCCAGCGATACAGCCACCCGGACAAGCCATGATCTCAATCAGGTCATAATGTTCTTCGCCCGCGATGATGCTGTCGCAAACCTTTCTGGCATTGGACAATGTGTGCGCAATGCCCAATCGCAGTTGAAGGCTGCCGAGTTTCATCTCGATGGTTCTGATGCCCTCCAGGCCGCGAGTCATCTTTAGATCGGTATCTATCAGCGTTTCTCCCGTAATTTTTTCGTAAGCGAACCTCAAAACCGCCTCGCTGACACCTCCGGTATTTCCAAAAATGACGCCTGCTCCGGTTTTAAATCCAAGTGGCAAATCAAACGACTCCGGTTTCAGCTTATTAAACTGCAAACCTGTCTCATGAATCATGCGTCCAAGCCCTTCTGTTGAAAGCACATGATCCACCTCGGCCAGGCCTCCATGAATAAACTCTTCGCGCTTGGCTTCAAATTTCTTGGCTGTACAAGGCATAATGGATACAATCACAAGATTCTCAGGCTTGACATTGAGCAGTTTAGGCAACACTTCGCGGGCTACGCTGCCAAACATCTGCTGCGGCGATTTGCATGTGGACAGATTTGGCAAAAGCTCAGGATAATACTGTTCGGCAAATTTCACCCAGCTTGGACAACATGAAGTGAACTGAGGCAGGTTTTCGTTCTTCAGCTTTCTCTTGATGAACTCTGTTGCTTCCTCAACCACAGTAAGGTCGGCAGCAAAAGAGGTGTCATACACCTGGTCAAAGCCCATACGTTTCAGCGCTGCAACAATTTGCCCGGTGGAAATTGTTCCGGCTTCCATGCCAAAACCCTCGCCTAAGGCTACACGCACAGCAGGTGCGAGCTGAGCCACCACATACTTTTCCGGATTGTGAATGGCTTTCCAAACCTCTTCGGTCTCCGGTTTCGGAACGAGCGCTCCCACCGGACAAACCGATACACACTGACCGCAATAGACGCATTCCACATCATTCAAGCTCTTGTTGAATGCCGGTCCGACAATGGTTTTGGCTCCGCGGTTTACGAAATCAATGGCACCTACGGCCTGCATCTCCTTGCATGCCCGTACACAGTCGCCACAAAGCACACATTTGTTCGGATCATGAATGATTGACCACGAATGGTTGTCTATCGGCGCAATTTTGTCCGTTTTTTTGAAGCGCACTTTCGTAACACCGAGTCTTCGTGTCAGGTCTTGAAGCTTGCAATTGTTTGATCTGGCGCAGCTTGGACAGCTGATGTCATGATTTGCAAGCAGCAACTCCAGGTTAACTTTGCGAATCTGACGCACTTCGGCAGTGTTTGTTTTGACAACCATTCCAGCCGAAGGCTTAATAGAACAAGTGGCCTGAATGCCCATTCCCTCAATGTCGCAGATGCAAAGACGGCAAGCTCCGTAAGTACTCAAATGCGAGTGATAGCAAAATGTTGGCAATTCAATGTCGGCTTTTCGAATCATTTCAAGGAGGTTTTTTTCTCCTTCAATCGGGATCATCATCCCGTCTATATTGACCATTTCTTTAGTTTCCATGGATTTCTTATTTTTTTGTGGTTAAAAACCAGCAATTTCTTTTCTCGGACTTAGTGTATGATTTTGACACTATCAATTAAAACCCAGAACGGCATCAAATTTGCAGACTTCGAAGCAAACACCACACTTTGTACATACTTCAGGATCAATTACATGCAGCTGCTTTTTCTCACCGCTGATAGCGCCAACCGGACATTTTCTTGCACAGGCCGTGCAACCGATACACTTTTCAGCGTCAATGCTGATGCTCCGCAGCGCCTTGCAGTTGTTGGTGCGGCAGCGCTTGTCGTTGATATGTTCGAGGTATTCGTCTTTGAACTTAACAATTGTCGAAAGCACAGGGCTTGGCGCTGTTTTGCCCAGACCACACAGCGAAGCCAGCTTTACGACTTTTCCAACCTCCTCCAACAATTCGAATGTTTCCATTGTGGCACGCCCTTCAATGATGTCATCGAGCAAGGCCAGCATTTGCTTGGTGCCTTCGCGACAGGGAACACATTTTCCGCAGCTCTCGCTTTGAGTGAAGTTCATAAAAAAGCGGGCTATCTGCACCATGCACGATTGTTTGTTCATCACCACTAATCCGCCTGAGCCAACCATAGCCCCTTTTGCAATCAGGTTGTCATAATCGAGCGGAAGGTCGAGGTCTTCCTCTGTGAGACAGCCTCCCGACGGACCGCCAATCTGTACTGCTTTGAAACCTTCGCCGGTCACTTTTCCATCATCGTCAGTCACTCCGCCACCAATGTTATATACAATTTCGCGGAGTGTTGTTCCAAAAGGCACCTCGATGAGGCCCGTATTTGCGACATGCCCGGTGAGCGCGAAAGTTTTGGTTCCCTTTGAGCCGACAGTGCCGTACTGGTTAAACCAGCTTGCCCCGTTACGGATGATCAACGGCACAGCAGCGAGTGTTTCAACATTGTTGATAACCGTTGGTTTGCCAAACAATCCTTTTTGAGCCGGAAACGGCGGCTTGGGCATGGGCATTCCGCGCTTACCTTCGATTGAGGCCATCAATGCTGTTTCTTCACCACAAACAAAGGCACCTGCACCCTCCATCACATGGATATGCATATTTTGCCCGCTGCCAAAAACATTTTCACCCAAAACGCCAGCATCCATTGCATCTTCGATAGCTTTTCGCATTCTTTTGACAGCAAGCGGATACTCAAGGCGGACATACACATACGCTTCGTCAGCGCCAATCGCGCGCGCAGCAATCATCATGCCTTCGAGTACGCGGTGCGGATTTCCTTCCATGAGGCTGCGATCCATAAAGGCGCCCGGGTCGCCCTCATCGCCGTTGCAGATAACATATTTCTTTTCGCTTTGTTCCACCCGCGTAAGCTGCCATTTGCGGCCTGTCGGGAAACCACCACCACCGCGTCCGCGTAAACCTGATGCGATAATTTCTTCGCAGATTTCCACATCAGCCATTTGCGTATATGCTTTAAAAGCAGCCTGATAACCACTGTGAGCAATGTATTCGCGAATGTTTTCCGGATCAACATGCCCACACTCACCCAAAACGAGGCGGTTTTGGCGCTTGTAAAACGGGATATCGAGTTGTCCTTTGTTGTGTTCGCCGGTAACAGGATTTACATACATCAACCTGTCAATGACCTCGGTGTGAAGAATAGATTTTTCAACGATCTCGGCTGCGTCTTCAGGCTTCACTTTCACATACATTGTTTCGTCAGGAAGAATGTTAACCAATGGTCCCTGCGCACAAAAACCCTGACAACCGCTGCCTGTGATCTGTATTTCCCTGCAATCATGCCGGTCGAGCACCACTTCGGTAAACAGCTGCATCCCGGCGTCTTCAATGGCTTTTTCGAGAGCTTTATGCACTGCCAGCGCTCCATTGGCAATGCAACCTGTTCCGGCACACACCACAATACGTTTGAAAATATGCGCGGCTGCCTCGTTGTATTTTTGTTTGATCTCATTGAGATCTGTTGTGATCATTGTTTCCATTGTCGCCAAATTATTCGTTAACTGCTTCGGGTTGAGACTCCAGTTCAACAATCGCATTGATGATTTCATCGCAACGCTTGCTATTCACTTCGCCATACACTTTCTCATTGACAACCATCACCGGTGCCAGACCACAGGCGCCCAAACAACTCACAGCTTCGATGGTAAACATCATGTCATCGGTTGTATGTTTTTCCGGATTCAACCTGAGTTTTTTATACAAAGCATCAAGCAGCTTTGAGCTTCCTTTCACATGACAGGCTGTGCCATCGCACACCTTAACCACATATTTTCCTTTTGCTTCGAGCGAGAAGTGGGCATAAAAAGTTGCAACACCATACACCTCAGCCACAGGCATGTCGAGGGCTGTCGCCACATAGGTGAGTACCTGAGGAGGCAAAAACCTGTAGGCATCCTGAATCTGTTGCAGGATTGGAATGAGCCTTGCTCTGTCATGATTGTTTCGCTCGATGATCTCGATCACCTGCTGAAACTGACGTAAATTTTTATTGGGTTCTGTAATCACGGTAGTTTATTTTTTGGGCATTGCCCCGATTATCCATTTTTTTGTTGTCCAAGCTTATTGATGATTACCGCCAGATTGGCATAAATATGTGTGTCCTGAACGATGATTTGTTCAGGCACCCTCAACGCGACTGGTGCGAAATTCCAAATTGCTTTGATGCCCCAGGCAACCATGAGGTCGGCAACAGGCTGTGCTGCACCTGCCGGCGTTGTGATGATACCAATGCTGATATGCAGCCTCGAAGCCAGGTCATGAAACTTTTCTAAGCTAAAAACAGGAACGCCTTGAATGTCCGTCCCAAACTTACGCTTGTCGGTATCAAAAGCCGCAACAATCTTCATCCCGGCTTCCCGAAATCCCTGGTATTGTATCAATGCACTTCCAAGAAACCCTGCCCCAACCAAAAAAGCTTCGTGTTTGCGGTTATAACCTAAAAATTCTTCCAAAGCAAACTGCAGCTCCTCTGTTGAAAAGCCAACACGTGTCTTACCGGTCACACCGGTATAGGCCATATCCTTCACAACCTGTGTTGGATCGAGGTTAAGAACGCGTGCAATGGCAGGCGCCGACACATATACTTCTCCCTTCTCGCGCATTGACCGCACAAGATGCAAGTATTGAGGCATCCTCCTGACGCTGGGCTCCGGAACCGGCTGAAGCTTTTTACTGATTGTTTCCTGAACTGTTTCCATGATCAATAATTCTGCTGCAAAAATACGAAAAGCAAATATCTATTAAGGATATTTTTCTTTAATAACTGTAATATATATTCAATCTAAATAAATCTATCAATCAAATAATAAAAGAAAATTAGATTTATATATTTTATTTACAATTACTTAGATTGTAAAAGAATACTCTTACATAAAAATAACCAAACAGTTCAAGGTACCATATATAAAGAATTTATTCACTATTAATCAAGCTTTCTACGGGCCTTAGCGTTCTTTCTTTTGAGCAATTATCACCATATCAAAGTTTTTAACAGATAAGCGCTTCCTGTTTTAGGCGTAAACTTATCTTTGCATATCGAAAATCAATGGTAATTTTTCGGATGATATTAAAAAGGTCACTTTTTCTGGTTTTTTTGTTGGCAACAGCTTTCCCGCTTTTTGCCACACATCAGCGTGCGGCCGAAATTACCTACCGATGGATACAAGGCCTGACCTACGAGGTGACAATAACGATGTACACCTACACACCAAGTCCAGCCGATGACATAAGAACCACACTACCAATCATATGGGGTGATAACACCGAAAGTGAAATTCCCAGGGTGACATTTCAGGCCTTGCCTGAGAACTATACCCTGAATGTGTACCGTATGAACCACACTTTTCCGGGCAATGGCAGCTACACCATCTCGGTTGAAGATCCGAACAGAAATTTCGGTGTCGTAAACATTCCCAACTCAGTGAATGTGCCGATCTATGTTGAAAGCAAATTGATCATCAACCCATTTTTAGGCACAAACAACTCGGTTCAGTTGCTCAACGCACCTGTTGATCAGGGTTGTGTCGGGAAAATGTATGTACACAACCCTTCGGCCTTTGATCCCGATGGCGACAGTCTGAGCTTTCAACTCGTAAACTGTAGGGGAAGTCAGGGACTCGAAGTCCCCGGCTACACCACGCCTTTAGCCTCCACAAGTTTTGCAATTGATGCGGTGACCGGCGACCTGACGTGGAACACCCCTGTATTGCAGGGCGAATACAATGTGGCCTTTGAAATCACTGAATGGCGAAACGGCACAAAAATAGGATCGGTTGTACGGGATATGCAAATTCTTATTGGCGCCTGCAACAACAACCCTCCCGTTATTGAACTCAGTGACTACCATTGCATTGTTGCCGGTAATACGCTTAGCTTTGATGTATCGGCCAGCGATCCCGATAACAATACCGTTACACTTACAGCCACCGGAGCTCCTTTCGAGGTACAAAACCAGGCTTCTATCGTTCCGGATCCTGCCACTGGCACACCAACAGCTACGACCACCTTCTACTGGACTACGCGATGTGAAAACATCAACAAAAACCTCTATATCACACTTTTCAAAGCAAAAGATAACCATCCGGAAGTGAGCCTAACCACTTTCAAAAGCACTGCCATCCAAGTGATTGCGCCGGCTATCGAAGATTTGCAATCAGTTTCTTCCGGTAACGGCATCAATCTGAGCTGGCAAAATCCGCTTTGCGAAAACTTAGCTGGTTATTATATCTACAGGCGCAGTGGCAGCTCCGGCTTCGTGCCATCCGAATGCCAGACAGGCGTTCCGGCCTCAATGGGTTATACGCGCATTGCAACGCTCAACGATCCCGCATTACGCAGTTTCAGAGACGATGACAACGGACAGGGTCTTGTTCCGGGTATCAGCTGGTGCTATCTGATCACCAGTTTTTTTGCTGACGGTTCGGAAAGCAAGGCAAGCAACGAAAGTTGTGCAGCACTCAAACGCGACCTGCCGGTGATGACACATGTGAGCAACGACAGCCTCGACCTCAGCAACGGAAAAGTGCTGCTGGCATGGGCGCCGCCAACCGAACTGGATATGAATCAGTATCCCGGCCCCTACCGCTATGAGGTAAAAAGAATGGAAACACCTGATCCTGTGGTAGTTTTCACGGGCATCGGACTCAACGACACGCTTTGCACTGATCACACAATCAATCTTAATACCATCAATAAAGCTGCAACTTATGTAGTTACACTCAGTAGCGAAAGCGTGGGGCTGATCGGCAGCAGCAAACCGGCCTCTTCGGTGTTTCTTACTTTAACACCAACTGATAAAGCACTGCAACTGAAATGGAACAAAGACGTTCCCTGGCGTATTGACAGCACTGAAATTTACAGGAAAACCGGATCAGCATTCGTGAAAAAAGGCAGCAGCACAGAAACTGCTTTTCTTGATACTGGCCTCGAAAACGGTGAGTCATATACCTATTATGTAAAGACTTTTGGAAGCTATTCCACCACAGGTTTTGTCACACCAATAATCAACTTTTCGCAAATTGTGAGCGGGGTGCCACAGGATGTGGTTGCTCCCTGTCCGCCAAAGATTGCAGTAGAAACTGATTGCAGTGCTATCACGAACCTCATCACCATCAGCACCACGAACGACAGCTGCGACAGTGATATCCGCGACTATCAGATATACTTCAGTCCGAACAAAGCCAACTTTAGCCAGATAGCAACAGTTTCTGCAAACAATGCCTTTTTTCTGCATCAAGGCCTGGAAGTTGTTACAGGCTGCTATTATCTGACAGCCACCGACACCAACAACAATGTTTCCCAGGCCTCTGAAATCAGCTGTGTTGACTGGGATAGCTGCCCTTTGTATGAGTTGCCCAATGTTTTCACGCCCAACGGCGATCAATACAACGACACATTTATCCCGCTGAACTACCCCTCAACAAATCCAAAAGCCAATGTTGAACGCATTGAGCTGCTTATTTTCACGCGTTGGGGAAACACTGTTTTCCAAACCAATGATCCGCTGATCAACTGGGATGGAAAAAATCAAACCACAGGAATTGACTGCGCTGACGGCACCTATTTTTATACATGTAAGGTCTTTTTCCAATCGCTCGATGGTGAAATTGAGCATCAACTGCAAGGAAGCATCACAATAATTCGTTGATTAGCAAGAAAAAAAATAATCGAATGCACGAACTTTCAATAGCTGTTCAAATTGCAGAAATAATAACCGAAGAGGCTGCAAAAGCTGAAGCATTGACGGTTACAAAAGTTATTCTGGAAATAGGCTCGCTTTCCGGCATCGAAGCCGATGCTATTGAGTTGGCTGTTCCCGAGGCATTCCGGAATACAATTTGCGAAAATGCAGCTGTTGAATATCAATACATCAAGGCAAGGGCGGTTTGCGAAAGCTGCTGCAATGAGTTTGATCCTATTGACCACTATAAAATTTGCCCGTTCTGCAACAGCCTTTACACCAGTTTTTTAAAAGGCAAAGAACTGAATATTAAATCCTTTGATATCGTAAAACCTTAAAAATAATCATTATGTGCGGAACATGCGGATGTGGCGATGACGACCATATCACCTATCATAAACCAAACGAAGAAAATCAGGAACACAGCCACCTGCACCATCATGGACCCGTGGCCCATACGCACTTTCACAGGCACAACGATCATCAGCTGAGTCTTCACCAGCATCAGGGACACAGCCATGATCACAGCCATGATCACGAACATACGCACGACCATCCTCATGACCATACGCATGATCATACCCATCTAACAACAACTCAAACGGTTCAAATACAACGCAATATACTTTCAAAAAACGAGCTTGAGGCTGCCCGAAACCGCGGATACTTTGACGCGTTGAAAGTGGTTGCCCTAAACCTAGTCAGCTCTCCGGGTTCAGGAAAAACCTCCATTCTCGAACGAACGATTACAGAAAAAGGCCGGGAATTGAATTGCTTTGTAATCGAGGGCGATCAGCAAACAATGAACGACGCCCAAAGAATAGAAAAAGCAGGAGCCCCTGTCATTCAAATAAATACAGGAAATGGTTGCCACCTCGATGCTATCATGATCGGAAAAGCCCTCAGACAGCTTAATATGAGCACAAACAGCACTTTATTTATCGAAAATGTTGGCAACCTTGTTTGTCCGGCCCTTTTTGATCTTGGCGAGTCAAAACGTGTTGTGATCATCAGTGTTACCGAAGGTGAAGACAAACCTGCCAAATACCCGAATATGTTTGAGACTTCACACCTTTGTCTGATAAACAAAGTGGACCTGCTACCGTATCTTGATTTCGACATGGAAAAATTCCTCAACATCGCCAAAACTGTCAACCCCATGCTGCAGTTCATACCGATCAGCGCCAAAACAGGCGAAGGTTTTGACCAATGGTATGCATGGATTTCGCAACAAGGCGTTGAATAGGGATTGGTGATTTACTTTCATCTTATTGATTTTATGTGTTTTACGTCGCATTCTATCTTTGTGTAGCGTTTATAACAACAGTGATATTAACTAACAGTGTTAAAAAAATAACAAAATTCTTGCGTTTTTTGCCACATGATGTTTATTTTTGTTGATTCGTAAGTTCAAACCAAATAGCTAAATGTCAGCATGAAGCATCTTCCACACAAAACGATTGAGCGTCTAAGTCAATACCGCAGGGCTTTATTAATTTGTCTCGACAAAGGACAAACGCATATTTACTCGCACGAAATTGCTAAGATTCAGCATATTACAGCTGTTCAGGTTCGTCGCGATCTGATGCTTATTGGTTATACAGGAACTTTGCGCAAAGGGTATAATGTTAAAGAATTGATTGATCTTATCGGCGAAATCATTGACTCACAGGAAGGCATCAATGTTGCCATCATTGGCATGGGAAATCTTGGCCGCGCCCTGATTAATTATTTTGCGGGCAAACGCTCTCACCTGAAGATTGTTGCAAGTTTTGACATCAACCCTGACAAAATCGGCAACATCATGTCGGGAGTTCCCTGCTATTCTTCGGATGACATGGCAAAAATTATTGCTGAAAAGAATATCAAAGTTGGTATCATGACAGTGCCGGCCGAATTTGCAAGTCAAACCACAGAAGCTTTGGTAAAAGCCGGCATCAAAGGCATCCTCAATTACACCCCCAAACCGGTCACCGTTCCCAAAGAGGTTCATCTGGAGGAGTATGATATGATTACCTCGCTCGAAAAGGTTGCTTTTTATGTGAAACTCAACGAAAAAGATAATTAGTCTTGTCTTTAATTCCGATGGCTTCGTTATGTACGTCATTCATATCAGTCATTTACATTCGTAAAAGCCGACATTACAGACAGACACTAACTAACAAAAAAAGACGCTTTGAAGCGTCTTTTTCTTTGATAAGCCTAATCCTTCTATACGATCGTTATTCTTGTTCCTCCGTTGTCAACACCTAAAAGTGTAGATTCGGTGATGATTGCATCTTTTCCGCTGCGCTCAACAAAGTTGATTGCAGCTTTGATTTTTGGCGCCATGCTTCCTTCGCCAAACTGACCCTCGGCCATATAGCGTTTTGCATCAGCAATCGTAATTTTATCCAGCGACTTTTCCTGAGGAGTATTGAAGTTGATACACACTTTTGGCACATCAGTGAGAATGAAAAACTTATCAGCCCTGATCTGCGACGCGAGCAACGAACTTGCAAGGTCTTTGTCTATTACGGCATCAATACCCTGCAGTTTGTTTTGTTCGATATAGAAACAAGGTATGCCGCCACCGCCAACAGCGATCACGATATGTCCTTCGCGGGCAATTTTTTCGATGGTCTGACGGTTGAAAATAACCATTGGCTTGGGCGATGCAACAACCTTTCGCCAGCCACGGCCACGCGCATCTTCCTTGAAAACTGCCTTGGTTTCAGTGGCAATAAATTCAGCTTCCTCTTTTGTATAGAACGGCCCGATGGGTTTGGTGGGGTTCTGAAATGCCGGATCGTCTTTATTAACAAGAACTTGCGTGATAATCGAAATGATATCACGATCCATATCTCTGGCCATTAACACATTACGTAACTGTTGTTCAATAACATAGCCGATAAAGCCTTGTGAATAGGCAACACTGATATCAAGCGGCATGTCGGGTAAACCATACAATTTATGTCCTGCTGTGTTTGCAAGCAAGATATTACCCACCTGCGGACCATTGCCATGTGTGATCACAATATTATAATTGCGGTCAATCAAATTGATCAGATTCGTACAGGCGTTGTAAGCGTTGGCTTCCTGCTCATCTATCGTCCCTTTCTCATTGGCTCTCAGGAGCGCATTACCGCCGAAAGCCACTACTGCTAACTTCTTCATTGCTGCTTTTGTATTAATTTGTCCAAAAAAAGGAACAAATATAAGGCTTTTTTAATACAAAAAAATAGTAGTGTGAATAAAATCACATTGTTATAATTGATACAATCTGTCCGGTTCGCAAACTTTGATGTACGAAAACGAAACACTTTTTCTTTCTAACAACAAGGAAATTTTCAAAAAACATCCAAAATCATATTGATGATGCATTTTTGATGTATATAAAAACACCTGAAATTAAAGCGATCTGACGTAAGTTTGCAACATTAATAACAAACGGGTTCTCCCAAAAATCAAATGTTCGACATGAGACATTTCTATCTGACTGCAATGATTCTTCTTCTCGGCCTGACAGCTTGGTCGCAGGGTTTTATGCACGCCAACGGCAAGCTGATCTTTGATAAGAACGGCAGCGAAATTATATTACGCGGAATAGGAACAGGCAATTGGCTCCTTCAGGAAGGTTATATGATGAAAACTGCCGATTTTGCCGGAACGCAAACGCAGTTTCGAAACAAACTTATTCAGACAATCGGCGTTCAAAACACCAATATATTTTACCAAAACTGGCTCGACAATCACTTTACCCGGCGGGATGTAGATTCCATGAAGGTGTGGGGATTTAACAGCGTTCGTGTTGCGATGCACTACAAATGGTTTACGCTTCCTATTGAGGATGAGCCTGTTGCTGGTCAGGATACCTGGTTTGAAAGTGGATTTGTTCGCATTGACAGCCTCCTCGATTGGTGCGAAGCGAACCAGATGTACCTCATCCTCGACCTGCACGGAGCCCCGGGCGGACAAGGCCATGATGCCAACATCTCTGATTACGACCCCGACAAACCTTCACTCTGGGAAAGTGCTGAAAACCGCAGAAAGACAGTTGCACTGTGGAGAAAACTTGCTCAACGCTATGCCAATGAGCCCTGGATCGGGGGTTATGACCTCATCAACGAACCCAATTGGGAACTCCCCAATGGCACCTTGCTCAAGCAAACCTATGTTAATATCACCAACGCCATCCGCGAGGTTGATCAAAACCACATGATTATCATTGAAGGAAACTGGTTTGCAAATGATTACACCGGATTGACTCCTCCATGGGACAATAATATGGTGTATAGCTTCCATAAATACTGGACCTATAACACCCTGGAATCTATACAGTGGATGATCAATTTGCGAAACTCACACAACATTCCCATCTGGCTGGGCGAATCGGGCGAAAACTCAAATTCGTGGTTCACCAGTTTGATTGCCCTTTGCGAGAACAATAAAATAGGCTGGTCGTGGTGGCCTGTGAAAAAAGCAGGAATCAACAATGTTTTGATGGTGCCTGAAAGTCCGTCCTATAATAACCTTATCTCCTATTGGAAAACAGGAAGTCCGCAAATGACTGCAACACAAGCTTTTGAGGCTGTTCTTGACTGGGCAGATAACCACAGAATCGAAAATTGCAAGGTGCAAAAGGATGTGATTGATGCAATGATTCGTCAACCATTCCAAAACACATCGCGCCCCTATCTAAACCACCACATCTCTGCAGCTGTTAATGTTTCTGATTATGACCTTGGCAAGTGTTCAGTGGCCTACTGGGATGCTGACACTGCCAATTACCACCTCAACACCAATACCTATACCAATTGGAATCAGGGATGGAGCTACAGAAATGATGGTGTTGATATTGAGTCAATTACAGAATCTCATCCTTCCTCCAACGGTTATGGAGTTGGTTGGACCGAAAACAACGAATGGCTCCAGTTTACGATCAACAGCGACAGCGCTGCAGCCTATGAACTGATGATTCGTTCGGCATCAAACGCATCTCCTGCCATCCTGCATTTTGAGTGTAACGGTTTGGATATTAGCGCACCCATTCAACTTCCAAATACTGGAGGGTGGCAAATCTGTAACACAACCACTGTGCAGAACGTGATTGTGCCGGCCGGAAGTTCTAAAATCAAGTTGTTCTTCAATCAGGGAGGCTCCAACATCAGTCTTTTTCGCTTCATCAATCCAAAATCCGTTGATCTTGTCAATTTCGAGTTTATCTCGGGAGAAACATCAAGCGATGGTAACTCCCTGTTTATCACACTCAATAAGGAGGCAAGCTCACTTGATTTCTCGCTTAACGATATGGAACTCCGGGTAAATGGTGTGGTCACAAATATCAGTTCCTGCATTGTGCATCCTCAAAACCCGCGTCAGCTGCTATTGAGCATCCCCACCACAATACGATACGGACAGACAATAAGTCTTTCCTATTCAGGCACGGGTATTCTGTCTCAAACGCAGGAATTACAACATTTTACCAACAAATCAATCAAAAATAACCTTCCACGCCGGCAAGTTCTACCGCTGCGTATTCAGGCCGAAGACTTCGACTTTAACAACGGTTTCCAGCTCGAAGACTGCACTGATGTTGGATTGGGTAAAAGCGTTGGTTTCGCCAATAACGGGGATTATCTCGATTACAAGATCTATGTGCCCGAGGCAGGTGAATATACACTGAATTTCAGACTTGCTTCAAACTATTCCAATGGACGAATCGCGCTAAGAATCGGAGAGGGCAGCAACTTCACAACCTTGCAAACCCTCTCGGTGAATGCTACAGGAGGATGGCAAAGTTGGAAAACCCAAACGATTAAAGTTAACCTGCCTGCCGGAAACACTACCTTCAGACTGTATTCAACAGCAGGCGAATACAACATGAACTGGTTCGAATTTCTTGCACTTACCGATTTGAATCAAATACCTGATATGGAGCATCTTAACATCTTTCCAAATCCATCAAACGGGAGTTTTTTTATAGATGCAGCTTTCAGTGAATCAACGAGCCTTATACTAAAACTCACCGATGTGTCGGGAAGGCAGATTTGGGTCAAAACGATTGCTTCGGAATCGGCTTTTTCCGAAAAAATCAATTGTGTCAATTGTAAATCAGGAACTTACTTTTTACACCTTACATCTGACAAAGGCAGTGTAACAAGGCGACTGGTAGTAAACCACGGCAGTATCTGAGCAACTCATGACTTCAGCCTTTTGAAGGCCCGGCCTAAATATGCCACGATATCTGATGCGATCAAACTCTCAACAGATTCGGAATCAAGCGCTAAATCTCCTGCCATTCCATGAAGAAATACGGCAGAAAGAGCAGCCTCATAAGGTGAATAATGTTGTGCCAATAAGCCTAAAATAATACCGGTAAGCGCATCACCACTGCCTGCAGTGGCCATTCCGGGATTTCCGGTCGGGTTTAAAAATGTCTTCCCGTCGGGGAAAGCGATGCTGGTGTAAGCACCTTTCAAAACAACGATAATTCCATGACGCACAGCAAATTGTTGCTGCATCTCCAGGCGATCGAAACCATTGAGACTTTTTCCGGCCAGCCGCTCAAATTCTTTTAGATGCGGTGTGAGTATGCTGTTTTTTGGCAAAAAAGCGATCCATGTTTTGTTTTCGGCCAGGATATTCAAGGCATCAGCATCCAAAACCAGAGGCGTTTTTGCCTCTTGAATGAGCAGCTTCAACACATTGGCTGTTTCGGTTTCCCGTCCGATTCCCGGTCCAATACCAATGGCATTATAGGCACCCAAATCAGGTAATTCACTGATTATATTATTGTTGGAGTCGCGGCTTATCATGGCTTCCGGGAGCTGACTTTGCATGGCCACAACAGCTTTCCGGGGAAGATGCACATGCACCAAACCTGCTCCCGAGCGCAGACACGCTTTGGCAGCAAGCACAGCGGCACCGGTTTTGTCGGCAGAGCCGGCCAACAACAGTGCATGACCAAAACTGCCTTTGTGACTAAACTTCGGACGGTTTCGCAGCATCGGACGAATGTCGTCAAAAGTTAAAAGCCCGAACGAAACCTGCTCTTTGTGCCTGTCAGCATGTAAACCGATCGGCACAAGCTCCCAGCTCCCGACAAAAAACTCGTTTTCAGGAATGAAAAAAGCGCGTTTCGGCCACTCGAAGGTGTAGGTGTAGTCGGCCTTGACAATGGCAGAAGCAGGGTTGGTGAAGGTGTCGGCAAACAAACCCGATGGTATGTCAACGGAAACAACAACCGCTTTTTGTTTATTAATAAAGTCAATGAGTTTCGCTGCAAATCCATCTAAGGTGTTGTTTAACCCCGAACCAAACAAAGCATCAATCACAATGCAATCAGAACCGAGCGTTGCCGGAAGTTCATTTTCACTCCCGGGTACCTTAACTTTGATTCCAAGAGACTCCAACCTGCGAAGATTTATGGTAAAATCGGCACTAAATTTCTTTGCCGGCAACACAAAAACTTCCACGTCAAACCCTTGAAGCGACAAAAGCCGTGCAATTACCAGCCCATCGCCCCCATTGTTGCCCGGACCGGCAAAAACAACCACTTTTTGTTCAGGCAGCAGCTTTGACAGCAGGCGCCTGCAAAATGCATCAGCTGCTCTTTCCATCAAATCAATTGATGCTATTGGCTCATTGTCAATGGTATATAAATCCGAATCTCTTATAAAAGATGTATCAGGAATTCTGATCATGATGTCAAATGTTTTGGAAACAACGAGTAAAATTAAGTCAATTACAGACAAAGCAGCCCAATTCAGGGTGAAATATCACACAATAATCATATTCAGATTAGGATATATATGCAGAAAGTTTTATTTTTGAGTCCTAATCAAACCATAATTAACAA
>ERZ1645187.765-NODE-765-length-31510-cov-98.210714_pt1 | contig 31510 bp, 33 predicted proteins | sample MGYA00575352_ERZ1645187 | MGnify/ENA primary metagenome ERZ1645187 (study PRJEB40837, sample SAMN11349314) | freshwater sediment metagenome | isolation source: river sediment | host: Sediment | place: India: Wazaribad , New Delhi | collected 2017-02-21 ... | reverse complement strand
GCCGTCGCCTATCTCCATCTCAAGCTCGATCAGTTCGGTGGAGCCGACCTCATGGCCTTCACCTTCGACCTGAGCCCTCGCGAGACCCTCTGTCTGACCTGGGCCTCCTTCGGCAAGACCATGAAGGACACGGCCGCACTGATCGGCATCGGCGAGCGCACCGTCCGCGGCTACCTCGAACAGGCGCGAGACAAGCTCGGCGCCCGCGACATCAAGCACGCGATCCGGATCGCCCTCGAGAACGGCTTGATCTGAAAAGCACGATCAGTCGCCGGGGCGGCCGACCTCACCACCGGACGAAGCGTCGTCTTCCGGGAGCCTCGGAATGCGCCCCAGCTGGTCTATGAGCATGGAGAGCGCCATTTGCTGGGTCTGGGCTTCGAACAGGGCCTTTCGATAGGCCTCCCGCAAATCCCCCAGTTCATCCATGCCGGGGATCGTCTCGGCAGCTCGCCGCCACCGGCGATGGTGGTTCTCGGCCTCGCGAAGAAGCTTGCGGTGCAGGCGCACCGCCTCGATCGTCCGACGCTCGAGATCGTCCTTCGATTGGTCCGTCACGCCATCCACCCGGGGATCGTTGGATCGTCCCTCTTCGGCGTCGTCGTAGCATGAAACCATGAGGCTCGACCACGGTTTGGTCCGCGGTGCGCCCCCGCAGACGTCATCCTTCGACCCCTAGCCGGGGGTTGGAAACCGTGTAGCCGCGGCCCTATGACCTTTAGTACCGAGGCACCTGGACATGCGTCACAGGCCCCCGGCTTCAAGCCAGAGGATCTCGGTGCCGAAACGGCCGGCACCAACCGGTTTGCAGGGGTTTCCACGCCCCGGGGCAGCGCGTACTGCCTTACCCGCGATCATAGCGCCAAGGGGCGGGAGATGCCACCCTGGCAGGCCCTCGACTGGACATTCGGCCAAAAAGGCCCATATTGATTGACAGAAAAACCTGTGAATTTGCCTGACAGGGAATGAAGGCATGCCGACTACCGTCACGAAGCGTGTTCAGGAAGGCCGGAAGTCGTCCAGCACCCCGAACTCGATCAAAGTCATCGGAGGAGGAGGGCGTTTCGTCGGTGCCTTTCTCGACACGAGTGGTGCGGTGAACGTCGGCCGGGTCGTCGAAGCCCTCGGCTTGAGCAAGGCCCAGTTTGCCGAGACCATCGGGCTCAACCAGACGACTCTCCATCGGGCATCCCGCCTGACCGCACCCAAGACGCAGGCGCGCACCCTCGAAATGCTCGAGATCGTCGGCCGCGTCCTCGATTGGGCGGGTGGAGAGAAGCAGGCGCTCGCGTGGTATCGCGCCGAGCCGTTACCGGCTTTTGGTGGACGGACGGCGGAAAGCCTGGTCAAGGAGGGCAAAGCTGCGGCGGTCCGTGATTGGCTCGACCACGTGGCGACGGGTGGTTTCGCGTGAGATGGACCGGGCTCGCCTACCGCGCCCACGATCCTCGGTGGGCCTGGGCTCCGCTCTCCGGTGAAGGTGCCGCAGCGAAGGGTGGCCGGTTCAACCCCAAGGGTACGCCGGCGCTCTATCTGACGCTCACCATCGAAGGCATGTTCCAGGAGATGTCGCACGGCTTCGCGCATCGGTTCGAGCCGTTGACGGTGGTCACCTACGAGGTGGACGTCGACGATGTCGTCGACCTGCGCACCGATGCCGATCGCGCTGCGGCAGGAGTTGCTCTCGCCGACCTTTCCTGCCCTTGGGGCTGGGATGTCGCCAGCGGCCGCCGGCCCGCATCCTGGGATCTCGCCGCCGGGCTGTCGGGCGCGGGGGTGAGTGGTGTCCTGGTTCCATCCTTCGCAACCGGAGCAGCACCGCACATGACCAATCTGGTGCTGTGGCGCTGGGGGCCGGATCTACCGCACCGGGTGGCGCTCCATGACCCGCACGGCCGGCTGCCGCGGGACATGTCGTCATGGGGTTCGCCATGACGGAGTGGGAGGCGAGCCCCAGGAGAACGCCGGACCACCCGAGACCCACGTTCGATTGGTGCTTGTCGGTGGTCGGGAAGTGCCACGTGCCCGCGATCGAGAACCGTTCGTATTGTATTTTGCGCTACGCTGGCTACAGATGACCCCATCTTCGGGAGATCGCCATGCGCAACGCAGCCGAACGCAAAGACCAGCCGTTGTCGATGCGGCTGCCGGAAGCCGACATCGCCATCATCGATCGTGCGGCTCGGCTGCGGGGGCGCTCGCGCACGGACTTCGTCCGAGAGGCTGCGGTTCAGGCCGCCGAAGACGTGCTCCTTCAGTCGCTGTCCATCCGCATGAGTGCCGAGGGCTTCGCCGCCTTCGTCGATACGTTGTCGCAGCCCGGTCGTCCGGTGCCCGAGATGGTCGACGTCCTTGCGCGAACGGCGCCCTGGGAAAAGCCCCGGGACGGCGAGCGCTGATCGATGGCACTCTCCGCCCCAGAACCGTTGACCTCGGCGCACGACGTGTCGACGTTCTCCTGCGGCAAGCCGGCGCTCGATCACTGGCTGAAGACGCGAGCGCTGTCCAATCAAGAGAAGGGCTTCACGGCCGTCATGATCGTCCATGACGATGGGAGGGTCGTCGGATATTACGGCCTTGCACCCACCGCCATTGTCCCTGGGGCCTTGCCGCGCGCCATTCGCACGGGGCACCCACCTGATCCGGTGCCATGTCTGCTGCTGGGACAGTTGGCGACCGATCTTTCCTGGGCCGGGCGCGGTGTCGGGATCGGCCTCCTGAAGCATGCGCTCTTCCGGAGCGTGGCCGCAGCCGACCTCGTGGGAGGACGCGCCCTCGTGGTCAGAGCGATCGACGAAGAGGCGGCCGGGTTCTGGCGTCGCCGTGGCTTCCTTCCTTCGCGCGACGATGCCCACACTCTCTTCCGATCGATGGCCGACATCGCTGCATCCGTGAGACAAATCGGGCAGGGAACATTGTGAGGGTCACATCCCCCGCATGAACCATCCCATCAAAGCGGCCATTCCGCTTTTTCGGAACTATTGGGGCGCACGGCCGTCAACCGGGCGAAGTGGCGTTGACCGCTTCTGAGGCCGATTCGAGAGTGTCTCGGAGGGGAGCTCCCCGAACTGCGTGCGATAGAGATTGGCGAAGACGCCGAAATTCGCGTAACCCCAGCGGCTCGCGATCATGGCCACGGTCTCGTCGCGACCCGCCGACCTCAATGCCTCACGGATACCGATGAGCCGTTGTTCGCTCAGGAACTTGCGCGGCGTCGATCCTCGGAACCGGCGAAAACCGCCGGACAGGGTGCGCATACTGACGCCGACCGCGGCGGCCACCTCCGCGATCGCAGGAGGATCGAACGCGCGCCGACGCATGAAGGCCTCAGCGGCTCGGACGTAGTAAGGCGCGGCACCGGCACCACCCGCCTCGACCCCTATCCCGGTGCTCGCCGCCCACGACCGCAGCACCTCGATGCAGACGAACTCGTCGAGTCGGGGGCCGACCCGATCCTCGGTCGTTCGCTCCGACGCTTCGCCAATCGTGCGTACGAGATATTGGAGCAAGGCGAACCACGCCGATCGAGGCCCGCCGAACCTCGCACCGAACACCCAGAGCCGATCATCGAGGTCGACGCCGAGCCAGCGCCGCGCGGTCTCCTCGAGCAGATCGCGCGGGATCGCCAGAGCGAGCTGGAGGTTGTCTTCGTCGGCGTCGAAGCGGTAGTCGACCCGCCCGCAGTCCACCACGAAGCTCTCCTCGGCGCAGGTCGTGACCACCTCGCCGCGGTCGATCCCGTGGTGCGTTTGCCCGGAAATCGTCGTCGAGACCAGGATCTTCTCGGCCGTTCGCTCGAAGAGATCGGCGTGCACCGCGGTGCCGAACGACATCCGCAGCACCGTCAGGCGGCCGATCGCGAAGGCCTGCAGCGCGGCGTCGGGCCGTGCGTGCCGGGCCGCCGGAGAGATCCGGCAAGGCACGTAGGCGCGGCAGCAGAATTCGCGAATTTCAGCCCAATCTCTGGTGCGCACGCAATGGTGCGCGCGTATCGGGCGCCCGTTGGAATCGTAGAGCAACGCGTCTTCGATCATGGCCCGTCGATCATCCTCCCGATGACGTCGACAAAGCCCCTCGTCGTCACGGTCGATCGCGCCGCCGTTCCTGCGCCGCCGCGGCCGATCGGCCTCTCGAACAGAGGGCGACGGAGCGCACATCCGCCTCCGTCGCCCCGCTTCGCCCTTCAGTTCTTCGCGACGACCGCCCGGTCCGCCGGCTTGGGGTTCCACAACGGCATCACGATGTTGGCCCACACCCGGGTGTCGCGGCCGCCGTAGTTGGTCTGGGAGACGTCGGTGGTGACCTTCATCTGTACGTTGACCGGCCCGAAGTCGTAGCCGACCAGGCCGCCGAGCGCGATCTGGCTCTGACGCGAGTAGCCGGTGTAGGGCGACGACAGGTCGGCGGAGGCGAACGCGACCGCACCGACCTCGACCTTGCCGAACTTGCGCGTGGCGGTCAGATCGAGGTTGAACCAGTCCGGGCCGCCGGTCGGGCCGGTGTGTCCGGTGCCATACGCCGCGGTGGCGCTGAGGTCCCAGCCGTCCTTCAGATAGGAGAGGGCCGCCACTCCCTGGAAGGCGGTCCAGTCGTGCCCGACGTCCGACTTGACCGGCAGGTGCGCGCCGGCCTGGAAGCCGCCGTAGAAGCCGCCGCCGAGGTCCCACTTCAACTGTGCTTCGACCAACGTGTTGCCGAACCCGGAGTAGTGCGGGCCGCCCCGCACCGAGAGATCGACGTAGGGCGTCACCGTGTCGAAGACCACGCGACCGCCGGCGATAGTCCACGGCGTCGACCAGATGAGCCAGGCCGGCGCGGCTGCGAAGAGGTCGACGTTCGGCGACGTCGTGCGCGTGCCGTAGGTCGGGATGGTGATCAGATAGACGCCCTCCGGCAGCGGCGCACCCAGGGGAATGCCCGTGGAAATTCCCGGAAACAGCTCCGAACCCGCGAACGCAAGCGTCGAGGAGAGAAGGAGGGTGGCCAGAGCCCCCGCACAGCGCATCGTCTTCTTCATCGGTGGTTCTTCCCTGATGGCTCGCCGGCCGACGGTCCGACCGATCGGCGCGAGGCTCCCACGTCGAGCGGTCGCGCCGACGTGGCGCCCGCCTGTTGCCCATCGCCCGTCCGTGGGACGGGCGCTCCCCCGGGGGCGGTCGCCGGCGTGCCGCCCGCAGACGACGCGACGAGGGTCCCGCCCCACCGTCAGACAATGCGACGTCGCCGACGGGCGATCTGCTTCCAATCGGCAGAGCCTGTCTCGGATCGGCAGGGAAACCGCGAACCCCCGATCGACGGCAGCGACCGATCACCGCAGCCTGCGAGAACGGCGAACCTCAAGTGCGACAAGGGAAATCGCGCGCGCCGACGAACCTCGCCGAGCCTCCGCCGGCGAAGTGGATCGACCCGACCAGCGCGGCTCAGTCGTCGCTGCGCTCGGCCTTCAGCCGCTTGCTGAGCGCCGGCTGGGAGATGCCGAGCAGCTTGGCGGCCGCCACCTGTTTTCCGCTGGCGCGGATCAGCGCGGCGTTGGTCATGATCTGCTTCATCTCGGCGAAGGTCGGCATTTCGCTCAGCTGTAGGAGGAATTGCAGCAGGTCCTTCGCACCCGGCGGGTCTCGTCGTTCGATGGCCTCGACGTCGAGCACCGGCGCGAAGTCGTTCGCTCCGAGCACGTCCTTCGGCAGGCTGGCGACGTGCAACATCGACTTCTGGAGTTCCCGGACGTTTCCGGGCCAGTCGTAGCGCGACAGCATCAGCATCGCCTCGGGTGCGATCGTCTGGCGTGTTCGCCGGAACACCTGCGCGGCCTGTTCGAGGAAATGGGCGACGAGCAGCGGAATGTCCTCGCGTCGGTCGCGCAGCGGCGGAACGTGGATGCGGTGGGCGAAGCGATAGAAGAGGTCGCGGCGGAAGCTGCCGTCCTTCAGCCCCTTGTCGAGGTCGCGGTTGGTGGCGACGACGATTCGGCAGGAGAGCTTGCGGGGCACGTCGCTGCCCAACGGATAGTATTCGCGCTCCTGGATGAACCGGAGCAGCCTCGCCTGGGCCATGTTGCTCATCTCGCCGATCTCGTCGAGGAAGAGCGTCCCGTCTCGGGCTCGCACGGCGAGACCGCCGCGGTCGTCCTGTGCGTTGGTGAAGGCGCCCCGCCGGTGGCCGAACAGGGTGTCGTCGAGCATCGTGTCGTCGAGACCGGCCATGTTCACGCAGACGAGTTCGCCGCGCCCGCCCACCTTGTGGATCGCCCGCGCGATCTCCTCCTTGCCGACCCCGCTCTCACCGGTGACGATAATCGGCTCTCGGCTGGTGGCGATGGCCTCGATGTAGCGGAAGACGCCGATCAGCGCGTCGCTGGCCGTGACGATCGATTCGAAGCACTCCGGGTGGTCGAGCGCCGTCTCCAGCAGGCGTTCGGCCGACCGGCGATTCTGACGCTCGAGTTCCAGGCTCTGCACCGCATGCAGGATGCCGGTCATCAGGCGGTCTTCGCCCCAGATCTTGATGAAGTAGTCGTAGGCACCCTTCTTCATGCACTGAACGACGGCGTCGACGTCGTTGCGGCCGGTGATGATGATCACCCGGATCTCGGGATGGCGGGCGCGAATCCGCTCGAGGAGCTCCTCGCCCTGGATGTTGGGCATCGTCAGGTCGAGCAGCACCAGGCCGACGTCCTCGCGCTCGAGCACGTCCATCACCCGCCGGGCGTCGCGGCAGGTGAGGACGTTGTCGATCGAGGCAGCGCTGAGCAGCGTCAGCGTCAGCGTCCGCAGCCAGGACTCCTCGTCGTCGACGAGGAGCAGTGAGAATTCAGGATACTTGCTCATTCCCGTCGCCACTCCTGTTCGCCGGCAGGCGAAGCGTCACCGTGGTACCCGCTCCGGGTTGGGATTCGATCTCCATCGAGCCGCCGTGCGCCTTGACGATGGTGTCGCTGATCGACAGCCCGAGCCCGGTGCCGCCGCTCTCCCGCTTGGTGGTGAAGAAGGGATCGCGCAGCAGCGGAATGTTCTCTTCCGGGATGCCGCATCCCTCGTCGCGTACGACGAACAGCACCTCGTCGGCCTCAGCGTTCCATCGCGTGGCGATGTGGATCGACTGGTCGCGCCGTTGCAGCGCCTGACAGGCATTGACGATGAGATTGACGAGAACCTGCTCGACCTTCTGCGAGCTGCCGCTGATCGGCGGCAGGTCCTCGGCCAGATCGACGTCGACGTGGTCGGTCGTCTTGCGGACCGTGTGTTCGAGCAGGCGCAGCGCCGAGCGCACCGGCTCGTTGATGGAGAAGACGGCGCCCCACCGGGTGCTGTCCGGTCGGGCGAAGTCCTTGAGGTCGTCCACGATCTCGCCGATGCGGGTCGAGGCGACCTCCATGTCGGCGATGAGGCTCGGCAGGTGGACGCGCAGCATCGAATAGGGGATGCCGGCGAAAGGCGTGTCGTCGGCGATCCGATGCTCGTCGAGCGTCCTCAGGAGGTCGACGCCGAAGCGCTTCAGGAAGGAGATGTCGAGCGAGAGCAGACCGTTCGGGTTGTTGATCTCGTGCGCGATGCCGGAGGCGAGAGTTCCGATCGCGGCGAGCTTGTCGGCCTGGATGAGCTGCGCCTGATTGGTCAGCAGCTGCGCCTCCGTGCGCTTTCGCACCCCGATCTCGGAGGAGAGCTCGGCGGTTCGGATGCCGATCTCTTCCTGGAGCAGGCTGGTCCAAAGGAAGAAGAGGACGAGGACGGCGAGCGAGATTCCGGCGCCGATCATGATCGACGTCAGGATCGTGTTGCGCGCCGACTTCGAAATGAGGAAGCGCTCCTCGACCCATCGCGTCTGGATGCGGTCGAACTCGCCGCTCTCCTGCAGCGATCTGAGGCCGTTGGCGAAGATTCGGTAGAGATCCGGGTTCTTCTTGCGGATGGCGAAGCTGTATTCGACCAATTCACGAGTGTCGCCAGCGATCTCGACGTTCTCGAGGTTGATCATGCCGAGAATGCGCTGGGCGATGTAGTTCTCGAGAATCGTATAGTCGTAGGCGCCCTCGTCGATCAGCCGCAGCGCCTCTTCGGCATTGGCGGCCATGCCGACGTTGGTCAGCTCGGCCCCGTGGAGGTCGTGATAGACGCCGTCTCGGTTGAAGACGAAGCGGCCCGTGCCCAGTTCGTCGTGGTAGTCGAGCGGCGTCGGCACGCCCTTGCGCTTGACCAGCGTCAGCGAGTTGACCGCATAGGGTGGGGTGAAGTCGAAGTGGAGCGCGGTGCGCGGCGTCTTCACCATGCACAGGACGACGTCGACGTCGCGGATGATCGCCGATTCCTGCGTGTCGTCGAGCTTCCGACTGACCACGTCGATGCGCGCCCGCATCTCGCGACCGATCGCACGGGTCAGCTGGATGATGTAGCCGTCGAGCATGCCGCCCTTTTCCATGAAGGCATAGGGCGCATAGGCACCCAGGCTCGCCGGAATACTCTGCTTGTAGCCGTAATAGGAGTTCAGCGACTTGTCCCAAGTGACGAACTCATAATAGGCCACCAGGGTGGCACCCAGTCCGCAGGCCATCGGGACCAGCAGGAACAGCAGCGCGTTCCGCTTCGCCAGCATCAGGAAATGGCGCCAGACCATGGAACCACCGCTCCCGTTCGTCGGGTGTGCGAACCCGAAGCGCCGCGGCGGACGGCCGACCGGAGGCCGAAGGGGCGGGTCGCCGCGTGCCGGTAGGGTCGGGGCCTCAAGGTTGGGATCATCGCTCATGTCGAAGGATCCTTCCATTGTGGGAAGCACGTCGGACGGCCCGCGGTGCGGTCGTCGGTCGCCGGTGCCGCTCAGAGCGTCTCGACGAAGTCGGCGACCAATCGCTGCATGCGATCGGCGTGGCCGGTCAGTCCGTCGGAGTGCTCGAGCACCCGCGCGACCGATCGCTCCACTGTGGCATTGGCTCGGGCCACGCCTTCCGTGTTCGCGGTGACGCTCTTGGCTTCGGTCGCCGCCCGTTGGATGCTTCGTTCGATCTCGTGGGTCGAAGCCGCCTGCTCCTCGACGGCTCCTGCGACGCTCGACGAGATCTGCCGGATCTTGTCCATCACCGCGCCGATCTCACCGATCGCGGCGACGGTGCGGTTCGTCTCCACCTGGACGGCGGCGATGTGACCGGCGATCTCGTCGGTGGCCCGCGATGTCTGCGTGGCGAGGTTCTTGACCTCGACGGCGACGACCGCGAAGCCCCGGCCCGCCTCGCCGGCCCGCGCCGCCTCGATCGTCGCGTTGAGCGCGAGCAGGTTTGTCTGCCCGGCGACGGCGCCGATCAGCTTGACCACGTCGCCGATGCGCGCGACCGCCGCGGCCAGACCACGCACGAGGTCGTTTGCTCGACCGGTCTGCTCCGAGGCGGCCGTCGAGACCTGGGCTGCTTCGACGATGCGGTGGCTGATCTCGACGACGGACGCCGAAAGCTCCTCCGTCGCCGCGGCGACGGTCTCCACGTTCGAGGTCGCCCGCGCCGCCGCGCCGGCCGCCTGTTCGGCGCGCGCGGTGGCGTCGCTCGTCGCCGCGGTCACCGACCGGGCGAGATCCCTCAGTTCCTCGGCCGCCGCCGCCACCGCCGTGGTGACCGTGGAGGCGTGCGACCGGAACTCGCGGGCCACCTCGGTGCGCTGCTGCGCGGCGAGCGCTGCTTCCATCTGTTCGTGGACGTCGATCAGCGTGCCACACGCGCGCAGGGCGACACCGTCGCGGTCGCGGGCGAAGCCGCAGGTACTGCGAAACCAGCGGTAGGATCCGTCCTTCGTACGGGACCGAAAGTGGACGTCGTAACGGGTCCGGCCGCTGCGATCGAGGCGAGCTGCGTCGAAGGCGGCGACTACCCCGGCGACGTCGTCGGGATGAAGCCCGCCGCTCCACGAGTCCATCACGTCGGGAAAATCGGTCTCGTCGCGGAAGCCGAGCACCCGCCGGAATTCGGGCGAATAGCGGAACTCCCGTCGCGGAGCGGCCCAGGCGTCGTCGACGTCGAGATCCCACAGGCCGACCCCGGCGTGCCGGTCCAGCAGGTGCAGGCGCTCGATCTCCCAATTCGTGTCACGACGGCTCTTCGACTTGTCGAACATGTCATCTCCTCCAGGGATCGAACGTGCCCGGGTCGCGCGCCGCGAAACTCCCCATGACCGCGGCGAATGCGAACCAGAGCGCGAGAAGGCCGAACAGCCGCAGCAGATGGCTCCGGTGGGCGGCTCGGAAGTCGATGTCGTAGACGAGCACGCGCGGCGCGATCGGCAGATGGTTCGCCGCCGCGAGCCGCTCGATGTTGAGCATGTGGATCACCGGCACGCCCTTCTCGGCCATGCGGTGCAACAGGCCCCGCTTCGGTGCGTCGGTCGGCGTCAGGTGCCGGGCGAGGCCACCCTCGAGGGCGTGGGTCTCGTTGATCCAGCCGATCGCGGTCACGTTGCCGCCGACGTTGACGTAGGCCCTGGGGGGGCCGTCCTCGAAGTAGAGGTCCATTCGGCGCAGCGCGTCGCGCTCCACCGTGGCCGGCGTTCCTTCGCGCAGATAGGGGGTGCCGGTCCGCGCGATGGCCGCCTCGCCTTCGACGATGCCGGTCTCGAAGACGCCGCCGTGGGTGTCGGCGATGCCGCCGAGCGAGGCCCAGCGGCTGCGCGTGTGGACGATCCCGGCTTCGGCGAGACGCTTCTCCATGTCGAGCCAGGTGAAGCCGTAGATGTTGGCGCCGTACATCGAAGCACCGACCGACGAGATCACCCGGGCATCGAGCCGCAACGTCTCGATCGCGCACAGAACGGCGAGATTGAGGGCGGGAAACGACCCCGAGAAGGTCACCGCGACGCGGTCGCCCGCATGGACCTCCGCCTCCTTCAGCCACCGAACCACGAGGCCGGCGAAGGCCGGATTGAGGGAGGTCTGCTTGGCGACGAGGTCGCCGAGACTGGTGGTGATGTCGCTGTATTCGACGCCGATCAGACCGGAACCGGCCGGGTCGAGCTTCGGGTCGATCGGCTCGCCGATCTCCGCCCGCATCCGGCCGAGCTCCTTCAACCCGCGCGTCATGAGTTCGCCGGCCCGCAGTGCGTCCTCGTCCGGACCCCACGGATTGCGCGCGGCATGGACCGCGAGCACGGCGAGCGCCAGCCCGAGCGCGATCACCGTCAGCGTCCGCCGCGCGATCGTCGAGAGGCGAGGGCCGAACGGTCCGCGCGGCCGGCGGCCGTCGCCGCGCCGAGCGACGGCGGCGAGGAGGGGCGTCACGAGGTGCCTGCCGAGCATCGACGATCCTCCCTCACAGCAAGAGCGCCGCGCGTTGGGTGAGAAAGACCAGACCGGACAGCACCAGCAGCGCGAGCAGCGTGAGGCCGACGCCCTGTCGATCCATCTCGCTGGCCACCAGACCGGGCACGACGTAGCCGACCACCTCGAGCCGTCCGTGCCCGAGATCGCCGCCGAGCAGCAGCGCCGTCAGGGACCACTGCAGCGCGAAGGCGACGAGAACGGAGACGACGAAGCGACGTCGTCCGTAGAGGATCGAGAAGAAGGCGAGACCGCGCACCGCCGCCGTGGTCGCGAGCGACGTCGCCAGACAGGTCGCGACGACCCAGGGCTGATCGAGGGTCAGTGCGAAATAGCCCGGGGCGATCAGCCCGCCGGCGGTCAGTCCGGTCAGCTCGAACAGCACGAAGCCGAACAACAGGGCGAGGGCGATGGCTTCAACGAGCACGGTCACGGCTCCCTTGCACGAGGTCGCGCCACCGTTCGCCGATGCCGTGACAGTTGCCGACGCCGGTGATCTCGACGCCGCACAGGCCGCGCGCCGCGGCCGCGCGACACAGACGCGTCGCCACGTCGACCGGTCGCCCCCAGGGCGAGACCCGGTGCAGGCGCCGGTCGCCCGCCGCCGCCAGCCAGACGTATCCGGCATGGTCGCCCTGCGGCACGATGAGATCGAAGCGCGCGTCGACGAGCAGCCGCACCAGGATGTCGCGGGTGCGCAGGGGGCGGTCGGCGCGCGTCGCCAGCAGCGCCACCTGGAGCCGCTGCCGATCGGGCCGGGTCTCGGACCACGACGCGGCCGACGTTTCCACGTCGTTGGCCGAGAAGAGGTCGCGAAATCGGATCGCCATGCCGTCGTGGACGAGGTCGACTTCACGCCGGATCGCCGCGTCGCAGATCTCCGGCGGCAGTCCGACGGTTCGGCGCGGCGCGATGCGATCGGCGACCGCGGCGGCCAATCGGCCCGCCTGACGGTCCGACGTCGGCCCTTCGACGATCGTCGCGCGGCAATCGCAGGCGGCGGCGACGGCGGCCAGCTCCTCCGCGCCCTCCTCGTCGCCGAGGAAGAGTTCGCCGCCGGGCGGGATCATGTGCGCCAGGGTGTTCACCACCCCGCGTCGTCCCGGTCCCATGGTCTCGGCGTGATCGGGGCGGGTGTTGGTGACGACGGCGTGGGTGGCGCGCAGGATCTCCTCGGACTGCCAGACCGTCTCGGGACCGAGCGCCATGCCCTCCACGACGACGGCGTCGACGCCGAGGGCCGCGGCGCGCTTCAGCAGGGTGACGTGCTCGTGGATGCGCGGCGGACCGATCCGCCGGATCGCTTCGATGCGCCCGTCGGGCAGGACGTATTCGGGGGCGTCGCCGGTGGTCTTGGCGAGCACCGAGAGTCCGCGGTCGCGCAGGAGGCGGGCGAGTGCGCGCACCGTGCTGCTCTTGCCGCGGGTTCCGTGGACGTGGATGCGCACCGGGACGCGGCGCCGGTGACGCTCGACGCGACGGCCCTCGACGACGAGCGCCGCGATCACCAGGACGAGGCAGATCCAAGGGAGCATCGCATCACCGCATCGCGACAGCGGTCGCGTCGGAAGGGGCGGGCGTCGGGCGGGTCGGCGACCGTCGGCCGCGCCTGCCCGACGACGAGGGCCGGGCCGTCGCAGAACGGGGGCAGGGGGCGCCCCCGTTCCGCTCGGCCGGTCAGCGGGCCCAGCTCTGGGACAGGTACCGCCAGAAGCCCGGCAGAGCGCGGATGCCGGGTCGTTCGGTCCCCTCGGGCACCGACGCCAGATAGTGGCCGACGCCGTTGGCCATGAGATCGCGGTAGGTCGGGATCCTCCCCCAGCCGATCTCGATGCCCTTGCTCTCGGCGAGCGACGTCGTCAGGGCCTGTAGGAGCTGGATGTTGCGACCGACGCGCAGCTTCAGCGGGCTGCCGCCCTCCGGCCAGGGCGCAAAGAGGTATCCGAGCTTGGCGGCCTTGTCGTAGAAGGCGTCGACGCCGTCCACGGTCAGATATTCGTCGGTGATGCCGCGAATCTTACCCTGGGCAGGGTTCATCGTCTCGGAGGTGAAGGCGTAGAGATGGGGGAACATGTCGCCCATCTCGAGGTTCGACAGACCGCGGAACGAATCCGGCGAGGTCTCCATGCCGATGTTGAGATCGGCCATCTGCATCTCGAGCACCGCCCCGCTGCCGACGTCGGCGGCGCGCTTGTGCGAGCTGACCGCGTTGACGAACGGATACTCGGGCTGCCCCTCGTGGAGGTCGATCTGCATGTCGACGTGTTCGGCCCGGTGGAGCAGTTGAATGCCGTAGGCGACGTTCTCCTGGAAGGTTCCGGCCGGCCGGCCGGGATAGGCGCGGTTCGGATTGCGGATCTCCTCGCCGGAGTACTTCTGCTTGTGCGGAAACTGGATGAAGACCTCCGGATCCGGCCACAGCTCGCCGGAATTGCCGGTCCGCGAGCCGAAGCGGAAGACCCGTCCCTCGCCGTTCGCTTTCTGCGGGATGGTGACGAACTGCGGATGCGCCTCCTGCGGATAGTTGTTGGTCCAGCCGGTGTTGTTGGTCTGCGGAATGACGATCACCCGCCCCTTCTGCACCGTGGCGTGTTCGACGACGACCAGGGCCGCCGCGAAGCCGGCGGTCTCGTCGCAATGGGTGCCGCCGAGCACCAGGAACGTGCCGCCCGGCTCCTTGCCCTCGAGCACGTAGACGCGGGTGTCGCCGAGCGTGCCCTTCAGGCTCGGATTGTAGTCGCTGAGCCACTTGACCTGCGTCACGCCGGGTCCGGGCACGATGATGTCGTCGCGCCACATCTGGGCGTAGTTCACGGTCAGGGCGAGACTGATGACGGCGGACGCACCGATCACCGTCCAGCCGGTCTTGCTTCCGTTGGTCATGATCGCGGCCTCACTTGATGAAGAGCAGACGCATAGCGAAGGGAACGATGACGATGATCGACATGATCTGTTCCCAAACGTTCTTCGATCGCAGCACGATGGTGAATACGAGATAGAGAATGTAGGCAGTCAGGACCGTGTAGAGTCCCATGATGATCATGTATTGAGGCATTTCGGACTCCTCGCGGCTCAGAAAGGAACGAAGACGGCGGCAAACTGGTTGGCGAAGACGAGTTCGACGACCGCATAGATGATGGTGAAGAGGCTCGGAACGATGCACTTCTTCAGCATCGGCATGTAGTCCTTCTCGCCGGCGAGATCGCGAGCGAAGTATCCGCCGAGCGCCGAGGGCGGCACGAGCTGCGCGAAGTAGCAGAGCATCGAGAGACCGGCGACGAAGGCGACCTGGTTCTTCGAGATCATCGCCAGTTCGAACGGGATGCCGAGGATCACCGCGGTGCCGAGCTGGGTCAGCACACCGCCGAGCAGCGGCAGCGAGACCGCCATGGCGAGGTACATCAGGGCCGGAGCGGTCGCGCCGATCACCATGGCCGCGAGCACCAGCAGGCCCTTGGCGCCGGTCAGCGTGGTCACCTGCACCACGGCGCCGATCACGAAGATCAGGGCGACGGTCGACAGCACGCCGCCGCCGATCGCCTCGCGGCTGGCTGCGACGTAGTCGAAGCGTCGACCGGTGAACAACGTGACGATCGATCCGACCATGAACACCATCGGCGTGACGATGTCCGGGAATTGGCCGGGGAAGGCGCGGATGCACACCATGATGGTGATCACCACGATCAGCGGCACATAGGGCATGATCGCGTTCTTGCGCTCGGGCTTGGGCAGCGCTTCCTCGATCGCCTCGAGGGAGGGAACGCGATAGTCGCGCCAGCCGAGCCAGAACATCGCAAACAGACCGCTGGGGAGGGTCAGCGCCCAGAGAATGCGGTCGAAGCCCTCGTAGGGCATGTTGATGCCGCTCGCGATGATGATCGCCGGGAGGTTCACCGGCGGTGCCGCCGAGCCGATCGTCGTGACGACGGCCAGGATCGCCGCGATCTTCACGTTGGGAATGCCGCACACCCGCAGGATCACGACGGCGACCATGCCGGTGGACAGGATCGCCGCGGTGCCGACGCCGGTGACCATGCCGGGGAAGAACAGCAGCGCCATCACCAGGACGAGGACGACGGCCGGCTTTGTCCGGAAGTTCGCGAGGATGTCATAGGCGATGCAGTCGAGATTTCCTGCGGCCTTCATCGTCGTCAGGAAGATCATGCCGCAGAAGATCACCAGATTGATGTAGATGTACCAAGTCGGTCCCTCGAACAGGTGGCGGAGCGGGTTGAAACCGGTCGCCACGGCGCTGGCGCCGACCGCTACGAACAGCGTGATCGCGAGCGGGATCTTCTGATTGTACCTTCTTGCCAACACCATCATGACCGCGAAGGTGAGCGCCATGACGAGCAGGGCGAACCCAGCCGTCCAGTACATGGCGTCACCGTGGGAGTGAGCGAACATGGAAACCTCATGGAATTTGATTGCGGATCGGGCGCGTCGTCGACGCGAGCGACACTCCGCCGGCAGCGAGGGGCGGTCTGCCGGCGGAGTGGGTTGCTCCGTCGACGGGGGGCGAGCCGTCGGCGGATTCGAGGATCACTTGGCGTGTTCGGAGAAGATCTTGATCAACTCCATGGGCTTCTCGGCGAGGATCAGCGGCTTCTCGCCGGCCACCTTGGTGAAGTAGCCGTCGCCGTTGCCCTGCGTGTAGACGACGAAGGCGTCGCCGCTCGGGGCGACCACGTCGAGCATCTGCTGCGACATCGCCTCGCGGCCCTCGATGCCGCCGATGTGGATCATTACGACGGGGATCTTCTTGGCCTTGGCAGCGCCGATCAGCGCTTTGGAGCGAGCGCTCTCGGTGTCGAGATTGACGCCGGCCACACCGAAGCCCTTGTGGCTGACGCCGACGGTGATCAGCAGCGTCTTGGCGTCGCCGAGATCGGCGTCGGTGGCCATCGGTTTGAAGGTCACGTTGTCGAGCTTGGCCTTCTGGGCGAGCACCTTGACGGTGTTGCAGTCCGGCGATTGGCCGGCCGAGGTCAGCAGGATCGGTCCTTCGAGCTTGGGGAAGTCGGCGGCGGCGGCCGATCCGGCGGCGAAGCCGAGGACGAGTGCACAGGCGGCGAGGAGAGTCTTGGCGGTCTTCATGACGAGTTTTCTCCGTCCGGCACCCCGCGAGGGGGTGCCGGTGAGTCGATGGGTCTGTCGGTTCGGCGAATTACTTCTTCTTCGGAATGATCGGCAGGATCACATGGGACGGATGGTCCGGGTCCATGTAGATCTTCTGATTGGCGACCTTCCATTCCGTCGCGAATTCGGGGAATTCTGCGACGTTCATGTTGCGGCTGTAGCGCGGCCAGTTGGAGCTCGTGACCGCCACGCGGATGCGGTGGCCGGGCTTGAAGATCCAGCTGTTGTGCCAGAGGTCGATGTCGTAGGCGTAGATCTTGCCGGGTTCGAGCAGGGTCGGGGTCGTTCCGGATTCGCGGAAGCGACCGCGCACGATGCCGTCACCGACGATGATCGACTTGCCGTCCGGCGTGACATCGCTCACGCGCACCACCCAGTCGGTGTCGACCTGGTCCGTCGCCGCGAAGAGCGTGGCGCGAATGTTGCCGGTCACCTCGGTGTCCTGATCGAGCACCGGAGTCGAGAAGGTGATCGTGTGCAGTTCGGCCGGCAGCTGGTCCTCCGGGCCGTGTCCGGTGGTCGGCAGCTTCTCGTCGCGCTGTAGAACCGCCTTGATCAGGTCGGCATCCGCCGACATGGAGCCGGTGGTGCCGGCGGACGGAGTACCCTCCGGATCGACCGCGAAGGCGAACAGGTTGTTGCCGCCGCGGGTGGGAACCGGTTTCATGGGATCGTACTTGTAAGCGACCGGTGCGGCCTCCTTGGTCGGCGCCTTGGTGCTCAGGCTGCCGTCGTAGAGCGCCTTGCTGGAGCCGCTCTTCTCCGGGGTCAGGTAGTACTTGGTGTAGACCGTCTCGGGCAGCGGATAAGTCGCCTTGGTCGACCAGCTCTTGCCCTTGTCTGCGTTGAACGTCCACAGATTGACACGCGCATTCGGGTCGAAGCCCGGGCGCTGGATGTCGCGCAGCCAGTAGTCGAAATAGGCCAACCGCATGTTGGCATGGTCGTAGTTCTTGAGGTCGTCGCCGAGGCTCATCGAACCGACCTTGTCGAAGTGCGAGTTCGCCCAGGGCATTTCGGCATGGTCCCAGGGACCGAGGAACAGAGTCTGGTTGTCCCGGGCGAGCGGAGTCGCCGCTTCGCGCTGAAGCAACGTCCAGGCCTCGACGGTGCCGGCTTCGAACACGTCGTACATGCCGCCGAGGTGCATGACCGGGACGGTAACTTCGTGGAAGTAGGTCTTGGGATTGCGCTTCCACCAGTATTCGCTGTCGACGTTGTGCTGCATCCAGTCCTTGAGATAGTTGTACTGGCCTTTGTCGCCCATCTTGGCCGGCTCGAAGTCCGCGAGCGGCAGCACGTTCACGTAGGAGGCCATGTCGGCCGGATAGAGTGTGAGGTTGTCGAGATACTCTTGGCGAGCCTTCTCGTCGGGGATGAGCCGCGGCGCGAGCCGGCGCGAGAAGTTGAGGCCGGTCCACCCGGACAGGAAGCCGAACTCGAAGGCACCCTGGCGGTAGTACCACTGGCGATAGAGATCGGCGGCCGTCACCGTGACGATGCCGGTCTGCAGATGCGGCGGATGGGCGAGGATCGTGTTGAGGCCGACCTGACCGTCGTATGACCCGCCGTCGACACCGACGCGACCGTTGCTCCAGGGCTGCTGAGCGACCCACTCGACGACATCGTAGCCGTCGTTCTTCAGGTTGACGTGCAAGTCGATCGAACCTTCCGACTTGTTCTGCCCACGCACGTCGTAGACGACCAGCGCATAGCCGCGTGAGGTGGCGTGCGGCACAAATGTACCAGCGGCCAACATCATCGCATTGGTCTTGCCGTAGGGCGTTCCGTCCAGAATGACCGGGAATTTGCCTTCGCCCTTCGGTCGATAGACGTCGGCCATCAGGATCGTGCCGTCGCGCATTTTGATCGGCACGTCGACTTCGGTGACGTATTCTTTGTATTCCACCGTGGGCGCCGCGCCCGGCTTGGCTTTGGGATTGCCGACGTCGCTCCAACCTTGCGAGGGCATCGCCGCCACGACGGCGAGCGTGACCGCCACACAGGCCAGCTTTCTCTTGACGGAACCCCTGATGAACCCTGGCATTTTACGCATCTCCTCTTCCTGGGAACATGGCAGCGTCGAGCCGCCGCATCTTTTATCAAGAAGCGTGCCACAGAATTAACACGTTGAAATATATAGCTTTTATGAGAATGAGAGAGGGCACGCCGGTCGGCGCCATAACCGAAGTCATCGAGACGGCGGCGGTGCGGCGACCGGGCTGCACGGCGGTGGGCCGATCGGCGGCGGATTTCCGCGCCGGGACCGCCGCCGCCCACGCCGCGGTCGCCGAAAGGCGGGTATATAACCGGAGGAATGGGACTTGCCGCATGTTATGGCCGCTCCGTCGGAGGGGGCTGACGTCGTCGTCGAAGAGTGGAGGCGACGTCGGGAGGTGAGGGGGATCGCGTACCCGCACGTCGGCGCGTCGACCTCAGCCGGCCAGCGCGCGGTAGATCGCCGCTTCGAACTCGAGGAAGGCGGGGAAGGACACCGGATCGCCGAAGGGCAAGATCTGGGTCGCCCAATAGCCGCCGATGCCGTTACGGCGATCGATCCAGAAGAAGCAGTTCGCCAGTCCCGCCCAGCCGAGGCTTCCCGCCGGTCGACCGGTCGGTGCCGGCTCGGTGTTGACCATGAAGGTGTGCGACCAGTCCTTGGCGATGCCGGGGAAGAACTCGGCGTCGTTGGATATCGTTCGGTCGACGCCGCGCAGCATGGTCACCATCTGCGACCCGCCGAGCCCGCCCTTGACCGCCCAGGCGACCGTGTCTGGCCGCAGCACTCGGCCCGCCGGACCCGCGCCGTCGTCGAGCCACATGCGGATGAACTTCATGTAGTCCGGCACCGTGCCGTAGAGCGCGTGTCCGCCCATGTCGATCTCCGGATCGTCCGGCAGCGCGAGATCGTCGAGCGGGACCAGCGAACCGCCGACGCCGCGCGCGTGGATGGTGGCGGTTCGCGCGCACATCGACTCCGTCCGGGTGAAGGCGGTGTCGTGCATGCCCAGCGGTTCGAAGATGCGCTCGGCCATCACCTCGCCGAGCCGTCGCCCGCGGACGCCCTCCACCACCTGGCCGACCCAGTCGATGTTGGAGCCGTATTCCCATCGCTCGCCGGGATCGAAGACCAGCGGCGTCGCGAGAGCGGCGCGGCGCCCGGTGATCATCGACGGCTGGCCGTGGTCCCTCGCCAGACGAGCATAGGTCTCGTTGAAGACGTCGTAGCCGAAGCCGGCGGTGTGCAGCATCAGCTGACGGGTGGTGATCGCGGAGCGCGGCGGCCGCAGCCTGGGCCGGCCGGCGTCGTCGAAGCCCTCGATCACCATCAGTTTGTCGATCGCCGGAGCATGGATCGCAGCCGGGGCGTCGAGATCGAGCAGCCCCTCCTCGACGCACTGGAGCGCGGTGGTTCCGGTGATCGCCTTGGTGGTGGAGAAGATAGCGAAGACGGTGTCTTCGCTCATCGCCTCACCGCCGAGACGAAGCTCGCCGGCGGCGCGGCGATAGACGTCGCCGTGGCGATCGGTCACGCAGGCGACCACGCCGGGCACGCGGCGCTCGCCCGAGACGCTCCGCGACAGGATCGGATCGCAGACGTCCGCCGGATCGTTCATGGGTCTTCCCTCCCGAGTTCCTTGTCCGGGAGGGTCGTCCGTAACGGGGGTGAGATCCGCTCGGGATCGGCAGGGACCATCCCGAATCGGAAGAAAACGACGCGTCCGGCGCGCCGTCTCGGGTCAGTTGCCGGCGCGGACGCGATTGCGGGTCTTGGAGGGGAGTTCGCCGAAGCGGCGGCGATAGGCGCCCGCCAGCGCGCCGAAGTTCACGTAACCCCAGTCGATCGCGATGTCGGTGACGGTCAGGTGGGGTGGCGCGCTGCACAGGTCGGCATGCAGACCCTCCAACCGCCGTGCGGCGAGGAACGCCCTCGGCGAGATGCCGCGAAAGCGCCGGAAGCCCTCCGACAGCGTGCGTGCGGAGATGCCGATGCGGCGCGCGACTTCCGCGACGGTCGGCGCTTCGCGGGCCTCCTGGCGCAGGATCTCCTCCGCTCGGCGCACGTAGTGTGGGGCGACCCCGCCGGCCCCAAGGTCGAGGCGGATGCCGGCGCCGTCGGCCCACTCGCGCAGGAGATCGAGGCAGATCATCTCCTCGAGGTGACGACCGAAGACGCCGTCGGGCGGCATCGGCAGGTCGGCGCATACCGTTCGCGCCGCATAGTCGAGCAATACTTGCCAGCGCGAGCCGGCTCCGCCGAATTTGACGCGCCGCCCCCACAACCGGTCGTCGGGCACGAAGCCGAACCATCGCTCGGCCGTCTCCTCCATCGTGCGATGGGAGACCGTCAGGTTGAGCTGCAGATGGTCGACGTCGCCGTCGAGCCAGTAGTCGGCGCGGGAGCAGTCGACGACGAAGCTCTCGCCGGCCCGCGTGACGAGCGGCTCGTCGTCGCCGCGATGGCGCAGCCCGCCGGTCAGCGTGTTGAGCACCAGGATGTTGCCGGCGGCCGGATCGAAGCGGTCGAGATGCACCGACGTGCCGTAGCAGAAGCGGGTCATCGTCACCCGCCCGATCCTGGCCGACAGCATGAGCGCGTCGGGAAGGCGGAACCGTTCGAGCGGCTGCACCCGGTAGGGCATGTAGACCGCTCTGCAGAATTCGGCGACTTGGTCCCAATCGCGGGACCGCGTCCGGCCGTCGTGACCGTTCGGTGCCTCCCGACCATCGAGCATCATCGCCATTGGAGCATCTCGTACCGGTCCGAAATCAACCCTGGGAATACTAGATGGTAGAGTCCCACATTCTCAGTCGCGGTGACGGACTGGCAGCATCAGTGAGACATCACATCTGTTCCGATACCCAATTTCCGTTCACCCCATGTGGGCGATGACAAAACGCCGGACATGGTGGTAACCTCCAACTTTCCATAGAACTAGGCAAGAGTATTTTTGCGCAACAACGAGGACTTTGGAACCGGCCGCTTGAAACATGTACTTTGGAGTGCGGCCGCCGCCGAACTCGTGGGAGGACGCGCCCTTGTGGTCTGGGTGATCGACTAAGGCGCTGCCAACTTCTGGCGCCGCCGTGGCTTCCTTCCTTTGCGCGACGATGTCCTTGCTCTCTTCCGGTCGATGACCGACATCGCCGCGTCCGTAAGGCAAATCGCGCCGGAAACATATTGACGGTCGCATCGACCGCATGAACCACCTCATCAAAAATATTCCATAATTATACTTATGCGCTCCACAACTGTAGGCGCAAAGTCAGAATGTCCCAGTCTTGCAGGCTAGGAATGTTACACCCACCCCTCACGCTTGTCCGTCTCGCCCTATGAAACGCGGCTGCAGCTCAGCCGTTGGCTGATTTGCGAGGCCGCCCTCCCTTCGCACCATTGATGCGCGAAGCGGTGGCCTTCGCAGGAGACGTCGCTTGCCCAGCTCGGCGAGCCATGTAGGCCTTCGTGCCGAAAATGCCGGCCATCAGTCCCGGCAGGGACAGGTCGACATCGAGGGCCTCCCAATGCAGGCCATAGCCCTGGCCGAGGATCTCGATTGCCTCGAGTTCGGCATCGGTCGCGTGCTCCAACCCTTGCGCCATGGCCGGAGGAAACGTGAACGTGCAGCCGTTCGTCAGTTCGACGACGACGCGCCGCGCTGGCGCGTCGTAGCGAGCGGCTGCGGCGCGAGGCTCGGTCTCTCGCGCCAGTCGGCCGCGCTCGAGAGCGGCATCGATGATCCGGTCGGACAGTTCAGCCATGGATCTCCCTCCATCGAGCCAGAAAGTCGTCGCGTCGCTCTGCAACGAGGCGAACCGCCTGACGGACTTCCGCACGTTTCATTCCCTCGACCCAGACCAGCTCCGGCCCATCACCGGGGCCGATGAGATTGATCTTCGCGTGACCATCGCCGAAGACATGCACATGGGCCGGTTCGTGGTCGTCGAGATAGATGACGACCCGCAGGCCGTGTGCTCGGAATATCGTGACCATGAGAATGGATAACCCATCTAGTTGGGTTTTTCAAGCTCGGCGACCCGGATGTCGCAACCGAACCACGCACCGCGACGCGACGAGCCGGGTTCCAACAGCCTCGACGAATTATCATCACGTCTGTTGGAACCACCTCGTCAGCGGACGGCACGAAGTTCCACTGTCTCGAGGTGAGCGGGTCGGCTCGCGGAAAGCCCTGTCGTCGACGATTCAGGGTCGCCGAGTGTGCCCTGCGCCGGTCAGATCGATCCGCATTTCCGCTCGACGGGGATCCTCGGCGAGCGGGCGTGGCTCAGTCGGATGCCCGTCGCCCCGCGCTTCCGTCCGGGGCGGCGGCTCGCCCGATGGCGGGTGTTCCTCCTCGTCTCCGACCGACGGCTTCCGATCCCGGCTCCTCGCATCCAGCGGTCCCGGATCCGGTTCCAGGAACACCGCCTTCCCCTCGAAGGTGCCGGTCCGCCACGCCGAGATGGCGTCATCGAAGGCTTCGGGCACCGCCGCGCCGTACCACTTCACCACGATGCGCCAGACCTTCCCGAAGAGCGCCGTGCCCAAACGCAGGTTGGCGCAGGGCTCGAAGAGATCCACGCCGATCTCGGATGGGTCCTTCACCCCGACGCCGGCCGGATATCGGGTGATGCCGACGCGCACTTCGGCCTCACCGACCCATCGACGGACGAGCGTCAGGGCTTCGTCCGAGGTCTTCGCCGGCGGCACGAGGATGACGCGGTTCCCGGCCCTGATCGACACGGCGAGCGGGTCGGCCATCCCGACCTTTTCGAGAAACTTCTCGACGATCGCCGGCTTCAGCGCCGGATCGGCGCAGGCGTGAACGAGCGCGGCATCGACCATGATGCCCCTCCTGTTTCAGAGGTTGAAGGAGACGACGAGCGGAAGCCCGAAGAGGCGCGCCCAAGCGGCGCTGCTCGCCTTCTGGATTGCGGGGATGTCGGTGCCGGCCGTCCACCAGCCGTTGCCGATCGCGACGATCAGATCGGGCCGGTGCGTCATCGACTGAAGGATCGGCCAGACGAGGAGCTGTTCGTAGCAGACGAGCGGCGCGACCCGCCGGCCGCCGATCATCACAACGGATGCCCCGAAGAGGTCTGCGCGAGCACCACTGGGCTTCCCGGTCCAGGCACGCCATGGCTGCCACATCGAGACCGGCACCGGCATTCGTTGCCGATGGACGACCCGGGCACCATTTGCATCGATCGCCACCATGACGTTGTCGTAGCCGTCGGGACGGATCACGGTCGCCCCGGCGATCACCATGACGTCGAGACTTCGCAGACGGCTCCGCCAGAGCTCGCCGACCGTCGGCGTCCAGAGCCCGAGAGCGTTCTCGGGGAGGACGACGACTCGGGCACCTCCAGCGGAGGCGCGTACCATTCCGATCAGGGCCAGATGTTGCTCGATTTCGCTCTCTCGCCCGAGCGAGCTGCCGAACCGGAGATCGAGGCCGGTCCATCCTTCCGGTCGCGGCGGTTCGGTCCATGTGACGGCCGACCAGATTCCGAGGCACGCGAGGACCGCCAGAGTGGGCTGCCACGCCCGCGTCGTCGCGGCGAGCATGATCGCCGCCGTCACAGCGAGACCCCACCATCCCCATTCCGGAAACAGAATGCCGGCCGCGGTGATCGGATGGGCCCACCCGACGATCCCGAAGGGCGGCACCGCCAACAGGATCACGGCGATGCCGTAGCGCACCGCCCTCCCCCATCCCGGTCGCCTCGACCAGAGACCAGCATGACCCCCCACGAAGGCGAGGGCTGCGCCGATCCACAGGGAGGCGCCCAGCAGCACGCTCGCGCCGTAGAAGGTGGCGACGCCCTGCGGCAGCCCTCGTGAGGCCGCCAGGAAATAGGCCGCGGCGACCGCTGCCGCCGTCCATCTCGACGGCGAGAGCCCCCACAGCGCGGGCAACACCAGAGCCACCGGCAGCGTGCGCGGATCGCCGCTCCAGCCGACCACGCCGACGACCGCAGCCGCGCCGACGAGCAGCGCGGATCGCAAGCCCTTACGGACCGACGGTGAGAACCGGTTCGGCCCGCCCGAGGACACCCTCGGCGGGCACCGGCCCGAAATATCTCGAGTCATAGGACCCCACGAAGCTGGAGTGGAGATAGAGGTGTCCGGGTGGCACGACCCCGCCGGGCCAGGGCACGAGCGCCCTGCCCTCGCCGTCAATCAAACGAACATCGGAGTGTTCGAGCGGCTGCCCGTCGATGGCGACCGAGCGGCCGACCTCGACGCGCTGCCCCTCACCGGCGGCGACGATCTTGATCAGCGGGCCGACCCAACCGGAACAGAGGCCGCGACGGAGATAGCCGCGCGCCGCCGCCTGCTCGAACGCGGCATTGCGCGGCGGGCAGACGAAGACGAGATCGCCGATGACCGCCGTTCGATCGAGCGGGAAGATCCGCCACAGCCCGAGCGGATGGCTCGGCGTCAGATTGAGGCGGAGACCACCCCATCCGCCGATCGACACGAGGGTGGCGAAGACAGCGCCAGAAACTAGAACGAGGCGCGCTGCTCGGTGACTGGTCATTGCAGCACCTGCCCCGCCTTCTGCGCCCGACGCAGGGCTTCCGCCTGCTTCACGGCTGCCGCCGTTCGCTCATGGGTAGCGAGTTGCTGGGCGGTTCGCAGCGTCGGCCAAGCCGACGCCAGCTGTTCGCGCTGCGCCGGGTTCACCCCCGCCGCCAGCTTCTCGAAGGTCGGCCCGGTGGGCTCCTTCGCTCCGTTCGTCAGAAAGGCGCGCTCGCCGTAGCGCTCCGCGACCGCCTTGGCGAACCCGTCGATCTCGGCCTTGGCCATGCGGTCGGCGAGGGCGAACTCGAGCGCCGCCGGCAGGTCGTTGCGGTCGATGGCATCGCGCACCCGCTCGAGCACCCGGGCGGCTTCCGCCGACAACGCCGGGATGTCGAGCGCGGCGCGCTGCCGGATCGCGCGTTCCTCGGCCTCGAACTTCGTCTCGGCTTCCGCGCGCAGCCGCAGCCAACGCTCGAGGTCGCGCTTCAGAGCCGGCGCATTGACTTCGGCACGCTTGCGCTCTCCCCGGTCGGCTTTGCTCGCCAGCAGACCGGTCTTGCCGCGCAGAGGACCGAAGCTCTCCGGGCGGATCGCCAGACGCTCCAGCGCCGCTGCCGTTGCCGCAACCGTTGCGGCCTTCGCCACCCGATCCAGATCGACTGCACGGAAGGCCGCTTCCGGATCGGCGAAGACGAGGCGGAAGCGGGCGGAGATCTCCTCCCACTGCTTCCTGACGGCGGGATCGGCGAGGACGCGGTCCTCGACGGCGCGGTCGAGCGATCTGGCGAACGTGGTGATGCCGGCGATCATCGGGCGGGCCTCCTTCTTCACGATGTCTTCGAGGGGAATCGGGCGACCGCCGAGACCGAGCTTGCGGCCGAGGACGCGGAGCCGGTTGCCCAGATCGCCGAGACGCTGTTTCTGGCGGATCGTCCACTGGACGCGGTCGCGCACCAGCGTCCGTGCGACGCGGACGATGTGCAGACCACGGGCTTCGGCAAAGCGCAGCGCGGGGCCGTAGAGACCTCTTTGGGCGTAATCGAGCGTCGTCTCCTTCGCCCGCCGCTGCGACAGGATCGCCGTCAGCCCGCCCACCTTCTCGAAGGATCGACGGCCGTAGTAGAGGGCCACGTCTTCGCGATGGCGGGTCATCGCCACGTAGACGAGATGCCGGTCGAGCGACAGCGTCGCCAACACCTTGACCCGGTCGACGGTCGACCCTTGCGACTTGTGGATCGTCGTCGCGTAGCCGTGGTCGAGATCGGTGTAGAAGCGCTGGTCGACCTCGACGCGGCGCCGGTTGTCACCCTCGCCGATCTCGGCGGTGAGGCGCCGAGGCTCCGCCGCGACGACCTTGCCGATCATGCCGTTCTTGACGCCGAGCGAGCCCTCGTTCCTCAGGAACACGATCTGATCGCCGATGTCGAAGCGGCGCTCGCCGTCGGTCGTGCGGAAGAGATGACCGTGACCGACGAGGCCGCGTTCGACCAGTTTGGCGCGCGCCATGTCGTTGAGGGTGCGGACGTCGCGGCGCAGGTGGGCGAGGATCAGCGTCGACTTCGCCGGATCGTAGTCACGGTTCCAATCGGCGATCAGCGTCGCGATCGCTTGTGCCTTGACCTCGGCACCGATGACCTTGCCCTTGTCGCGATAGGTTCGGAGCGCTTCGGCGACGCGACCGCGCGCCAGATCGAGCGACGCCGCGCGCATCCAGGCTTCGCGTTGGCGATGGATGGTCTCGAGCTCGGCGTAGCCGATGCGTTCGGTCAGCGCGCGGAAGGCGGCGCCGGCCTCGATCGGCTGCAACTGGTCGGGATCACCGATCAGCACCAGTTTGGCTCCGGCCTTCGCCACCGCTTCGACGAAGACCGCCATCTGGCGCGACGACACCATGCCGGCTTCGTCGAGGACGAGAACCGTCTTCGCGTCGAGAAGGTCCCTTCCCTTCGACCAACGCAGTTCCCACGACGACAGCGTGTGCGAGGCGATGCCGGCTTCCGTCTCCAGACCTTCGGCCGCCTTGCCGGCGAGCGCCGCGCCCATGACGCGGTAGCCTGCGGCTTCCCAGGCCTCGCGCGCCGCCGTCATCATGGTGGTCTTGCCGGCGCCCGCCCGCCCGACGACAGCGGCGATGCGCTCGGCCGAGGTGACGTGTTCGATCGCCACCTTCTGCTCCGAGGAGAGCCGCGTGTGGCGGTCGAAGACCGCTGTCCGGTCCTCCGCCTCCACCTCGAAGCCTACGGCGCTCGCGAGATGCGTCGCACGGCTCGCCATCTCTGCCTCCAGCCGGATCAGGGCGCGCGTGGTGTAGCGGGACGGTGTCCGTGCCCCGCTCGCGAAGTCGATTGTCTCGGCCTCGAGCCGCAGCACTTGCGGGCTCTGCAGAATGCGGGCGAGAAGCCTCTGGAAGGTCGCCGCATCGTCGATCCAGCGATGCAGGATCTTGGCGACGTCGCGTTCGTCGAAGACGCTCTTCTCCCGCGAGATCAGATCGAGGACGATCTCGGGGCGACGCTCGACGCGACGGGCGTTCTCGGCGCGACCGGCCTCGAAGGTGCGCCACCGTTCGAGCGATGCCCCCCTGCCCTCCTCGCCTCCCTTGCGCTCGATCGCCTTCGCCGCCACGCCGATGTGCGAGGTCGGCGCGACGTCGAGGCCGCGCTCGGCGTAGGAGCGCCCGTCGACCCGGATGTCGAGACCGGCGAGCGCCAGATGCCGGTTCTGCAGGTCGAGCCAGGCCTGCCGCTGCTCGAGGAAGTCGTCCTTGTCACCCGACCACAGCCGATAGACGATCTTACCGGCGTCATTGCGCAGCGGTTCGCCGTCCGCGCCGAGCACCGCCACCTTCTTCGGACCGAAACCATCTTCGGTCAGCGGCCGCAGGGTGGTCATCAGGTGGACGTGCGGATTGCCGGGATCGTCGTGATAGACCCAGTCGGCGACCTGCCCGCGCGCCAGCACCTGGGTCGCGACGAAGGCATCGACCAGGGCGATGTTCTGCTCCCGGGAGAGCTCGACCGGCAGGGCGATGATGAACTCCTTGGCGAACTGCGCGTCGGCGCGTTTCTCGAAGGCTTCGACCCGGTTCCAGAAAGCTTCTGACGAGCCGGCGATCGAGCGGTCGGCGACGAGCGCCCTCACCCATGCCGGCGCATCGGCAGGCAGAAGGAAGGCCTCGTGGGTCATGCCGCGCTTGCCCGTGTAGTCGACGGTGCGGGCCTCGGCCTCGTGCTCCATCCGCGCGCAATGGCGATAGGCCGCCGCCAGCACGACGCTGCGGCCGCCGCCACGGCCGATCAGCTGGGGTGTGAAATGGGTGATGGCCACGGCGGTCGAGATCCCGGAGGTGAAGCGAACATCGGCTTCGTCGGGAACGACAGGACCTTCAGGTCATCCAGCAGCACGTCGCGCTCGCGACGTATTACTGCGCCCTTGGAGCCGTTCTCGTCGAACGGCGGGATGATCTCGAAAACTGTCGGGTCTGCCGACCCGGCGTTTTTGCCGGGGTGCGCTGCGCGCCCTCCCGGCGGACTCTCGCGCGACCGAAGACCGATCGAGCGAGAAGGAACGCGCGTCCATGAAGAAGCCGTCGTCGAAGATCCGCGACGAGATCGCCCGACTGCAGGAGCAGTTGAAGGCGGCCGAGACCCGCGAGGCCGAACGGATCGGTCGATTGGCGTTGAAGGCCGGGCTCGGTGAGATCGCCATCGAGGAAGCCGAGCTCGTCGCCGCCTTGGAAACACTGGCGACGCGGTTTCGGACCGGAGGAGGGAAGCACGAGCGGACCGCCACGCCGCCGGCGCCGATCCCGGTTGGCGCGCCTCAGAGCGGCGATGGCGAGGGCTGAACGGATGAACCGATCGAGCCAGTCCGAGGCACGGAAGAAGGACACCCGCGAGAAGATCCAGCTCGGCGGCCTGATCGTCAAAGCCGGCCTGCGTTGGGAGAAGCGCGCCCTCCTGCTCGGCATCCTGCTCGATGCCGCCGCCCGCCTGAAACACGATGCCGTCGAGCGCGAGCGATTGATGGCCCTGGGCACGGAGGCCTTCGGCAATGACCCCGAATAGGATCGCCCTGTTTCTCACGCCGCTCGTGCTGATGGTCGCCGTCTGCCTCGCGACCTCGAGGGCGGCAACCTGGTTGGCCGGGCTCGGCAAGACCGAGGCGTCACGGCAGATGTTCGGGCGGATCGGCATCGCCCTGCCCTACGCGCTCGCCGGCGGCATCGGTTTCGTCGTCCTCTTCGCCGCGAACGGCGCACGCTCGATCCGAGCCGCTGGTTGGGGCGTCATGGCCGGGACGGTGACGATCGCCGCCATTGCCGGCGTTCGAGAGGCTATCCGACTTCAAGGGCTCGCCGACCAGATGCCGGTCGGCCGCTCGCTCCTTACCTCGGTCGATCCGGCGACGGGAGCAGGTGTCGCGGTCGCCATGATCTGCGGCATCTTCGCGTTGCGCGTCGCGCTCCGAGGCAACGCTGCTTTCGCCGCACCCGCGCCACGCCGCATCCGCGGCACGCGCGCCGTTCACGGCGAGGCCGATTGGATGAACCTCCCCGAAGCGGCACGGCTCTTTCCCGAGACCGGCGGCATCGTCGTCGGCGAGCGCTATCGGGTCGACCGGGATGCCGCGTCGAGTGAGGCGTTTCGTGCGCGCGATCCCGGAACCTGGGGCGCCGGCGGCAAGGCCCCTCTCCTCTGTTTCGACGCTGCCTTCGGCTCGTCGCACGGCATCGTCTTCGCCGGCTCCGGCGGCTTCAAGACGACCTCGGTCACCGTGCCGACCGCCCTCAAATGGGGCGGTGGCCTCGTCGTGCTCGATCCCTCCAACGAGGTGGCGCCGCAGGTCTCCGATCATCGCCGCCGTGCCGGCCGCACCGTCTTCGTGCTCGATCCCAAGACACCGGAGATCGGCTTCAACGCCCTCGACTGGATCGGCCGCTTCGGCGGCACCCGCGAGGAGGACATCGCGGCCGTCGCCGGCTGGATCGTCACCGACAACCCGCGCCTCGGCTCGGTCCGCGACGACTTCTTCCGCGCCGCCGCGCTCCAACTCCTCACCGCGCTGATCGGCGACGTCTGCCTCTCCGGCCACACCGCTCCACAGGATCAGACTCTGCGCCGGGTGCGCGAGAACCTCGCCGAGCCCGAGCCGAAGCTGCGCGAACGACTTCAGGCGATCTGGGATCGCTCGACCTCGGCCTTCGTCCGCGAGAACGTCGCCCCCTTCATCGCCATGACGCCGGAGACCTTCTCCGGCGTCTATGCCTCGGCAGCGAAGGAGACCCATTGGCTCTCCTATCCGAACTATGCCGCCCTCGTCTCCGGTTCGAGCTTCTCGACCGACGAGTTGGCGGAAGGCGCCACCGACATCTTCATCGACATCGACCTGAAGACGCTCGAGACCCATCCCGGCCTCGCCCGCGTCGTCATCGGCGCGCTGATGAACGCCATCTACAATCGCGACGGCGCGGTCGGCGGTCGCACCCTGTTCCTCCTCGACGAGGTCGCCCGGCTCGGCTACCTCCGCATCCTCGAGACGGCGCGCGACGCCGGCCGCAAGTACGGCATCACCCTGGTGATGCTGTTCCAGTCGATCGGGCAGATGCGCGAGGCCTACGGCGGGCGTGACGCCACCTCGAAATGGTTCGAGTCCGCCTCGTGGATCTCGTTCGCCGCGATCAACGATCCGGAGACCGCCGACTACATCTCCAAGCGCTGCGGCGACACCACCGTCGAGGTCGATCAGGTCAGCCGCAGTTCGCAGATGTCGGGGTCGTCGCGTACGCGCTCGAAGCAGCTCGTCCGCCGGCCGCTGATCCTGCCGCACGAGGTGCTGCGGATGCGCACCGACGAGCAGATCGTCTTCACCGCCGGCAATCCCCCGCTGCGCTGTGGTCGCGCCATCTGGTTCCGGCGCGACGACATGAAGGCCTGTGTCGCCGAGAACCGGTTCGAGCGATCGAGCCGAGATGACGGCGCCGTCGCCCCACGGTCGAGCGAACCATCGACGACGTGAATCGATCGTGCTCGATCGATTCCGAACTCTCGTTGGACGTGGATGCGAGCTCGAACGAGACTTGCGTAATGACACCCGAACCCGTTCTCCTCCACCGCATCGATCCGACACGCAACATGGCGCGGTTCTATCGGCTGTCGATCGAGCCGAACCTCTTCGGCGGCGTCTCGCTCGTCCGCACCTGGGGCCGGATCGGTGGAGCGTCGCGGACGATGATCGAACTGCAGGAGACGCCTCGGGATGGCGAGCGCCGCCGTGAAGCGTTCGAACGGATGAAGCGACGTCGCGGGTACGAAGAAACCAAGCCGGCTCGCTGAGGGCGGTCGGCGACGGAGAGATTGTTTCTCATGAAACTTCATGCTATGAAATTTTCATGAGATGGAGGTGACGACATGCCTCTCGCAACCACAACTCCGATCGCTCGGCCTGCTCCCGGCCCCGTCCTGACCAAGGCCGCTTTGCGCGCGGCCGAACGGCTGGGCCTCACGGCGCGCGTCCTCTCCGGCGTTCTCGGCCTCAGCGAGGCCACGCTCTCACGGA
>ERZ1645187.764-NODE-764-length-31518-cov-36.644598_pt1 | contig 31518 bp, 27 predicted proteins | sample MGYA00575352_ERZ1645187 | MGnify/ENA primary metagenome ERZ1645187 (study PRJEB40837, sample SAMN11349314) | freshwater sediment metagenome | isolation source: river sediment | host: Sediment | place: India: Wazaribad , New Delhi | collected 2017-02-21 ... | reverse complement strand
GCCCCCGCCAAGAAGGCTCCTGCGAAGGAGGCTGCGCCGGCCAAGAAGACCGTTCCGGCGAAGAAGGCTGCGCCAGCCAAGAAGACCGTTCCGGCGAAGAACGCTGCGCCGGCCAAGAAGACCGTTCCGGCGAAGAAGGCGGCCCCCGCGGCCAAGAAGTCTGCTCCCGCGAAGAAGGCTGCGCCGGCCACGAAGACCGCGCCCGCCAAGAAGACCGCGCCGGCGGCGAAGAAGTCCGCGCCGGCCAAGAAGGCTGCGCCGGCCAAGAAGACTGCGCCCGCCAAGAAGGCTCCGCCCGCGGCGAAGAAGGCCACCAGGACCGTTCCGGCCGTGGCGACGGCCCCCGGCAAGAACGCTGCCCAGGTGACCTCAGTCTCCGTCAAGAAGGCGCCCGCCAAGACCACGACGGCCAAGACCACGGCGGCCAAGACCACCGCGGCCAAGAAGGCGCCGGCGAAGAAGGCTCCCGCCAAGACCACGGCGGCCAAGAAGGCGCCGGCGAGCGCGCTGAAGGTCAAGGAGGGCGAGCAGGCCTGGACCAAGGCGGAGCTCGACGAGGTGCTCGCGGACCTGCACGGCCACCGCGACCGGCTCGTGGAGATGATGGACGAGCTGAACCGTGAGCTCACCGGCCTCATGCGCGACGCCGGTGACGGCGCCGGCCACGACCAGGCCGACATGGGCGCCACCAGCTTCGAGCGGGACCAGGAGCTGACGCTGATGAACAACGAGCGCGAGATGCTGGCCCAGATCGACCGAGCGCTGTCCCGGATCGACGACGGCACGTACGGGATCTGCGAGTCCTGCGGACAGCCGATCGGCAAGATGCGAGTCATGGCCTTCCCGCGTGCCACACTGTGCCTGCCATGCAAGCAGCGCGAGGAGCGTCGCTGAGTTCCAGTGACCCGGGGACGAAGAGCGCGCGAGTCTCGTCGCGGCTGATCTTCGCGGTCGCCGCTCTGGTCGGTCTGACCATCGACCAGGTCTCGAAGGCGTGGGCGCTGGCCAACCTCGGTGACCAGAGCCGCCCGGTGATCGGCGACTGGTTCACCCTGTACCTGACCTTCAACCCGGGCGCCGCCTTCAGCACGGGCACCCGGTTCACCGTGGTGTTCACCGCACTGGCGATCATCGCGGTCGGGGTGATCCTGTTCCTCAGTCGGCGCCTGGGCAGCAGGCTGTGGGCGCTGGGCCTGGGGCTGCTGTTGGCCGGGGTCGCCGGCAACCTGACCGACCGCATCTTCCGTGACCCCGCTCCGTTCCGCGGCCACGTCATCGACTTCCTGCGGGTCCCGAACTTCCCGGTCTTCAACGTCGCCGACATCTTCATCAACGTGGCGGCCGCCGTCATCATCCTGCAGAGCATCCGCGGAGTCTCCTTGGACGGCACCCGACACGACGAGGATCGCAGCGCCCCGGAGGCAGGCGAATGAGCCGAGACGCCGACCACAAGACGGTCCTGGTGCCAGAGGGGCTGGCCGGGGAGCGGATCGACGCGGCGATCGCCCGGATGTTCGGCCTCTCCCGGACGAGGGCCGCTGAGCTGATCGCCGCCGGGCACGTGCTGCTGGACGGGGCGAGCGTCAGCAAGAGCGAGCGGGTGCACCCGGGCGCGATGCTCGAGGTCTCGATCCCGCACGAGCGGGACCCGCTCGCGGTGACTCCGGAGATCGTCGAGGGGATCAAGATCATCCACGACGACAACGCCATCGTGGTGATCGACAAGCCGGTAGGGGTGGCCGTCCACCCCAGCCCCGGCTGGTCTGGCCCCACGGTGGTGGGGCACCTGGCCGGCGCGGGCTTCCGCATCGCCACCTCCGGGGCCTCCGAGCGCCAAGGCATCGTGCAACGCCTCGACGTCGGCACCTCCGGGGTCATGGTGATCGCGAAGTCCGAGCACGCCTACTCGCTGCTCAAGAACGCCTTCCGGCGCCGTACGGTCGACAAGACCTACCACGCGCTCGTGCAGGGTCACCCCGACCCGCACCAGGGCACCATCGACGCGCCCATCGGCCGACACCCGCGCCACGACTACAAGTTCGCCGTGATGGCCGACGGCCGGCACAGCGTGACGCACTACGAGACGCTGGAGGCGCATCGCTTCGCCAGCCTGCTCCAGGTCCACCTGGAGACCGGGCGCACCCACCAGATCCGGGTGCACATGTCCGCCCTCAAGCACCCGTGCGTGGGGGACCTGACCTACGGGGCCGACCCGGTGCTGGCCCAGCGCGTGGGCCTGGAGCGGCAGTGGCTGCACGCGGTCGGCCTGGGCTTCGAGCACCCCGACACCGGCGAGTACGTGGAGTTCGAGTCGACGTACCCCGAGGACCTGGCGCACGCCCTGGAGGTCATCCGTGCCGCCCACTGAGGGCGCGCCCTCCGGCGACGCGGAGCTGGTGCTGAGGCCGGGGACGGTCGAAGACCTGCCGGCGGTGGCCGAGCTCTACCTGCGCGCCCGGGCGGCCGCGGTGCCGGCGATCCCGCCGGTGGCGCACCCACCCGACGAGGTCCGCGCCTGGGTGGCCGCCTGGGACTTGGGTGTGCACGACCTGTGGCTGGCCGAGTACGACGGGCGGTTGGCCGGGTTCGCGCTGGTCACCGCCACCTGGCTGGACCAGCTCTACCTCGAGCCGGACCGCACCGGCCGCGGGGTGGGGTCCGCCCTGCTCGGGCTGGTGAAGGCGACCCGCCCCGACGGGTTCGGGCTGTGGGTCTTCGAGTCCAACCACCGCGCGCGGAGCTTCTACCGAGGGCACGGGCTGGTCGAGGTCGAGCGGACCGACGGCTCCGGGAACGAGGAGCGGGCGCCGGACGTGCGGATGACCTGGTCGGGATCGTGAGGCCCGGATCTTGAGGCCCGAATCTCGGGGCCGTGTCCTGTCGGAGGGGCCTGAGAGCCTGACGTAGGCTGGCGTCCTTCCCCCCAACGCACGTGCCAGCCAACGGATGCGTCACTCGCGCACTCATCCAGGTTCGTGTCATCCAGCAACAACTCGGAAGGTGTGGAAGAGCTCCTCATGTCGGCCGGTTCGAACGACAACTTCGTCCACCTGCACGTCCACACCGAGTACTCGATGCTGGACGGAGCGGCCCGGCTGCAGCAGCTGGCCGAGCGCACCGCGGAGCTGGGGATGCCGGCCGTGGCGATGACCGACCACGGCAACGTCTTCGGTGCGTATGAGTTCTATCGCAAGGCCGCGGCCGCGGGCATCAAGCCGATCATCGGGATCGAGGCCTACTTCACCCCGAACATCTCCCGCTTCGAGCGCAAGCGCGTCAACTTCTACAAGGGCGGGCCCGACGACGTCTCCAGCCGCGGGGCCTACACCCACATGACGCTGCTCGCGGAGACCACCCAGGGGATGCACAACCTCTTCCGGCTCTCCACCGGCGCCTGGCGCGACGGCTTCTTCCAACACCCCCGAGCCGACCGTGAGCTGCTGTCGCAGTACGGCGCGGGGCTGATCGGCACCACCGGCTGCCCCTCCGGCGAGGTGCAGGTGCACCTGCGCCACGACAACTACCAGGCCGCCCGCGAGGCGGCGGGCGACTTCCAGGCGATCCTGGGCCGCGACAACTACTTCCTGGAGCTGATGGACCACGGGCTCGCGATCGAGAGCCGGGTCCGCGACGGCCTGCTCCGGCTGGCCAAGGACCTGCGGATCCCGCTGCTGGCCACCAACGACTCGCACTACGTGCTGCAGGAGGACGCCTCAGCCCAGGAGCACCTGCTGTGCATCAACTCCGGCAGCACCATGGACATCCCGGCCGGCGACGGGCCCGGCCAGCGGTTCGCCTTCTCCGGCGACGGCTACTACCTCAAGAGCCCGGCCGAGATGCGCTCACTGTGGGTCGACAAGTACGACCTGCGCGAGGCCTGCGACAACACGCTGTGGATCGCCGAGCGGTGCGACGTCGAGTTCACCGAGGGCAACGGCACCTTCATGCCGCGCTTCCCCTGCCCGCCCGGCGAGGACGAGAACTCCTGGCTGGTCAAGGAGGTGGAGCGCGGCCTGCACGTCCGCTACCCCGGCGGCATCCCCGAGCGGGTGCGCGCGCAGGCCGACTTCGAGGTCGGGGTGATCACCCAGATGGGCTTCCCCGGCTACTTCCTGGTGGTGGCCGACTTCATCAACTGGGCCAAGGACCACGGCATCCGCGTCGGTCCGGGCCGCGGCTCGGGCGCCGGCTCGATGGTGGCCTACGCGATGCGGATCACCGACCTGGACCCGCTCGAGCACGGGCTGATCTTCGAGCGCTTCCTCAACCCCGACCGCATCTCGATGCCCGACTTCGACATCGACTTCGACGAGCGCCGGCGCGGCGAGGTGATCAGGTACGTCACCGAGAAGTACGGCGAGGACCGGGTCTCGATGATCGTCACCTACGGCACCATCAAGGCCAAGCAGGCGGTCAAGGACTCCTCCCGCATCCTCGGCTATCCGTTCTCGATGGGGGACCGGATCACCAAGGCCATGCCGGCCGCGGTGATGGGCAAGGACGTGCCGCTGACCGAGATCTTCAACCCCGACCACAAGCGTTACGGCGAGGGTGGCGAGTTTCGGTCGCTGTACGACGCCGAGGCGGACGTGAAGCGGGTGGTCGACACGGCCATGGGGATCGAGGGCCTCAAGCGCCAGTGGGGCGTGCACGCGGCCGGGATCATCATGTCCAGCGAGCCGCTGCTCGACGTCATCCCGCTGCTCAAGCGCCCCGCCGACGGGGCGATGATCACCCAGTTCGACTACCCCACGTGTGAGGCCCTCGGCCTCATCAAGATGGACTTCCTGGGGCTGCGCAACCTCACCGTGCTCGACGACGCGGTGCGCAACGTCGAGGCCAACCGGGGCGAGACGGTGGTCCTGGAGGACCTCACGCTCGACGACCCGGCGACGTACTCGCTGCTGCAGCACGGCGACACCCTGGGCGTCTTCCAGCTCGACGGTGGCCCGATGCGGGCGCTGCTGCGCTCGATGCGGCCCGACGTCTTCGAGGACATCTCGGCGGTCGGCGCGCTCTACCGGCCCGGGCCGATGGGCGCCGACTCGCACAACAAGTACGCCAGGCGCAAGACCGGGCGCGAGCCCGTCGAGCCGATCCACCCCGAGCTGGCAGGCGCGCTCGAGGAGATCCTGGGGGAGACCTACGGCCTGATCGTCTACCAGGAGCAGGTGATGGCGATCGCGCAGAAGGTGGCCGGCTACACGCTCGGCCAGGCCGACCTGCTGCGCCGGGCGATGGGCAAGAAGAAGAAGGAGGAGCTGGACAAGCAGCGCGCCACCTTCTCCGCGGGCATGACCGAGCGCGGCTACTCCGCGGCCGCGATCAACACCCTGTGGGAGATCCTGCTCCCGTTCTCCGACTACGCGTTCAACAAGGCGCACTCGGCGGCGTACGGGCTGGTCTCGTACTGGACCGCCTACCTGAAGGCCAACTACCCGGCCGAGTACATGGCCGCGCTCCTGACCTCGGTCAAGGACGACAAGGACAAGATGGCCATCTACCTCAACGAGTGCCGGCGGATGAAGATCCCGGTGCTGCCGCCCGACGTCAACGAGTCGGTGGCCGACTTCACCCCGGTCGGGACCGACATCCGGTTCGGGCTCACCGCCGTGCGCAACGTCGGCGCCAACGTGGTCGCCGGCATCGTCAGCGCCCGCACCGAGCGCGGACGGTTCGCCGACTTCAACGACTTCATGGACAAGGTGCCGGCCCTGGTGTGCAACAAGCGGGTCATCGAGTCGCTGGTCAAGGCGGGCGCGTTCGACGACATGAAGCACCAGCGTCGCGCGCTGGTCACCATCCACGAGCAGGCGGTCGACCAGTACGTCGACATCAAGAAGAACGAGGCCATCGGTCAGGACTCGCTCTTCGGCGGGCTGGAGGAGTCCGGGCCGGCGTTCGGGATCTCGGTCGTGGTGCCGGAGCTGGAGGAGTGGGACAAGACCACGCTGCTGGGCCATGAGCGGGAGATGCTCGGGCTCTACGTCTCCGACCACCCGCTGCTGGGCCTGGAGCACGTGCTGTCCACCGGCACCGACTGCACCATCGGCGAGCTGATGCTGGACGAGGAGCGGCCGCACGGCAGCACCGTGGCGGTCAGCGGGCTGGTCACCGCGGTCAACCGCAAGATCACCAAGCGTGGCGACGCCTGGGCGACGATCACCCTGGAGGACCTGGAGGGGGCGATCGAGGTGCTGCTCTTCCCCAGCTCCTACCAGCTCGCGGCGCCGTACCTGTCCCAGGACGCGATCCTGCGGGTCAAGGGCCAGCTGTCCCGGGACAAGGACCAGCCGGAGCTGCGCGCCCAAGAGGTGACGGTGCCCGACCTCAACCAGGGGCCCGCCGGACCGGTGGTGCTCAGCCTGCCCTCGACCCGGTGCACCGCACCGGTGGTCGAGCAGCTGCGCGAGGTGCTGCGCTCGCATCCGGGCATGACCGAGGTGCACCTGCGGCTGCTGACCCGCACCTCCACCACGGTGATGCGGCTGGACCAGAACCTGCGGGTCAGCGCCACCCCGGCGCTGTTCGCCGATCTCAAGCAGCTGCTGGGGCCGGGATGTCTGAGCAGCTGAGCGCGGGGGCCCACCCCGGCGCCGAGGACGCCCGGGCCGACGATCGCATCGACGTTGGGGCCGGCGATCGGGTCGACGATCGGGCCAGGGTGATCCGGGTCCTGGTGCTGCTGCTGGCCGGGGCCGCCCTGGGCGGCGTGCTGGCGGTGCTGTGGGAGATGCTGTGGGAGCCGCCCTCGGGCATCGTGTTCGAGCAGACCTGGTACCTGGACGAGATCGGGCTCACCCAGGACATCTCCGGGTTCGGCTGGTTCGTCGTCCTCGGCCTGGTCGGGGGCCTGGCCTACGGCGCGGTGGCGGCCAAGCTCGGCAGCGGGTACGAGCTGCTCACGCTGGTGGGGGTGGTGGCCGGCTCCGCGCTGGCGGTGTGGGTGATGCTGCAGGTGGGCCACTGGCTCGGTCCGCCCGACCCCCGCCTGCTGGCGCCGACCACGGTGGACCTGACCGCCCTGCCCGGCGACCTGAGGCTGACCCCGACCCCGGCCGACGAGCGGCTCCTGGGGCTGCCCAACAGCGCGTACCTCGCGCTGCCGGGGGCGGCCCTGATCGGGCTGGTCAGCGTGTTCCTCGGCCAGTCGAGCCGTCCGCGGTCGACCGAGTCAGTTGGGTGACCAGCGGGTCCGGGCCATCTCGGTGGCCGGCAGCGACGCGATCACGCTCATCGCCCGCAGCTCCTGGCGCAGCATGCCGGTGACCAGGGTGAGCCGCTGCGCGGCGTCCTCGGCCTCCAGCAGCGCCTGACGCTCGGCCATCGGCAACGGAGCCACGGCGGCCAGCGTCCAGGAGAGCATGGTCGGGTCCTTCGGCAGGGTCGCGGTGCCGGGGTCGCCGAGGGGGTCCGCGCGGTACGCCGACACCGCGGCGCGATACGCCGTGAAGGTGTCCCGGGCGGCGCTCAGCAGCTCCTCGGAGACGGCCACCTCGGCCTCCGGCACCATGGTGACCTGCCCGGCCGGGTAGGGGCCGCCGGCCTCCAGCCGGTCCAACCGGATCCGGTCCCGGCCCACCGCCACCACCTCGAAGGTGCCGTCCGGGTTCGCCTCCACCTCGGTGAGCTGCAACAGGCAGCCGACCCGGTACAGCGACTGCGCACCGTGCTCGCCGACCTCGTAGCCCTCGCGGATCGCGACCGAGCCGAAGAGCCGCATGGCCGGGTCGGGCTCGCGGAGCAGATGGTGCACCAGCGCGCGGTAGCGATCCTCGAACACCCGCAACGGCACCGACATCCCCGGGAACAGCACGGTGCCCAGGGGGAACATCGGCACGGCCGAGGTCGGATGCTCGCTCACCTGCGCCACGGTAGTTGTCCCACGCGGGAAAAACCCTGCTGGGCGCGCAGCGACGCGCACCTAGACTTGGGCGCATGATCCGCCGCATCGACCTGCGCGAGACCGACGCGACCCTGGACTACCGCGGCTGCATGCCGCGCGCCGAGTTCGACGTGGAGTCCGCGACCCGGGTGGTGGCGCCGATCTGTGACGCCGTCCGGGATCGGGGGGTGGCGGCGATCCTCGAGTTCGCCGAGAGGTTCGACCGGGTGGTCCAGCACGACATCGCCGTGCCCGTCGAGGCGTTGAGCGCAGCGCTGGAGAGCCTCGACCCGGGCGTTCGCGCCGGGTTGGAGGAGTCGATCCGACGGCTGCGGCACACCTGCGAGGCCGAGCTCGAGCGCGACGTGGTGACCGACCTGGCCCCAGGCGCGAGAGTCAGCCAGCGGATGGTCCCGATCGACCGGGTCGGCCTGTACGTGCCGGGCGGCCTGGCCCCGCTGGTCTCCAGCGTGGTGATGAACGTGGTGCCGGCCCAGGTGGCCGGGGTCGGCTCCATCGCCCTGACCAGCCCCCCGCAGCCGGACAACAACGGTCTGCCGGCCCCCACCATCTTGGCCGCGTGCGCGCTGCTCGGCATCACCGAGGTGTACGCCGTGGGCGGGGCGCAGGCGATCGCCATGCTGGCCCACGGGGCCGGCCCCTGCCGCAGCGTCGACCTGGTCACCGGTCCGGGCAACATCTACACCGTCGCGGCCAAGCGGCTGCTCAAGGGCGTCGTCGGCATCGACGCGGAGGCCGGACCGACCGAGATCGCGATCCTGGCCGACGACTCCGCCGACGCGGCGTTCGTGGCCGCCGACCTGATCTCCCAGGCCGAGCACGACCCGTTGGCCGCCTCGGTGCTGGTCACCGACTCCGAGCGGTTGGCGCACGACGTCGCCGCGCAGCTGGACAAGCAGGTCCACGAGACCAAGCACGTCGAGCGGATCCTCGCCGCCCTGGGCGGACAGCAGTCCGGCATCGTGCTGGTGCGCGACCTGGAGCAGGGCCTGGCGGTGGTCAACGCCTACGCCGCCGAGCACCTGGAGATCCACACCCAGGACGCCGCGGCGGTGGCCGGTCGGGTGCGCAACGCGGGGGCCATCTTCGTCGGAGCCTTCGCGCCGGTCTCGCTGGGGGACTACGCAGCCGGCTCCAACCACGTGCTGCCCACCGCGGGCTGCGCCTGCCACTCCTCGGGGCTCTCGGTGCGCGCCTTCTGCAAGGCGGTGCACGTCATCGACTACAGCCGAGAGGCCCTGTCGGAGGTCGCCGACCACGTGGTGAGGTTGGCCGAGGCCGAGGACCTGCCCGGCCACGGGGCCGCGGTGAAGGTGCGCTTCTCGTGACCTTCCCACCGCTGCGCGAGGACCTGCGCGGCATCGAGCCCTACGGCGCGCCCCAGCTCGACGTACCCGTGCAGCTGAACGTCAACGAGAACCCGTATGCGCCCTCGGCGCGGGTGGTGGCCGACATCGCCGCCGCGGTCACCGAGGCCGCCGGCACGCTGAACCGCTACCCCGACCGGGAGTTCACCGCCCTGCGCACCGCGCTGGCCGGCTACCTCAACACCGCCGGGGGCAGCGGGATCACCGCGGAGCAGGTGTGGGCCGCCAACGGGTCCAACGAGGTGATGCTGCAGGTGCTGCAGGCCTTCGCCGGGCCCGGCCGCTGCGCGCTCAGCTTCGCGCCGACGTACTCGATGTACCCCGAGTACGCGCGCAACGCGATGACCGAGTGGGTCGTGGGCCACCGGGCGGAGGACTTCACGCTCGACCTCGACGCCGCCCGGGACCTGGTGCTCGAGCGCCGACCCAGCGTGGTGCTGCTGCCCTCACCCAACAACCCGACCGGCACAGCCTTGCCGCCGGAGGCGGTCTCGATGCTGTGCGAGGCCGCCGGCGACGGGTTGGTGGTGGTCGACGAGGCGTACGCCGAGTTCCGCCGCGTCGGCACCCCGAGCGCGCTGGCGCTGCTGCCGCGACACCGCAACCTGGCGGTCTCCCGGACCATGAGCAAGGCGTTCGCGCTGGCCGGCGCCCGGCTAGGCTACCTCGCGGCCGCGCCGGAGGTCTGCGACGCGATCCGGGTGGTCCGGCTGCCCTACCACCTCTCCGCCGTCACCCAGGCCACCGCGATCGCGGCCCTGCGTCACGCCCCGGAGCTGCTCGGCCGGGTCGAGGACCTGCGGGCCGAGCGCGACGAGTGCGTCCGCTGGCTGCGCGAGCAAGGGCTGTCGGTCGCCGACAGCGACGCCAACTTCGCGCTCTTCGGCCGGTTCGCCGACCGGCACGCCGTCTGGCAGGGTCTGCTGGATCGCGGCGTGCTGATCCGCGAGACCGGGCCTGAGGGCTGGCTGCGCGTCTCCATCGGGACCGCGCAGGAGATGGCAGCATTCAGACAGGCACTGACCCAGGTGATCAAGGAGCAGGGATGAGCCGCACCGCCCAGGTGGACCGGGAGACCCGGGAGACCAAGATCCACCTCACCCTCGACCTCGACGGCACCGGTCGTTCGAACGTGAGCACCGGCGTCGGGTTCTACGACCACATGCTCGACGCGCTGGCCCGGCACGCGCTGCTGGACCTGGAGGTCCAGGTCGACGGCGACACCCACATCGACGCCCACCACACCGTCGAGGACACGGCCATCGCGCTGGGCCAGGCGATCCGGATCGCGCTGGGCGACAAGGTCGGCATCAGGCGCTTCGGCGACGCCACGGTGCCGCTGGACGAGGCGCTGGTGCAGGCGGTCGTCGACGTCTCCGGGCGCCCGTACTGCGTCCACAGCGGCGAGCCGGACGGTCAGCCCTACGTCAGCATCGGCGGCACCGGCGCGCCGTACATCGGCTCGCTGACCCGCCACGTCTTCGAGTCCCTGGCCACCCACGCCCAGCTCGCGGTGCACATCCGGGTGATGGGCGGCCGCGACCCCCACCACATCGTGGAGACCCAGTTCAAGGCGTTCGCCCGCGCGCTGCGGGACGCGGTGGCCTTCGACCCGCGCGAGACCGGGGTGCCCTCCACCAAGGGCGTCCTGTGAGCGCAGCCAGCCCCCAGCCGCCGGCCCAGCCGCCTGTCCCGGCGCCGCGATGAAGCACGTCGTGGTGCTCGACTACGGGTCGGGCAACCTGCGCTCGGCGGTGCGCGCGATCGAGCGCGCCGGTGCCAAGGTCACGCTCACGGCCGACCAGGCCACCGCGCTGAACGCGGACGGGCTGCTGGTCCCCGGGGTCGGCGCCTTCGCCGCCTGCATGGCCGGGCTGCGCGCGGTCCGCGGGCCCGAGACGATCGGCCGCCGGCTGGCCGGCGGGCGACCGGTGCTGGGGATCTGCGTGGGGATGCAGGTGCTGTTCGCCCGCGGCGTCGAGCACGGCCTGGAGAGCGAGGGCTGCGACGAGTGGCCCGGCGTCGTGGAGCGGATCCAGGCCCCCGTGGTCCCGCACATGGGCTGGAACACCGTGGCGGTGCCCGAGGGCAGCACCCTGTTCGCCGGCGTGACGCAGGAGCGGTTCTACTTCGTGCACTCCTACGGGGTGCGCACCTGGGAGCTGGTCACCAACGGCCGGACCAGGCCGCCCCTGGTCACGTGGTCCGAGCACGGCGGCGACCGGTTCGTCGCCGCGGTGGAGAACGGGCCGCTGAGCGCCACCCAGTTCCACCCGGAGAAGTCCGGGGAGGCCGGCGCCGCGCTGCTGCGCAACTGGGTGCGCTCGCTCTGAGCCCGCTGCCTAGGATCATCCCCATGTCCGACTACCTCGAGCTGCTGCCCGCCGTCGACATCAAGGGCGGCCAGGCCGTCCAGCTGGTGCAGGGGGTCGACGGGTCGGAGAAGAGGTTCGGCGACCCGATCGAGGCGGCGCTGCGCTGGCAGGAGGCCGGCGCCGAGTGGATCCACCTGGTCGACCTGGACGCGGCGTTCGGGCACGGCCACAACCGCGAGCTGCAGGCCAAGATCGTCGGCGCCCTGGACATCAAGGTCGAGATGAGCGGCGGCATCCGCGACGACGACTCGCTGCAGGCCGCGATGGCCACGGGCTGCCGCCGGGTCAACATCGGCACCGCCGCGCTGGAGCAGCCGCAGTGGTGCGCCCGGGCGATCGCCGAGTACGGCGACCGGGTGGCGGTGGGCCTCGACGTCCGGGGCCGCACGCTGGCCGCGCGCGGCTGGACCCGCGAGGGCGGCGACCTCTACGAGGTGCTGGCCCGGCTGGACGCCGAGGGCTGCGCCCGGTACGTGGTCACCGACGTCAACAAGGACGGCATGCTGCAGGGCCCGAACCTGGACCTGCTGCGCGCGGTCTGCGAGGCCACCGACCGACCCGTCGTGGCCTCCGGTGGCGTCACCACCCTGGACGACATCCGGGCCCTGATGGAGCTGGTGCCGCTGGGGGTCGAGGGCGCCATCGCCGGCACCGCGCTCTACGAGGGCCGGTTCACCCTGGAGGACGCGCTGGCCCTGGTGGCCGGGGGCTCCGTATGAGCCTGGCGGTCCGGGTCATCCCCTGTCTCGACGTCGACGGCGGGCGGGTGGTGAAGGGGGTCAACTTCCGCGAGCTGCGCGACGCCGGGGACCCGGTCGAGCTGGCCCGCCGCTACGACACCGAGGGCGCCGACGAGCTCACCTTCCTCGACATCTCCGCCTCGCACGAGGCCCGGGCCACGACCATGGAGATCGTCTCGCGCACCGCCGAGGAGGTGTTCATCCCGCTGACCGTCGGCGGCGGCGTCGCCAGCGTGGAGGACGTGGACCGCCTGCTGCGCGCCGGCGCGGACAAGGTCTCGATCAACACCGCGGCCATCCGCCGCCCCGAGCTGATCGCCGAGGTGGCGCAGCGCTTCGGCAACCAGGTGCTCGTGCTCTCGGTGGACGCCCGACGGGCCGCCGGCACCGACTCCGGGTTCGAGGTGACCACGCACGGCGGCCGCCGCTCGGCCGGCCTGGATGCGCTGGAGTGGGCGGTGCGGGGCGCGGAGCTGGGCGCCGGGGAGATCCTGCTCAACTCGATGGACGCCGACGGCACCCAGGACGGCTTCGACCTGGAGCTGACCGCCGCGGTACGCCGCGAGGTCACCATCCCGATCATCGCCTCCGGCGGCGCCGGCCGGGTCGAGCACTTCGCGCCCGCGGTGGCCGCCGGCGCGGACGCCGTACTGGCCGCGAGCGTCTTCCACTTCGGCACCCTGGCGATCAGTGAGGTCAAGGGCGCGCTGGCCGAGGCCGGCTACCCGGTGCGCTGAATGGCAGACGACCTGGACCAGCTGCGTGCCTCGACCACTCGAGAGGGCTTCTCGGTGCTCGGCGTGGCGGTGCGCCGCGAGCCGGCGATCTTCGTGGTCTCGACCCTGGGCAGCGTGCTCTTCGCGGTGCTGACCGTGGCCGACGCCTGGGTCCTGGGCTGGGCCACCGAGCACGTGGTCATCCCCGCCTTCACCGACGGCGAGATCGGGGCCGGGCTGCTGTGGGCCGTGCTGGGGATGTTCCTGGGCGTCGCGATCCTGCGGGCCGTCGGCATCGTGGCCCGGCGGCTCGGGGCCGGGGTGATGCAGTACCGGATGCAGGCCCACACCCGGCGCGCCGTCACCAGGCAGTACCTCAGCCTGCCGATGGCCTGGCACCAGAGCCATCCCACCGGGCAGCTGCTCTCCAACGCCTACTCGGACGTGGAGGCGGCCTGGGGGCCGATCGCGCCTTTGCCGATGGCGCTGGGCACCGTGGTGATGATGGTGATCGCGGTGGTCCAGATGCTGCTGGCCGACATGGTCCTGGCGGTGGTCGGGCTGCTCGTCTTCCCGGCGGTGGTGCTGGCCAACCTGGGCTACCAGCGGCTCTCCTCCCCGCTGATGACCCGCGCCCAGGGGCTGCGCGCGGAGGTCAGCGACATCGCGCACGAGTCCTTCGACGGGGCGATGGTGGTCAAGACGCTGGGTCGGGAGACCGAGGAGACCGAGAGGTTCGCGGCCAAGGCCAACGAGCTGCGCGAGGTCAACACCCGAGCGGGCAGGATCCGCGCCGCCTTCGACCCGACCCTGGCCTCCCTGCCCAACGTCGGGGTGCTGGTGGTGCTCGCCGTCGGGGTGGCCCGGGTGACCTCCGGCGCCGCGGACCCCGGCGCGGTGGTCACCGTGGCCTACCTGCTGACCATCGTCTCGTTCCCGATCCGGGCGATCGGCTGGCTGCTGGGGGAGTTCCCGCGCAGCGTGGTCGGCTACCGGCGGGCCGAGTCGGTGCTGCGGGCGACCGGCGCCATGACCTACGGCGAGCGCACGCTGCCCCCGGCCGCCGGTGGCGCGGAGCTCCAGGTGCGGGAGCTCAGCTACGCCTACGACCAGACCGTGCCGCTGCTGCGCGACCTCTCCGTCACCATCCCGCCGGGTCGCACGGTGGCCGTGGTGGGTGCGACCGCGTCCGGCAAGAGCACGCTGACCACGTTGCTGACCCGCCTGGTCGACCCCGACGCCGGCAGCATCCTGATCGACGGCGTCGACCTGCGCGACCTGGCCCGCGGGGAGCTGGCCGGCGTGGCGGCGGTGGTGCCGCAGACCGCCTTCCTGTTCGACGACACCGTGCGGGGCAACGTCACCCTGGGTGCGGAGGTGAGCGACGAGCAGGTCTGGGCCGCGCTGCGCACCGCGCAGGCCGACGGCTTCGTGGCCGCCCTGCCGCACGGGCTGGACACCCAGCTGGGGGAGCGCGGCACCTCCCTGTCCGGTGGTCAGCGCCAGCGCATCTCCCTGGCCCGGGCCCTGGTGCGGCAGCGCCGGCTGCTCATCCTCGATGACGCGACCTCGGCGGTCGACCCGGAGGTCGAGGCGCGGATCCTGTCGGCCCTGCGCCGGGGGTCGGCCGAGACCACCCTGGTCGTGGTGGCCTACCGCAAGGCCACCATCGCGCTGGCCGACGAGGTGATCCACCTCCACGAGGGGCGGGTCGCGGACCGCGGCACCCACACCGAGCTGCTGGGCCGCAACCCCGAGTACGCGCGCCTGGTCAACGCCTACGACCACGGTGGTCACCAGGCACCGGATGCGGGTCACCAGGTGCCGGACGGTGCGGACCGATGAGCGCGACGACCGGCCCAGAGAAGACCGGCACTGAGAAGACCGGCCCTGAGAAGACCGGCACCGCCAACACCTCCGGCACCCAGATGGACACCGGCGAGCAGATCGGTGCCATGGAGACGCTGCGCCAGGGTCTGGCGGTGTCCCCGGAGCTCAAGGAGGGCATCGGCTTCACGCTGGTGCTCGCGGTGCTCGCCTCGATGGGGCAGGTGGTCGTCCCGATCGCGGTGCAGCAGACGCTGGACCGGGGACTGGGCGCTCCCGGCGGCCCGGACCTGCGGTTCGTCCTGTGGATGGGCCTGGCCTGCGTGGCCGCGATCGCGGTGACCAGCGCCGCGTCGTACCTGATGACCAGCAGGCTGTTTCGCACCTCCGAACGCGGGCTGGCGACCCTGCGGATCAAGGCGTTCCGGCACGTCCACGACCTGCCCCTGCTGACCCAGAACACCGAGCGCCGCGGCGCGCTGGTCTCCCGCGTCACCAGCGACGTCGACCAGGTGAGCCAGTTCCTGGTCTTCGGCGGTCTGCTGTTCGTGGTCAGCGTGGGCCAGATGCTGGTCGCCACGGTGATCATGCTGGTCTACAGCTGGCAACTGGCCCTGGTGGTGTGGCTGTGCTTCGCGCCGCTGTTCGTGTCGATCCGGTACTTCCAGCGCAAGCTCTCGGCCGCCTACAGCGTGGTCCGCCGCCAGGTGGGCGTGCTGCTCTCGGCGATCTCCGAGCCTGTGGTGGGCGCCGCGGTGGTCCGCTCGTACGCCGTGGAGGACCGCACGCAGCAGCGCATCGACACCGCGATCGAGGAGTTCAAGCAGGCCAGCACCCGAGCCCAGACCTACACGGTCGTCTCGTTCTCCCTCGGCGGCATCTCCGCGGGCCTGGCCAACGCCGGGGTCCTGGTGATCGGGGTGCTGCTGGGCTTCGTCGGGGAGATGACCGCCGGACGGGTGCTGGCCTTCGCCTTCCTCGTGACCCTGTTCGTGGGCCCGGTGCAGATGGGCACCCAGATCCTCACCGACGCGCAGAACGCGATCGCCAGCTGGCGCCGCGTGATCGGCATCCTGCAGACCCCGGCGGACCTGGTCGACCCCGGCCCCGACGGGGCGGTGCTGCCCCGCGGCCCGATCGACGTCCGGTTCGACGACGTCACCTTCGCCTACCCCGGAGGGCCGCCGGTGCTGCACCAGGTCACCCTGGAGATCAGCGCCGGCACCAAGGTGGCGATCGTGGGGGAGACCGGGTCCGGCAAGTCCACCTTCGCCAAGCTGCTCACCAGGCTGATGGACCCCAGCAGCGGGGCGGTGCTGCTGGACGGCGTCGACGTGCGCACGATCGCGGGCGCCAGCCTGCGCCGCAGCGTGGTGCTGGTGCCGCAGGAGGGGTTCCTGTTCAACGACACCCTGACGGCCAACGTGCGGTACGGGCGGCTGGCGGCCACCGAGGCCGAGATCCGCGAGTCGGCCGAGGCGCTCGGGCTCACCGACTGGCTGGCCGGCCTGCCCGCCGGCCTGCAGACCCAGGTGGGTCAGCGCGGGGAGTCGCTCTCGGCCGGCGAACGGCAGCTGGTGGCGCTCCTCCGGGCGCACCTGGCGGACCCGGACCTGCTGGTGCTGGACGAGGCGACCAGCGCCGTGGACCCGGCGCTGGAGGTGCGGATCGGACGGGCGCTGGAGCGGCTGATGGTGGGGCGCACCTCGGTGACCATCGCCCACCGGCTCTCGACCGCCGAGCGCGCCGACGAGGTGGTGGTGGTCGACCGCGGTCGCGTCGTGCAGCGCGGCCCGCACGCCGAGCTGGTGCGCCAGGCCGGATCCGTCTACGCCGGGCTGCACGAGTCCTGGGTGGCCCAGCAGGGTGGGTGAGGGCGCCATACTGGGGTGGTGAGCGAACTCGACGCGGCCATCGCGGACCGGCTCAAGCGCACTGCCGAGGGGCTGGTGCCGGCGGTGATCCAGCAGCACGACACCGGGGAGGTGCTGATGCTGGGCTGGATGGACGACGAGGCCCTGGCCCGCACCATGGCCACCGGCCGGGTCACCTTCTGGTCGCGCAGTCGGCGCGAGTACTGGGTCAAGGGGGAGACCTCGGGACACCGGCAGTGGGCCAAGGAGATCCGGCTGGACTGCGACAAGGACACCCTGTTGATCCAGGTCGACCAGGAGGGTGCGGCGTGCCACACCGGCGAGCGCACCTGCTTCGACGCCGATCTGGTCTGGCGGGTCCAGACGCGTGCCTGAGACCCCGCCGGAGACCCCACCGGAGTCCCCACCGGAGACCCCACCGGAGACCGCAGAGGTGACGAGGCGCAGCACCTTCGCCCCGTGCGTCCTGGCCGGCGTGGCCGGCGCCGGCGCCGCGGCCGTGGCCGGCAGCCGGGAGTGGGTGCAGGTGCAGGCGAGCGGCCCGGTCGAGGCCGGCGAGGCGGGCGCGAGCATGGCCCCCAGCGCCGCCGTGCTGCTGGAGAGCCACCCGGGACTGGGGCAGATGCCCCTGGCCGGGGCGCTCGGCCTGGTCTGCCTGGCGTGCTGGGGCGTGCTGCTGGTCACCCGCGGCGTCTGGCGTCGTACCGTCGCCTGGTTGGGTCTGGCCGCCGCTCTGGGGCTGGCCGCCACCTGGGTGGTCGGGCTGCAGCGGCTGCCGGACCAGGTGCGCGAGACCCTCGCCGACAGCGGGTCGGCGGCCGGCTGGGACCTGGGCTGGACCGCCTGGTTCTGGGTGGCCGCGCTGGCCTGCGTCGCCGCGGTCGCCTCGGGCGCGGTCGCGGCGTTGCGGGCAGGCACCTGGCCGACCATGGGCAGCAGGTACGACGCCCCGACCGGCCGGACCGGTCCGCAGCCGGGGGGCGCGGAGGCGAGCCCGGCAGAGGATCCCGCCCAATGGTGGAAGGAACTCGACGAGGGTCGCGACCCAACCGCCGACTCTCCGCCCTAGACTGTGCACCGCACCGCCCTGTGGTGGGCTGATGCGCATCGTCGACCGCGATCCTGGAGAGCACCTATGTCTGACAATCACGGCAACACTCCCGCTGCCTGGGCCGGGTCCGGCGTGGCGATGGTGGCCTTCCTCCTCGGCAGCGTCGCGCTGCTGCGCAACCCGGCCAACGTGACGCTGCTGTGGGTGGCCATCGTGCTGGGGGCCGCGGCCCTGCCGGTGTTCCTGGTGATGTCCAAGATGGGCTACAACGGCGGCAGCCACTGACCTCGGTCACTGTCGGTCCAGGGCGTCTCGCCCGGCTCGCCTCACCGCTCGCCGCCGGGGCGTTGGCCCTCGCCGCGACGGCGGCGCTGCACGTCCGTGACCCGCACCAGCGCGGCAGCTGGGGCATCTGCCCCACCGCCCTGGTCGGGTTCGCCTGCCCGTTCTGCGGCAGCCTGCGGGCGGTGCACGACCTGACCAACCTCGACCTGGCGGCCGCCGCCTCCAGCAACCTGTTGCTGGTGCTGGCGTTGCCGGTGGTGCTGGTGCTGTGGGTTCGGCGCCTGGTGGTGTGCTGGCAGGGCGGGGAGGCCATGGCGCCGCTACGGGTGCCCGCCCCGCTCTGGTGGGCCCTGGGCGCGGTGCTGACCGTCTTCACCGTGCTGCGCAACCTGCCCGCGGGGGCGTGGTTCGCTCCCTGAGCCCACCTCGGCCGACTCACCGCGAGGGTGAGAGGCTTGCAGCCAGCCCAGCCAGCCCAGCCACCTCAAGGGGAACGCAGTGTCCGTCCTCGACGACATCGTCGCCGGTGTCCGGATCGACCTCGCCCGTCGGCGCGCCGAGACCCCGCTGAGTGACCTGCAGGCCGCGCTGACCGACGTCGACCCCCCGCGGGACCCGATGCCGCTGCTGCGCGCGCCCGGCTCCAGCGTCATCGCCGAGGTGAAGCGTCGCAGCCCGAGCAAGGGGGATCTGGCCCAGATCCCGGATCCCGGCGAGTTCGCCGGTGCCTATGCCCGCGGCGGGGCCGCGGCGATCTCGGTGCTCACCGAGGAGCGTCGGTTCGGGGGCAGCCTGGCGGACCTGCGTGCGGTCCGCGCGAGCGTCGACGTACCGCTGCTGCGCAAGGACTTCATGGTCGAGGAGTACCAGGTGCTCGAGGCGCGGGTGGCCGGCGCCGACCTGGTGCTGCTGATCGTGGCGGCCCTGAGCGATGACCAGCTGCGCCGCCTGTACGAGCAGGCGCGCGAACTCGGCATGCGGGTGCTCGTCGAGGTGCACGAGGAGTCCGAGGTCGAGCGGGCCGTGGCGCTGGGCGCCGAGCTGGTGGGCGTCAACGCACGCAACCTGACGACCCTGGCGGTCGACCCCGCCACCTTCGGCCGGCTGGCCCCCCTGATCCCCGCGGACCGGGTGAAGGTGGCCGAGTCCGCGATCACCGGGCCCGCGGACGTGGCCGCCGCGGTGGCCGACGGCGCCCGGGCGGTGCTGGTCGGCGAGGCGCTGGTCAAGGACGGTGACCCCGAGCAGGCGGTGCGGGCGATGACCGGCCTCACCGGAACAGGAGCGACGTCATGAGCGGGCTGCGAGTGGACTACGGCGCCGACGAGCGCGGGTTCTTCGGCGACTTCGGGGGCCGGTTCATGCCCGAGGCGCTGGTGGCCGCGCTGGACGAGCTGACCGACGCCTGGACCGAGGCGATGGCCGACCCGGCGTTCGTGGCCGACTTCGAGCGGATCCTCCTGGAGTACGCCGGCACGCCGAGCCTGCTGTACCACGCCGAGCGGCTCTCGGAGCAGGTCGGCGCCCGGGTCCTGCTCAAGCGCGAGGACCTCAACCACACCGGCGCCCACAAGATCCGCAACGTGCTCGGCCAGGCCCTGCTGACCAAGCGCATGGGCAAGACCCGGGTCATCGCCGAGACCGGGGCCGGCCAGCACGGCGTGGCCTCCGCGACGGCCGCGGCCTACTTCGGGTTGGACTGCACCGTCTACATGGGCGCGGTGGACACCCGGCGCCAGGCGCTCAACGTGGCCCGGATGCAGCTGCTCGGTGCGACGGTCATCCCGGTCGACTCCGGCAGCGCCACGCTCAAGGACGCGATCAACGAGGCGCTGCGGGACTGGGTGGCCAGCGTGGACCACACGGCGTACCTGTTCGGGACCGCGGCCGGCCCGCACCCGTTCCCCAGCATGGTGCGCGACTTCTGCCGCGGCATCGGCGACGAGGCCCGGGCCCAGTGCCTGGACCAGTTCGGGCGGCTGCCCGACGCCGTCGCGGCCTGCGTGGGCGGCGGCTCCAACGCGATCGGGCTGTTCACCGCCTTCCTGGAGGACCCGCAGGTCGCGATCTACGGCTTCGAGCCCGGCGGCGAGGGCGTGGAGACCGGTCGGCACGCCGCCACCATCCACGCCGGGGACAGCGGGGTGCTGCACGGGGCCCGCACCTACGTGCTGCAGGACGAGGACGGTCAGACCGTGGAGTCGCACTCGATCTCCGCCGGGTTGGACTACCCCGGCGTCGGGCCGCAGCACGCGCACCTGGCCAAGGTGGGTCGCGCCAGCTACCGCCCGATCACCGACGCCGAGGCGATGGAGGCGATGCGGCTGCTGAGCCGCACCGAGGGCATCATCCCGGCGATCGAGAGCGCCCACGCCCTGGCCGGTGGCCTGCGGGTGGCCGCGGAGCTGGCGCAGACCCGGGGCCCCGAGGCGATCGTGCTGGTCAACCTCTCCGGGCGCGGGGACAAGGACATGGGCACCGCGATCGAGTACTTCGGGCTCGGCCAGTCGCCGGAGGCCTCCCGATGAGCGTGGGTCCGGCCTTCGCGGACGCGCGCGCCGAGGGCCGCGCCGCCCTGGTGGGCTACCTGCCCGCGGGCTTCCCCGACGTACCGGGTTCGATCGAGGCGCTGCGGGTGATGGTGGAGTCCGGCTGCGACGTGATCGAGGTGGGGCTGCCCTACAGCGACCCGGTGATGGACGGCCCGACCATCCAGGCCGCCGCGCAGCAGGCGCTGGACGCCGGGGTCCGCACCGTCGACGTGTTGCGGGTGGTGGAGGCGGTGGCCGCCATGGGCGCCCCGACCGTGGTGATGACCTACTGGAACCCGGTCGAGCGGTACGGCGTGGAGCGGTTCGCGGCCGACCTGGCCGCGGCCGGCGGCGCCGGCCTGATCACCCCGGACCTGACCCCGGACAGCGGCCAGGAGTGGATCACCGCCGCCGACGCCCACGACCTGGACAAGGTCTTCCTGGTCGCACCCAGCTCCACCGACGAGCGGATCGCCATGACCACGGGCGCCTGCCGAGGCTTCGTCTACGCCACCGCGGTGATGGGGGTGACCGGTGCCCGGGCCACCACCAGCGACCTGGCGGCACCACTGGTGGCCCGCACGCGGGCGGCGACCGACCTGCCGATCGGCGTCGGCCTGGGGGTGAGCACCGGCGACCAGGCCGCGGAGATCGCCGCGTTCGCCGACGGCGTCATCGTCGGCTCGGCGTTCGTGCGCACCCTGCTCGACCAGGCGGGGGACCGGGGCGCGGGGCTGCGTGCCCTGGCCCGGGTGACCGAGGACCTGGCCGCCGGGGTGCGCCGATGACGGCGCTGCTGCGCGCCGCGACCGCCGCGTTGCTGCTGCTGGTGCTGGCCGCCTGCGGCGCCGAGTCGACACGTGAGCCCGACGGCGTGATCGACAACGACGGGCTCCACGGCTCCGCGTTGGACGAGCCGTACGTGGTGCCCGACATCGCCCTGGTGGACACCGACTCCGAGCCCTTCGTGCTGGCCGAGGCCGACGCGGACCTGACCCTGGTCTTCTTCGGCTACACCCACTGCCCCGACATCTGCGGGATCGTGATGTCGACCATCGCGGTGGCGCTCAACCAGCTCGACGCGGCCGACCGGGAGCGGGTCGACATGGTCTTCGTGACCACCGACCCGGCGCGCGACGACCCGCAGACCCTGCGGGCCTACCTGGACGGCTACGACCCCTCGTTCTCCGGGGCGACGGGGGAGCTGGACGACATCGTGACGCTGGCGCGGGCGCTGGCCGTCTTCATCGACGAGGGCAAGAAGTTGCCCGGTGGGGGCTACGAGGTGGTGCACAGCGACCCGGTGCTCGGCCTGGACGACCAGGGCCAGGTCACCACCGTGTGGAACAAGGACGTGTCGGCGACCGACCTGGCCGAGGACATCGAGAGGCTGTTGGCCCCATGACGGCGTGGGTGACCGTGACGGTGTGGTCGATCCCCAGCCCGGCCCAGGGCACCTGGTACCTGGGCCCGATGCCGATCCGCGGGTACGCGCTGTGCATCATCCTCGGCATCGTCGCCGCGGTGTGGATCGGCGAGCGTCGCTGGATGGCCCGCGGCGGCACGTACGGCGAGGTGCAGGACCTGGCCCTGTGGGCGGTGCCCTTCGGGCTGATCGGCGGGCGGCTGTACCACGTGCTCACCGACTGGCAGCTCTACTTCGGCGAGGGCCAGGACCCGATCAACGCGCTGTACATCTGGAAGGGCGGCCTGGGCATCTGGGGCGCCATCTCGCTCGGCGCCCTCGGGGTGGTCATCGGGGCGCGCCGCAAGGGCATCAAGCTGCTGCCCGTGCTCGACGCCCTGGCGCCCGGGGTGCTGGTGGCCCAGGCGATCGGCCGGTGGGGCAACTGGTTCAACCAGGAGCTCTACGGCCGGCCGACCGACCTGCCGTGGGGCCTGGAGATCGACGACGCGCACCGGCCCGCCGAGTACGTCGGCGCGGACGTGCTGTTCCACCCCACCTTCCTCTACGAGTCGCTGTGGGCGCTGGCGGCCTTCTTCGTGGTCGTCTGGGCCGACCGCCGGTTCACCCTCGGCCACGGCCGGGTGGTGGCGCTGTACGTGATGGCCTACACCGCCGGGCGCGGCTGGATCGAGACCCTGCGGATCGACGAGGTGCAGCTGGACGACGTCCTGGGTCTGCGGCTGAACACCTGGACCGCGCTCGTGCTCTTCGTGCTCGCGTCCGCCTACTTCGTGGTCTCGGCGCGGCGGCACCCGGGCCGGGAGACCGAGGTCTACTCCCGTCCGCGCTCGGATGAGGCGGATCCCGAAGCCTGAGCCGCGGCAGCGTCGAGGGCCGGGCGCTGGTGATAACCTCGGGCACACGCCTGGGCCAACGTCGTCCCGAGCATCCACTGCTTGCCAGTTCGCCCGGCCCCCGTACTCCGGGGCGGGCGCAGACGACGACGGGAGAATGCCCATGCACGCATTCCCGCCGGCCCAAGGGCTCTACGACCCCCGCTTCGAGCGTGACGCTTGCGGCGTGGCGTTCGTGGCCACCCTGACCGGGGTCCCCAGCCACGACATCGTGCTCAAGGCGCTCACCGCGCTGCGCAACCTCGACCACCGAGGTGCCGCGGGCGCCGAGCCGAACTCCGGCGATGGGGCGGGCATCCTGCTGCAAGTGCCCGACGCGTTCCTGCGCGAGGTCGTCGACTTCTCCCTGCCTTCGGCCGGGGGGTACGCCGTGGGCACCGGGTTCATCCCCGGTGACGCCGACGAGGTGCTCAAGACCCGGGCTCGTCTGGAGGAGATCGCGGCCGAGGAGGGGCTGCGGGTCCTCGGCTGGCGCGAGGTGCCGACCCAGCCCGAGCTCCTGGGGGCCACCGCGCTCAGCGTGATGCCGGCCTTCGTCCAGCTCTTCGTCAGCGCGTCGGGGGCGCCGGTGAGCGGGATGGCGCTGGAGCGCCTGGCGTTCTGCCTGCGCAAGCGCGCCGAGCACGAGACCGGCGTGTACTTCCCGTCGCTGTCCTCGCGCACCCTGGTCTACAAGGGCATGCTCACCACCGGCCAGCTGGACTCCTTCTTCCCCGACCTGGTCGACGAGCGGGTCGCCTCGGCGCTGGCCGTGGTGCACTCCCGCTTCTCCACCAACACCTTCCCGAGCTGGCCGCTGGCCCACCCGTTCCGGTTCATCGCGCACAACGGCGAGATCAACACCGTCATGGGCAACCGCAACTGGATGCGCGCCCGGGAGGCGCTGCTCTCCTCCTCGGTGATCCCCGGGGACCTGGAGCGGCTCTTCCCGATCTGCACCCCGGGCGCCTCGGACTCCGCCTCCTTCGACGAGGTCCTCGAGCTGCTGCACATGGGCGGTCGCTCCCTGCCGCACGCGGTGCTGATGATGATCCCCGAGGCCTGGGAGAACAACCCGGCCATGGAGGCCAAGCGCCGGGCGTTCTACGCCTTCCACTCCGCGATGATGGAGCCGTGGGACGGCCCGGCCGCGGTGGTGTTCACCGACGGCTCCCAGATCGGCGCCGTGCTGGACCGCAACGGCCTGCGCCCCTCGCGCTACTGGGTCACCGACGACGGACTGGTGGTGCTGGCCTCCGAGGTCGGCGTACTGGACCTGGACCCGGCCACCATCGTGCGCAAGGGCCGCCTGCAGCCGGGCCGGATGTTCCTGGTGGACACCGACGCGCACCGGATCATCGAGGACGAGGAGGTCAAGTCCCAGCTGGCCGCCGAGCAGCCCTACGACGAGTGGCTGCACGCCGGGCTGGTGCGCCTGGAGGACATCCCCGAGCGGGAGCACGTGGTGCACACCCACGCCTCGGTCACCCGGCGCCAGCAGGTCTTCGGCTACACCGAGGAGGAGCTGCGGATCCTGCTCACGCCCATGGCCAACACCGGCCTGGAGCCGATCGGCTCGATGGGCACCGACACCCCGATCGCCGCGCTGTCGGAGAAGCCGCGGCTGCTCTTCGACTACTTCGCCCAGCTGTTCGCCCAGGTCACCAACCCACCACTGGACGCCATCCGCGAGGAGCTCGTCACCTCGCTGTACGGCACCATCGGCCCCGAGGCCAACCTGCTGCAGCCCAACGCCGCGTCGTGTCGTCAGGTGGTGCTGCCGTTCCCGGTGATCTCGAACGACGACCTGGTCAAGATCCGGCAGATCAACCGGGACGGCGACATGCCCGGCTTCGTCACGCACGTCTCGCGAGGCCTGTACGAGGTCGCCGGCGGGGGAGCGGCGATGGCCCGGCGGATCGAGGAGATCTGCCACGAGGTCTCCGCGGCGATCGCCGCCGGGGCGCGGATCATCGTGCTCTCGGACCGGCACTGCACCGCCGACCTCGCGCCGATCCCCTCGCTGCTGCTCACCGGGGCCGTGCACCACCACCTGGTGCGGGAGAAGACCCGCACCCAGGTGGGCCTGCTCATCGAGGCCGCGGATGTGCGCGAGGTGCACCACGTGGCGCTGCTGATCGGCTACGGCGCGGCCGCGGTCAACCCCTACCTGGCGATGGAGTCGGTGGAGGACCTGGCCTACGAGGGCTTCTACGTCAAGGTCGAGCCCGAGCAGGCCGTGAAGAACCTGGTCAAGGCGCTGGGCAAGGGCGTGCTGAAGGTGATGTCCAAGATGGGCGTCTCCACGGTGGCCTCCTACACCGGTGCGCAGATCTTCGAGGCGCTCGGCCTGTCCCAGGCGGTGGTGGACCGGTACTTCACGGGCACCACCTCCAAGCTGGGCGGGATCGACCTGGACACGATCGCCGAGGAGGTCGCGCGTCGGCACGCCACGGCGTACCCCCGGGGCGGCATCGTGCCCACGCACCGGGAGCTCGCCACCGGCGGGGAGTACCAGTGGCGCCGCGACGGCGAGCCGCACCTGTTCGACCCCGACACGGTCTTCCGGCTGCAGCACGCCACCCGCACCGGCCGCTACGACATCTTCAAGGAGTACAGCCAGCGCGTCGACGACCAGTCGCAGCGGCTGATGACGCTGCGCGGGCTGTTCCGGTTCCGCGAGGACCGACCCGCGGTGCCGCTGGCGGAGGTCGAGCCGGTCTCGGCGATCGTGAAGCGTTTCTCCACCGGGGCGATGAGCTACGGCTCGATCAGCCGGGAGGCCCACGAGACGCTGGCGATCGCGATGAACCAGCTGGGCGGCAAGTCCAACACCGGCGAGGGCGGCGAGGACCCGGACCGGCTCTACGACCCCCAGCGCCGCAGCTCCATCAAGCAGGTGGCCTCCGGCAGGTTCGGGGTCACCTCGGAGTACCTGACCAACTCCGACGACATCCAGATCAAGATGGCCCAGGGGGCCAAGCCCGGCGAGGGTGGCCAGCTGCCCGGTCACAAGGTCTACCCGTGGGTGGCCAAGACCCGGCACTCCACCCCTGGCGTGGGCCTGATCTCGCCGCCGCCGCACCACGACATCTACTCGATCGAGGACCTGGCCCAGCTGATCCACGACCTCAAGAACGCCAACCCGGCGGCTCGGGTGCACGTCAAGCTGGTCGCCGAGGTGGGCGTCGGCACCGTGGCCGCGGGGGTCTCCAAGGCGCACGCGGACGTGGTGCTCATCTCCGGCCACGACGGCGGCACCGGTGCCTCGCCACTGACCTCGCTCAAGCACGCCGGCGGTCCCTGGGAGCTCGGCCTGGCCGAGACCCAGCAGACCCTGCTGCTCAACGGTCTGCGCGACCGGATCGTGGTGCAGGCGGACGGGCAGCTCAAGACCGGGCGGGACGTGGTGATCGCGGCGCTGCTTGGGGCCGAGGAGTACGGCTTCGCGACCGCACCCCTGGTGGTCTCCGGCTGCGTGATGATGCGGGTCTGCCACCTCGACACCTGTCCGGTGGGCGTGGCCACCCAGAACCCGGTGCTGCGCGAGCGGTTCACCGGTCGCCCGGAGTTCGTGGTCAACTTCTTCGAGTACGTCGCCGAGGAGGTCCGCGAGCTGCTCGCGTCCCTCGGCTTCCGCAGCCTGGACGAGGCGATCGGCCACGTCGAGGCGCTGGACGTCTCCGACGCCGTGGACCACTGGAAGGCCTCGGGGCTCGACCTGAGCCCGATCCTGCACCAGGTGCAGGTCGGCGCCCAGTTCGCCGACCAGGACCTGCGCTGCACCAAGGTGCAGGACCACAGCCTCGACAAGGCCCTGGACAACGAGCTGGTCGAGATCGCCCGGCCTGCGCTGGAGCGCTCCGAGCCGGTGCGCGCCCGGGTCGCGGTCCGCAACGTCAACCGCACCGTCGGCACCATGCTGGGCCACGAGGTGACCAAGCGCTTCCGCGGCGCAGGGCTGCCCGACGGCACCATCGACCTGACCCTGGTCGGCTCGGCCGGTCAGTCGTTCGGGGCCTTCGTGCCTCGGGGGATCACGCTGCGCCTGGAGGGCGACGCGAACGACTACGTGGGCAAGGGGCTCTCTGGCGGGCGGATCGTGGTCCGACCCGACCGGGGGGCGGCCTTCGTGGCCGAGGACCAGATCATCGCCGGCAACACCATCGGGTACGGCGCCACGGCGGGCTCGATCTTCCTTCGCGGTCAGGCCGGAGAGCGGTTCTGCGTGCGCAACTCCGGCGCCACGGCGGTGGTGGAGGGTGTGGGCGACCACGGCTGCGAGTACATGACGGGTGGCCGGGTCGTCGTGCTGGGCTCGACGGGCCGTAACTTCGCGGCCGGCATGTCCGGCGGGTACGCGTTCGTGCTCGACCTCGACCCTTCCCTGGTCAACGCCGAGCTGGTGGAGCTCAGCGAGGTCTCGCCGGCTGCGGCCGAGGAGCTGCAGGAGCTGGTGCGCGAGCACCTCGAGGAGACCGAGTCGAGCGTCGCCGAGCGGCTGCTGGCCGACTGGCCGGCGTCGGTGACCAGGTTCACCCAGGTCATGCCCAGTGACTACAAGCGGGTCATGGAGGCCCGGGCCGAGGCCCTCGAGGAGGGCCTGAACGACGACGAGGCAGCCGCCCGGATCATGGAGGTGCTTCATGGCTGACCCCAAGGGCTTCTTGAAGAGCGGCCGCGAGGTCGCGGTCCGCAGGCCCGTGGACGAGCGGGTCCGGGACTGGAACGAGGTCTACCCCGACGGCATCGGGCGCGCCCTGCTGCCGATCATCAACACCCAGGCCAGCCGGTGCATGGACTGCGGCATCCCGTTCTGCCACCAGGGGTGCCCGCTGGGCAACATCATCCCCGAGTGGAACGACCTGGTCTGGCGGGGCGACTGGGACGACGCGATGGACCGGCTGCACCGGACCAACAACTTCCCCGAGTTCACCGGCCGGCTGTGCCCGGCGCCGTGCGAGACCGCCTGTGTCCTGGGCATCAACCAGGATCCGGTGACCATCAAGAACATCGAGGTCTCGATCGTCGACCGGGCCTGGGACTCCGGCTACGTGCGTCCGCAGCCACCGGAGTGGCTCTCGGGCAAGACGGTGGCCGTGGTCGGCTCCGGGCCCGCTGGCCTGGCCGCCGCTCAGCAGCTGACCAGGGCCGGGCACACGGTGGCCCTCTTCGAGCGCGCCGACAAGCTCGGCGGCCTGCTGCGCTACGGCATCCCCGAGTTCAAGATGGAGAAGAAGCACCTGGACCGTCGGCTCCAGCAGATGCGCCGGGAGGGCACGGTGTTCCGGGCCGGGGTCGACGTGGGCGGGGACGGGATCTCCGGCGCCGACCTCATGGACCGCTACGACGCCGTCGTGCTCGCCATGGGTTCTACGCTGCCGCGGGACCTCCCGGTCCCGGGACGTGGGCTGCGCGGCATCCACCAGGCCATGGAGTTCCTGCCGCAGGCCAACCGGGTGGCGGTCGGTGAGCAGGTGCCCGACCAGATCCGGGCCGATGGCAAGCACGTGGTCATCATCGGCGGCGGCGACACGGGCGCGGACTGCCTGGGCACCTCCATCCGTCAGGGCGCGGCCTCGGTCACCCAGCTGGAGATCCTGCCCGAGCCCTCCGCGACCAGGCCCAGCGGCCAGCCGTGGCCGACGTACCCGATGATCTTCCGGGTCTCTTCCGCGCACGAGGAGGGCGGGGAGCGGGTCTACGCCGTGTCCACCACGGAGTTCCTCGGCGACGAGGCGGGCAACGTCCGTGCCCTGCAGCTGGTCGAGGTCGACGCGAAGTTCCAGCCGGTGCCCGGCACCGAGCGGGAGCTTCAGGCCGACCTGGTGCTGTTCGCGATGGGCTTTGTCGGCCCGCAGCGCACCGGGCTGGTCGAGCAGCTGGGGGTGGCGCTGGACGAGCGCGGAAACATCGCCCGCGACAACCGCTACGCGACCTCGGTCGACGGGGTCTTCGCCGCCGGGGACGCGGGTCGGGGCCAGTCCCTGATCGTGTGGGCGATCGCTGAGGGGCGGGCCGCCGCGGCCGCGGTGGACCAGTACCTGATGGGATCGACCAGCCTGCCGGCGCCGGTCCCGCCAACGGCGCGTCCGCTGGTGGTCTGAGCCCAGGGTCTGAGCACAGGGCCTGAGCCCAGGGTCTGGAGTCCAGTGCTCCGTCGGCCGCGGGGCGAATTGGAACGTTCAAGGTACGCTGCTGCGCGTGCGTAGAGCCAAGATCATCTGCACCCTCGGCCCGGCCGTCGCGACTCCGGAGAGCATTCGGGAGCTCGTCGACGCCGGGATGAACGTGGCGCGCCTGAACATGAGCCACGGCTCCCACGCCGAGCACGAGCGGATGTACGACCTGGTTCGTGGCGCCAGTGACGCCACCGGCCACAGCGTGGGGATCTTCGCCGACCTGCAGGGGCCCAAGATCCGGTTGGGCACGTTTCGGGACGGCCCGGTCGAGCTGACGACCGGCCAGGAGTGGACCATCACCACCCGGGACGTTCCCGGCGACGCGAGCGAGTGCGGCACCACCTACAAGAACCTGTCCGGCGACGTCGCGGTCGGCGACCAGGTGCTGATCGACGACGGCAAGGTGCGCCTGGAGGTGCTCGAGGTCACCGCTCGCGACGTGCGGACCCGGGTCGCGGTCGGTGGCCGCGTCTCCAACCACAAGGGGATCAACCTTCCCGGGGTGGCCGTCTCCGTGCCGGCGCTGTCGGAGAAGGACGTCGACGACCTGCGCTGGGCGCTGCGCACCGGCGTGGACTTCATCGCGCTCAGCTTCGTGCGCAACGCCCACGACGTCGACGACGTACGCCGGGTGATGGCCGAGGAGGGCGTGCAGCTGCCGGTCATCGCCAAGATCGAGAAGCCCCAGGCGATCGAGAACCGGGAGGCGATCATCGACGCCTTCGACGGGCTGATGGTGGCCCGCGGCGACCTCGGGGTGGAGTGCCCGCTGGAGGACGTGCCGCTGCACCAGAAGAACCTGATCGACATCGCCCGACGGCACGCCAAGCCGGTCATCGTGGCCACGCAGATGCTGGAGTCCATGATCAGCGCGCCCGCCCCCACCCGCGCCGAGGCCTCGGACGTGGCGAACGCCGTCCTCGACGGCGCGGACGCGGTGATGCTGTCGGGGGAGACCAGCGTCGGGAAGTACCCGATCGTGGCCGTGCAGACGATGGCGCGGATCATCGCCTCCACCGAGGACCACGGCCTCAGCCGGATGGCCGCGGTCACCTGGCAGCCGCGCACCCGCCCGGGCATCATCGCCAAGTCGGCCGCCGAGGTCGCAGAGCGCGCCGGGGCCAAGTACCTCATCGCCTTCACCGAGAGCGGTGACTCGGCGCGCCGGGTGGCGCGCTACCGCGGTCAGACCCCCGTCCTGGCCTTCAGCCCGCTGGCCCGGACCAGGTCGCAGTTGTCGATGACCTGGGGCCTGGAGACCTTCAAGATCAAGCCGATCGAGCACACCGACGAGATGGCCCTGCGGGTCGACGAGGTGCTGCTCAAGATCGGCCGGGTCGAGGAGGGGGACTTCGTGGTGATCATCGCCGGTGCGCCGCCAGGGATCCCGGGCTCGACCAACGCGATCCGCATCCACAAGATGGGCGACGCGATCAACGGGGTGGCGCCGGCGTACCGGCGAGCCGCCGAGGCTGAGCCGGAGGCCTGAAGCCGCGGGTGGTGCCCCGGGTGGGATTCGAACCCACACTGGACGGTGTTTGAGACCGCTTCCTCTGCCGGTTGGGATACCGGGGCGCGCAGGCGCCACCGTACCGGAGCGTTCGACCGATCACCGCGCGACCCCGACTCAGCCCGGGGCGATAACCTCATCGGGTGACCGCCGCCTCGACCCTGCCCAGCCCCCGAGTCGTGATCGCCGAGGATGAGGCGCTCATCCGCCTCGACCTGGCCGAGATGCTGGCCGAAGAGGGGTACGCGGTGGTGGGCCAGGCCGGTGACGGTCTGCGTGCGGTCGAGCTGGCCGAGGAGCTGCTGCCCGACCTGGTCATCCTGGATGTGAAGATGCCGGTCCTGGACGGCATCTCGGCGGCCGAGCGGATCACCGCGCAGCGGATCTGTCCGGTGCTGATGCTGACCGCGTTCAGCCAGCGCGAGCTGGTCGAGCGGGCCCGCGACGCGGGTGCGATGGCCTACCTGGTCAAGCCGTTCGGCAAGAGCGACCTGGTGCCGGCGATCGAGATGGCGATCAGCCGGTTCGCCGAGCTGCGCGGCCTGGAGGGGGAGGTGGCCGATCTCCAGGAGCGACTGGAGACGCGCAAGGCCATGGACCGCGCCAAGGGCGTGCTGCAGAGCGAGCTCGGCATCAGTGAGCCCGAGGCCTTCCGCTGGATCCAGAAGACGGCCATGGACCTGAGGCTCTCGATGCGCCAGGTAGCCGAGGGCGTGATCACCCACGGACCCGGCATGGCAACCGATCAGTAACCCCTCGCGGGCATGGGTGAAGCGCCGGTGAGAGCGTGGGCGGGCAAGGTCACCGTTTCGCATCACCTCCGAGGTGCGGGCGAGGGGCCCTCCCCTTATGG
>ERZ1645187.763-NODE-763-length-31521-cov-12.303629_pt1 | contig 31521 bp, 26 predicted proteins | sample MGYA00575352_ERZ1645187 | MGnify/ENA primary metagenome ERZ1645187 (study PRJEB40837, sample SAMN11349314) | freshwater sediment metagenome | isolation source: river sediment | host: Sediment | place: India: Wazaribad , New Delhi | collected 2017-02-21 ... | reverse complement strand
ATCGCGGCCTGCAGCGCACTGCCAGCCAGCAAAGCCGGCACCGATTCGACTGGCTCAGCCAGCACGCTGCGCACACTGGCCGTCACAGGTACCGGAAAAGTCATTTTGGTTCCAGATCTGGCATACATTAACATTGGCGTCCGCAGCGATGAAGCTGACATTACCGCTGCACTTAATGCCAATAACAACCTGGCCAGCGCCATCACGGCTGCCCTCCAGGCTGAAGGTGTGGACGCCAAAGACATACAGACCGCTAATCTCAACGTGTTCCCTTCGGATCAATACGATCCCACCACTGGGCAGTACATCCAGCGCAATTATGCTGTCGAAAACACGCTCTACATTACCGTGCGCGATCTGCCTGCGCTGGGCAAACTGCTGGATACCGCGCTCAAAGCCGGGGCCAATAGCATTTATGGCATTAGCTTCGATATTGCCGATAAGCAAACCGCGCTGGCCCAGGCCCGCGACCTGGCAATCGCCGATGCCAAAGCCAAAGCCGAAGCCACAGCCGCCGCTGCCGGTGTAGAGCTGCTTCAAATCCAAACCATCAATGTGACCAATACCAGTTTTGTCCAGGGCTATAACCAAGCCATGGGCGGAACGGGCGGAGCCGAAAGAGCCATAGACAGCACCGTTCCGATCGCAGCCGGCCAGGTCGTGATCACATTTGATGCCAATCTGATTTACGAAATCAAGTAAACCTCTGCCCTTTACCAACCTGCGCTCCCCTAAAGCAGGTTTACCCCTGGAAGCCCCGGTTTCCAGGGGTATTCTTTAAAATTGACGATTGCCCTGTGTTAGAATTTGAACGGCTCAGGGCGCAGGCAGTCGGCGATCAGCCGCCCAAATCGTCCAAACATGAGCTTTGTCATTACCATCCGGAGGCCCTTATGTCCATTCATCCTTTGGCAGGTCAGATTGCTCCCCTTGAGTATCTGACTTCGATCCCGCAGCTTATCTCCAGTTACTACACCCTTCACCCCGAACCGGGCAACCCGGCCCAGGCAATTGCCTTCGGCACGTCTGGCCACCGTGGGACCTCGCTAAACGGGACTTTCAACGAAGATCATGTGTTGGCAATTTGTCAGGCCATTTTCGAGTACCGTAAACTGCAGGCAATCAGCGGCCCTTTGATTATGGGGATGGACACCCATGGGCTCTCTGAACCAGCACTGCGCAGCGCCATCGAAGTGTTTGCGGGCAATGGCATGGAAATCATCATCCATGCCGATAACCGACCAACGCCGACACCCGTCATTTCTCACGCTATCCTGACCTTTAACAGCCTCCACGGTCAAACCCAGGCAGATGGCGTAGTAATTTCGCCATCCCACAACCCACCTGAGGATGGCGGCTTCAAGTACAACCCACCCAACGGCGGCCCGGCTGACACCGCCACCACCCGCTGGATTCAAACCCGCGCCAACGAAATCATCTCGAACCATCTTCAAGAGGTACGCCGGCTGCCGTACGCCCAGGCATTAAAAGCACCGGGCACGCACCCGGCTGACCTGATCACACCTTATGTGGAAGATCTGGAAAACATTATTAATCTGCAGGCAGTCGCCTCAGCCGGCATCCATATCGGCGTTGACCCTCTGGGAGGGTCGGGCTTGGCATACTGGGAACCGATTGCGGAACGGTACCACCTTAATTTGGAGGTGGTCAATAAACGCATTGACCCTACTTTCAGCTTTATGCCACTGGACCGCGACGGAAAAATCCGCATGGACTGTTCCTCGCCGTACGCAATGGCCAACCTGGTCGCCATGAAGGATCGTTTCGATATTGCCTTTGGCAATGACGTCGACTACGACCGACACGGCATCGTCACGCCGAGTGTTGGCCTGATGAATCCCAACCATTATCTGGCAGTGGCAATTTTGTATCTGTTCCAACACCGGCCGGAATGGCCCGCCAAAACTGCGGTCGGCAAGACCCTGGTTTCATCCTCCATCATCGACAAGGTGGCTGCGAGCCTTGGCCGTCCGCTGTGCGAAGTGCCGGTCGGCTTCAAATGGTTCGTCCCCGGGCTATTGGACGGTTCGCTTGGTTTTGGCGGGGAAGAGAGCGCCGGCGCTTCCTTCCTGCGCCTCAACGGTCACACCTGGACGACCGACAAAGACGGCTTTATCATGGATCTGCTGGCTGCGGAGATTTTAGCAGTCACTCAACTTGACCCGGGCCAACATTACCTGGCCCTGGAAGAAAAAATGGGTGGCAGCTGGTATGACCGCATCGACGCCCCCGCAGATTCTCGGCAAAAAGCAGCCCTAGCCCGCCTCTCACCGGAAGCGGTCAAAGCCGACCTGCTCGCCGGGGAGCCCATCCAGGCAAAGCTGACCACAGCCCCCTGCAATGGCGCAGCAATCGGCGGGTTGAAAGTGGTCAGTGAAAACGGCTGGTTTGCTGCAAGACCTTCCGGCACGGAAGATGTCTACAAAATTTATGCTGAAAGCCTAAAGAGCGCCGCCCATTTGGCTCAGATTCAATCTGAAGCTCGCATCATCGTTGACCAAGCCCTTACGGCTTAGTCTAGCCTCACCCCAAAACGCATATCTGAAACCCAAGGAAGCCGCTAACGGCTTCCTTGGGTTCAATACTTACTGAATGTCTCTCAAACGAAGTGGCGTTTAGTGCCCCAAGACCAGGCCAAAATAATAGCCGATCACCATCGCCCAAATCCAGCTATCCACCCGGTCCAATACACCGCCATGCCCGGGGATGAGATTGCCGGTATCTTTCACCCCGGCAACCCGCTTGAGCATGCTGACGAAAATATCACCGAAAGGGGTCAGCAGTGCAATCGCGGCACCCAGAATAGCCCCCTTCCCGGGGTTTACGTCTGGCAAAACCGGCTGGAGGAGCAGCGGCAACACAGCACCAAAAAGCAGCCCGGCTGCCAGACCGCTCAGGTATCCCTCCCATGTTTTGTTGGGCGAAAGGCGCGGGGTCATGTGGTGGCTTCCCCAGCGGGCGCCCACCAGATAAGCGCTGGCGTCCACCAGCCATACCAGCCCGATGGATAACATCATCAGCCAACGGCCATTCGGCAAGGCTCTGACCGACAAAAAGTATCCCCCCAGCCAACCGAGATAGAGTATCCCCGAAAGATGCAGGGCAAACACCAGGAGCGCCCGCGGATCACCTTTCTCAAAGCGCACCAACCCAAGTATTGCGACTGCCATCACCAAAATGACGATATTTAAATCGGCGTGCCAAAACCCCCAAACCGCACGCCAGGCCAACAAGGCTGTCACGCCAACAATCAGAAAAGGGAAAGAGACAAAGTAGTCCATCCCCTTCAACAGCCGGCCATATTCCCACGCGGCCAGGCCGAAGACGATCAGGATGAAAATGCTGTAAAAATAACCTCCCAGCCAGGCTGCAGCCAGGACCAGTGGCACGAAGACCAAGATCGACTTAATCCGGGTCCAGAGCATCACGATTCCGAAATTCGCCCAAAGCGCCGGTCACGCCCGGCATATTCCGCCAGTGCATCCTGCAGCGTTTTTTCATCAAAGTCTGGCCATAATGTCGGAGTAAACACCCATTCGGAGTATGCGCTCTGCCAGGTCAAGAAATTGGAAGTGCGCTGCTCCCCGGATGTACGGATGATCAAATCGGGGTCGGGGATTCCGGCGGTATCCATAGCCGCCGTCAGCGTCTCTTGGGTGACCGATTCTGCCGGCAGGCCCGCGGCTATCAGCTTGCGAACCGCTCTTACAATTTCATCCCGGCCGCCATAATTAAAAGCCAGCACGACCGTAATTGCACGGTTGTCCTTTGTCAGGGAGACGCTATCTTCGATCCGCTTGCGCAGAGCAGCTTCCAGCACCTGCAGGTTTCCAATATGCACAAGACGCACACCTTCGGCATGCAGACTCGCAATTTCTTTTTCCAAAAATTCATCCAAAAGAGCCATCAAGCCGGAGACTTCTTCCGCAGGGCGGTTCCAGTTCTCAGTCGAAAAAGCGTACAAAGTGAGATAGCGGATGCCGGCATCCCGCGCTGCGCGGATCACACGGCGCAAGTTTTGCCCGCCGGCACGGTGCCCGGCCAGGCGTGGCAGCCCGCGGCGCGTTGCCCAGCGCCCATTGCCATCCATGATGATGCCAACATGCTGCGGAACAGCTGGTTGAATGTCATTTTTTGCCATAGGTCAAAATTCCATTATTTCGTGTTCTTTGCGGTTGCCAATCTCACCCACCTGTTCGATCATTTTTTCGGTAAGTTCCTGCAGCTTTTCTTCAGCCGTCTTCAATTCGTCTTCCGAGATCAACTTTTCCTTTTCCAGGTCGCGCAGATCTTTGAGCGTGTCGCGGCGGATGTTGCGAATGGCCACGCGGCATTCTTCCAAGCGGTGATTGACCATCCGAACCAGGTCGCGGCGGCGTTCCTCATTGAGCGGCGGCAAATTCAATCGGATGACTTTGCCATCGTTGGAAGGCGTGAGCCCGAGCTCAGACGCGAGGATGGCTTTTTCGATGGCCTTAAGGGTTGAAGCGTCGAAAGGCCGGATGAGCAGCTGGCGCGCTTCAGGAACGCTAATGGTTGCAAGCTGTATCAGGGGAACGTTGGTTCCAAAGTATTCGACCTGCAGCTTTTCAACCAATGCTGGCGAGGCCCGGCCGGTACGAATGCCCATCAGGTCTTCTTCCAACACCTCCAGCGCGTTTTCCATCCGCGCCACACTGTCCTTATAGAGATCGTTGATCATTCCTTCCTCCTCTTCAGCTGGCCATTAAAAGTGAATTAAGCATACCCTAAAAAGGACAAAAAAAGAAGGAAGGCCAGCCTTTCCCGCCAGCGCTCAGGTCGTGCAGATGCAGGATGTTATAATAAGCCCACAGTATACACGAACAAAAGGATCAGCCATGCCAAGACATTCTCATGAAAAGCACGTGATCACAGCCGCGGACGCGCCGGCAGCCATCGGGCCATATTCCCACGCGGTTTCGGTTGGGCATTTTGTATTTGTTTCTGGCCAGTTGGGGCTCGACCCGGTCAGCGGTGCGCTGGTCGAAGGCGGCATTCAGGCCCAAACCCGTCAGGCGCTAAGCAACCTGCGGTCTGTCTTGCAGGCGGCCGGCACCAGCCCAGATCAGGTGGTCAAGACAACCGTCTTCCTGACCGATATGAATCTGTTTGCCCAAATGAACACTGTTTACGCAGAATTTTTTCCAGCAAACTGCCCGGCGCGTTCTGCCGTTCAGGTGGCAGCCCTGCCCAAAGGTGGCCTGGTCGAAGTTGAAGCGATCGCCCTGATTTCTCCCCTGAATTCAGAAGAGCCTGCAGCCGACTGACCGGCTAACCATCCTGAAATGCCGCCTTCTGTTTCCGTTGTCATCCCCTGCCGCAATGAAGAAAAAACAATTCATGCGGTCCTGGACGCGCTGCGGCAGCAAACCTATCCGCAAGACCTGGTTGAAGTGGTCATTGCTGACGGCTTAAGCACGGATGCTACCCGGCCGGTCATTGCTGCCTATCAAAAAAGACAGCCAGAAATGAACCTCCAGCTGGTGGATAACCCCAGCCGAAGTATTCCTTCCGGGGTGAATGCCGCCATTCGCGCCGCGCATGGAGAGGTCATCGTGCGGATGGATGCCCATGCGCTCCCGAATGCAGATTATATCGAGCGCTGTGTGCATGCATTGACGGAGGGCCTCGGGGATAACGTCGGCGGCGTGTGGGACATTACGCCTCAGAATGACACTCTGATGGCGCGCGCAATCGCTGCCGCCGCTGCGCACCCCCTGGCAGCAGGCGATGCCCGTTACCGCTTTGCAGAAAAAGCCGGCATTGTGGATACCGTACCGTTTGGCGCCTTCCAGCGCTCCTTGTTGGAAAAGATCGGGTATTTCGACGAAACGCTGCTAAGCAATGAAGATTATGAGTTCAACACGCGCATCCGCCAGAGCGGTGGAAAAATTTGGCTCGACCCGAACATTCGCTGTGTTTACTACGCCCGGAAAAATCTAAAGGAACTGAGCAAACAGTATTGGCGCTATGGTTTTTGGAAGGCACAAATGTTGAAACGCTACCCCAAAACGCTGCGGCTGCGCCAGGCCCTCCCCCCGGTGTTTGTGGCAGGTATTGGTTTACTGATCGCTGCCTCGTTTTTTTTCAGGCCCGTCCGCATCGTTTTACTGGCGGTGTTGGGGGTTTATTTGCTGGCCTTGTTGCTGGCCGGGGCGCAAATCGCTTGGCGCAAGAAAGATTTCAGCCTTCTGTTCGGGGTCCCGCCTGCCATCGCTGCCATGCACTTCAGTTGGGGGGCCGCCTTTTGGCCTGGTCTGTGCACCCGCCAAACGAGAACCAACCACTAAAGGGAGCAATCATGCAAGAGAAAAGAGACTACCGTAAATGGCGGTTGGAAGACCGCGAACGCCGCTTCCTTTTGGTGATGGGCGACTTATTGGCTGCTGTGATTGCCTTATTCCTCGCACTTTACATCTGGGCCTCTGGCGATGAATGGCTTAATTTTTCAATCAATTTCCTGCAAAACCGGGCACCCACCTGGTTCTACCTGCTGCCGCTGCTCTGGTTAGTCCTGCTGATCGACACCTATGATTCGCAAAAATCCGGCAGCCGTAACGCCACATTAAAGGGGATTGGGATCGCCATCGCCGTTGCCATGGCGATCTATCTGCTGGTTTATTTCGCCTCACCACCCAACTCGCTGCCGCGCCTGGGGGTGGCCTACTTCTTTGCCGCCGCAGCTGTACTTACCTTCATCTGGCGGGTTATCTATATACATACCTTCCGCGCCTATACCAGCCATAAAAGGGTGCTGATCATCGGAGCCGGCAAAGCCGGCTCGGCGCTCGTCGAAATCATCAAAGAGCAGGAAACGCCACCTTTTACCCTGGTGGGGCTGATTGATGATGACCCTTCCAAACTGGGCGAAAACGTGTTTGGCTACCCAATTTTGGGCAACCATACCCAGCTGGAAGAAATCATCACCTCACAGGAGATCACTGACCTGATTCTGGCCATCTCCAACGAAATGAACCATGGTATGTTCCAAGCTGTGCTCTATGAGCAGGAAAAGGGCCTCACCCTGTCAACAATGGTCGAAACCTTCGAAAGCCTTTCCGGCCGTGTGCCGATCGGTTTGCTGGAATCGGATTGGATCATCCGCTCTTTCTTGGAACGCACACCGGCCAGTGGATTTTATCGTCTGTTCAAACGCCTGTTAGACCTTGCCATAAGCTTAATTCTGCTGATCATCCTCCTCGTGATCTACCCATTTATTGCCTTGCTGATCTTGATCGATTCGGGTCGTCCGGTGATTTACCAACAGGAACGGCTCGGCCGAGGCGGCAAGCCTTATGTAATTTACAAATTCCGCACAATGCGCAATAAAAGCGATATGGTGCGTGAAGCGTTGGTTACAGCCAACAATGACCCGCGCGTCACCCGCGTCGGCCGCTTTATGCGCAAATCGCACCTGGACGAGCTGCCGCAAGTCATTAACGTCCTTCGGGGAGAGATGAGCCTGGTTGGCCCCCGCTCGGAACGTAGCGAATTGGTAATCTTGTTCCAAACCCGCATTCCCTTCTACCGCGCCCGATTGCTGGTCAAACCCGGAATTACCGGTTGGGCCCAAATTCATCAGAATTACGCCGAAAACGTTGAAGAGACCGCCGTAAAGCTGGAATACGACTTATATTACATCGAGCATGCCAGCTTCTGGATGGATATCAATATTCTGATGCGCACGGTGGGGTCAGTTTTGGGCTTTAAAGGCAGGTAAGCGGCTTTGAATCTTCCAGCTGTTTCAAATTCTTCAGGCTTTCAGCCCCTTTTCGGTCCGCACATCTTGCAAAGCCCGGAGTGGGGTCAGCTGAAAGCGGCTTTTGGCTGGCAGCCCTGGGTGGTACAGGCTGAACATAGCCGTGCCCAAGTGCTTTTCCGCCGTCTGCCGCTTGGCTTAAGCATTGCGTACCTGCCCAAAGGCCCTTTGGGGAGCGACTGGCAGGAGCTTTGGCCACTTGTGGATTGCGAGTGCAAACGGCGCCGATCCGTCTTCGTACAGGTTGAACCGGATTGGAACGAACCTTACGAGGCAGGCCTGGCCCAAACTTGGCTGGCTGGCTTCAGCCAGCAGGAACGCACCATCCAACCCCGCCGGACGGTACTGATTAACCTCGAAGGGGAGGAGCAGCAGCTTTTAGCCGGCATGAAACAAAAAACCCGCTATAACATCCGCCTGGCTGAAAAGAAGGGCGTTTCAGTTTCCCCAAGCCAGGACCTGACCGGTTTTTATGAGTTAATGCGCGTCACCGGCCAAAGGGATGGCTTTGCAGTACACAGCCTCGAGTATTATCAGCGCGCCTGGCAGCTTTTTGCGCCACGGGAAGAATGTGTGCTGCTGCGGGCGGAGTTTGAAGGGCAGGCTCTGGCATATCTGATGGCTTTTCAATCCGCAGGCCGGGCCTGGTATTTTTATGGCTGCTCCGACGATCATTATCGCAACCTGATGCCAACTTATTTGCTGCAATGGGAAGCCATGCGCTGGGCCAGGGCACACGGCGCGCGGGAATATGACCTATGGGGCATTCCCGATGAAGATGAAGATTTGTTGGAAGATCAATTCACCGCCCGCTCCGACGGTTTATGGGGTGTTTACCGCTTCAAACGCGGTTTTGGCGGACGCATCGTGCGAACCGCTCCAGCCTTCATTAAGGTTTACAGACCGCTCCTTTACCGCCTGTATCAATGGCGCAGCGGGCGGTCGGGCCAGGGAGAAGGCGGCAATGCCTGAATTAGTCGCTCCCGCAGATTGGGACGCGATCATTACCAGCCTTCCCGACGCGCACATCCTGCAAACTTCGGCCTGGGCGCGCAACAAACAACGCGTCGGCTGGTCCCCGCTCTATTACGCCTGGCGTGGCCTGGATGGAAAAGTTATCGCCGCCGCGATGATCCTCCGGCGCAGCATCGACCTTCCCGCCGGGGTTAAGCTGAGAGTGATGTACTGCCCGAAGGGACCGCTGATGGATTGGCAAGACCTGCCCCTGGCAGCGCAAGTCTTGGGTTTTCTTGAGCAACTTTGCCGGCAAGAAAAAGCAATCTTCATCAAAATTGACCCCGACATCCCGCTGGGATGGGGTATGCCGGGCACTCCCTCAACCCAAGAGTCGCCAGATGGTCACACCTTTGCCGACGGGCTGCAGCGCCGGGGCTGGGTATTTTCTCAGGATCAAATTCAATTTCGCAACACCGTTTTGCTGGAACTGACCGCAGCGGAAGATGAAATCCTGGCCCGCATGAAACAAAAGACGCGCTATAACATCCGCCTGGCACAGAAAAAAGGTGTACAGGTGCGGACGGGCAGCCTGGCAGACCTGGAGCTGCTTTACCACATGTACGCCATTACCGCGGTGCGCGATGGCTTTGTCATCCGCTCAAAAGATTATTACCTCACCCTCTGGCAGGAATTCTTTCAGGCAGGGATGGCACAGTTCCTGATTGCGGAATTTGAAGGCCAGCCCATTGCGGCTGTGGTCGTCTTCATTTTCGCCGGTACGGCCCGCTATATGTACGGCATGTCCTTGGAAGAGCACCGTGATCTGATGCCGAATTACCTTTTACAGTGGGAAGCCATCCGTCTCTCAAAAAATATGGGCTGCCAGGTTTATGACCTGTGGGGTGCACCGAATGAATTTAACGAGAGCGATCCGATGTGGGGTGTCTACCGCTTCAAGGAAGGCTTTAACGGTACCACCGTTCGCTATTTGGGCGCTTGGGATTATGCCCCGCGGCCGCTGCTATACCGCCTGTATACACAAACACTGCCGCGTGTGCTGAGCGTCATGCGCCGCCGCGGCAAGGCAGACAATCGAAAGCAGGCCTTTAATGATTGACCGAGTTCAGCTGGCTCACCTTCCGACGCCGCTTGAAGAATTACCCCGTCTTAGCGCGCATCTGGGCGGCCCGCGTCTGATGATCAAGCGCGATGACCTTACCGGCTTGGGCCCGGGCGGAAACAAAACACGCAAACTGGAATTCTTGGCTGCTGATGCGCTTAGACAGGGCTGCCGCATGTTGGTGAGCACCGGCGCGCTGCAGTCCAACCACTGCCGCCAGGTGGCCGCGGCAGCTGCGCGCCTGGGCTTGAAATGTACGTTGGTTTTGGCTGGGCAGCCGCCGCAGCATTTGCAGGGTAATTTGCTGCTCGACCATCTTTCCGGGGCGCACGTCGTTTTCGTTCCACCTGCCAGGCGGGACGAAATATTGCAGCAGGTGTTTGACCAGGCTGCAGTTGCTGGCGAACGCCCGTATCTCATCCCGTACGGCGGCTCCAACGCCCTGGGCGCACTGGGATACACCTTTGCCATGCAAGAGCTGCTGCAGCAAGCCCGTCCGCCGGATTGGATCGTGTTTGCCACTTCTTCCGGTGGAACCCAGGCTGGTCTGCTGCTCGGTGCGCACCGCAGCGGATTTACCGGCAAAATCCTGGGCATCAGCGTGGACAAGTCGGCCGCTGAGCTGCAGCCGGTTGTCAGTGAGGTTGCCCAGGCAGGAGCAGCCCTGCTCAATGAAAGCTGGGCTCCGGCGTCGCAAGAGATTTTGATCGAAACCGCCTTTTGCCAGGCGGGTTATGGGAACCTTCAGCCCGCCGAAGGGGAAGCCATTCGCTTGTTTGCCCGCCTGGAAGGCATCCTGCTCGACCCGGTATATACCGGGCGGGCTGCAGCCGGCCTGATCGAACTCATCCATAAGGGCCAGTTCCAAGCGACCGAAACGGTCTTGTTCTGGCATACCGGAGGAACACCGGCACTGTTTGCAGAGCCTTACAGCAGCGCACTGGCAGCCTGAAAAGGCCCGGTTTGCCGAAAACCAGCCCGGGAAGGTTCCTGCTATAATCGCTGGCAGGTGAAATGGCCATCGATATTCGTTCAACTGTAATCATCATCGGGATTTTAGCTGCCGCGGCTGCGATTGCGCTGGCAGCCAATGCCCGGCGTGCTTTTCGCGAAGGCAAGCGCCTGCCTTTCTTCTTTAAGCGACGTCATCAATTTGAGCTCGGCATCCGCCTGGTTCTGGGAGCCATCGCACTGGCCGCTTTTGCGTACTTTAATTTTCAGCACGGTGAAACTGTTCTCTATCGCTACTTTCCTCCCAGCCTGACGCCATCGCTTACCCCCACCATCACACTCACGCCGACCATCACCCTTACCCCAACCCAGACGCTGACGCCGACCATCACCAACACCCCTTCGGTCACCAACACGCCCTTCATCCCCGAGGCTATCGCCACTCAATTTGAGTCCTTTATTACTCCCAACCCCGATTTTCTGTTCAGCAATATCGTCTTCGCTGAAAAGGTTGGTGAAGATTTTCAGCCCATAGACCCGGCCTTTGAATTCGAAAATCCTCTGGAAAAGGTTTATGCCACCTACAGCTATAACCTGATGGATAACGGCGTTCAATGGACGGAAATTTGGCTGCGAGGGGATACAACGATTAAAACCGAAACCGGTCTTTGGGAAGGGGGAAGCGGCGGCTATGGTATTTCAGTGCTCGAACTGCCCGCGGCGGAATGGCTGCCGGGGCTTTACCAGGTGCAATTCTTCGTCGGTCAAGAGTGGGTGCTCTCAGGCTTCTTCCGTGTTTCAGGCAACCCACCGACCAGCACACCTACCATCACCCCAACCCTGACGCGCACACCTACGCCGACGGCCACTCGCACTGCCACACCACTGCCGACCCGCACCCCCTGGCCGACGGCCACAACGAGCGGCAATTAGCCCAGTAAGGCTCTCAAAAGCTGCCCCCCATCGCCAAAAGGGGTTCAGACGTGCTTGGACTGGGGTGCTCCTGGCCCCAGATGGCGCGCGATCCCAGTTGCCACGGCGGCATTGCGCAGCAGCAGTGCCAAGTTGGTTTTCAGGCTTTCGCCGCCTGTCAGTTCACTGACCCGAGCCAACAGAAATGGCGTCAGCGCGCTGCCATGCACGCCGGCTTGCTCTGCTTGCCGCAGGGCGGATTCAATCGCGGTTTCAACGCGCTCTGCAGGCAGCGCGGCTTCGGCCGGAGGCGGCACAACCACCAGCAGCCCCGCCCGCAGCCCGAGCCCCCAATGCGCCTGCGCAATTGCGGCCGCCTGGGCACCTGAGTCAACCCGAACGTCTACGCTCAACCCGCTGTCGCTGGAATAGAAGGCGGGGAAGGCATCTGTTTGGTACCCGATCACCGGCACACCCTGCGTCTCAAGAAACTCCACCGTCCGGGGAATGTCCAAAATGGCTTTGGCGCCGGCGCAGACCACAATAACCGGTGAACGGCCCAGTTGGATCAGGTCAGCAGAAATATCCGCGGAATTGCCGCGGTGCACCCCGCCGATTCCGCCGGTGGCAAATACCGGGATCTCAGCCAACTCCGCTGCAAACATGGTTGCAGCTACGGTAGTTCCGCCGCTGAAACCGAGAGCAGCGGAAGCGCCGATATCGCGCAGGCTGATTTTGTGAGCAGCCCGATCGGCCGCCAGCTTTTCAATCTCTACGCCCTCCAGGCCGATGTGCAAGCAGCCATCCAAGACGGCAATGGTAGCTGGCACAGCGCCAGCTTGGCGGATGGTCTTTTCCATATCGAGAGCCAACTGCAGGTTGTCAGGCCATGGCAGGCCGTGAGTGATGACGGTGGATTCCAGCGCAACCAGGGGCTGACGTGCCTGCCGGGCGCGCTGCACTTCAGCAGAATAAACAACTGGGGTAGACCGATGGAAAGGCGGCATCACAAACCTCCGTGGGACGAATAAATGTTACAGTGATTTTACAACACATTCCCCACTGAAACCCGCTCATTAAGCGGGTACAATTGGCGAGAAACGGACTTCCCATGCAACCAAACGAGAACCTCCCCACTAGCAAACGCTGGATTGTCTCACCGCTTGTGCCACCTGCAGTCAAACGCGAGCTGCACGATTTTCCCCCATTCCTGCGCCAGCTGCTCTACAACCGCGGCATCCAAACCGCGACTGAGGCGCATGCCTTTATGGACGCTGAAACCGTCGCTCTGACCGACCCGCTGCTATTGCGAGATATGGATGTTGCCATCAGTCTTATTCAGGATGCCCTCAGCCACGCGGAAAAAATCGCAGTTTATGGCGACTACGACGTAGACGGTGTAACTGCCAGCGCACTTCTTTTTGAATTCTTTCAGGCTTTAGGCAACACTCCGCGCGTCTACATCCCCAACCGCTTCGACGAAGGCTACGGACTTAACCTTGAAGCCATCAACCTGTTGGCTGGCGAAGGCGTCAAACTACTGATCACGGTCGATTGTGGCATCCGTTCCGTTAAAGAAGTGGCCTTGGCACGCTCCCTTGGCATGAATGTAATCCTCTCGGATCACCACCTGCCCGGGCACGAAATACCCCCAGCCAACGCTGTCATCAATCCGCGCCAACCCGGGGACGCCTACCCATTTAAACACCTGGCCGGCGTCGGCCTGGCCTATAAATTGGCCGCTGCTTACCTGCAGGCCTATCCCCAACCAGGCCTCAAAGCCGAAAACTGGCTGGACCTGGTGGCGTTGGGTACAGTGGCCGATCTGGCAGAGCTCACCGGTGAAAACCGCGCGCTGGTCGGGCAAGGGCTGAACGTCATCCGCCGCTCAAGCCGGCAGGGTCTCTATTCACTGGCCCAGGTTTCCGGGATTCGCCTGGATCGGATTACCACCGCCAATATTGGCTTTGGCCTGGGGCCAAGGCTAAATGCAGCCGGAAGACTCGAAACCGCAATGGCAGCCTTCCAGCTTTTGGTCAGCGATGATCTTTATGAATCCGCGCGCCTGGCCCAGCTTCTGGACGATCAAAACGCCCAACGGAAAAACTTGACACAGCAGATCCAAGAGAAAGCTATTGCCGGAGCCTTGGCTGAGGGCGGCAGTCTGCCCATTATTTTTGCTGCTTCAGAAGAATTTAGTGAAGGCGTGGTCGGGTTGGCCGCTTCCCGCGTGGCGGAGAGGTTTTATCGCCCAGCGATCATCGGTCACCAGTCAGACGGTTTGATCGTGGCTTCGTGCCGCTCCATTAAGGAATTTGACATCACTCGCGCCCTGGACGAATGCGCTGACCTGTTGGTCCGCTATGGAGGTCATTCCATGGCTGCTGGCCTGACGGTCGCGAACGACAACCTGCCAGCCTTGCTCGAGCGCCTGAACAGCCTGGCCAGCCGCCAGTTAGCTGGCATGGAACTCACCCCAGAACTTTTCATTGATTATGACATCGCTTTGGACAAACTGAAAGCGGAACACATCCCTGAAATCATGGATGACGTCAGCCGCCTTGAACCTACCGGGGTACGCAACCCGGAAGCGCTGTTTTGCAGCCGCGGACTGCGGGTCGTCAATCCACGCGCCTTGAGCGACGGCCAGCATCTCAAGATGCTTCTGCGGGCTGGCATCAATACCTATGAGGGCATTGCATTCCGTCAGGGTTACTGGCTGAAATCTCTGCCACCCGTGGTGGATGTGGCTTACACTTTCGAAATCAATGAGTACCAGGGCCGCCAGAGCCTCCAGCTGAATATTCGCGACATCCATCCTGCTGAAAACCCGGCCTGAGCATATCCCCAAGCCAGTCTGATTAGTCCGGCACGATCGTCCACTGGCTTTGCCGGCTTTCGCTGCGCCCATCCTGCAGGGTGAAACGCGCGCTGGCGATCAAGCGCAAGCTGCGCCCAGCAGATTGTCCCTCTTCAGCCCAGCCGATCAGGCTGCGCAGCGCCTGCTGCACCTGCAGCCCTTCTTCCATTCCAAAGCGGTAAGTGAAGAAGCCCGGGTTGACCTGCAAATAGCCCAAAACTGCTGTGAGGGCCTCTCGGAAGCGGCTATTGGCGGCTTCTCCGGCCTGCTCGAGCACATCAATTGGCAGCCCAACATTGCGCCGAAGTGCGTCCAGCAATACTGGCGCGTGCAGAAAGTGGGCAAAGGCCTCTCCGCCAGAAATTTGGCGCTCCGATGGCATCTGACCGGGCATGCCAACTGCCAGTCGATATTCTTCGCTCAGGCGCCAGCCGGCTTTGTCCTGCGGTGGGATGAGGGCATTGATCGCCTGCAAAATTTGTTCGGCATGTTTCTGCAAACCTTGCCGCAGGTCATCGCCGCTGCTGGGGGCCGCCGGGATGAGCTCGCCCACATTCATGACCATCCGCGGCCGTTTGAGCTTCAGCAGATCCACCAGCGCGCCAGCCATGCCGCCAAATCCGATTGGAAGAACAGGTGCTTCAGCTCGCTGGCTGATGAGGGCCACCCCCAGTTGCGCCTCCATATTGTTCGGGTTCCAAACCCCGCCTTCGGGGAAGATCCCCAAGATGCCGCCCTGTTTCAAGACACTGACGCTCTGTAAAATGGCCCGCCGGTCCGGGTTGCCGCGGTTGACCGGGATGAACCCGTAAGCTTGAACGATCCAGGCATAGCCCGGGTCGAAGGGGATGTCGCCATTGCCGAGGAACTCAACCTGGCGCGGGGCGTACGTTGCCATGAGCACCGCTTCCATGACCCCAACATGATTGCCTGCCAAAATTAACGGCCCTTGGCGAGGGATCCGCTCGAGGCCTTTCAGCTCAACTTGCGCCAAGGCCGGCAGCAGGGCTCGCAGCCCAAAACGCATCAACCCGCGCGCTAATCGTTTGCGCGGGTAGCGGATCGGGTCGGCGAAAGGCGTTTCCATGGCTATGGCTAAGTATAAAGGCAGGCAGGGATATTAAGTCGATGGAGTTATGCAAGAAAAATGCCCCCACGGGAATTCGAATCCCGGTTTTGGCCTTGAGAGGGCCGCGTCCTGGGCCGCTAGACGATGGGGGCTTAGCGCGTGAAATATTATCACAGGAACAAATCAGCGTCAATCCACACGCGTTTGAGCATAAACCGCTCAAGGGCCGCGGGAAAGCATGTGCCAGCTTGTATTTGAGGCTTTGTAGCCAAGCCCAATTGACGTACAATAAAATTAATCTGCACATTTGCCGGCAAATAACAATCAAGAGGAGGAAGATGATGAACTACAGGCATTTGGGAAAGACCGGATTGAAGCTTTCAGAGCTTTCATTCGGTTCATGGGTAACATATCACAATCAGGTCGATGTTGAGAAGGCCAAAGAAATTATGGCAGCCGCCTGGGACTATGGCATCAATTTCTTTGACAACGCCGAAAGTTACGCCAACGGTGAATCCGAACGCGTGATGGGTGAGGCACTTAAAGAACTTGGTTGGCCACGCGAGCAATTTGTCGTTTCAACCAAAATTTTTTGGGGTGGCAAAACCCCCAATGAAACCGGGCTCAGTTTCAAGCACATTGTCGAAGGGGTAAACCGATCGCTGCGCCGTTTCCAGCTGGATCACGTCGATTTGGTTTTCGCTCACCGGCCCGACCCCACCTGCCCGGTGGAAGAGACCGTTTGGGCTTTCAATCAGGTCATCCAGCAGGGCAAAGCCTTTTATTGGGGGACCTCGGAATGGCCAGCCGCTGATATCCTTGCTGCTGCGGCCTTCGCCCGCGAAAATCATCTGATCGGGCCCAGCATGGAACAGCCTGAATACAACATTCTGCACCGTGCCCGCTTCGAGAAAGAATATGATCCGCTCTTCAAGCTGCTTGGCTATGGCACCACTACCTGGAGCCCGCTCAAGTCGGGCATGCTCAGCGGCAAATACCGCGGCGGCAAGTTCCCTGAAGGCTCACGCGCCAACCTGCCAGGGATGGATTGGTTAAAAGAGATGTTCTCAGACCCGGCCCGGGTCAAAGCCGTCGACAATCTGGCCGCAATCGCAGACGACCTGGGGGTCACACTGGCACAACTTTCCATCGCCTGGATTCTGAAGAACCCCAATGTGAGCACGGTAATCACGGGTGCCAGCCGGCTGGAACAGCTGAAAGAAAACATGAAGGCACTGGATGTGGTGCCAATGCTGAGCGATGAAGTGATGAAGCGCATCGATGAAGCCTTGATCGGCTATCCGGATGACGTGAAAGTAAATTAGTCTGCTTCTTTGCCATGGAACACCAACGCGCCGTAAATACCGGCGCGTTGGTGTTATTCAATCTGAGCGCTGCCCGCGGCTGCCGGGTTAACATCACGGCCGGCGGGCAGTTACTTCTTCCCAGTTGAGCCGGCGGGAGATCCGCTCGGCATCCCCCTGGCTGGGTTTGACCAGGGCAAAGTCCCCTGGACGGGCACTTACCGGCTGCAGGCTCAACCCCTGCAGCCCATCCTGATCAAACCGCAGGGAGACCAGCGCGGAATGGCTTGTGCTCCAGACTGCTGCCTGATCACTCAGCAAGTTACCCAGGCTGTACATGGCGAGCATCTGATGGTCGCCGCTGCTGGAGGTTACCCATTCCATCGGCTGCAAAACATGCGGATGGTGCCCCCAGAGCACATCGACCCCCACATCGGCCAGTGCCTGCGCCAGGTTGCGCTGCGCCTGCGAGGGTTGAGCGCTATATTCCACCCCCCAGTGCAGGGAGACAATCACAATGTCGCTGCGCGCAGCTGCGGCGGAACAGGCCGCCAACAGGCGGCTGCTGTCGAGCGGTTCACCCACGGCGTTAGCCCCGATAAATGCGACGATGCCAACCGGGCTTTGCTGATATAGTGGCTGGTACCCGTTGCTGAGCGTAACCAGGCCAGCTTGCTCCAATACATTAGCCGTCTGGCCGCCGGCGGCGCAATCTTCAGCATGATTATTCAGTGTAGAAGCCAGGTGCACGCCGCCAGCGCTTAAGGCCCAAACCTGCTCCTGTGGCGCGCACAGGTTGTACCCCGACCCAGGCGCCGGCGGCGCTTCACCCAGGGGGGACTCAAGATTAATTAAAAGCCAGTGGGTCTCGGGGCTGCCGGGCGCAATAGCCTCAGGTTGGGCGAACTGCCCCCAGGGATTATTGCTGAAAAGTGGCTGACCTTCGCGTGCCAGGAAAACATCGCCGCCAAAAGTGATCACCAGGGTGGCTGCTGGCTGAAAGACCAGCGGGGAGAGCACTACCAAGAGCAGCGCCCTCCCCAAAGCCCGAGCCGGGCTGCCTATCTTACACTGAACGATGTGACCCATTCCGGCTGAGCTGGTGCCTGTCCGCTTTCCAGCCACTGCTGCCAGGTTTCATCGGTCATGCGTTGGCCAGGGTCTACCACAAACTCATAGTAACTGTATACTACCCCGACCGTCACCCGGTAGGGTTGATCGGGCGCGACAACATAAATGTGCGTGGGGTATCCTACGCCCTCTTCCAAAACGCGGTTCATCCCAGTGGCCACATCCGCCACGAGCGCTGATTTCTGATCTTCCAGGTACCCGCGATAGCTGCCGGCTTCCTCAGCATCAGCCGAGGCGACGGTCATCGTTTCGAGCCAGCCGCCAAAGTACATCATGCGATAGTAATCATCCGACGTAATCGCACCACCGACAAGCTCTTTCTGAGAGATGTCCAGCAAAAATTGCAGCTCATCGATGAGTTCAGTCAGGTTGTACTGCGTGGTTAGCCCCAGCAATTGGCGGCTCTCCAGGCCGCTGTAAGTCATTTGGGCCAGGGCCAACAAGCGGGCGTAAGCTTCAGGGTTGGGTTCAACGTAACCATGCGGCGGAGCATCACCCGGCCCCCCGCCCATCTCCGCCATGACCTGCTTGGAATAAAGGATGGTGTCATGCTTCAGTTCGGTCCATGAGCTTAGGGCGGTCTGCAGATCTTTTCGCGCCCAGGCGTCCGTTTGCATAAAGGGCGGATACGCTGCTCCCTTCTCGGCAAAGACGGGCTGCAGGGCGTACAGCCACGACCAATATAAGTTTTGCGTCCACGAATCGACCCCCAATTGGGCCACTTCTTGGGTTACTTTTGCCATTTGCGAGTCAAAATTGGCATATTGATCTTCCCCCATATCCTTAAGCAGCTGCAGTGCCAGATCCGACCCCTGGGCAGCAAAGAAATCGAGTGCTTTTGGCAGATCGCGCGGCTTTTCCAAAGTGCCCACGTTTCGCCACATCAACTGCCCAAAAACATACTGATCCAGGGTGAAGCGCTGACCCATGAAGCGGAAGCCCTGTGTCACTTGATCCTGATCTTGCCAGATCCATACCCACATCGAATTGACCTGGGGCGGTGGAAGGTTACGGGCTGTAGCCAAAAAAGTCTGCATCAGGGCCTCATCGCCAAAAAGAGCCGGATCGGGGTTCGGGCCATATACGGCGTCCGAGACAGCGCCAATTTCATACACCCCCAGGTCATCGGCCTTTCCAACGATGAACACCGTTGGGTCATAAATGTTTTGCCAGAGGCGCAAAGCGGACCCTCCGGAGAAGGTCTGGGCGTTCCGTAGCGCCTGAGTCACCAACAGCGCCCGCTGCACTTCCATCGGGTCCACCAGGCGGAAGGTCATCCGCCCGTACCACATCATCGCTTTGAAATACATCTGCAAATCTTCACTTAAGGTGTAGTGCCCACGCGGGATGTACTGTGAATAATCTTCAATCAGTTTGAGGTCTGCCGGCTGGCCATCATATGTCCAAATCGGTGAAAAGTCAGCTCCTGCAGCCTGGTTGATCAATTCCATCTCGCGGCCGACCAACTCCGCCGTAATTGGCAGAAGAGCGTCTCCGGTCTGGAGCAGTTGCCCGGCGACACTGAAGTAGGCCACATTTCGCGCAGCCGCTTCCTGCAGCGGTGTGCCCTTTAGTTGGTTATACTGGTCCAAAGTTGCGGCGATCATCGTCGAAGTCAGCTCTTTTAGTATCGGAATAAATGCATCCCGCTCCAAATCGCGCAGCATTTTATCGAAAACCAGGTGATATACATGGAAGACGGCATCGGTGGTAATAAACACCGGGAAGTCGCCATAACGCGTCTTTTCATACCCCTGATAGAACTCCGTCAGCATTTCATCCGGATCCGCTGGCGGGGCTTCAACCACAAAGCCATTTTGAATTAACAGCGCCAGCTGGCTGCGAGTGAGATCCAATTCTGACAGGTCCTCCACCTGGCTGGGGTCCAATGGCAGGGTGTAACCGCCGGCGAACTGCTGCGGCAGGCTGACAGCCGTCTGTTGATATTCGCTAAACTTGCCGGTATAAACCTGACTGGCATCCAAAATGATCCCTTCGGGGGTCTGCGGCGTCTCACCCGGCAGCGAGGTGGGTTCCGGCTGGCCGGCCCCGCCCCCCGCGTCAGGTGCTTCTGGAGTGGTGCGCGTCAGCACCGGCCGGCTGCATGAAAGCGTCAGCACGACAATACTGCAAATGATAATGATGAATCTGCCTTTCGGATTTCGCATCGTTCCTCCTTTACTTCAGAACCAACCATTCTTCAACGCCTTCGCCCACAAGCGAAAGCTTGTCAAACCAGGCATCTTGCCGGTCGAGCAACGAAAAACCAAAACCCTGCCAGCGCCAAACGGTGAGCCTTCCTCCCTGACGCCCTTGATCATATTCAGATTCCAGCGTTGCCAGCTCCAGACGGCCATCACCGTCCAAATCTGCGGGGGTCAACTGCGAGAGCGCCTTGGGCAGGGCTGAACCGGCCCACACCTCCTGGTAGGCAGCGTTGTGCCAGCCAATCAGGATGACCTGGCAGCTGTTGCCCTTGGAATCATGAAATGAATTGATCCGTCCGCCATGTTTCATGATGCGGTCAATCGGCCAGGGGCGAAACGCCCGCCAAACCAGCAGCACCGCTTCAGACTGGCCATCGTTGGTCAGATCAGCCATAAAAGCTTCTGGCACCAACCAGCCTTCCGGGCTGCGCCAGAGAACTGTTGCGGCGCAATCTGTAATGTGTACAGAGCCGCCTTCAGCCTCAAGGCATTCCAGCTGGCCGTCCTGATCCAAATCGGCCTTTGAGAGGGGAGGGATAGCTTTGCCCGAGGCGGCTGGCCAGCTTTTTTCAAGCCGGATCAAACGATTCGCCCGCAGCCCCCAAGCTTGATCTTTAGCCGGCAGCGCAGCAGCCGAAAGCAGGATCAACCCGAGCAAGCAGTATCCCAAGTATTTAAACCGTCTCAAAGCCAACAACTCCTTTACAGTGCCATGTAAAGTCAGATGCCGGTGGCCTCAGTGCCAGTGCGCTGGCACTGAGGGCCCCACCATTGCAGCGGCTGAGCAGCCCTGGTAAAAAATGAATAATTTAGACAACCTGATTATATGACAAATCGCTGAGCATGAGCCCCCAGGCTGGCGGGGAACAGCGGCTAAGGCGGCCTTTAGGGTGAAGGGGAACCAGCCGGCCCCTTCCCTGGAGCGTCGGAGGAGGGGTTAAGATCTTTCAACGCCCGATCCTGCGCCTCGCGCCAGCGGGCCAGGCGGTCGGCCACCTGAGCTTCATAGCCCTGGTCGGAAGGCTGGTAAAAATGACGGCCGAGCAGGCTGTCGGGCAGGTATTGCTGAGCGGTCCAGTGCCCCTCATGGCTGTGCGGGTAGTCGTAACCCTGCCCGTGGCCAAACCCTTTGGCGTCGCGGCTGGCATCCATCAGATGAATGGGAACTGGCCCGCTACCATTCGTTTCAATCTCCTTCAAAACGTCAAAGTAAACCGTGGCCGAGTTGGATTTGGGAGCCGTGGCCAGGTAAAGGGTCGCTTCCACAATTGGATAGACGCCTTCAGGCAAACCGATGTATTCGAAGTTTTGAGCAGCTGCGTTGGCAACCAGTATGCCAAGTGGATCAGCCAGACCGATGTCTTCACTGGCCAGAATGATCAGGCGGCGCAAGATAAAGCGCGGATCTTCGCCGGCATACAGCATTTTTGCCAGCCAATAAAGCGCCGCGTCCGGGTCGCTGCCGCGTACCGACTTGATGAAAGCTGAGATGGTATCGTAATGGGCGTCTTCGGTCTTGTCATAAAACACCGCCCGCTTTTGGATCGAATCTTGTGCGACCGGCAAAGTGATATGAATCACACCCGCTTCCACAGGCGTGGTTTCAACTGCCAATTCCAGGGCATTCAGCGCGTTACGGGCATCACCGCCGGCCATGCCAGCCATGTGGGCCAGCGCGTCCTCATCAACCTGTACAGGGCGGCTGCCGTAGCCCCGCTGCGGGTCCGCCAGTGCCCTGCGCAGCAGCACAAGGATGTCGGCTTCAGTTAGCGGGCGCAGTTCAAATATGCGCGAGCGCGAAACCAGCGCTTTGATGACGTCGAAATATGGGTTTTGGGTGGTGGCACCAATGAAAGTTAACAAACCGGTTTCCACATGTGGCAGCAGGGCATCCTGCTGAGCACGGTTCCAGCGGTGCACCTCATCGACGAAAAGAATCGTGCGCTTGTGGTACAGCCGCCGGCGCTCGGACGCTTCTTCGATGACACGCCTCAGGTCCGCTACGCCCGCCAGCACGGCGCTCAGGTTTTCAAAGTGGGCCTGGGTGGCATTGGAAATCACGCGCGCCAAAGTTGTTTTCCCGGTCCCGGGAGGGCCATAGAGGATGATGGAGGTAAACAGTCGATCGGCCTGAATGGCCCGCCGCAGGAGTGAACCCGGCCCAAGGATATGATCCTGGCCGACGATTTCATCCAGGGTCTGCGGCCGCATGCGGGCCGCCAAGGGGGCCTGATCTCTCAGCTGTTCTTCCATCGAATAATCAAAGAGGTCCATCGTTTAATTTCTATCAGCAGCCAGGAGTGATCTGGCTGCTCTTCCTCTGCGCCGGGCTCTCAGCCCGGGTTAAAAGTTGGGTGCCTCGGCTGCTAATAGCCCTTTTGCGGATCCACCAGGTTGTAGAGTGGCTCTCCGGCAAGATAGTGCCGCAGGTTCTCGGCAAACAGATCTACCACATCATCCAGCAAATGCGCCGAAGCACCAGAGATATGCGGGGTCACGATAATCTCAGGGACTTTCCAAAGCGGGCTTTCCGCTGGGAGCGGTTCCTGCGAAAAGACATCCAGCACTGCCCCACCCACTTTACCCTGATGCACCGCCTGAATTAACGCCGCTTCATCAATCAGATCTCCGCGCGAAATATTCACCAGAAATGCCCCCGGCTTCATGGCGTCAAACATTTCGGTAGAGAAGAGGAAGCGCGTATCAGACGTCAGCGGCAGTGATATGACCACAAAGTCACATTCCTGCAGCATCCCCTTCAACCCTTCAATCGGGTAGAGCCGCCTGAAATAATTTCCGAGAGGGTCGCCCAACCCGGCCGGGGTATAACCGCTGTCTTCAACAGCCATCACATCACGCTTGGCTGCCAAAACAGTGGCACCCAGCGGGTACAAAAGCCGGGCCACTTCGCGTCCAATTGAGCCATACCCGACGATGCCCACGGTGCTGCCGCGCAGCTCTATGGGCTGCAGCGACTTGGACATGTTGTTGCCCCAGCGCGCTTCTTTTTGAGCCTGAATGACCTCTGGCATTTTGTGCCCCAACATCAAGAGTGCCATCAGGGTATATTCCCCCATTTGGCTGACCATCACCCCGCTGGCCGAGGTGAGCCTCACCCCGGGCTGGCGAACAATCGGGTTTTCGATGATTGGGTCCACACCGGCAAAAGTCAACTGGATCCATTTGAGATTCGGCGCCTGTTCCGGTTTGGGCAGACCCCGGCCGCTGGTCAGCAGCACTTCACACTTTTGCCACTGCTCCGCTGGAATCTCATCAAGGGCTTTTTGGCTGTAAACCGTCAGGTGTACAGATTTTTCGACTGCCCTGATGCGATTGATTTGGGCGTCATTCAAATTAATCGTACTCAGAACTTCAACCGGCTTTTTTTCACTCATATTTGGCAAACCTCAGTTATAAAAAAAGCTCACGCCCGGGTCCAAAACCCGAGATCGGCGAGTTTTCACAGAACAATCACCTGTCTTTTGAAATCCAGGAGTGATGAGTTTTCTCCATCCGGGAGGGTTTGGCTGCTGAATCACCGGGTTTGCTAGACTCATTCTGCTCGCTTGGGCGCCGCAGGAGCACCAGGCCCAACAGAAGCACCAATACTCCCAGAAATAAATTGGAAGAGATCGGCTGGTTGTTGACCCAGTTATAGATGAGCAGCCCGGCTGCTGCCGCGCCGCCTAAAGTAAATAACCAGCCCAGCTTCCGCAGCATCTTCCTCAGGGTTCTTTCAATTGGCCGGCCGCAGCTGATTTCAAGCCCGGCCGGCCGATGGTTTCATCTTCAGCTGCGGCGCACCCGCGTGCAGCTCTTTTCGTGCATATAAAGCGGCAGGTAGTAAATGCCGCCACTGTTCTTGCCGGTTGAGCCAGAGCCTTTCCAGCCACCGAAGGGTTGGAACCCCGGCCAGGCGCCTGTGCTGGAGCCTTGCGGGCGGTTGGTGTAAACGGTACCGGCCTCAATATTTTCCAGGAACCATTCGCTCTCTTCGGCGTTGCCATAGAAGCCGGCTGTCAAGCCATAATCTGAATCATTGGCCAGTGCCATAGCGCTCTCCAAGGAGTCCACCGGCGCCACCATCACAATGGGCAGGAACATTTCCTGCTTCCACAGATGGTGTGACAAGGGGACATCCACAACGACTGTTGGAGCGCAGTAATATCCTTGCGCCAGCTCGCCTTCGACCAGGTGCTTGCCGCCGGTGAGCACCTTCCCTGCCCGGTTCAGTTCATCTACAAAACCAAGGTAATCCTGGTAGGCTTTACGGTTAATCACCGGCCCCATGTAAACTTCCTGCCGGGTCGGGTCGCCGATGCCCAAGGCTTCGGCCAGGGCTACCATCCGGTCGACCAAAGCCTGGTAGAGCGGCCGTTCCACATACACCCGGGAACAGGCTGAGCATTTTTGCCCCTGCAAGCCAAAAGCAGAACGGATGATGCCAATCGCGGCATCTTCAAGATCGGCATGGCGCGAAACGATGGTCGGGTTCTTTCCGCCCATCTCCAGAATGGTTGGACGGGGATAAGTCCCGGCGGCAAAGCGCCGGAAAATGCCCATGCCCACTTCCAGTGAGCCGGTAAAAGTGATGCCGGCCACGTCCGGATGCTCCGTTAGGGCGTTCCCCAACGTGGACCCCGGGCCAGTCACGAAATTCAGTACGCCGTCGGGGATGCCAGCTTCCTGCATGCACTGCATAATGAATGCGGAGGTCCAGCTGGTATCGGTCGCCGGCTTCATGACCACGGTATTGCCGGCTGTCAGCGCACTGCAAACCGGGCCGCCGGTCAGGGCCGCCGGAAAGTTGAATGGCGAAATGACCAGCCAGACGCCATAGGGGGCAAGCACCGACTCGTTGGTGGAGATAAAGCCGCTGAGCGGATCGGTACCCATGGCACGCCGGTAGCCCTGGTTCTGCTCCATCATCGTGCAGGCCCAGCGCGCCAGATCGGCCATTTCGGCGACATCGCCCAAGGCTTCCATTCGGTTCTTGCCAACCTCCAGGCTGACAGCCGCCCCGATTTCAAACATATGTGCATCAACGCGATCAGCAAAGCGGCGGATGATCTCCACGCGCTCCTGCCATGGGCGCGCCTTCCAACCCGGAAAAGCGGCTTTGGCAGCCGCTACCGCATCATTCGCGTCTTGAGCGGTCCCTTTTTGAAAAGTGGCCAGGTGCCAGCCGCTATTGATTGGAGAAAAGGCTTTGTGCTTTTCTTCAGCAAAGCGCGCTTTGCCGCCGATGATCATGGGATATTCTTTACCCATGCTCTCTTTGAGCTGGTTCAATGCCTGGTCGTATTGATCGTGTAGTTCCTGCGGTGGGGTGAACATGGTCCCATAGGTGAGCTTGAAGGGCTTTTGTTCAGTCATAAAGTCAGTGCCTCCTTTTTTGGTCTGTTTGGATTGTATCACACTCACTCTGACCAAAACTGGCAGCTGCACAGCTTGAGCGCCGGCCAGCCAGCTGCCCGCAGCTCACGCAGCCCAGCCCAAGCCCGGCTGGGCGAGTAGGGCGCACAGCCTCAGTGGTGATCGCTGGATTGGTAATCGATGCGCTGGGATTTTTGATCAGAGGATCTCTGGCCCTCCTCAAAATCGGAGCGGGGGTAATAAAAACGTTGGCGCAGCTCCCACGTCAGGGGGCCGTGGTAGCGGTACCCCTGGTAGGTCCCCCAGAACTGACAGACCCGAAACCAGATGATGCTCCAAATGCTGCGCAGCAGCACTTTTTCTTGCCGGGCAAAACCAGCATCCTTGATGATGTTGCGGATCGTAAGCCGGGCAAAATCCAAAAAACCAAACCGCTCGTGGATATAAATTTTTTTGAAGGCTATCGCTTCCCGCCGGTAACGGTTGTAAACTGCCCGGGGGGTCTCATGGTGGACGTGTACAATCACCGCCTCAGGGGCGTAATGAATCTTGTAGCCACTGTCCAGCGCCCATTGCCCCCATTCCAGGTCTTCCAGGCCAGGCAGGGTTTCATCATAGGGCCTGGCCAAAGCCAGCGATCTCCGTACGGCTGCATTGGCGTTGTTGCAGAAGGCATTTTCCTGGTAGGTTTGGGTTACATCGGGGTACCAGCTGGCAAAGACGCGCTGTTCCGAAAATCGGCTGCCCGGGGCACCAACCTGTTTGCCATAAACCAAGGCGATTTGTTGGTCAGCGAAGGCTTCCGTCAGTTTTTGCAGCCAGTCGGCGTAAACCGGGTAGACATGCGCGCTGGCAAACACCAAAATATCTCCGCTGGCAGCGGCAATCCCGCGGTTCAGCGAGCGGCCAAAGGTGAATTCCTCCGGCGAAATGCTCACCACCCGCGCTCCGCCAGCACGCGCCACGGCAACCGTCTGGTCGGTTGAGCCGGAATCAACCAAAATGATTTCGACCGGCTGTAATGTTTGTTGGCGGATGCCTTCAAGCAGCCGGCCGATATGCTGCCCTTCATTGTACGAGCGGATGATGACCGAACAGCGCGGATGAACCTGTGACAAATTGGCCGTGTTTGCTTCTTCCATCATGAGAGCTTATTTTAGCTTAGTTTTCGACAGCAGCGCGGCACACTTATCCACATTGCTGCAGCTGACATCTCAACAGTGCTGCAAGACGGCAACGGCGGCAGCTCGAGTGAGCCGCCGCCGTTATCTGCTTGACCTGCTGGTGTTTTTCTATTTCTTGCGGGTGGCCAAATCCACGATCACGGCGCCCACCAATACCGCACCACGCACAATATATTGGATGGAAATATCGATGTTCATCAGCTGCATACCACTGGTAAGAGACATCATTACCAGCGCGCCAATGATGGAACCGGTCACCCGGCCAACGCCGCCCGAAGCGGACACGCCGCCCACAAAAGCAGCAGCGATGGCGTCGGTCTCGAAGCCCAAGCCGGCGGTCGTTGTGGCGGAACGCAGCGTCGAAGCGTACATGATGCCTGAGATTGCTGAAAGCAAGCCCATGCTGGCAAAAACAAAATGAGTGATAAAGGGCACACTGATGCCGCTCAGCTCAGCAGCCTCAGGGTTGCCCCCGACTGCAAAAATATGCCGGCCCAATGGCGTCTGGGTGGTAATGAATTGGAAGACCCCGACCACCAGGAATACAATCATCAGGCTCCACGAAATGCCGTTATAACCGGAAAGGATCCAGGCGATGTAGCCGATGATTACAGATGCCAACACCATCTGCAAAATAAAAAGGCTCATGGATGGCACTTCGAAGTTATAAGAGAGCTTTTTCTTGCGGCCGTTGATGGAAGAGATGATGAAGACCACAATCGCAATAGCACCAATAATCAAGGTCACTTTATGGTTGTTATCCAGGAATCCAATATCCGGGATGTCGGGAATGTAACCATTGCTGATGGCATTGAAAACGCGATCTTTGATGATGATGGTGCCGGTTTTCATGGTGACGAGCAGCAGCGCGCCGCGGTAAATCAGCCCGGCGGCCATCGTTGCCACAAAGGCCGGGACGCCCAAGTGGGCTATCGGCGTGGAGGTGAGCAGCCCGGATAAGATCCCCAGTATCAGCACAATCGGGATGACAGCCCAAACTGGCAGATGCCATTGGGTCATTGCGATGGCCGAAAAAGCACCCAAAAAGCCAGCCAGATATCCCACAGAAAGGTCAATGTGGCGAATGACGATGACCAGGGTCATGCCAACCGCCAAAACCGCGATATATCCTACCTGATTGATCAGGTTGCTGATGTTGCGGGAGGAAATGAAGACCCCATTTGTCGTAATCGCAAAAAAGGCCATAATGAGGACCAACGCGATAAACATGAAATTTTGGCCGATGTTGGCAGAGGCCAGTTTTATGAGGTCCTTAAAAAATGAGCTTTCCTGATTGGTATTCGGTTCTTCTGACATGGTAATACTCCTCAGTAATCAATCGCCTTTTCCATAATTTTTTCCTGTGTGGCTTCCTCCACAGGCAGTTCACCATTAATTCTCCCGGCCGACATGACATAGATCCGGTCGCTCATGCCCAAAATCTCGGGCAGCTCTGAGGAGATCATGATAATGCTCAGACCTCTCTCAACCAATGTATTCATCAGCGTATAAATTTCATACTTCGCGCCGACATCAATTCCCCGGGTGGGCTCATCCAAGATCATGACCCCCGGTTTGACAAACAGCCATTTGCCGAGGGATACCTTCTGTTGATTGCCACCGCTCAGGTTGCGCACCTTCTGCTCAATGCTGGGGGTCTTGATGTTAAGTTCTTCCTTGTACTTGTTGGAAATGACAATCTCTTCATTTTCATTGATGATCCCGGCCTGAGTAATTTCCTTCAGGTTTGCCAGGGTGATATTCTGCTTGACGTCCTGAATCAGGATCAGGCCATTGCCTTTTCTGTCCTCAGTGACGTAAGCCAACTCAGAGCGAATGGCATCTCGCGGGGAGCGGAATTTTTGTTCCACACCTTTGACGTAGAGCTTCCCCGTGATGCGGTAATGATCGGGGTTGCCAAAAATGCTCTTGGCCAGCTCGGTACGGCCGGAACCCATCAGGCCGGCAATTCCGACAATCTCGCCGGCATGGACGTTAATATTAACCTTCTTCAGAATGTCGCGCCCCAATACCGGCGAATAGGCGGTCCAATCCTCCAGCCGCAGCATCTCCTCCCCGATACTTACATGCTCCCTTCGCGGGAAAACATTGTCGATAGAGCGCCCAACCATGTGGCGGATCAGGATCGGTTCGCTGATCGGATCTTTGTGCGCGTCCAACGTGCAAATTGTCTTTCCATCCCGCAGGACGGTGACAGTATCGGCAATGGCCAGCACTTCCCGCAGTTTATGCGAGATAAGGATGCAGGTGACCCCTTGTGTTTTCAGCTCCCGGATCAGGTTCAACAGGTTGTCGCTATCCGTTTCGTTCAAGGCTGCCGTAGGTTCGTCCAAAATCAGGATTTTTACTTCTTTTTTGAGGGCTTTGGCGATCTCGATCAGCTGCTGTTTGCCTACGCCCAGGTCTTTGATAAAGGCCGAAGGGTTTACATCCAGACGGACTTTTTTCAAAATTTCCGAGGATTCTTGAATGGTTTTATTCCAGTCAATGGATAGGCCACCCTTGATTTCATTCCCCATGAAAATGTTTTCATAGACGGTCAGCTCCGGGAAGAGTGCCAGTTCCTGGTAGATGATGGCAATCCCAGCCTTTTCGCTGTCGTGGATTCCAAAAAATTTTTGTTCTTCACCATTAACCAGAATTTGCCCTTCATATGAGCCGTAGGGATGCACACCACTGAGCACTTTCATCAGTGTGGACTTTCCAGCGCCATTTTCGCCCACCAGGCAATGAATCTCGCCTGGTTTTACACTGAAAGTGACGTTATCCAACGCCCTGACGCCAGGGAATTCCTTGGTGATGGATTTCATTTCCAGAATAGGTTGTTCCATACATGCCTCCAACCAAAATTTTTATGAAGACTGCCGGCTCGCGTTCAGTTAAACAGGTGCTGATCTTGGGTGGTAGTAATCCGCGGCCCCCGTTCGTCTTGTGCCGTGGGTTATGAGCTATTATATCGCTTTCCGGTCTCTTTCTTAAGGTCAGTTCTATTATGGGGCGGTTTTCTTTTACCCATCCCACCTGCGCGATCAGCACGTGGCAGTGCCCTTTCTCAAATTTTAGCTCACATAAAGCCTTTGCAGCCCAGCTTAGCTGTTATAATCCCAGCCAAATCATTAACAGAAACGAGAAGAAATGGCAAAGACAACTGTAACCTGCCCCAACTGTCGCCAACCCATCACGATTGAGCTAACCCGCCTGTTCGATATGAACACCGACCCTGAAGCCAAACAGAAGCTGCTTTCGGGCTCCGCCAATTATTTTCAGTGCCCGCTCTGCAAATATCAGGGCGTCTATCCAACGCCAGTTGTCTATCATGACCCTGAAAAAGAGCTGCTGTTAACCTACTTCCCGCCCGAAGCGAACGTGCCACTGCCCGAGCAGGAACGCATCCTGGGTCCATTGATCAAAAAAGCGGTCGATGACCTGCCAGCAGAGAAGCGCAAGGGTTACATCTTTAGACCGCAGACGATGCTTACCCAACAACGCCTGTTCGAAACGATCCTCGAAGCAGACGGGATAACGCCCGAAATGATGAAAGCTCAGCAGGAAAAGCTCATGCTGATTCAGCAGCTGCTGATGGCAAAACCGGACGTTTTGCCGGAGCTCATCAAGCAAAACGATGCCAAGATTGATGCCGAGACTTTCAGCCTGCTCAGCCGCCTGGCGCAAGCCTCTTATGACAGCGGAGATCAGCAAGGCCTGCAGTTACTGACGGCATTGCAAAAAACCCTGCTCGAAAATTCGACTTACGGCAAAGCCGCCGCTGAAGAAGCCCAAGAAACGCGCGATGCAATCAACGCCCTAACCGAACTGAGCAAAGCCGGTCTGACGCGCGAAGCTCTGTTGGATTTGCTCATCGAATCCGCTGATAGAGAGATTTACCTGACCACCATCGCCACCATGGCCCGCGATGGCCTCGATTACACCTTCTTCCAAATCCTGAGCGATCGGATCGAGCGTGCTTCCGGTGACGAAAAAGACCGCTTGAAAAAGCTGCGTGAACGGCTGCTGGCCATCACCGCTGAAGTAGACCTGGCCATCCAAAAACAATTGGCTGAGGCTCGCGAGCTCCTTGCCGAAATCCTTAAAGCGGACAACCTGGAAGAAGCCATTCAAAAGGCCCTGCCGAAAATGTCTCAGGTGTTTGCCGACGTGTTAAATGCTGAAGCTGAGGCGGCTCAAAGAGAAAACGACCAGGAAAAGCTCAAAAAACTGGTGACCATTGTGGCCGTAATGCGCCAGGCCAGTGAATCTGGTGCCGCGCTGGACCTGATCGAAAGCCTGCTGCGGGCACCGGATGAGGCCGCTCGAGGCGCCATTTTGGAAGAAGCCGGCGATGCCGTCAATTCCGATTTCATGCAGTTGCTGGGAAATTTGATCGGACAGCTGGAAAATCAAAAGGACCAGGAAGAAATTCTCTCCCAACTGAAGGAGATCAATCGCCAGGCCTTGCGCTTCAGTATGCAGCGCAATTTGAACGCCCCCAAACAGGCTTAGTGGGGTTCGTTTTCCATCCGCAGCCCATGACCCCGGACCGTGACAATATAGTCATACCCGGGGTCAAGCTGGTTAATGCGCTCGCGCAGACGGCGCACCAGTGCATCGAATGCCTGTTCAGTCACCCA
>ERZ1645187.762-NODE-762-length-31546-cov-137.397923_pt1 | contig 31546 bp, 29 predicted proteins | sample MGYA00575352_ERZ1645187 | MGnify/ENA primary metagenome ERZ1645187 (study PRJEB40837, sample SAMN11349314) | freshwater sediment metagenome | isolation source: river sediment | host: Sediment | place: India: Wazaribad , New Delhi | collected 2017-02-21 ... | reverse complement strand
GCCGGACTTGAGGTTCAGCGCCACGGTGCGCGAGCCGACGCCGGTCGCATAGACGGTGCCGTCGGCGATCACCGGGCTCGCGGCGATGGTGGCGAGGCCGGAGACGGCGAAGTTGCGGCTGGCGCGGGCGAGCGTGTCGTTCCACACCGGCTTGCCGGACTTGGCGTCGAGCGCCACCAGTTCGCCGGAGGTGAAGGGCACCACGACGATGCCGGCGGAGACGGCGGGGTTGGCCGAGGACAGCAGGTTGCCGATCTCCGGTACGCCGCGCCAGGTCCAGGCCTCGGCTCCGTCGCCGGCCGAGAGGGCGACGACGTTGTTGGCCTGGGTGACGACGAAGACGCGACCGTCGGCGACGGTCGGGGCGCCGCGCGCCGGCTCGGGGAGCTTGGCGTCCCAAACCACGCCGCCCGAATCGGCATCGAGCGCGACGAGCTTGCCGTAGGCGGTGGCGGCATAGACGCGCGACCCGTCGGTGGCGACGCCGCCGGTGGTGGTCGGCTCGTCGACGTCGGCGGGACGCACCGAGGTGCGCCACGCCGTGCCGCCGGAGAGCGACACCGCGGTGACGTTGCCGGCGGGATCGAGGACGAAGGCGCGGCCGGAGGCGGCGACCGGGCCGGCGAAGACGCGGACGTCGCCGCGCAACATGCCGCCCGAACCGGTCTCGGCGGCGCGGGTCGACCAGACCCGGTTGCCGGACGCCCCGTCGAGGGCGACATGGCCGGAATCGTTGCCGGCGGGGCCGCCGGCGCCCGTCCAGCCGTTGACGCCGCGCGGGCCGGGGATGCTCACCGGCTTGTTGCGGGCGAGCTGGCCCGGCGTGACGTCGGAGAGCACGGGCTGGCGCTCGCCGGGCAGTGCCTTTTTCGAATCACCGAAGGGGTTGACGGCCGCGATGGCGTCCTGGAGGTCGTCGGTGGACGAGCACCCGGCGGCAGGAACGAGAAGCGTGGCGATCAGCGCGAGACGCAGGAGCTTCGTCATCACCCGGCCTTTCCAGGAGCGGCGGTGGCCCGCACGAGAGCATTGAGGACGGCGATCCGTTCGGCGAGATCGCGCGGGGTCTCGGGATCGGCCTCGACGGCGTCGATCCACTTGGCGGTGGCGGCGAGATCGCCGGCCTTCCAGGCGGCGAGCGCCAGAATCTCGCGGGCGGAATGGCGGAACGGCTTGCCGGCGAGCGCCAGCGGCGCGGCGCGGCCCTCGACGACGGCGCGGTCCTCGAGATCGAGGGCGAGATAGGCGGCGCGGACGCGGGCGACGTCGGCGAAGAGCGGCGGCGTCGCGGACTTGGCGGCGAGGGCGTCGAAGGCCTTCATCGCGGCGGCGGCGTCGCCCTCCTCGGCCAGCGTCGAGGCGGCGCGCAGAGCGGCGAGGGTCGGGTAACCGCCGGAACCGGTCTCGGCGAGGCCGCGGAAGCCCTCTCCGGCGCCCTTCAGGTCGCCGGAATGGACGAGACGCGCGGCGGCGGCGAAGGCATCACCTTGAGCGCGGGACTGGGTCAGGCGCCAATAATCATAGCCGCGCCAGCCGGCGACGCCGACGACGACCATCACCGCCGCCACCAGAACCAGAACTCCGTAGCGATCCCACAGCTTGCGGATCTGCTCGTTCCTGAGTTCCTCGTCGATTTCGTTGAAGATGTCGGCCATCGAACCCCGCCCGCCGAGCGGTGCCGCCGTCGCGACCCGCTTGCCGTCGTTGAAATCCGTCGTCCCTGCATGGGAAACGACACGAAACGTCCGGGAAAGCCCTGCCCTCCCGGCTGCGGGCGCACCATAGCCGTTCCCTCCGCCGCCCGCAAACGGGGAAGCCGGAGGAAGTCGGCCGAAAACGGCGTCCCACCCTCGCCTCTTCGCCGCCAATCGGCGCCTTTTTGCGGCAGAGGTGTGCTCGGGCCCCGCAATGATGCGTCAACCGAGCGGGGAGACACCGATCAGCCACAGATGCGCCTTCCAGACGAAGAGGCCGTACGTCGCGAGGCCGAGGACGACGGCGACGACGTCGTTGCGGCCGAAGGGCGGGATCTCGGCCGATCCGGGCTTGCGGCGGGCGAGTGACAGGCGGTCGGCCACCGCCCAGGCGGCGAAGGCGGCGAAGAGCGTCACCGCATGGGCGGAGCCGACGAAGAGCAGGTGGCCGATCGCCCAGAGGATCACCGCGGTCAACATCGGGTGGACGACGCGGGCCTTGATCCAGCCGGGCAGATAGGCGGCGAAGAGCAGCGGGAAGACCGGCGCGAGGACCAGGAGCGTGGCGTGGCGCAGGCCCTTGTCGGCGACGAACCACACCGGCACGCCTTCGGCGCGGGCCCGGCCGAACCCCCAGACGATCAGGCCGAGACCGACGGCGGCGAGGAGCGTGTGGACCCCCTTCCATCCGTTCTCACCGAGCCGGGCGACGAGGGCGCCTCTCAGAGAGGGAATCATCGGCACCGTGTGGGTGGCGAGGAACAGCACGAGGCCGAGGACGAGGACGTTCATGGGGTGTCTCCGAGCGAATCCGTTACCGCATTCTACGCGCATCGCCGCGGTGCGGATGTGTCGCCCGAACGGACGGCCGAAGTCGGCCCGAATCGCCATGGACGGCGAGGAGACGCTCCTCGCCTTCGACGAAGATGGCCACGCGGGCGTTCGAGCCGGACCGCTGGACCCGAAGGGGAGACGGCGCTACTTCTTTTCCTGGATCCGTCTCGACCACGATGTTTCGGGAGCATTCGACATGGCCTGTTCGTGCGAAGGAGGATGCGCCTCGTCGAAGGCGCGGGCGGGCAGTGATCCGCGTTGGACGCGGGCGCTGTGGATCGCGCTCCTGATCAATGCCGGCATGTTCTTCGTCGAGATCGGCGCCGGTGTCGCGGCGGGATCCTCGTCGCTCCAGGCGGATGCGCTCGATTTCCTCGGCGACGCCGTCAACTACGGCATCGCGCTCGGGGTGGCCGGGCTGCATCTGACGTGGCGGGCACGCGCCGCCCTGATCAAGGGCGTCGGTCTGGTGGCACTCGGCTTCTGGGTGATCGGCACCACCGTCTGGGCGGCGAGCCACGGCACGCTGCCGCAGGCCGAGACCATGGGCATCGTCGGCTTCGCCGCGCTCCTCGCCAATGCCGGCGTGGCGCTGATGCTCTACCGGTTCCGCGACGGCGACGCCAACATGCGCTCGGTGTGGATCTGCTCGCGCAACGACGCCATCGGCAATCTGGCGGTGCTCGCCGCCGCGCTCGGCGTCTTCGGCTCGGGAAGCGGCTGGCCGGACTTCGCCGTCGCCGGGGTGATGGCGGCGCTGTCGATCCAGGGCGGCGGCGCGATCGTCCGCCACGCCCTCGCCGACCTCTCACAGGCCCACGCCGACGAGGTCGTCTCCGCCGGCGAGTGAACCACCGTCCGCGCCGTCGAACCGGCCCACCGCTTGCAACGCCGAGGGTCGGGGCGGCCGGACGTGTCGCCTTCCCGACAGGAGGCGTTTCGTGTTCCACAAGGCCTGTGACCAAGCCGAACTCGTCGAGGGCTCTCACCTCGTCGTCGCCATCGAGCGCAAGCGCTATCTCGTGCTGTGGCCGATGGGCGACCGGCCGCGCGCCTTCCGCGCCCTGTGCCCGCATCAGGAGGCCTCGCTCGCCGAGGCGCCCTTCGACGGCCGCCTCTTCACCTGCCCGCATCACGGCTGGAAGTTCGACGGGCGCACCGGCGCCTGCGTCACCGGTCAGGTCTGCGACCCGGTGAAGGAACTGCCGCTCGAGATCGCCGAAGGCGAGATCCGCATCGACGTGCCGGCGAAGAAGCCGCGGCCGGTCGGCTGAGAGCTCGGCTCGACAGGTCGGACACGTCGGCCCGACGGGGCCGAGGCGAACGCACGAAGGGCGCGACCCGGGTTCCCGGATCGCGCCCTTCTCGTCTCGGTCGGACCGATCGATCAGCCGAAGCGGCCGGTGATGTAGTCCTGGGTGCGCTCGTCCTTCGGCGACGTGAAGATGTCCGAGGTCGGGCCGAACTCGATCAGCTTGCCGAGCAGGAAGAAGCCGGTCATGTCGGAACAGCGCGCCGCCTGCTGCATGTTGTGGGTGACGATGACGATGGTGAACTCGCTCTTCAGCTCGTCGATCAGCTCTTCGATGCGGGCGGTCGAGATCGGATCGAGGGCCGAGGTCGGCTCGTCGAGCAACACCACGTCGGGCTTCACCGCGACGGTACGGGCGATGCACAGGCGCTGCTGCTGACCGCCGGAGAGGCCGTTGGCGGAGGAGTGGAGGCGGTCCTTGACCTCGTTCCACAGCGCCGCCTTGGTCAGCGACCACTCGATGCGGTCGTCGAGCTCGGACTTCGAGACCTTCTCGCCGAGCTTGATGCCGTAGGCGATGTTGTCGCGGATCGACATCGGGAAGGGCGTCGGCTTCTGGAACACCATGCCGACGCGGCGGCGCAGGGCGGCGGCGGGCACGTCGGCGGAGAGGATGTCCTCGCCGTCGAGCAGCACCTTCCCCACGGCGCGCTGGCCGGGATAGAGGTCGTACATGCGGTTGAGGACGCGCAGCAGGGTCGACTTGCCGCAGCCGGACGGGCCGATCATGGCGGTCACACGGCGCTCCGGCACCTTCATGTCGATGCCGTGAAGGGCCTTGTTGTCGCCGTAGAAGAAGTCGAGTCCCTCGATCGCGATCTTGGTGCCACTCTCGCCCAGGTCTCCGGCCAGCGCGCGGCGCTGGCGGAGCTGATCGGACATGTCGGTGAGTTCCATGTTCATTTCGAAGCCTTTCCGCGCGGCGCGAGGACGACACGAGACAGGATGTTGAGCGTGAGAACGCCGACGGTGATCACCAGGGCGCCGGCCCAGGCGAGCGCCACCCATTCGTCGAAGGGGCTGGCGGCATACTGGTAGATGGCCACCGGCAGGCTCGCCATCGGCTTGGTCATGTCGAAGGACCAACCGAGGTTGCCGAGCGAGGTGAAGAGCAGCGGCGCGGTTTCGCCGGCGGCGCGGGCGATGGCGAGCAGGATGCCGGTGACGATGCCGGCGCGCGCCGCCCGCCACAGGACCTGGACCACCACTTCGCGACGCGAGGCGCCGAGGGCGAAGGCGGCTTCGCGCAGCGAGCCCGGCACGAGGCGCAGCATGTCCTCGGTGGCGCGCACCACGACGGGCAGGATCAGCACCGCCAGCGCGATCGATCCGGCGAGGCCCGAGAAGCCGCCGAAGGGCTTGACCAGCAGTTCATAGACGAAGAGGCCGATCAGGATCGACGGCGCCGAGAGCAGCACGTCGTTGACGAAGCGCACCGCGTCGGCGAGGCGACCCTTGCCGATCTCGGCGAGCCAAGTGCCGGCGAGGAGCCCCACCGGCGTGGCGATGGCGAGGCCGATCACCACCTGGATGAGCGAGCCGACGATGGTGTTGGCGAGACCGCCGCCGCGTCCCGGCGGCAGCGTCGGCATCGTGAAGACCGACATGGAGAGCGCCGAGGCGCCGCGCCAGACGACGGTCCACAGGATCCAGGCGAGGAGCACGATCGCCATGGCGGCGAGCGCCGTCGCGATCAGGCGCCAGATGCGATCGGCGAAGAGACGCCGTTCGAGCTGCGTCATGATCAGCCCTCCAACCGGTTGCGGACGAGGAAGCGCGCCAGGGCGAGCACCAGGAAGGAGATGACGAAGAGCGAGAAGCCGAGCTCGAGCAGCGCATTGAGCTTGATCGAGCCGGGCCCCGCCTCCGGGAACTCGTTGGCGATGGTGGAGGCGATCGAGGCGCCGGGCGAATAGAGCGAGGCGGCGATGCGGTTGGCGTTGCCGATGACGAAGGTCACCGCCATGGTCTCGCCCAGCGCCCGGCCGAGGCCGAGCATCACCGCGCCGACCAGCGCGGTGCGGCCGTAGGGCACGGTCACCGCGGTGAAGACCTCGGTCGTGGTGGCGCCGACGCCGTAGGCGGCCTCCTTCAGCACCGGCGGCACCGAGGTGAAGATCTCGACGAACATCGCGGTGATGAAGGGCATGATCATCAGCGCCAGGATCAGACCGGCGGTGAGGATGCCGGTGCCGGCGGGCGCGCCGGAGAACAGCATGCCGATCAGCGGGATCGGGCCGAAGATCGCGGTGAGGGCCGGCTGCACCGTCGAGGCCATCAACGGCGCGACGACGAAGAAGCCCCACATGCCGTAGATGATCGAGGGCACCGCGGCGAGAAGCTGGATCGCCGTGCCGATCGGGCGGCGCAGCGACACCGGCGCCACCTCGGTCAGGAACAGGGCGATGCCGAGCGACGCCGGGAAGGCGAGGAGCATCGCGATCAACGAGGTGATCAAGGTGCCGTAGAGCATCACCGCGGCACCGTAGTTCTCGGTGACCGGGTTCCAATCGGCGGAGACGAAGAAGCCGAGACCGAAGGTGGTGAGTGCCGGCAGGCCGCCCTTGAAGAGCAGCACGACGATCGCCCCGAGCAGCACCAGCACCAGCAGGGCGGCTGCAGACAGAGCGATTCGGAACGGCTTGTCGGCCAGATCCACGTGCCCGGAGGTCGCCAGCGAACGCGGGGCGAGGGTTCCGGGAGGCAGGGCGGCGGTCGTATCCACGGTCACGATCGATGTCCCGATGGGAGGGAGAGGGTCGGGCGCATCCCTCGTGGGCTCCGAGGACCCGCGAGGGACGCGCCGCGATCGGTCGTCACTTCCAGATGGCGGCGCCGGAGGCGTCCTTGACTTCGGCCTTCCAGGCGGCGCGGACACGGTCCTTCACGGCCGCCGGCAGGGCGATGTAGTGCAGGTCCTCGGCGAACTTGTCGCCGGAGGTGTAGGCCCAGTCGAAGAACTTCATGACTTCGGCCGACTGCGCGGCGTCGGTCGGGTTCTTCGGCAGGAGGATGAAGGTCGCCGAAACGATCGGCCAAGCGGTTTCGCCGGCGGTGTCGATCATCGACGCGTCGAAGTTCTTGGCCGAGGCCCAGTCGGCGCTCGCGGCGGCGGCCTGGAAGGACGGCACCGTCGGGGTCACGACCTTGCCGGCCTTGTTGGTCAGGCTGGTGGTGGTGAGCTTGTTGGCCGAGGCGTAGACGTACTCGACGTAGCCGAGGGCGCCCTTGGCGTTCTTGACGGTGCCGGCGACGCCGTCGTTGCCCTTGGCGCCGTTGCCGGCTTCCCACTTGACCGAGGTGGCGGCGCCGACCTTGCCCTTCCAGTCGGCGCTGACGGCGCCGAGGTAGGAGGTGAAGACGAAGGTCGTGCCCGAGCCGTCCGAGCGGTAGACCGGCAGGATGGCGAGGTCGGGCAGCTTGAGGCCGGCGTTCAGCGCGGTGATCGCCGGATCGTTCCACTTGGTGATCTTGCCGAGATAGATGTCGGCGAGCACCGGGCCGGTGAGCTTGAGCTGGTCGGCCGCGACACCGTCGAGATTGACGATGACCACCACCGAGCCGATCACGGTCGGGAACTGCAGCAGGTTGCCGGAGGCCAGCTTTTCGGCCGCCATCGGGGCGTCGGAAGCGCCGAAGTCGACGGTGCGGGCGAGAATCTGGGTCTGGCCGCCGCCCGAGCCGATCGCCTGATAGTTGAGGCCGGCACCGGCCTTGGCCTTGTACTCGGCACCCCAGGCCGCATAGACGGGCGCCGGGAAGGTGGCGCCGGCGCCGGTGAAGTCGCCGGCGACGGCCGGAACGGTGAAGCTGCCGACGAGCGCGACGGCAGCGGCGACGAGGTGGATCTTCGACATGAGGGTCCGTCTCCGAGTGAGGGGCGGAGTGATCGGGTCGACCACCCGCGCCCGGGATCGTTCGGGACGGGTCTATGACGCGTGGATGACAGGCAGATGACACCGATCCGGATCGGGCGATCCGACGGCACGTTCAGGCGGTGGGTGGCGGACTGGGCGCGGGCGCCGTCCGTCCGACCGCCAGCGGCGCGACGACGGCGCGGCAGCCGCCGAGCGGCGAGGCACCGAGATCCAGGCGCGCCCCGTATTCGGCGAGGATGTCGGTGACGATCGACAGGCCGAGACCGCTGCCCTCGGCGGTGACGTCCTCGCTGTGGCCGCGCGCCAGCAGGGCGGGCACGTGGTCCGGGGCGATGCCGGGTCCGTCGTCGTCGACGAGGAGGGCGACGCCGTCGTCGCGCAACTCGCGGGAGACGCGCACGGTGGTCGCGGCGGCCTTGCGGGCGTTGTCGAGGAGATTGCCGACGACTTCGCCGAAGTCGTCGGGGTCGATGCGCAGCCGCAGGTCGGGTGGCAGATCGTCGATCCACACCAGCGCCGCCCCGCGCGGCGCGCGCGAGATCAGACCGATCAGCCGGTCGACGGTGGCGGCGGCATCGGTGAGCATCCCGCCGCCGGCCGCCTGTCCGTGGGTGCGGGCGCGCGACAGTTCGCGTTCGACGTGGGCGCGCATCGCCTCGATCTGCTGGCGCAGGAGATCGGCGCTCTCGACGTCGCCCTCCTCGCGACGGCGGCGCTCCAGGCCCTGGAGAATCGTCAGCGGCGTCTTCAGACCGTGGGCGAGATCGCCGGCGCGGGAGCGGGCGCGGCGGACCAGATCCTCCTGCCGATCGAGCAGCGTGTTCAGATCATCGACCAACGGCGCGACCTCCTCGGGGAAGGACCCTTCGAGGCGGCGGGTGGTGCCGGCATGGACGTCGGCGAGGCGGCGACGCAACTGGCGGAGCGGGGCGAGGCCGAAGGAGACCTGAACCGCGGCCCCGGAGAACAGCAACACACCGATGATCGCCAGGCTCTCGGCGAGGTCGACGGCGAATCCGGCCCGCAGTTCCTCCATCTCGGCGGTGGCGAGCGCCACCGACAGGGTGAAGCTGCGCTCGGCGGTGCCGGCATGCAGGGTCACCGGCCGGCTCATGACGTAGACCGTGCTGCCGTCGGGGCCGCTGCGCTCCTCGGCGAGACCGCGCGGCGAGAGATGACGCGGGCGGTCGGCGACGATCGCCTGATCCCACAGCGAGCGCGACTGGAGAATGGTGGTGCCGCCTTCCTCGATGAACCAGTAGGCGCCGGCGAAGGGGGTGTGGAAGCGCGGGTCGGACAGCGGTCCCGACACCGTCGGGGTCGTGCCGTCGGTGAGCGCGAAGGCGGTGGCGAGTTCGTTCCAATAGACGTCGAGCTGCTGCTCGAGCGTCTGCTCGATCGAATTCTCGAAGGTGACCGACAGCGCGAAGCCGCCGACGGTCAGGGTCGAGACCAGGGTGACCGCGGCGACGAGCAGGATCCGCAGGCGCAGCGAGCGGCCGCGCGGCGCAGGCGTGGCCGAGGGCCGATCATTCGCCGATGACGTAGCCATGTCCGCGTTGCGTCCTGATCACGTCGGAACCGATCTTCTTGCGCAGGCGGGCGATCAACACCTCGAGGGTGTTGGAGCCGGGCTCCTGCGAGCCGGCCCAGACGTGTTCGCAGAGTTCGAACTGCGACACCACACGGCCGCGGTTGTGGGCGAGATAGCGCAGCGCCCGGAACTCCAGCGGCGTCAGAGAAATCGGCCGGCCGTCGTGGGTCAGCGTCATGGCGCGGGTGTCGAGGCGCAGACCGCCGATGACGATCTGCGGCGTGGTGTGGCCCTGCGCGCGGCGCAGCACCGCACCGAGCCGAGCCAGCAGTTCCTCGCCGTGGAAGGGCTTGGGCAGATAGTCGTCGGCCCCGGCGTCGATGCCGGAGACCCGCTCCATCCAGCCGCCGCGCGCGGTGAGCACCAGGATGGCCGAGCGACAGCCGGCGCGACGCAGGTTGCGGATGACGGAGAGGCCGTCGAGACGCGGCAGGCCGAGGTCGACGACGATCCCGTCGTAGTCCTCCGTCTCGCCGCGGAACCACGCCGTCTCGCCGTCGCCGACGACGTCGGCGACGTAGCCGGCGCGTTCGAGATGCGACTTCACCTCGTCGGCGATGGCCTTCTCGTCCTCGGCGATCAGAATCCGCATCACCGCCTCCGCACGGCGAGGACGTCGCCGCCCCCGGCATCGATCGACACGTCCGAATAGCGGCCGTCACGGCTCAACAGCGTCACCCGATAGGTCCAGGAGCCGAAGAAGTCGCGGCGCAAGGCGACGTCGAGTACGCGGCCGTCGGCCGCCCCGCGGGCGACGCCGAGGATGTCCGCCAGCGGCCGGATGCGGCCGGCCGACAGAGCGAGGCGAGCCTGACGGGCGTCCTCTTCGGGCAGATCGGTGAAGAGACCGGAGCGCTGCAGCCCCACCGCCGGCGCGGCCCGGAGGGTCTCGGCCTCGCGGGTCTCGCTCGGATCGTCGCTCCTCTCGCTCTTGCCGTCACTCTTGCCGTCGCCCTTGCCGTCGCCACGGCCCTCTCCCCTGCCGTCGCCATGGCCCTCGCCCTTGCCGTCGCCCCTGCCCTTTCCGCCTTCTCCCTTGCCGCCCTCACCTTTGCCGGTGCTCTTGGCGAAGGCGGCGTCGGACGTCGTCACGACGGCGACGGCGGCCGCGACGGCGAGCGACAGAGCGAAGACTCGGAGGAATTGCCGGAGGCGGGATCGGAGCATGGCGGGGACTTCGGCGCGGCATCGTCGGGAATTCGAACGAGCATACCCTAGCGGAGCGAAACTTACGCCGCGCTGACGGCAGCGTCGATCCGAGCGGTCGGACCGCCCCGGTCCGGCCTGTCAGGTCCATGTAAGGAGCGCCGCATATATTGGCGGGCGTCGTACCGCCCTTCGATGAGCGGGACGATGGCCTCGGCGGTGATCCTGCGTATCGGCCCGCCACCCCGTCACGACTTCGACCGACCGACGAACCCGTCGACTTCACGAGCCATCACACCCCGGAGGGCGTGTCGATCGAAGCACGAGGGAGAGGAACGCCGCCGATCCGAGACGATGTGATCCGAACGATCTGCGGGTTACCTCACCGGAAATGCGGAACACTTCCTCAACCCTGCCGATGGAAGAACAGGTCGCATGCGTAATTCTACGTTCGGGCCGACCTCAGGCTCGAACTACGCTCCCATCACGTTTCTCGGGAGGAAACCATGATACGGACTACGGGTGCCGCGATCGCCGCGTGCCTCTTCACCGCCGCCGTCCAGATGGCGAGCGGGCCGGCCTTCGCCGCCGAGGTCTCGCTCAATTCGACCAGCCGGGCGCGGCTGGCCGGGCCCTACACGCCGGTGCCGCAGCAGAGCTTCGTGCGCAGCACCGGCTACCGCTTGCTCGCCGCCAACGATCTCGGCATGCATTGCGGCGATCTCGACGACCGCATCGCCACCATCCTGCCGCCCTTCAACGTGGTGCATGCGCAGGTGGTCAAGCGCGGCGGAACCGGCACCGCCAAGCCGGTGGTCCTCGGTCGCGCCAATGCCGACGTCGTCTATTCGGCCGCCGCCCAGGCCAACGATCCGGCGCTGCTCAATCCGCCGGTGGTGGCGGCGAACGGCAGCGTGTTCAAGACCAATTTCTGGCAGACGGCGGTCAAGACCTACGCTCCGTTCTATCCGACCGGGGCGCTGGCGGCCTTCTATCCCTCGACGCTGCCGGCGGGCGGCGGCGACATCGGCTTGCCGGTGCCCGACGTCGAGCGGCTCTATCTCGGTGACGGCAAGCTGGCGATCGTTCAGCAGACGATGCCGAGCGTGACCAAGTTCGTCACCGACCCGGTGAGCGGCGTGCCGACCTCGGTCACGGTCGCGCCCTACACGGCCAACCTGCCGCAGCTCGTCAAGACCTTCGAGACCGACTTCCCGCTCTTCGTGAACTTCCCCTTCGGCTACACCGCGCCGAAGGTGAAGTGGTTCTCGGCGGAGGGCATCCCGGTCGCGCCGTTCGACGACAAGGGGCGCGAGAACCCCTACCCGTTGATGCGGATGCAGGCGAAGCTCGCCGGCACCGGTCAGGTGGTGGCGAGCCTCGACACCGTCGTGCCGGTGGCCGGCGAATCGGACTGCAAGAACTGCCACCTCGGCGCTCCGGCCGGCGACGGCAGCGCACTGAAGCGGCTCACCGCCCCGACCACCGCCGCGATGGATCCGCGCAAGGGCACGGTGATCGCCTGGGCGAGCGAGGAGTGGGCGGCGGACATCAACATCCTGCGCCTCCACGACGCCATGCACGGCACCAAGCTCTACGGCGGCTACGATCCGGTGAGCGGCATCGGCAAGACGCCGGTCGCCTGCCAGAGCTGCCACTACACTCCGGCGCTCGATCTCCTGCACAAGGGACCGCAGGACGACCACGGCCTGACCCAGACCGCCCACGGCTCGATGTCGCACGTCATGCACACCGCGCACGGCAAGCTGAAGAAGGCCGACGGCACGCCGGTGTTCCCGACGATGCCCGCTCCGAACGACGCGCGGCGGACCAAGGATCAGGCGACGACGCCGATCAACGCCTTCGAAAAGGCGACGCTCGAAGAGACCTGCTACAAGTGCCATCCCGGCAAGCGGACCGAATGTCTGCGCGGCACCATGGCCGGCGCCGGCATCGTCTGCCAGGACTGCCACGGCGACATGGCGCAGGTCGGCGACGACTTCTCGCGGGCCAAGCCCGCCGGTGCCTTCATCGTCCGGGCCGACTACTACACCAATCCGTCGACCCCGCGCGTGCCCTGGGCCAACGAGCCGGGCTGCGGCTCCTGCCACACCGGCGACGCCAACTCCAACCTCGCCACCAAGGCCGGGGCGGTCCCGGCTTCGGACTCGATCCGGCTGCTGCAGGCCTATCTCGCGACCGACACCCACGCCAAGCCGATCGTGCCGACCAACCTGCGCTTCGCCGAGCCGCGCGTCACCGCCGGGCCGGCCAAGGGCAATCCGCAGCTCTATCGGATGAGCGTCGACAAGCACGGCGGCATCTTCTGCGAAGGCTGCCACGGCTCGACCCATGCCGAATGGCCGACCACCAACCCGGCCGGCAACGACAACGTCGCGGCCGTCCAGTTGCAGGGTCACACCGGCAAGGTGATGGAGTGCTCGACCTGCCATACCGGCACCATGCCCGCCAACCTCGGCGGTCCGCACGGGCTGCATCCGGTCGGCAACGACGGCAACTCCGCCGCCTGGGTGTCGCGTCACGGCGACTTCGTCGAGGCCAAGGGCAAGACCGAATGCGCCGCCTGCCACGGCAAGAAGGGCGAAGGCACGCCGCTCGCCCGCACGGCGATCGCGCGGCCGGGCCTGAAGTGCGAGGGCGGCAGCCTGTGCGTCGGTCAGGAGAAGACCATCACGCTGCCGGCCGAAAAGGACGTCGGCTGCGGCCTCTGCCACGCCAACCCGTTCACCACCACCTTCGGCAAGGCGGCGATGCTGGCGAAGTGAGCCCTCCCCGCCCGCCCTCCGGCGCGATCCGGGGGGCGGACCACACGCGACGCGACGAAACGGTCCGGCGTCCCCGCCATCGGCGGGGGCGCCGGTTTCGTTTTGCCGGAGCCGGGAATCGGTCGGTCGTCGTGGGCAGGCGGAGGCGAGCACCGGCGCGGTGGGCCGGCGCCTCAACCGAGGAGCCGCGTCCACTCCTCGGGGCGGAAGCCGACCAGGACTTCCTCGCCACGGGTCAGCACCGGGCGCTTGATCATCGACGGCTGGGCGACCATCAGGGCGATGGCCTTGGCCTCGTCGAGGTCGGCGCGATCGGTCTCGGGAAGCTTGCGGAAGGTGGTGCCGGCGCGATTGAGGAGCCTCTCCCACCCGACCTTCGCCGCCCATTCGCCGAGCCGCTCCGCCGTGACGCCCTCGACCTTGTAGTCGTGGAAGACGTAGGCGACAGCGCGCTCGTCGAGAAAGACGCGCGCCTTCTTCATGGTGTCGCAGGCCTTGATGCCGAAGAGGTGGAGGGTCATGGGGGGCTCCGGGGTGAGGCGGGACGCGCGATTGTGGCGCTGCGCGATGTCCGGTAATATATCCAGGAGATTTCGGAGGGAAGACATGAGCGATGCGAGCCGGATCGCCGTCAAGAACCATCGAGCGCGTCTCGAGGCGCGCGGGGTGGCGCGTTTCGAGGTCCAGGGGCTCGATCGTGACCGTGAGCTGATCCGCCGCCTCGCCCGGCGGCTCGCCGAGGGCGGGCCGGAGGCTCAGCAGCTACGGCGCGAGGTGGAGCGGTCGATCGGGGGCGAGCCGCCGAAGACCGGGGGCATCCTGGCGGCGCTCAGGCGCTCGCCGCTGGTCGGCGTCGATCTGGCGCTCGAGCGTCCGTTCGATCCCGGGCGCGAGGTCGATCTGTGACGCGCTGGCTCCTCGACACCAACATCCTCAGCGATCTGGTGAAGCCGGAGCCATCGGCGGCGCTGGTCGCCTGGATGGCGGAGCGACGCGACGAGGACCTCTACATCTCCGCCCTGACCATCGCCGAGATCCGGCGCGGCATCCTCGATCTGCCGTCGGGGCGCCGTCGCGACGGGCTCGAGGCGTGGTTTTCCGGCCCGGAAGGCCCACCGGCGCTCTTCGCCGGCCGCATCCTCGGCTTCGACGAGCGCGCGGCGCTGGTCTGGGCGCGGCTGATGGCGGAGGGTCGCGCGGCGGGGCGCCCGCGTTCGGCGCTGGATACGATCATCGCGGCGACGGCGGAAGCGAACGGCTGCGTGGTGGTGACGGGGAACGAGCGGGACTTCGCGGGGGTGGAATTATTGAGATTGAACCACGGCTTCAATTTTGACTAATATTCAAAATACTACCACCCGAGTACGCAATATACAATTTTTTATAAATTTGAACCCGAAGAATCGAGGCAAGAAATGGAAAAACAATACGATGTCTCTCTATCATTTGCAGGTGAAGATCGCCCATACGTAAGTCAGGTTGCTGAGTACATTAGGAATCGCGGCTTTCGTGTATTTTATGATAGCTTTTTTGAAATTGATTTGTGGGGAAAGAATCTTATAGAAGAACTTGACCGTATTTATAGGCACGAATCTAAATTCGTAATTATTTTTATATCCAAATCTTATGTAGAAAAGGAGTGGACTAAAATAGAGCGTCGAAGCGCCCTTTCTGCCGCACTATCTTCTTCATCAGAGTATGTTTTACCCGTTCGATTCGATGATACTGATATGATAGGCCTCCCCCCATCAATCGCATACAAAGATGCACGAAATATTTCCGCTGAAAAACTTGCTGAAATGATAATTTCAAAACTTGGAGGGACCAATGCAAAGACAATACTACCAGATGGCATGACAGCCTGGAGAATTACAAACAAACATTATTCATCTGATTTACTTGGAGAGGGAGCAAAACTCTTTGGTGGATTATGGAACAATAAAGGCACTCCAGTCTTATATTGTGCCACTTCCTATTGTGTGGCTTTTTCGGAGTCTATACTTAGAAATAATGTAGGACTTAGAGACAATGCATATTTAGAAAATATGGCTGTCGCGCGGATATTTATCCCAACAGGAACGTCAATCGAAACCGTTTATGAACATTCACTGCCTGTCGGATGGCGTGACTTCAATCAAGATGAGCATATTACAACCAAGAAAATCGGATCCGATTGGGTCCATTCTATATCGAGCTGTGTCTTATCTGTGCCTTCAAGACTTATGCCTTATGAACGATACCTCCTCCTAAATCCTCTACACCCAGAATTTGACAACGTCAAAATTAGCGCGATCGAGCCATTATATCCTATCAACTATTACTGATCAATTTATGAGGATTTCAGATATTATATTTATTGAATATTATTATAATATAACATAGCTATTTTAATAAACATGTGCACGGAATATTCATTCATTGATTAATTAAAAATTTAATTTTCTGGAAATCATTCCAAAAAATACCTTTGACATACTCGCCACTATCTAAAGTCATTTATCACTCCCACTCGATCGTGCCCGGCGGCTTCGAGGTCACGTCGTAGACCACGCGGTTCACGCCCCTCACCTCGTTGATGATCCGCGTCGCGGTGCGGCCGAGGAAGGCCATGTCGTAGGGGTAGAAATCCGCCGTCATGCCGTCGACCGAGGTGACGGCGCGGAGCGCCAGGACGTAGTCGTAGGTGCGGTAGTCGCCCATCACGCCGACGGTCTGGACCGGCAGCAGCACGGCGAAGGCCTGCCAGATGACGTCGTAGAGGCCGGCTTTGCGGATCTCGTCGAGGTAGATGGCGTCGGCCTTGCGCAGGATGTCGAGCTTCTCGCGGCTGATGCCGCCCGGGCAGCGGATGGCGAGGCCGGGACCGGGGAAGGGGTGGCGGCCGATGAAGCTCTCGGGGAGGCCGAGTTCGCGGCCGAGCGCGCGGACCTCGTCCTTGAAGAGCTCGCGCAGCGGCTCGACGAGCTTCATGTTCATGCGCTCGGGCAGGCCGCCGACGTTGTGGTGGCTCTTGATCGTCACCGACGGGCCGCCGGAGAAGGAGACGCTCTCGATCACGTCCGGATAGAGCGTGCCCTGGGCGAGGAAGGTCGGGGCGCCCTTGCCATCGAGGGCGATCTTGCGCGCCTCTTCCTCGAAGGTTTCGATGAACAGGCGGCCGATGATCTTGCGCTTCTGCTCGGGGTCGACGACGCCCTCGAGCTCGGCGAGGAAGGTTTCCGAGGCGTCCACGTGGACGAGCGGGATGTGGTAGTGGTCGCGGAACATGCCGACCACCTGCTCGCTCTCGCCCATACGCATCAGGCCGTGGTCGACATAGATGCAGGTGAGCCTGTCGCCGATCGCCTCGTGGATGAGGACCGCCGCGACGGACGAGTCGACGCCGCCGGAGAGGCCGCAGATCACCCGCTCGTCGCCGACCTGGGCCTTGATCTTGGCGACCATCTCGGCGCGGTAGGCCGACATGGTCCAGTCCGACTTCAGGCCGCAGATCCCGTGGACGAAGTTGGCCAGCAGCTTGCCGCCGTCGGGGGTGTGGACCACCTCGGGGTGGAACATCGTCGTGTAGTAGCGGCGCGCCTCGTCGACCGCGATGGCGAAGGGGGCGTTCTCGGAGGTGCCGACCACCTCGAAGCCGGCGGGGAGCACGGTGACGCGGTCGCCGTGGCTCATCCACACGGGATAGCGGTTGCCGACCTCCCAGATGCCGGCGAAGAGCGGGCTCGCCTTCAGGATCTCGACGTCGGCGCGGCCGAATTCGGCGGCGTGGCCGCCCTCGACCTTGCCGCCGAGCTGGGTCGCCAGCGTCTGCTGGCCGTAGCAGATGGCGAGGATCGGCACGCCCGCGTCGAATACCGCCTGGGGGGCGCGGGGAGAGCCCTCGCGGGTCACCGAGTCGGGGCCGCCGGAGAAGATGACGCCCTTCGGCTGCAGCTTGGCGAAGGCGGCCTCGGCCGACTGATAGGGGTGGATCTCGCAATAGATGCCGGTCTCGCGGACGCGGCGGGCGATCAGCTGGGTGACCTGGGAGCCGAAATCGATGATGAGGATGGCGTCGTGCAACATGGCGGGCTTCCTGGTCGAGAGGCCGGGCGAGGCCGGGATCGTCGTGGGCGCGGCCGCGGGCGGGTGCCCGCCGATGCGCGCATGGATTAATTCACCCGCCGGCGCGCGGCAAGCGGACGAGCAGGCGGAATTCGGTCGCCGGTAGGGTGCGACCCCAGCGGACGACGGAGACGGGGACGACCCGTTCGACGAGCGAGGCGCCGAGCGCGGCGCGGGCCTTGTCGGCACAGGCCGCGTCGCTCGCGAGGCAGACCGCGAGGGCGCCGTCGCGATCGAGCCGCTCGGGCGTGATCCACGGGGCGTGGGTCGGATCGAAATCGATGAACTGCGACGGGTTCTCGGGCGAGTGGAAGGTCACCGCGCCCGGCCACCAGCCGCCGCCGGCCACCACCGCCAGCCGTCGATCGCCCGCCACCTCGTGCCAGACGCGGCCGGCGACGGCGGTCAGTTCGCGCGCCGGGCCGACGGCGACGCGGGCGCCGGCGCGGATCGAGACGAGATCGACGATCGGGGCGAGCACGAAGAGCGCCGCCCAGAAGATCGCCACGACGCCCATCAGCCGCGAGGCACGGACCTCGACGCCGGCGAGCGCCGGGGCGGAGACGAAGAGCCAGCCGGTGAGGCTCCACAGCGGGAAGCCCCAGGGGGCGGAGAGCTCCGACCAGGTCGCCACCGCCAGCGCCACGGTGATCAGGAACGGGCCGAAGACCAGGACGAGGAGATCGCGCCGATCCGCCGTCGCCGTGCGCCAGGCGAGGAAGCCGCGCCAGGGTCGCCGCGTCCAGCCGCTCGCGCCGATCGCCACCAAGACGCCGAGGAGCGTCGGCAGAACGTAGAGCACCTGCGCCAGGGGGAAGTTGACGAGATAGTAGACGAAGCGGCCGAGGGAGGTCGCGGTCTGATCGTCGGCGTAGCGGATGGTGGCGAAGTCGTTGTCGACCAGCCAGAGGAGATGCGGCGCCAGCACGACGAGGCCGACGACCACCGCCGCCGCCATCGTCGGGGAGACGAGCAGGCGGCGGCGCTCGGCCGAGATCATCAGCGCGACGAGCATGGCGAGGATCAGCGCCGCCGAGACGTATTTGCCGAGCATGGTCAGGGCGAGGGTGACGCCGACCAGCACGCCGCGGCCCAGCGTCGGGCGGCGCTCGGCGGCGAGGAAGGCCCAGATCGCCCAGGGCCAGACGGCGAGCAGGATGGTGTTGGCGTTGAACTTGATCGCCAGGAAGCCCCAGATCGGCGACAGCTCCAGCGCCATCACCGCGACGAGGCGGCGGGGGCCGCGCTCCACCGTGCCGATCGCCGCAAAGACGCCGGCCATGCCGACCGCGGTGGTGGTGGCGGAGAGCAGGAAATAGGCCCAGTCGACCCGCGGGAAGAGGTGGAACCACAGACCGGTCGTCCAGGCGAAGAGCGGCGGGTGCTTGTGGTAGCCGAGTTGGAACTCGCGCCCCCAGGCCCAGTTCTCGAACATGTCGACGAAGGTCGAGACGTTGTACTGCGACAGCGCGGCGTAGAGCGTCCACACCGCGACGTGGCCGAGGAGGAAGAGGGCGAAGGCCCTCCCCTCGGCGTCCGGCGCGTCGAAGCGGCCGAAGACGCGGGTGGCGAAGCGATCGAAGCGGGCGGGGAAGCCTGCGCCCATCTCAGTCGTCCTGCCGCTCGAGCACGGCGACGAAGAAGCCGTCGGTGCCGCCGGTGCTGGGGGTGAGGCGCAGCGCCGGGGTTCCCGGAACGCCGCGGCGGACGTGAGGCGCGAGGCGATCGCGCATCTCCGGCGACAGGCGTGCCAGCGGATTGGCGACACGCCAGCCGTCGTGGCGGGCGAGGAAGGCGACGATGCGGTCCTCGTCCTCCTCCATCAGGAACGAACAGGTGATGTAGACGATGCGGCCCTTGTGGGCGGCGAAGCGCGCCGCGGTGTCGAGGACGTGGTCCTGATCCTTGGTGCGGGCGTCGAGGGCATTGGGGCGCAGGCGCCATTTGGCGTCGGGACGACGGCGCCAGGTGCCGGTGCCGGTGCAGGGGGCGTCGACGACGACGATGTTCATTCGGCCTTCGAGATCGGCGAGGACGTCGCCCTTGGCCGGCGGCCGGATCTCGATGTTGGGGATGCCGGCGCGCTCGATGCGGTCGCGGAAGTCGCCGAAGCGGCGCTTGTCGTTGTCGTGGGCGAAGATGCGGCCGTCGGCGCCGAGGCTGGCTGCGAGCGCCAGCGACTTGCCGCCACCGCCGGCGCAGAGGTCGAGGATCTTGTCGCCGGGGCGCGGCGCAGCGATCAGCGCGGCGATCTGGGAGCCCTCGTCCTGGATCTCGACGCGGCCTTCCTGATAGGCGGCCTCGGAGGGGACGTGCGGCGGCTTGGCGGTCGGCCCGCCTTCGGGCAGGCGCAGGCCGAGCGGCGACAGCGGCGTCTCGACGGCGCCGAGGTGGGCGAGTTCGGCGGCGACCTTGTGGCGGGTGCCCTTCAGGGTGTTGACGCGCAGGTCCACGGGCGCGCGGCCGGCGAGCGCCCGGGCCTCGGCCACCGCCGCTTCGCCCCAGAGGGAGGCGAGGCTCGGGGCGAGCCATTCGGGGAAGTCGCCGAGGACGTGATCGGGAGCGCCGGCGAGGGCTTCGGCCTCGTCGAGGACGAGGCGCCGGCGCTCGTCGTCGGTCAGCGGCGCCGGGGCGTGCGGGTGGGCGAGCGCCGCCTCGAGGCCGTCGAGGCCCCTGCCCCACAGCCGGGCGTAGGTGGCGAGGATCGCGGCGCGGGGCGAGGCGTCGCCCATGAGGTGGGCGTTGGTCGCCTTGCGGCGCAGGGCGTCGTAGACGAGGGAGCCGATGGCGAGGCGATCGCCGGAGCCGGCGAAGCGATGGGCGAGGCCCCAATCCTTCAACGCATCCGCCACCGGGCGCTTGTGCTTCTCGACGTCGTCGAGCACCTCGATCGCGGCCTGGAGCCGTCCGCCGTCCTTCATCGAATTCCTCCGAACATGTGCCGCGCGAGGGCGACGACGACAGCGGCCGTCGCGATGGCGAGGCCTTCGAGCGCCGCCACCCACTTGGTGGTGGAACAGGCCGAGGCCCAGGAGACGAGATCCGCCGTCAGCGCGTCCGGGCCGAGGCGGAGCATGTCGCGGATGGCGGCGTTCTCGGCGAAGTCGAGCAGCGTCGGCACCGCCACCACCACTGCCGCCACCAGATACCGCCCTCGCCCGCCGAAGCCGGCCCGACCGAAGATCAGGCCGAGCAGCGCCGAGAGCGAGACGAAGTAGAGAACGGGGAAGGCTGTGTCGAGGCGGAGCTGGACGCCGGCATAGAAGGCACGGCCGTCGACGCCGAGGGCGCGGAGGAACTCCACCGCCTCGGCGTGGCCGTAGCCGGTGAAGCGGACGTCGAAGGGCTGGCCGCCGCCGTATCCGGTGAGACGCGGCACCGACCAGCCCATCATCGTGGCGAAGACCACGACCATGGCGACGGCGCAGGCGACGAGGAGGATGCGGAGGGTCATCGATGCCTCCTCACGGCCGGGGCCGGGGGTTCGCTCGGAAGCGCCACACGCTCCCCCTTCTCCCCTGAGCCGAGAGAAGGTGCCCGAAGGGCGGATGAGGGGGTGCGTACGCGAGTACGCATCCCGGTCGCCTGACCGCCGCCGCCCAGACATTGGTCCGCCACGGACGGTCGGACCGCCGGAGCCGCTTCGCGGCGCCCCCTCATCCGGCCCTGCGGGCCACCCTCCCGCGAGGGGAGAAGGGTTCCGGGCTGCGCCCGGCGGACGATACGGAGCGGGCGGGCGACGTCCGTCCGATCACACGTTCGAGGGATAGTTCGGGCTCTCGCGGGTGATCTGGACGTCGTGGACGTGGCTCTCGCGCAGCGAGGCGCCGGAGATGCGGACGAACCGCGCCCGCTCCGAGAACTGCGGCAGGGTGGCGGCGCCGACGTAGCCCATGGCGGCGCGCAGGCCGCCGGCGAGCTGATGCAGCACCGCGCCGAGCGGACCCTTGTAGGGCACCTGACCCTCGATGCCTTCCGGCACCAGCTTCAGCGTGTCGCGCACTTCCGCCTGGAAGTAGCGATCGGCCGAGCCGCGGGCCATGGCGCCGACCGAGCCCATGCCGCGATAGGCCTTATAGGAGCGGCCCTGGTGGAGGTAGACCTCGCCGGGGCTCTCGTCGGTGCCGGCGAGCAGCGAGCCGATCATGGCGACCGAGGCACCGGCGGCGAGCGCCTTGGCGAGGTCGCCGGAATACTTGATGCCGCCGTCGGCGACGACCGGCACGCCCTGGGCGGAGGCGACCGAGACCGCGTCCATGATGGCGGTGAGCTGCGGCACGCCGACACCGGCGACGATGCGGGTGGTGCAGATCGAGCCCGGGCCGATGCCGACCTTGATGGCGTCGGCGCCGGCGTCGATCAGCGCCTTGGCGGCGTCCGACGTGGCGATGTTGCCGGCCAGCACCTGGGTGGCGTTCGAGAGCCGCTTGACCCGCTCGACCATGGCGAGGACGTGCTGGGAATGGCCGTGGGCGGTGTCGACGACGATGAGATCGCAGCCGGCGTCGATCAGGCGCTCGGCGCGCTCGAAGCCCTTGTCGCCGGTCGTCGTGGCGGCGGCGACGCGGAGGCGGCCCTGGGCGTCCTTGGAGGCGTTGGGATGGTGCTGCGCCTTCTCGATGTCCTTCACGGTGACGAGGCCGGTGCAGTGATAGTGCTCGTCGACGACCACCAGCTTCTCGATGCGGTGCTTGTGGAGGAGGCGCTTGGCCTCGTCCTGGCCGACGCCTTCCTTGACCGTGATCAGGTTCTCACGGGTCATCAGCTCGTAGACGCGCTGATCGGGATTGGAGGCGAAGCGGACGTCGCGGTTGGTGAGGATGCCGACGAGGCGGCCGAGATGCGAGCCGCCGACGCCGCCGTTCTCCACCACCGGGATGCCGGAGATGTGGTAGCGCGCCATCAGGCCGAGGGCGTCGGCGAGGGTGGCGTCGGGCCCGATGACGATCGGGTTGACCACCATGCCGGACTCGAACTTCTTCACCTGACGGACCTGCTCGGCCTGCTCGTCCGGCTCCATGTTGCGATGGATGACGCCGATGCCGCCGGCCTGGGCCATGGCGATGGCGAGACGGGCCTCGGTGACGGTGTCCATGGCCGAGGAGAGGATCGGCAGGGCGAGCTCGATCTCCTTGGTGACGCGCGAGCGGACGTCGACTTCGCCCGGCATCACCTCGGAATGACCGGGGAGCAACAGAACGTCGTCGAAGGTCAGGGCTTCGCGGGAATTGCCGGGTTCGTAGAAGGTCGCCATCGCCAACTTCCTCTTCAAATGCGGAACGACCGGCCGGCGGGCTTTCGGGCACCCGCGACCGGTTGTGTGGGTCGTCCATCGGAGTTGGCGGCGGCTGATAACACGGAAATGACGAAAGGGGAAGAGAGGGGCGACATGTCGCGGGCGAATGCCGGCGATGCACGAGATGTGGGAGGCGGTCAGCCACCCCGCGCCAGCTTCACCACCCGCGCCACCTCGCTGTCGAACATCAGGACGTGGCGGCGGAACCAGTCGGGGACGAAGTCGGCGATCCAGGCGCGGGCCATCATCGTGCGCCCTGCGCGCGCCTGATCGAGGAAACGGCGGGCCTCGGCCACCGTGCGGGCGTGTTCGGCCGCGTGGTGGGGCAGATCCCGGTAGCCGACAGCGGTCATCAGCGCCTCCTCGCGGGCGAAATGTTCGGCGAGATGATCGACGAAGGCGGCGAGGCGGGCGGGGAAATCGGCCGCCGTGGCGTCCGCCGCGGCCCGCCACAGAGCGACGGAGGCGGCGTGGTCGTCGTCGATCTCGGGTAGCGCGAGGGTGAGGGTGGCGAGATCGATGTCGGCCATGTCGGGTTCCTGACGGCGGCGGCGGGGCGGGAGGGGCCGGGCAAGGCCGATGCCAGCGGCGGCCGAGCGGCGCCACCGGGGGTGGATCGCCGGACGAGGCCTGCGATCCACCGACGCGCGGGCTGCGGCCGAGATCGTTCGAATCGTCGCGATCTCGGTGAGACGGCGTTCACCCCGGCGGCGAAGAAAGGCTCTCGGCTCCCGTCGGGTAAACCGAAACCCGAAACTCTGCGGGCAGGATCGTTCCCACGTGTCAATCGAAGACGGGGGAACCACGATGCTCGACAAGTCGATCGTCTCGCTCGGATTGGCGGCCGCGCTGGTCGCCGTGTTGATGAGCCAACCGGCCAAGGCCGCGCCGGTCGGCGCGGTGGTCGCCGCCGGTGTGGCGGGTGTGGTGGTCGGCGCCGGCCTCGCGGCGGCGGCCGGTCGCGACGACGGCCGCTTCGTCGAAGGCTACCCGGTGTGGGACTACGGCACGCCGGGCTGGCAGCGTCCGCGCGCCGCCTACGGCACCATGGCGGTCGCCGCTGCCGGACCGGGCCGCCATCGCGTCTGCGGCTGGCAGGATCGCTACGACCGCCACGAGCGCTACGTCGGCTCGCGCCGCATCTGCTGGGTCGAGGCGCGGTGAGGCGCCGACGGTCGTCGCGATGCCCTCGACTTCCACACGTCGTGCGACGATGATCTCGCCATGATCGAAACCGTCTCGACCACCGTCGTCGGCGCTTTCGTCGTCGTGCCCTATCTGGTCGGGTTCGCCGTGAGCCTACCGGTGAGGTCGTGGCGCGGCTTCCGGCCGGCACTCGCCGCGGCGGTCATCATCGCGGCGGCCGCCCTCTGGGGCCTCACTCATACGTCTTTCTACGTGAGTGCGGTGCTCCTCTTCCCCGTCGCCGGGTTCGTGGTCGGGATCCTCGCGGGGTTCGCCACGCGCGCCGTCGTTCTGGCGGCACGATGGTCGCCATCGTCGTTCCTCACGCTCCTGGCGACACTGTTCGGCATCACGATGCCGATGGCCGGATGGGTCGGTCTGCGGGCTTGGCGCGACTTGTCGAACGAGCGCGCCATCGCGGCCCTTCCCGATGCCGCCACCCTGCCCGCCGTTGCGGCCTGTGATCGCTTCCGTGCAGCCGGCCCGCTCCTCGATACGGTTCTCCGGCCGCGTTACCCCGAGCATCCGGACTGGGTGCCCCGGACCGACATCGCTCTGCGTTATCCGGCCGCCCTGCGGAATCCCTGGTGGCCGCGCGTGCCCGATCCGAGAGAAACCGCCGTCTACCTTCAATTCGCCATGCACATCGCCGATGCCGGCCCGATCGGACCGGGCGAGCGCAGCCCGGTGGCCGGCCGCCGACCGCAACCGGAGGTGCCGTCGGTCGATTTCGGATTCGATTCCCGCCCACCGATCGATCGGGAGTTCGCCCGCCTCTTCGAGGTCCGCCCTCGCCCACCGTCCGAGAACCGTCGGTCACCGACGGTCATCCGAACGCCCACCGCCGTTCCGGATCTGGACGAGATCACCTCGATCCCGCCACATTGGCGCGCCGCCTCCGACGACGTGTTCGCGACGACCGTCGACGGTTCCGTCGTCCATCTGCTGGTCTGTTCGAAGGTAGGCTCGGTCCCGAACCCGCAATGCCGGTTCTCCCTCGATCGGGGAGGCCTGGCGATCGACGGCCATTTCCGCCGCACCGAACTCGCACACTGGCCCGTCATCGCCGACCACCTCGGCGGCTTCGTCGATTGCGCGCGGGCGGCGGGCGATGCGGTGGCGGCGAAATCGGGCGGCGCTCATTGACCCCGTGGCCGACGAAGCCGGCGTGGAGCAGATCGAGAGCCCCGCCCGCGCGGCCTCAATCGTCCTTCGCGCCCTTGAGCGGCGGCATCCAGGCGACGTGGTCGCGCGGGTCGCCGTCCTCCGGCGGGGCGACGATCGCGCCCTCGCCGCGGTAGCCCTTGGCGATGACGTAGAGCTCGGCCGAATCGGAGCGGCTCGCCGGCGGCTTGATGTGGGCGACCATCTCGAAGTCGCGCTTGAGATTGGCGAGGAGCTCGTTCTCGGTGCCGCCGCGCAGCACCTTGGCGAGGAAGTGTCCGCCGGGCCGGAGCACGGAGCGGGCGAAGTCGATCGCCACCTCGGCGAGGTGCATGATCTTCAGATGATCGGTCTTCTTGTGGCCGGTCGCGGGCGCCGCCATGTCGGAGAGGACGACGTCGGCCTTGTGGCCGCCGAGCGCCTCGACCAGAAGGGCCGGGGCGTCGTCGTCGAGAAAGTCCTTCTGCAGGAAGATCGCGCCGGCGAGCGTCGCCATCTCGAGATAGTCGATGCCGACGACGCGCGGCGCGGCGTCGGTCGAGCGCACCCGATCGGCCGCGACCTGACACCAGCCGCCGGGGGCGCAGCCGAGGTCGACCACCCGGTTGCCGGGCTTCAGCAGGTGGTACTTGTCGTCGATCTCGATCAGCTTGTAGGCGGCGCGCGACCGCCAACCCTCCTTCTTCGAGAGCACCACGTAGGGGTCGTTCAACTGGCGCGCCAACCAGCGCGCCGAAGACGCGGTGCGTTTCTTGGCGGTCTTCACCCGAACCTTGAGGGTGCGCGGCGCATCGCCGCCCTTGCCCTTGTCGCTCATCGCTCCCAGTCCCTCTGGTCCGGTCGGCGCGGCCAGCGGCCCGGGCGGCGCCAGACGCCGTCGCCGATCATCAGTTCCGTCAACATGCCCTCGCGCAGGCCGCGATCGGCGACGCGCAAGCGGCCGCAGCGCCAACGGCGGCGAATCGCCTCCAGGATGGCGCAGCCGGCGAGCACCAGGTCGGCGCGATCCCCGCCGATGCAGGGGTTGGCGACGCGATCCTCGAACTCCATGGCGAGGAGGCGATCGATCATCGCCCCGACCTCGTCGTCGGAGAGCCAGGTGCCGTCGACCCGGCGGCGATCATAGCGCTTCAGGCCGAGATGGACACCGGCGAGCGTCGTCACCGTGCCGGAGGTGCCGAGCATGTGGTAGTCGCCGGTGGCGAGGCGCGCGGCGAGCGGGGCCCAGTCGGGCAGCGCCGCGAGCAGGGCATCGACGTCGGCGACCATGTCCTCGAACACCCGCGGGCCGACGGCGACGCCGCCGTGGCGCTCCGAGAGCGTGACGACGCCGACGGGCAGCGAAGTCCAGGCGCGGATGTGGCGGGTGGGGTCGCCGCCGGCGCGGGGGCCTTCGCCGAATTCCATCCACACCAGTTCCGACGAGCCGCCGCCGATGTCGAAGAGCAGCACGCCGTCGGCGGCCCAGTCGACGAGATTGGCGCAGCCGGTGACGGCGAGGCGCGCCTCGGTCTCGCGGGTCAGGATCTCGAGGGCGAGGCCGGCCTCGTGGCGGACGCGCTCCAGGAACTCGACGCCGTTCTCGGCGGCGCGGCAGGCCTCGGTGGCGACGAGGCGGGCGCGGACGATGCCGCGGGCGTCGAGCTTGGAGCGACAGACGCGCAGCGCGTCGATGGCGCGGTCCTGCGCCGCCTCCGACAGGCGACCGGTGCGCGACAGGCCCTCGCCGAGGCGGACGATGCGGGAGAAGGCGTCGACGACGCGGAAGCCCTGGTGCCAGGGCTCGGCGACGAGCAGGCGGCAGTTGTTGGTGCCGAGATCGAGCGCCGCATAGAGCGGCCCGCTCGCCCGCGGCCGGCCGGGCTCCACATGGGGCTGGTGATGGGAGGGATCGCGATGGCGATCGCTCGGGTGATGGCGCGGCCGCAGCGACGGCTCGTCGGCCCGACGCAGCGGGCGTTCACCGGTCTCGGCGACCGGTGCGTCGGGCGGCTCGGCGACTCGCGACGGCGACCGCGCAACGTCGGTCTCGCCCGGCGGCGGCGCTGCGGCGGCATGGGGGTCGCGCGCACCTCGTCCACGCGCCTCGAGGCCGTCGCGCGTCGCGGCGGAGGGGCCGCGATCGTCGTCCGGTCGCTCGGACTCACGGCCGGCGGGCGGGCCGCGCCACGACGATGCGGCATGCATCGCCGCCTCCGGGCTCGCGGCCGGTCGGTCGGCGGTTCGCGCGGGTTCGGAGGGGCGGCCGGCAGACGACGGCCGTGTGGGCTCGGACGGGCGGCCCGCGGACGGCGGCCGTGCGGGCTCGGACGGGCGACCCGCGGACGGCGGCCGTGCGGGCTCGGACGGGCGACCCGCGGACGGCGGCCGTGCGGGCTCGGCGGCATCCAATTCGGCGCGCGCCGACGCTTTCCCGCCGGCACCCTTGTCGAAGGCGGGTTTGCCCAGCGAGGGCCAACGGGTTCTCTTGCCGCGACGTTTCCGCCGCCGCCGTTTCTGCGGCGGTGCGGAGCCGTCGGCGGGGGTCGGACGATCCGCACCGGGCGGATCGTCACCTCGCCTCCCCAATTTTCCATCCTCGCACCGGCAGGCGGGACCTCGTCCCGCGCGGCGCTCCAGAGTTTCGCGTTGGAACCAGTCTACCAGCGCTTCGACGGCTGACAAGCGCCGCCACCCGGCATTCCAGCCGGGGCGGGCCGAATTGGACCGTTCCTTGGTCGAAGACGGCGCCGTCGCCGGCCGGGATCGGCGCGCGCGGGGCACCGGCGGGAGGGGAAATCGCCGCCGGAGGCGAACTGTCCACAGAATGCGTTCGAAAGGCTTGAAACCCGTCCGATGATCGGTTAGACGGGTGCCCATCGGCGACGGGCGTCCCACGCTCGGCCCGCTGGGGGATAGTTCAACGGTAGAACTGCGGACTCTGACTCCGTCAATCTTGGTTCGAATCCAGGTCCCCCAGCCAGCCGCTTTCGCAAATCTCCAAGTCCTTGTGATCTACGTCCTTTCGGGCTCCGCTGCGAGTCCCGAAGCACGCCCTTTTTCCTCTGCTGGCAACAACGGTATGTCGGCGATGACGAAAAGCCGCTCCGGCGGGTGTATGTCGAGGCCATGCCGTCATTCGCCGATCGGGAGGCCTCGCAAATTGTCGATTCGTTGCGCCGGCTGGGTATTCGACGGAGGCAACTTCTTCGCGAAGGTACCGCGTCCAGACCGCTGATCGAACGCAAGATTGCTATGCTCAGGGAAGGCATACGCGCCAGATTCGGCGTAACCCCTGGCTACGGCTTGCCCTACAGCAGAAATTGAAAGACATGCAAACCGTTTCGGCTGCGCCGAAGGCTGAGCCCGCGTCGGAACTCGAAGACGATATGGGAACAGCACCGGCGCCCTTTGCGCGGTAGTTCGTCATTCTTGAAGTGGAATTCGATCATGCGGCTCGATCGCGCCCGCACAGGGAGCGCGTCTCCCCGCGCCGGCTTGCTTTTCGGCGCTGCTTGGACCGGCTCTCGCCGGACCCGGATTTCGGCTTTCGGGAGGAAACCGATTACGCCCCGCCGAACCGCCGTGACGCGATCCCGTTCGACACCACGACCACTCCGACCGCGATGAAATGGACACCGAGGTCGAGCACGGTCGCGTCGAACGGGTGGACCAGGGCCAGGAGGCTCGCCGCGGCGGCGGAGGCGGCGAGGCCGGCGATGGCCGCGTTCAGGGTCGGGCGCAGCGAATAGGCCCGCCGGCGCAACACCAACATCAGACCGGAGAGCGGCACCGAGAAGCCGACGATGAAGGCGAAACAGTCGACGATCTCGTGGGTCGGGATCGGTCCGAAGGCCTCGAGCCCGGCCCGCAGGCATCCGAGCCCGCTCGCCCCGAGCCACAGCGCGAGACCCGGCAGGGGGGCCAGCGCCCAACGCGGATCACGGTCGGGCAAGCCGAGCATGAAGGTGGCGATCGCGGCGAGCACCATCGTCACCAAAGATCCGGCCAACGCCATCCACATGTCCGGCGCGGCAGTGAGCCGAGCTGCGAGCGCGTCGAAGTTCACCCGCGGCAGGAGCACGAGCGCGAAGGCCGCGACTGCCGAGGTCCACAGCAGCGTGTCGACGAGCGGTGGACGGGTGCGGCGAACGGGCCGCAGATCGCCGACCAGGCGGCCGATCATCTCTTCATGGGAAGGCCCGGAGGCTCGGGTCATGACCGGCCCTCCGGGTTCAGGAGGGCACGCAGCGCCTTGAGGCCGCGATGGAGATTGACCTTGAGCGAACCTACGCTGCGCCCGGTCTCCTGCGACGCCTCCGACAGCGACTGTTGGCGCAACGACAAGCGTTCGATCGCCTCGCGTTGCGCGCTCGGAAGCTCGGCGATGCCGCTGCGAACCCGATCGAGCGCGCCCGTGGTGACGAAGGGCATCTCCTCGCCGCTGTCGTCCGCATGGGCTTCGTAGGCGTCCGGAGAGGACACTTCGTGCATCGCGTGCCTGTGGTGGCGGCGAGCGGCGTCGATGGCCCGCCGATCCGTGATCATCGCCAACCAGACGGCGAAGGGCCTTGACGGATCGTAAGTCTGACGTGCGCGGTGGATCGTCAGCAGCACGTCCTGAATGGTGTCGTCGACGAGGTCGGGGTCGACGCCGCGACGTTGCAACCGGCGACGGATCCTCGGGAGGCAAGCCTTGAGCAGATCCTCATAGGCGACCCTGTCACCGTCCTGCGCCGAACGCATCAGCGCCCGCAAGCGGAGGTCTTCGGCCTCCGCCTCGCGCGATATCCCGGTGTTCGTCACCGCATCCATGACCTCGCCCGACCCCCTCGTCGCCGATGCCCACAGAACCGCCCGGTCGGCGGTCCGACCGTTCGCGAGTGTGAGCGCTACGATAGGAAGATCGAGGTTCATGTCAGTGACCCGGATCAAACGGCTCGTGACCGTCGTTCGATCACCTATTCGTGGCAAACGCCGTAGCGTTACACGGTGTCGTCCATTTTTCGCAAAGTCGCGATTTCCGGCTGAGGTCCTGGTCGAAGGTCGCGCTTCGGTGGTCTTCCTCTGGCCTACGCATCAGCATCGTCTAATGTCGCAAGGTTAGACGCAATCCAATCCCGCCCGAGGACCTAGGTATTTGCCCGAGGCTCAGGTGAATACGACACGTTCGAATACGTATACAGCGGTTTTTGTCGAAGTGGCGTGTAACCAGCGCTTCGGGTGAGGCGAATACGGTGTCGAACGGTGGACTTCGACCTCGAGGGGCGAACGTGCCGTTTCGCTGCGTCTTCCAGGAGGACCACATGTCTTCGCCTCGCACTCTTCGCTCGCGCCTCGCCATGGCCGCCGCCGTAGGGCTCTTCTTCGCAGGCACCGCGCCGCTCTTCGCTCAGACGATGAGCGGAGACCAGAAGCCGATGGCCCCGGCCGCGGCCCCGATGGCGGCGCCGGCTGCGCCGATGGCCGCGCCTGCCGCCCCGATGGCGGCTCCGGCCATGCCGGCTGCCCCGGCCATGCCGATGGCGGTCGACCGCGCCAAGATCCTCGCCGCGCCCGGCGTCTTCGGCAATTTCTCCACCTACAAGGTGCGTCCGGATCTCTACCGGCTGCCGGCGACCGAACGGAAGGGCATGGCCGGCGAAGTGGCGATGCTGGTCGACAAGTACAAGGAGAAGGTCCTCGTCGACGCCTATCTCACCCGTGGCCTGTCGGCGTCGAGCGACTTCTTCCTGCGCGTCCACGGCACCGATCTGGTGGCGATGCAGAACTTCCTGGTCGACTTCAAGGCCTCGCGGATCGGCGTCTACAGCGACGTCACCGAGAACCTCACCGGCATCACCAAGGCGCTGAACTACGTCACCAAGGAGAAGTCGACGGAGATGAACGCCGCGCTGTTCGCGGCGACCTATCAGGGTGATCCGCCGCGTTACGCCATCGTCGTGCCGATCAAGAAGAACGGCGAGTGGTGGAACCTCTCCGACGAGCAGCGCCTCAAGGAAATGGAAGTCCATACCGCGCCGACGCTGCAGTATCTCGTCAACGTCAAGCGCAAGCTCTACCACGCCACCGGTCTCTCCGACGCCGACTTCATCACCTACTTCGAGACCAACGATCTCGGCGCCTTCAACAACCTGATGCTGTCGCTCGCGAAGGTTCCCGAGAACAAGTACCACGTGCGTTGGGGCAGCCCGACCATCCTCAGCACCATCCAGCCCGTCGAGGCGGTGATCAACGCGGTGACCACCACGCCGTGATCGCCGAGGCGCATCCCTTATCGGCGTCGGGGCAACCGCTCCGGCGCCGCACGAGACCTGAACGTCCAGATGTGATCGGGGGACCGACATGACCACGAGCCGGCGCAACTTCATCAAAGGGAGCCTGTCCGCCCTCGCGGTCGGCGGTCTTCCCTTCACATCCGGTCGAGCCGCCTTCGGCGCGCTGATGCCGAACAAGAACCGTCCCTGGGAAGACGCTCTGCGCGAGCAGTTCATCGGCGAGAAGGTGGTGCGGACGGTCAACCTGCCGAACTGCACCGGCTCCTGCGGCTGGAACGTCGTGGTCAAGGACGGCA
>ERZ1645187.761-NODE-761-length-31556-cov-5.767849_pt1 | contig 31556 bp, 26 predicted proteins | sample MGYA00575352_ERZ1645187 | MGnify/ENA primary metagenome ERZ1645187 (study PRJEB40837, sample SAMN11349314) | freshwater sediment metagenome | isolation source: river sediment | host: Sediment | place: India: Wazaribad , New Delhi | collected 2017-02-21 ... | reverse complement strand
CGCAGGTGTGGAAGAACTGCCCTCACCCTCTCAAGGCAAAAGCAGGCTGAAAACAGGCTTCCGGCCAGGATAAAGCGCAGGCATCCGAGGAAAAGTCGCATCAATTTTCTTTATAAATCAATATGTTGGGGTGATTTTGCTGGGTTTTGCCAGAAAAAATATTATAAGTGCAAATTTGTGAATCAGGTATCGATTTGGGTGCTTGCAGAAATTAGTTAAAGTAATATAACATCACAACGTCGTAAGTATCGGATGCAGATAGGAAAATGGCCATTTCAGGACTGTTCCAGAAAAAACAACAAGCAGTGCTTGGCTTAGATGTCAGCTCCACTTCAGTGAAATTGCTGGAGTTGAGCCGTAGCGGAGCGGGTTTCAGGGTAGAAAGTTATTCGGTACGCCCGTTGCCCCCAGGTGCTGTGGTGGAAAAAAACATTGCTGAGCAGGAGGCGGTGGCGGAAGCCATCAGGCGTGTCGTCCAGCAGTCGAAAACCAAGCTGAAACATGCCGCGGTAGCTGTGGCTGGTTCGGCCGTCATCACCAAGATCATCGAAATGCCTGCAGGCCTTGATGATGATGCGATGGATGGCCAGATCCGCATGGAGGCCGATCAGTACATTCCTTATCCTATTGATGAAGTTGCCCTGGATTTCGAGGTATTGGGGCCTTCACCCAATCGAAATGACCAGGTAGATGTACTGCTGGCTGCCTGCCGTAGTGAGAATGTGGACACCCGCAAGGATGTTCTTGAGGATGCAGGGCTGATCCCTGCTATTGTTGATGTCGAAGCGTATGCCATGGAGAGGGCTTTCTCCCTGATCCTGCCCCAGCTGGGTGGGGGGGAGGATTCCACTGTTGCGATCGTCGATATAGGCGCGACAATGACGACGCTGAATGTCTTGCATGGAGGCAAGATCATCTATACCCGCGAACAATTGTTCGGTGGCAAGCAGCTGACAGAGGAAATCCAGCGTCGCTATGGTCTTTCCAGTGAGGAAGCTGGGCTGGCCAAAAAGCAAGGAGGACTGCCGGATGATTATGAAAGCGAAGTCTTACAGCCTTTCAAGGATGCAGTGGTACAGCAGATTACGCGCTCATTGCAGTTTTTCTTTTCTTCAAGTGAATACAATGAGGTTGACTATATCGTACTGGCAGGCGGTGTAGCTTCAATGGATGGCCTCAGTGATCTGGTTCAGGAAAAGCTGGGAACACCAGCGACAGTTGCCAACCCCTTTGCGAACATGTCAGTGGCATCGCGAATCAATGCGGTTGACCTGAGTAATGATGCGCCCGCTCTGATGATTGCAACCGGATTGGCTTTGAGGAGTTTTGACTGATGGCTACAAAAATCAACTTGTTGCCTTGGCGTGCTGAGCTGAGGGAGCAGAGAAAGAAGGAATTTCTGGCTATCCTCGGTGGTTTTGCAGCTGCCGGTTTGCTTGTGTTTGCGGTCTGGTATCTCACGCTGCAAGGTTTGATTGATTTCCAGAACCAGCGCAACAGCAAATTGCAGAATGAAATTGCCCTGCTCGAGAAAAAAGTCGAGGAAATCAATGCGTTGAAGAAGCAGCGCGCCGAAATGATCGAGCGGATGAAGGTGATACAAAGCCTTCAGGGGACCCGTCCTCTTATTGTGCATGTGTTTGATGAGGTTGTGAGAAAACAGCCGGACGGTATTTTCTTCACCAAGATCGAAAGAAAGGATAATCGGTTATTTATCAATGGTACTGCAGAATCAAACCACAGGGTTTCTGCTTTTATGAACCAGATAGATGAATCCGAGTGGTTTGAAAGTCCTCTCCTTACAAAAGTCCAGGCAAATCCTTTGTTGGGTGAGCAGGGTAATGACTTTGATATGGCTGTGGATATTTCCTTGCCCAAAACTAAGGAAGAGGGTGGAAAATAATGTCTCTTCAGGAAAAATTTGAAAAATTCCAGAATGATTTCAGTAATCTTGATCCTGAGAATATCGGGTCTTGGCCATTGCCAATCAAGATAATCTGTTGGATCTTTGTAATGGCTGCCGTGATTGTAGCTTCTTACCAGCTGGTTCTGCGCGATCAAAAGGCGACTTTGGATGCTGCTGCGCAAAAAGAGATACAGTTGAGAACAGAATTTGAGCAAAAGGTGCAGGATGCGGCGAATATCGATGCCTACAGGAACCAGATGAAGGAGATGACAGAGTCTTTCAGTGCATTGCTGAATCAGCTGCCAAAAGATACAGAGGTTCCTGGTCTTCTGGATGATATTTCAGAAAAAGGCCAGACCAGCGGCCTGAATTTCGAAGCGATAGACTTGCAACAGGAGAAGCGCGCAGATTTCTATATGGAGCTGCCTATAAATATCAAGGTTAAGGGTGGTTACCATGATTTTGGTACATTCGTAAGTGGGATCGCTGGCCTGCCTAGGATTGTGACATTGCATGACTTTGTCATTGAGCTGTCTTCTGACAAAGTCAGGGTCCAAGACAAGAAAGCAGCAAGTAATTCAAAAAACAATTCGGTGGCAGAAAGTCAGGATCGACAAAGAAGTAGTGATGAGTTGTCAATGACTATTCTTGCTAAAACATATCGTTATAAGTCTGCTGACGAAACTGAGCAGGAAAAAGAACCAGCGAAAGGGAAGGCCAGCGCTAAGCCGCAGGCCCCTAAAAAATAAGGTTGGGGGTGGTGGCTATGATGCATTTTGAGAAAAGTATGCGAAATTTAATAAAAATAGCTCCTCTGGTTTTGGTCTTGACTGGCTGTGGCGGCGGAGACATGTCTGATCTGGATGAGTATATGCAGGATGTCAGGCAGCGTCCGGCGCCTCCAATTGAGCCAATTCCGACTTTTCCGCAATATGAAACTTTTACATATCAGGCGGCAGGGTTGCGTAGCCCATTTGAGAAGCCCCAGGCTATTGAAGAGCTGATCATTAACGGCGAGAAAGTTGGGCCAGCTACCATGGTGAAGCCCGATGAATTACGTCCCAAGGAGTATCTGGAACAGTTCAATATCAGTTCCATTGTTATGGTGGGTACGGTTGTCAAAGAAGGGATGATTTGGGGATTGGTTGATGATGGTACCGGTAATATTCACCGTGTCCAGGTTGGCAACTATATGGGTCGTAATCATGGAAAGATCTACTACATAGATAATGGGCGAATTGATTTGAAGGAAATTGTGCCAAATGGGCCTGACGGTTGGTTGGAGAGGCCAAAAACACTCCAGCTGCAAGAGTCAGTAGAGCAATAACCGGAATGGCGGACTGAATTTATGTCATATCAACTGAATACAAACGGAACAAAAAGGGGTGGTCTCGTGAAAAATGCGATTAAAACGCTGGTGACAGCATTCTCGCTGCTATTGCCTGGTTTGGCTTTGGCACAGGGATCAGCAACCTTGAAAAACGTCTCATTTGCGTCACTTCCGGGCGACAGATTTGAGGTGAAAATGGATTTCGATTCGCCGCCGCCTGAGCCAAAAGGTTACACAATTGACAAGCCGGCAAGGCTTGTAATGGATTTCGAGGGCGTTGCCAGTGAGCTGAAGGAGAAAAAGTTTCCTTTGTCATTTGGTAGTGCAAAAAGTGCCAATGTGCTGTCAGATGGTGGGCGGACTCGCTTGATTCTGAATATGGTCGAGCTGGAGAACTATCAGGCAAGGGTTGATGGAAATAGCTTCATCATGACCGTTGGTAACAACGAAATGCAGGATGTAATGAAGAAGAGCAGCAATCTTGCTGAGCGCATAACATCGGATGTGTCGAGTTATGGCAACACGATAAATAATGTTGATTTCCGTCGCGGAGAATCTGGTGAAGGCAAGGTTGTGATTTCAATGAGTCAGGCCAATGCCAGTATTAATGTTGAGGATGTGGGTGGGCAGATTGTGCTGAGTTTTGTGGATACTCAGCTGCCGACCAATCTTCGCCGTAAGTTGGATGTTACCGATTTTGCCACGCCGGTTGTTTCAGTGTCTTCAGACTATGATGGCTCTAATTCAGTTGTGTCTATTAAGCCAACAGGCGAATACGATTACATGGCTTACCAGACCGACAATGAATATGTAGTCAGCGTGAAGCAGTTGACTGCCAAGGAACAGGAAGAGAAAAAGCAGAAGTTTAGCTACGTTGGGCAGAAGTTGTCCCTCAATTTTCAGGATATCCCGGTTCGTTCGGTATTGCAGTTGATTGCTGATTTCACCGAGCTCAACCTTGTGGCTAGTGATACTGTCGAAGGAAAAATTACCCTGCGACTGGAGAATGTTCCTTGGGATCAGGCGCTCGACCTGGTTTTGAAAACCAAAGGTCTTGACAAGCGTCAAGTGGGTAATGTTTTGATGGTGGCTCCAGCTGCTGAGATCGCTGCACGGGAGAGGGAAGAGCTGGAAACCAGCAAGCAGTTACAAGAGCTTGCTCCTTTGCGTACCGAATTTGTCCAGATCCTTTATGCTGATGCAAAAGAAATCTTCAAGCTGTTTGATGCAAAATCTAGTGGTGGTGCTGGGGGTACGGCAACTCAGAGCTTGTTGTCAGAGCGCGGCTCAGTAATTGTGGATGAGCGAACCAATTCGATTGTGTTGACGGAGACAGAAGAAAAGATTCAGCAGTTCAGAGAGTTGGTAAAACGAATAGATATTCCTGTAAGGCAGGTTTCGATCGAAGCACGTATTGTTAAGGCGACTTCCGGGTTCCGCGAAGATCTGGGTGTAATGTGGGGTCTGGATCTTAATGCTGGCGATTTGTTTACCAACGGCTCGATTGATAATCTTCTTAGCGCGAATAATCCGCTGTTCCGTGATGGCGGTGCAGATGTTGATGGTTCATATATTGATCCGGATGATCTTGAAGCGATAAGCACCCCAACCGGCGCAGACTCTATGGTCATGGATATGCGTGCCCAGCCGGAAGAAGGCGATCCAGGTACTTTCGCAATTGGCTTGCTGGGATCAGATGGCTGGCTTGGCGTAGAACTGTCCGCAATGGAAAAAACTGGTCGCGGTGAGGTTGTATCCCAGCCCAAGGTAATCACTGGTGACAAGCAGAAGGCTATTATCAAGAGCGGTGAGGAAATTGGCTATCAAGAAGCATCTTCTAGTGGCGCAACTACCACCTCTTTCAAGGAAGCTGTGTTGAAGCTGGAAGTAACGCCACAGATTACCCCGGATGATAGGGTTATCATGGATCTTGTTGTGACAAAGGATAGTATCGAGCGATTTGTGGCCGGTATTCCAGTCATCAGCACTACTGAGTTGACTACTCGCGTACTGGTCAATAATGGTGAGACTGTAGTTCTGGGTGGTATTTTCGAGAATGAAACGCTTGATCAGGTGAAGAAGATCCCATTCCTGGGTGATTTGCCGCTTGTTGGGCGTTTGTTCCGCAACACGACCAAAAAGGACAGCAAGGTTGAATTGCTGATCTTTGTAACGCCACGCCTCTTGCAGGATCCATTGGCTGACAGGCGTTAATGACGGGCGATGAAGCATCTAAACCGAATGTCTATCTTGTCGGCCCCATGGGGGTCGGCAAGACGACAATCGGCAAGATGCTGGCAAGTGAGCTGAAGCTAAAGTTTGTCGATACTGATAAGGAAGTCGAAGTAAGAGCAGGGGCAGATATACCCTGGATATTTGATGTTGAGGGAGAAGCCGGATTCCGCGCGAGGGAAACCCGGGTTCTTGATGAACTCTCCGCAAGGGAGGGTCAGGTGTTGGCTACAGGCGGTGGAATTGTACTTGCCGAGCACAATCGCCAAATCATTAAAAACTCTTTATGCATATATCTCAAAGCTGAAGTGAGTCAACTGGTTGCCAGAATTGGCAAGGACAAAAGACGTCCGCTGTTGCAAAAAGATGAGCCCAGACTTGTTCTTGAAAGGATCATGCAAATCCGTGAGCCACTTTATCAGGAAGTCGCTACTTGGGTCGTGCAAACTGATTCACGCCCTCCCCGGCAGGTCGTCAGGGATATAGTTCGGCTACTCAGGTAATCAAGTTTCTGATAGTGATTAAACTCACTGTGGTAAATTGCTCCTTTGTGACTTTGGGGTGCCGATGAAAATTCTGACAGTTGATCTTGGAACAAGGTCGTATCCGATCTTTATTGGCGATGGATTGCTGGGCACATTCAAGGCAATTACTGAATATGCGGCGGGCAAGCGCATCCTGATCGTGACCAATGAGACAATCGCACCTCTTTACCTGTCGCAAGTAAATTCGATGTTTGCCGGTTTTTCTCAAGACGTTGTCGTTCTCCCGGATGGCGAAAGATACAAGACACTTGATGTGCTTAATCGAATTTTCGACGCCCTGATTGATGGCAAGCATACTCGCAAGACAACGTTGGTTGCATTAGGCGGCGGAGTTGTTGGCGACATGACCGGTTTTGCTGCTGCCTGCTACCAAAGAGGAGTTGCATTTATCCAGGTGCCAACGACTTTGTTGGCCCAGGTTGACTCCTCTGTTGGTGGGAAAACGGCTGTTAATCATCCATTGGGAAAGAACATGATAGGCGCATTTCACCAGCCTTCATGTGTTTTGATTGATGTTGATACCCTCAAAACCTTGCCTGAGCGGGAGTACAGATCAGGTTTGGCTGAAGTGATCAAGTATGGACTTATTCGGGATCTGCCATTTTTCGAGTGGATTGAGGCCAATGTCTCGGCGTTGCTAGAGAGGGATCCGGCAGCCCTGGCTTATGGTATTGAGCGCTCATGCCAGAATAAAGCGGATATTGTTGCCCAGGATGAGACAGAAGCCGGCATAAGGGCCTGGCTGAATCTTGGTCATACGTTTGGCCATGCCATTGAGGCTTGGGAACATTATGAAGGCTTGCTTCATGGCGAGGCTGTGGCAATTGGTATGGCCATGGCTATAGAAATGTCGCTGCAGCGGGGTCATCTGTCCGATTCTGACGTAAACCGCGTTTCTGCTGTCTTGGATAAGCTGGGTTTGCCTTTACTTCCCCCGCAGGGCATGACCCCGGACATTTTTATCGAGTATATGCAGAGGGACAAGAAAATACTGGATGGTGGCCTGCGTTTGGTCCTGCTTGAATGTATCGGCCAGGCTTATATTTGTGAAAATTCCCCTGTTGCTGATGTTATAAGAGCAATCCAGGCAAGCATTAAGCGTCATGGCGCCGGGCTTGAAGTTAGATAATGAACAAGTCTTTTGATGTTTCCTTGCATGGAATGAGCCGGGTAGAGATTGTCGAACAGGTTGCTCACTTATGTCGCTATTGCCCAGGTGTGATCTACCTCGATGGGCAGCAAGGTGGTAGCCCTGTCAATTTTCTCCGTGACCTTGCTGCCTTGCTTCGGGATGAGCTTGACCTTGCGTTGCTATCCGGCAGCGAGCCTGATGTCGATTCTATTTGCAGGGAATTGTTGGTGCAGTGGTTTGTTTACCGGCCCGTTGATAGTGGCGAGACAGACATTCAGGCTATTCACCATTTCCTTGATGTGGCTACACAGTCTGGCGGTCAAGCCCTGGTTATTGTCGAAAGGACACTCTATTTGCGCGATGAGGCGTTGGACTTTCTCCTGGCTTTGATGGCCAGGCATGCCCGATTGACAGTACTTTTTTCTGGTCTGGATGATTCCCGTAAGCTGTTGAATGGTGCTGCCCGCTTTGAGGTGCCAATAAATAGCATTGAGTTACCGGACGATCTCCCGCTCAGTGCTGCAGTAGGACATACACGGCATGATGTTGGGGCTGTCGCTTCCACATCGGCTGTCCAGGTGGCGGGTGAAGTCGGTGAAGTGAGGGATATGTTCACCGATCTGCAGGCTGGTGATGTATCCCTGCGGGCAACAAGAGATGTTGATGAGGATTGGCTGTTTGACGACATCATCGGTCAGGAGGCGCGACCGGTGCGTGATGACCTTTCCGGTTATCAGGGAGTAAAGGTTTCAGCGCCCAGAGTAGACAATCAGCGTTTAGATAATGACATTGAGATCGGGCTTGGTCATTCTTCGGTGGTGCTGGGGGCGTTGACGGGTATTCGTGAGCGTTTTGCTGTAAAGAAACAGCGAAATGGTCTGGTGCTTGTGTTGGCTGTGGCTGTCGTTTCACTTGTGGCGTGGTTGATAGTGCGGCAAGACAGGCAGCAACAGCATCCCGTTGAGGCTGTGGTGGCGGCAAATGCCCTCCAAGGCGCGCTGCCATCGCTGGAGACAGAAGCTCCTGCCCAGCTGGTGACTGGAGGGGGGCAAGGCAGCTCCCCGCCGCCGGTAGTGGGTGCGCCTGCCCCCGTGGTGGCGACGAAGGCTCCCACTCTTGACGCGGCTCCTGCGGCGCTACCGCCTCCTGTCTCGGCGGAGGTCATGGCTCCAGTAGAAAAGCCGGGCCAAGCGAAACCCGCCCGCATCGTGCCGGCCATCACCCCACCTTCCCGGGAGAAGTCGTCAAGTAAACTATCTGGCTTGGGGGCCAATCCGGAGCATTTCACTATCCAGGTCGCCGCAGCCCATGGCAGGGGGACAATCGAAGCCATGGCCGGCAGGTTGCCTGGCACCCATCCGCATCTTATCCACCAGACAGTGCGGGACGGTAAGGCGTGGTATGTTTTGGTCTATGGTTCATTTGCCAGCCGAAAGGCCGCAGACAAGGCCAAAACAGCACTGGTAGCCGAACTCAAGACAGATTCCCCTCCCTGGGTCAGGAAGCAGGGGGAGATCTTCGGTAGCCGGCGCAGCCCCTGATGCCGGGCTTGACAGGGAGCTTCTTCCCAAGTTCCTGATATTTTTGTTAAAATATTCGGCTGACCCTGTAATTTAGCGATTTAACCCTGTCCTAGTAGTGGAGAAAGACTATGCGTGCGCATGGTTTGTATAGCCCGTCGAATGAACATGATGCCTGCGGTATTGGTTTTGTTGCCCATATCAAGGGAAAGAAAAGCCACTCTATCATTCAGCAGGGTTTGCAGATTCTGGAAAACCTTGAACATCGAGGCGCGGTGGGTGCTGACGAACTCATGGGCGACGGCGCTGGCATTCTTATCCAGATTCCGGACCAGTTTTACCGCGAGGAGATGGCCAAGCAGGGCGTGACGTTGCCGCCTGCCGGCGAATATGGTGTCGGCATGATCTTCCTGCCGAAAGAGCACGCCTCGCGTATTGCGTGTGAGCAGGAAATCGAGCGGGCAGTCCGTGATGAGGGTCAGGTTGTACTGGGATGGCGCGACGTGCCGGTTGATGTTTCGATGCCGATGTCGCCCACCGTGCGCGAAAAAGAGCCGGTTATCCGCCAGATATTCATTGGCCACAGCCAGAATGTACTGGTGACCGATGCACTCGAAAGGAAACTGTACGTAATAAGGAAGTCTTCCGGGCATGCAATCCAGGCGCTGAACCTTATCCATGGCAAAGAGTTTTTCGTGCCATCGATGTCTGCCAGGACTGTCGTCTATAAAGGGCTTCTGCTGGCCAACCAGGTTGGTGTCTATTATAAAGATTTGCGCGATCCCCGCTGCGTTTCTGCGCTTGCCCTTGTGCACCAGCGCTTTTCCACCAATACCTTTCCCGAGTGGCCTCTGGCGCATCCTTACCGGATGATTGCCCACAATGGTGAAATCAACACGGTCAAGGGTAATTTCAACTGGATGCGCGCTCGCGAAGGGGTGATGAAGTCCGCCTTGCTGGGTGATGATCTCCAGAAACTGTTCCCGTTGATTTATGAGGGGCAGTCCGATACGGCTTGCTTTGACAATGCGCTGGAACTGCTGGTTATGGCTGGTTATCCCATTGCCCAGGCCATGATGATGATGGTTCCGGAAGCGTGGGAAAACCATACGCTGATGGATGAGACCCGTCGCGCTTTCTATGAATCCCATGCTGCGATGATGGAGCCATGGGATGGTCCTGCAGCGTTGGCTTTCACCGATGGTCGATACATTGGCGGAACTCTGGATCGCAATGGTTTGCGTCCGGCAAGGTTTATCGTGACGGATGATGACCTGGTGGTGATGGCCTCCGAGTCAGGTGTATTGCCGATACCGGACGCCAAAATTACCCAGAAGTGGCGTCTGCAGCCAGGCAAGATGTTTCTCATTGATCTGGAAGCAGGCCGTATCATTGATGACAAGGAACTCAAGGATACCTATGCCAACGCCAAGCCTTACAAGGCATGGATCAATTCGGTTCGCGTCAAGCTCGATGAACTGAAAAACGGGAATGTCGAGCGCGAGGACGCTGCGGCGTCCCTGCTCGATCGGCAACAGGCTTTCGGCTATACGCAAGAAGACACCAAGACCATCCTGTCGGCAATGGCGGTTAACGGCGAAGAAGCTACCGGCTCTATGGGTAACGATTCGCCACTGGCTGTCATGTCAAACAAGCTGAAGCCACTGTATAGCTACTTCAAGCAGCTGTTTGCGCAGGTGACTAACCCCCCGATTGATCCGATCCGCGAAGCCATGGTGATGTCGCTGGTGTCTTTCATCGGGCCCAAGCCCAATTTGCTGGATACCAATAACATCAATCCGCCGTTGCGTCTGGAAGTTTCCCAGCCTGTGCTTGACTATGCGGACATGGCCAAGTTGCGCAATATCGATGCGCTTACCGGTGGGAACTTCAAGTCATTTGAATTGAATATCTGTTATCCGGTTGCCTGGGGTAAGGAAGGCATAGAGGCGCGTATCGCATCGCTCTGTGCCAAGGCTGTAGATGCCGTAGAAGATGGCAAGAACATCCTGATCATTTCCGATCGCAAGATGGATGCAGACCATGTTGCTATCCCGGCATTGTTGGCTACTTCGGCAATTCACCTGCACCTTGTGCGCAAGGGTTTGCGTACATCGACAGGATTGGTGGTTGAAACTGGTTCGGCAAAAGAAGTTCACCATTTTGCCCTTCTCGGTGGCTATGGTGCCGAAGCCGTTCATCCGTATCTGGCACTGGATACATTGGTCGATATGGCAGCGAGCCTGCCGGGTGAGCTGACTGCCGATAAAGCGATTTACAACTTCAAGAAGGCGATCAACAAGGGTCTCTTGAAGGTGATGTCCAAGATGGGTATTTCGACCTACATGTCATATTGTGGTGCACAGATATTCGAGGCTATTGGCCTGAATCGTGCCCTGGTAGACAAGTATTTCACCGGTACTCCTTCCAATGTGGAAGGTATTGGCCTGTTTGAGGTTGCTGAAGAAGCAATTCGCTTGCACGCGCAGGCCTTTGGCAAGGATCCTGTGTTGGAGACGATGCTCGATGCGGGTGGGGAATATGCGTTCCGTGTCCGGGGTGAAGAACACATGTGGACCCCGGATGCGATTGCAAAATTGCAGCATTCGACAAAGTCCAACAATTACCAGACCTACCAGGAATATGCTGACATCATAAACGACCAGAGCCGTCGTCATATGACGTTGCGCGGCCTGTTCGAGTTCAAGATCGATCCAGCCAGGTCGATCCCTCTTGATGAAGTTGAGCCGGCAAAGGAAATCGTCAAGCGGTTTGCTACCGGTGCAATGTCGCTGGGATCTATCAGTAGCGAAGCCCATGCGACATTGGCTGTGGCGATGAACCGTATTGGAGGCAAGTCCAATACCGGCGAGGGTGGTGAAGACCCGAAACGTTATCGCCAGGAGCAGGCGGGTATTGCCATCAAGGATGGCGATACCATGGCCTCTATTATCGGCAGTGACAGGATTGTCGCTGAAATACCACTGAAAGCTGGTGATTCCCTGCGCTCCCGCATCAAGCAGGTGGCCGCAGGAAGATTCGGTGTGACAGCCGAATACCTCAATTCTGCGGACCAGATCCAGATCAAGATGGCCCAGGGTGCGAAGCCTGGCGAGGGTGGTCAGCTTCCTGGCGGCAAGGTTTCTGAATATATCGCGCAGTTGCGTTTCTCGGTGCCCGGCGTCGGGCTTATCTCGCCACCGCCGCATCATGATATCTATTCAATTGAGGATCTGGCGCAGCTGATCCACGACCTGAAGAATGCCAACAAGGATGCTTCCATTTCGGTCAAGTTGGTGGCGGAAGTGGGTGTCGGCACGATTGCTGCCGGTGTGGCCAAGGCGAAAGCCGATCACTTGGTGATTTCCGGCCATGATGGTGGAACCGGTGCTTCGCCATTGTCTTCGATCAAGCATGCCGGTGCCCCGTGGGAGCTGGGACTTGCAGAAACCCAGCAGACGCTGGTGCTGAATGGCCTGCGCAGCCGTATCCGTGTGCAAGCTGACGGGCAGATGAAAACCGGCAGGGATGTTGTAATCGCTGCCATGCTGGGGGCCGATGAAGTCGGCTTTGCTACTGCCCCGTTGGTGGTGGAAGGCTGCATCATGCTGCGCAAATGCCACCTCAATACCTGCTCGGTGGGTGTTGCAACACAGGATCCGGTATTGCGCGCCAAGTTTGCTGGCAAGCCGGAATATGTTGTGAATTACTTTTTCTTTGTGGCTGAAGAAGCCAGAAAGATCATGGCACAACTCGGTATTCGCACCTTCAATGAGTTGATCGGTCGCACGGATCTGCTCGATAAGTCAAAGGCGATTACCCATTGGAAGGCAAAGGGTCTCGATTTTGGCCGGATTTTCTACCAGCCAGATATGCCTGCCATTGCCAAATATCATGTTGAAAACCAGGATCATGGCCTTGCAAGGGCGCTTGATAACAGTTTGATCGAGCAGTCGCATGCTGCGCTAGAGTCAGGTAAGAAAGTTTCTATCGTGTCTCCAGTGAAAAACCTCAACCGGACAGTTGGCACGATGCTGTCTGGTGCTGTTGCGCGCAAATATGGCCATGAGGGGCTGCCGGACGACACTATCCACATCGAGCTGAACGGTACAGCTGGCCAGTCCCTTGCTGCTTTTCTTGCCCATGGCATCACGCTTGATCTTGTTGGGGAAGGTAATGACTACGTTGGCAAGGGTTTGTCAGGCGGCCGTGTCATTGTTCGCCCCAGCAAGGATTTTCGTGGCGTTGCAGCAGAAAACATGATTGTTGGTAACACCGTTCTCTACGGTGCCATTGCCGGAGAGGCTTTCTTCAGTGGTGTTGCTGGGGAGCGATTTGCCGTGCGCAATTCCGGTGCCGCTGCTGTTATCGAGGGTACCGGCGATCATGGCTGTGAATACATGACCGGTGGCACTGTTGTGGTGCTGGGTGAAACGGGCCGCAATTTCGCTGCGGGTATGTCTGGCGGTATTGCGTATGTCTATGATCCCCGCGGCGAATTCGCCAGAAAGTGCAACATGGAAATGGTCAAGCTTGAGCCAGTGCTGGCTGCAGCTGAGCAGGAAAAATCTGTTGATCGCGCTATTTGGCACAGCGCTCAGCGCGGTGGTGAGCGTGCTACTGATGAGGCGATCCTGAAAGGGTTGGTCGAGAAGCACGCCAAATACACTGGTAGCGAGCGTGCCAGGCACTTGCTCAATGACTGGGAAAGCAGCCGCAGCAAGTTCGTCAAGGTGTTCCCTGTTGAATACAAGCGGGCGTTGGGTGAGATTTATGCTGCAGAGCTGGCCGGACATCAGCAGGCAAAAATCCCGGCATGAGTTTTAATGTCGCATAATTCGCGGTCATACCAGATTTAGTTAGGGGTTGGTCATGGGTAAAGTTACTGGTTTCATGGAGTTTGAGCGTCAAAAGGATGTGTACATTGATGTCGCTACACGACTCAAGAACTACAAGGAATTTGTTATTCCGACAACGGATGAAAAAGCCACTATTCAGGCTGCGCGCTGTATGGATTGTGGAACGCCTTTTTGCACATCTGGCTGCCCTATAAACAATATTATTCCTGACTGGAATGATCTCGTTTACAAGGGCAATTACCGCCAGGCGCTTGAGGTTTTGCATTCGACCAATAATTTCCCTGAATTTACGGGTCGGATATGCCCTGCCCCGTGCGAGGCTGCATGTACCCTGAATGTGAATCGTGATGCTGTTGGCATAAAGTCCATTGAGTTATTTATCGTAACCAAAGGATGGGAAAACGGCTGGATCGTACCGCAGCCCGCTGCCGTGAAAACAGGCAAGAAAGTTGCTGTAGTCGGGTCTGGTCCTGCAGGCTTGGCAGCGGCCCAGCAATTGGCTCGTGCCGGTCACGATGTGATAGTTTTTGAGAAAAATGACCGCATTGGCGGCTTGATGCGTTATGGCATTCCCGGCTTCAAGATGGAAAAACAGGTCATTGATCGCCGTTTGCAGCAAATGGAAGCCGAAGGCGTTGTATTCCGCACAAAAGTACTGGTAGGTAAGGACTTTCCTGCGCATGTTGCTAATGGTGCCTGTGAAATTATCTCGCCAGAACAGCTGTGCAAGGATTTTGATGCGGTCATTATGGCGGGCGGTGCTGAAATGCCGCGTGATCTGCCTGTGCCTGGTCGCGAGCTGAAAGGAATTCATTTTGCAATGGAATTCCTGCCACAGCAGAATAAAGTGGATGCCGGTGACAAGCTGCCTGAGCAGATCATGGCGACTGGAAAACATGTGGTGGTGATTGGTGGGGGTGATACCGGTTCTGACTGTGTAGGTACCTCAAATCGCCATGGCGCTGCGGCAGTGACCCAGTTTGAAGTCATGCCGAAGCCGCCTGAGCAGGAGAACAAGCCGCTGGTATGGCCATATTGGCCTTTGAAGTTGCGGACGTCGACCTCGCACGATGAGGGCTGTGAGCGCGACTGGTCTGTTTCTACCAAGCGTTTTGAGGGCAAGAATGGCCAGGTGGAAAAACTGGTCGCCTGCCGCGTCGAGTTCAAGGATGGCAAGCTGGAAGAAATTGCGGGCTCTGAATTTGAAGTAAAGGCTGATCTGGTATTGCTCGCCATGGGTTTTGTTTCGCCCGTTGCTAATGTCCTTGACGCTTTCGGTGTCGAGAAGGATGCAAGGGGAAATGTGAAGGCTACTACTGATGGCGAGAATTGTTACCAGACTTCGGTGGATAAGGTTTTTGCGGCGGGTGATATGCGTCGTGGACAGTCTCTCGTGGTCTGGGCAATTCGTGAAGGCAGGCAGTGTGCCCGTGCAGTTGATGAATATCTGATGGGTTCATCTGTACTGCCGCGCTGAAGCGAGGTTGGCTTGCACTGAATTGAGATAGAGGCCGCCTTTGCGGCCTCTGTTTTTTTCTGCGGCGGCTAGAGCTGTTGAAATACAGGATTTTCCCGATGTCTGAATTGAAAAACGACCGTTTTTTGCGCGCACTGATGCGTGAACCAGTGGATATGACGCCTGTCTGGATGATGCGGCAGGCAGGACGTTACTTGCCGGAGTATCGCAACACCCGTGCGCAGGCGGGTGATTTTCTCGGATTGTGTATGAATCCGGATCTTGCATGCGAAGTCACACTGCAGCCATTGCGCCGCTACCCGCTGGATGCGGCAATCCTTTTTTCCGACATCCTGACGATTCCGGATGCGATGGGTCTGGGGCTCTTTTTTGAAGAAGGTGAGGGTCCCCGATTCCGCAAGCCGGTACGTACTGAAAACGATATCGATGTGCTGCCGGTGCTAAGGCCGGAGCGCGATCTCCCGTATGTCATCGACGCTGTCCGCCTTATTCGCCGGGAACTGAACGGGGCGGTGCCCCTTATCGGTTTCTCTGGCAGTCCATGGACGCTGGCGACATACATGGTGGAAGGTGGTTCGAGCAAGGACTTCCGCCTGGCAAAGACGATGTTGTATGACCGCCCTGAATTGATGCATCGTCTGTTGTCCTTGCTGGCTGATGCGGTTGCGGCCTACCTTAATGCCCAGATTGATGCTGGTGCACAGGCTGTCCAGATTTTTGATACCTGGGGTGGTGCGCTCAGCGATGCAGCCTATCAGGAGTTCTCCCTGGCCTACATGCGCCGGATTGTCAGTCAGCTGCGGCGCGAAAGCGAGGGGCGGAAAGTGCCGGTCATCCTCTTTACCAAGGGCGGGGGACAATGGCTGGAGGCTATGGCGGATAGCGGCTGTGATGCCCTTGGTTTGGACTGGACGACCAATATCGGCCAGGCCAGGCAACGGGTTGGTTCGCGTGTCGCCCTGCAGGGTAATATGGATCCGGCAGTGCTTTATGCAGGTGCAGCTGCCATCCGGGCGGAGGTGGGGCGCATCCTGGCAAGCTTCGGGCCCTACCCGGGCCATGTATTCAATCTCGGCCATGGCATCACACCGGGCGTCTTGCCAGAACATGCGGGGATTTTCATCGAGGCGGTACATGAGTTGTCGATGCGCTGACCGTCGGTGGTTCGGGGGTGCTGAACAGGAAGGGATTAACTAGGCACTGTGTTGAAAAAGCTGTACATTTGAAATCAAGAGGCAGCCAGATTATGGCTGTAATAGGTATTGCAGGGAGTCCACTGTGGCAGGTATCAAGCAGATCAAGGTCGATGTGAATGATCTGATCGTCGGCATGTATGTGTCAGGACTGGATCGCCCCTGGTCGCAGACGCCATTTCCCTTGCAGGGTTTTTTCATTCGGCAGCCGGATGAAATCGACCAGCTCAAGCTGTATTGCAAATACGTCGTCATCGATATCCAGCGTGGCAAGCAGCCCGTAGAGGCCAAACATGCCGTGCTCGATAAGAAAACCGGTGCGCCGGTAGCTGATGTCCGCCAGCGGCAACAGATTTCTGCTGCGCCACTGAAGCTGCGCCATAACTTCTACAGCGAGCCCATCCCGTTACGGAAAGAAAACCCTGCCGCTGAAAAATTGCATGTGGATATCAAATCTACCGTCAGTGAAGTCATGCAAGGAGCCAGGCAGGGCGGCCCGATCGAGATCAGGAAGACCACCCAGCTGGCTAGCCAGGTCGTTGACTCGGTAGTGAGGAATCCGGATGCGTTCTCCTGGCTATCACGGATCCGTGACAAGGACGAGTTCACTTACGGCCATGTGGTCAGGTCGGCGGTATGGGCAGGTGTCTTTGGCCGGCATATCGGCCTGGACAAAAAAGACATGAATATGCTCGTTTCAGGTGTCTTGCTCAAGGATATCGGCAAGGTAAAGCTGCCCGAGGCGTTGCTGAAGCTTGAGGAAAACGAGCGTTCAGAAGAGCAGGAGGCTGAATACCGGCTGTTTGTCGACTATGGTGTGGAAACGCTAAAAAACACGCCTGGCGTGCCGCCTGAAGTTATCCATATTGTCCGCAATCACTGTGAGCGCTTTGATGGTTCCGGTTATCCGCAGGGATTGATTGGTGACAAGATTCCTTTTCTGGCCAAGGTGGCGGGCATTGTTACTGTCTATGATGCGGTGACCAATCCGCGTAACAGCAAGTATCCGTTGGCACCGTCCAAGGCCATGGCGCGCTTGTATGACATGCGTAATATCGAGTTTCAGGAGGAGTTGGTTGTACAGTTCATCCAGGCGCTGGGGATTTATCCCACGGGGACTCTGGTTGAGCTGAACTCCGGCGAGATCGGCGTGGTGGTTGAGCAGACATTTGCTCGACGACTTAAGCCCAAGGTCGCAGTAGTAATTGACAAGGACAAAACAAAACTCAAGGAGCCCAGGATTGTTGACCTGTTCGAGGATTTTTCTGAAAAGCTGCGCAAAGCTGAGAAGCGTGGCCAGCCTACCAGCACTATCAAGGCAATCGAAATCGTCAAGGACATCGAGCCGGGTAGCTATGATATCGATATCGCTGCTGTGCGTGACAGTTACCTGAAAGAAACCTGGAACTGGCGCAGTATGCTCGGTGGTCTGACTGGCAAATCAACATAAAAAATAACCCGACGGGGTGGCTTGCCAGCCGGAACTAATAGCACGCTTTCGCGTGCTATTACTCCTCCGAGAATACAAAATCCATCTTGTCGCCGGGTGCTTGCACATAGTTGCCCTGGATGAAATGGGCTCCTGCCTGCCATAGTGTGGCGAGCAATGTGGCATTCTCGACGAATGGCACAATGGATTGTTTGCCTGCTTCGTTGATTTTTGCGATCAACTCTTTAAGCGTATCAGGCTTTTCATTCTTGTGTTGTATGTCGGTGGCGAAAGAACCGTCAACCTTGACGATATCTACCGGCAAATGTCCCAGCACCTTGAATGGATCTAGTGAGCAGCCAAAGCTCTTGATACAGCAGCGCGCCTCTATGTTGTGCATGGCCGTGCAAAACGATTTTGCATGCGTCAGGTAGCTGGTTGCATCTGATTCAGAGAATTGCAGCACGATGGCATTGGCAGGCAAGCCGGCGGTCTTGCAGGCAATGGCAAGCCAGCCTGGCAGGCTTTCATCGCGTAGCGAAGCCGCTGTGATGTTGACGAACATCGTGGTGTCATGCCCGGTAGCGCGATGAGCTGCCAGCATTTTGGCTGTATTTATCAGTGTCCAGCGATCAATTTTCTTGCACAGTTCGTCATTGTGGATCGTGGCGCGGAATACCTCATCTGTGCTGATGGTCTTCCCGCTGGTGTCGGGCAGCATGCTGAGCTGGGCTTCGTAGTGTTCTGTGGTTTCGCCGCGCAAGCTGATGATCGGCTGGAACTTGATCTTGAAGCCCTCGGTTGCAAGGGCTCGTTCAATGATTTCTGCTATCAGTGCGTCATTTTCACTACCCGCATCGCCCAGTTTGGCGATGTAGTAACGCGCAGTGTTGCCGACGCCATTCTTGCCTGATTTGCGTGCATCCTCGCACGCAATATGGGCGCGCTCCAGCACCTGGTCCGGGTTGGTGATCTTCTCGGTGATGGGGCAGATGCCGATGCTGGCTGTGAGCTGGACGGTTTTATCGGCTGCCTGGCAGATGTGCCCGGCAATCTGTTTGCACAGACCTGCAGCCAGCTGTGTCTGCTGTTCTTCGTCAGTGCCGCTGACAATCAGGGCAAATTCATCATCCGATATCCGGCCTAGTATGCCTTTAGTGCCGACCAGTTCCTTGATGAACTGTGCCACGTTTGCAATGGCGGCATCCCTTCCGGATACGCCCAAAGTGGCACGCAAATCCTCATAAAGGTCGATACTGATGATGTGCAGTGAGCTGAACTTATCTTTTTCGGCAGCATCGCGAATGGCGCTCGCGATCGCGTTGGTCATGTAGACGCGATTGTAGACGCCGGTCAGTGCATCAAGAGAGCTGGCGCGCTTGATTTCTGCTTCGACTTCAGCGCTGTCCAGGCCTACCTTGGCAGCAACAAGCAGCTGGACACAAGGATCATTTTCATAAATGGCGTGGGTTACTGCGATGTCGATACCGAATTCGCTACCGTCGCTGCGTGTGCCTTTCAGGCTCAGCTCCTGGGAGCCTTCCTCGCTGAGCTTGAAAGCCTTCATGAAGCCCTTGTATTTGTCCTGGTCAGCCTTGGCGATGATGTCGATCACTGGCATGGTGATGATGTCATCGGTATCGGCATAACCGAACCTTTCCGCAAAACTCTGGTTGGCATAAAGGAACATGCCATCTTCGACATAGGCAATGGCATCGCGGGAGCTGTCGAGCAGTTGCTGGCAGCGCCTTTCGGATTCTTTCAATTTGCGGTCGGCGGAGCGCCGTTCGCGACGTTCCTGCAGGTTGCCGAGTTCACGGCTCATGACCATCAACAGGTGCTGGTCATCGTCGAGGATCACGACATCCCGCGCACCCGCTTTCATGCCGTCAATCAGGGCAATGTTGAATTCGTCAGGATCTACCTCGGTGAGAAAAACGACAGGGATATCCTTGTCCAGTTTCTTGATAGAGCGTAGTGCGGCTTTCGGGTCACAGGATTTGGCGCTGTCGACCGCCAGCAAGAGATCCCATGCCTGGTCAGACAGCAATTTCTCGAGACCCTCGATACTGGGAACGTGCTGTGCACGGGTATTGCGACCCGAATTGCGCAACATGCTGAGCAAACGCTCAACTTCACTGGCGTCATCGTTGATGATCAACAGGCGTATGGTTTCAGATTGGCTCATGACTGCAAGGGTATCCGGCTATCCCGTCTGGCGCGGGTCGAAAGGGCATGATAGCGGAGTTGCTGACCAAAGGAAAAGCCAGCCAAATGCCGGTGATTTTCAGGCTAGCCAGGTCTTGGCGGGTTGCCCTGGCAGTTCGCGAACCAGCCGTGGTACCAGGAAACCCGGCAGCCTTGCCTGGAGAGCTTTGTGCAGGGCTATGGCCTGATCGTCGGCAAGGGCAAAGTGCCGGCTGCCCCTCACGGGATCCAGGGCATGCAGGTAATACGGCAGGCAACCGGCGGCAAACAGCTTTTCGCTGAGGCTGGCCAGCGTGCTGGCCTCGTCGTTGATGCCCGCCAACAGCACCGACTGGTTCAGTACCGTGATGCCCGCCTGCCTGAGGCGCTGGATTGCGGCAGTGACATCGCCGTCAATCTCGTTCGGGTGGTTGCTGTGCAGGACCACAACTGTCTGCAGCCTTGTGCTGGTAAGCCAGCCGAGGCATTCCTGGGTAATGCGTTGCGGGATCACGACTGGCAGCCGCGTATGGATCCGCAGCCGTGCCACGTGGGGAATACTGGCGACCTGCCCGGCGAGCCAGGCCAGTTGGCGGTCGGGTAGGGACATGGGGTCACCCCCTGACAGGATCACTTCATTGACCTCAATCCGCTGCCCTATATAGGAGAGGGCTTCCTGCCAGTCCTGGCGGCTGTTGCGATTGTCCTGGTAGGGAAATTCGCGACGGAAGCAGTAGCGGCAATGGATCGCGCACAGGCTGGTGCTGACCAGTAGTACCCGGGAGTCGTATTTGTGCACCAGCCCAGGCAGGGGGTTGTGGTTGCGTTCGTCCAGCGGGTCACTGGTGAAACCGGGGTATTCCTGTAGTTCGGCTACCTGCGGCAGAACTTGCAGCAACAGGGGGTCGCGCGGGTTGCCTGGCTCGATCCGGGCCAGGTAGGGTTCCGGGACACGGAGGGCGAATTGCTCGCATGCGGCCAGCAGGGAGGGGCGGTCTTCCGGCCTGATAGCGAGGCGCTCACAGAGTTCGACGGGATCTGTGACCGCTTGCTGCAGGATGGTCTGCCAGGTCACTTCCGGGGCGCATGTGTCCTGACAAGCAATGGCTGAAACGGGTATCATTGCGCCTCTTTTTCGCCCGGGTACTGCAACGAGGTTGTGATGGCTACATATTCTACCAGTGAAATGAAAAACGGACTCAAGGTGATGATTGACGGCGAGCCGTGCAACATCCTGGAGAACGAGCACGTCAAGCCGGGCAAGGGGCAGGCATTCAACCGCGTCAAGGTGAAATTCCTCCGCACCGGTCGCGTGCTGGAAAAAACCTTCAAGTCCGGTGATTCCCTTGAGGGTGCCGATGTTGTGGATTGCGACATGCAGTACCTGTACAACGATGGCGAATACTGGCACTTCATGGAGCCTGAATCCTTTGAGCAGCACCAGGCGGATGCCAAGACCGTCGGCGACGCTTCGCAGTGGCTGAAGGAGCAGGACACCTGCATCGTGACTCTGTATAACGGTGCGCCATTGGCAGTGACCCCGCCAAACCATGTGGTACTCGAAGTGGTGGAAACTGATCCGGGTCTGCGCGGCGATACCGCTACCGGTGGTACCAAACCGGCCAAGCTGTCTACTGGTGCCGTGGTCAAGGTTCCTTTGTTCATGAACGTCGGTGATGTCATCAAGGTCGATACGCGCACTGGCGAGTATCTCGGCCGCGCCAAGGAATAACCGGATATGTGGTGATGGAAAACCGGCTAAGGCCGGTTTTTCTTTTTCTGGTCGCTATTCACAGGAGCAAGGCGATGGCCGACTGGCAGCCGACAGCATCCCTGGCCATGCTGCAAGAGCGTGCGAGATTGCTGGCAGCGATCCGTGCATTCATGTCTGATCGTGCGGTCATGGAGGTGGATGTGCCGGTTCTCTCGACTGCTACGGTCACGGATCCCCACCTCGAGAGTTTTGTGGTGACTTCACCGCAGGCAGCATCGGGCAACTATTACCTGATGACATCGCCCGAGTTTTACCTGAAGCGCGTGCTCGCTGCTGGCAGCGGGCCAATCTATTCGTTGGGCCCTGCTTTTCGCGCAGGTGATTGCGGGGCGCGTCACCAGCCGGAGTTCACCATGCTGGAATGGTATCGCCCGGAGTGGACGATAGCGCAGCTGATGGATGAGGTGGCTGAGCTGGTGCATGGCGCGATCGCGGGTCCCGTGGCGCAGAAGACTTACCGGCAGGCCTTCCTGGACCATGCCGGCATTGATCCGCATCGTGCGGACCTGGCGCAATTGCGCGCATTGGCACAATCGCGGCTGTCGCCTGCATTTGATAGTGATGACCGCTACACCTGGCTAGACCTGTTGTTTTCCCATCTGGTGGAGCCGCAGTTGGCGGGCAAGGTGTTTGTCACCGAATTTCCTGCCACCCAGGCCGCACTGGCCCAAACCGCCAGCGATACCCATGGCAACGCCATCGCCATGCGCTTTGAGCTCTATATCAATGGCATTGAAATCGCTAATGGCTACCAGGAGGAGCGGGAGCCAACTGTCCTGGTGAAGCGTTTTGCCGAGAATCTGGCGCTGCGCGCGGCCAACCGGCAAAGCCAGCCGCCGGTTGACGAGCTGTTCCTCGCGGCAATGCGTGCCGGCATGCCAGCTTGCGCCGGGGTGGCACTCGGTGTGGACAGGTTGCTGATGGTGGCGACAGGCGCCCCGGCGATTGCGGCCGTCGTGCCTTTTGCTTTCGGGCAGCCCTGATCAGACGCGGCGAAAGAGGCCCAGGGTTTTGCCCATCGGCAGCTCCTCGAACAGCCCCGAGGCCTTGGCCAGTTTCCAGATATCGTAAGGCGCCTGGCCGCCATCGGCCGGGTTGGGGAAGATGTCGTGGATGGCCAGGATGCCGCCCGGTCGGATGTGCGCCACCCAACTGCGGTAGTCATTCAGTGCCGCTTCCCATGAGTGGCCGCCGTCGATGAACACCATGCCCAGCGGCGTTGCCCAGTGGCGGGCGGCAACGGTTGACGGTGCGACAATGGGCACAACATGGTCTTCCAGACCGGCTGTGCGCATGGTCTTGCGGAATTCCCGGAAACTGTCCATGAGCCCGGCGTTGCTGTCATACAGGTCAGGGTCGTGGTATTCCTCGCCCAGCTGGTGTTCTTCAGAGCCGCGGTGGTGGTCAACGGCATAGACGATGCCGTTGGCCTGTTTGGCGGCGGCGCCAAGATACACTGTCGATTTGCCGCAATAGCTGCCCACTTCGAGACACGGGCCCAGCACAGCTGTGGCCAGGCAGTGGGCGTGGAGAGCCGCGCCCTCCTGCGGGTCAAGGAAGCCCTTGATGCTGTTGATGTCGATGGGCAGTTGCATGCGGGATCCTGCTGGCTGGTGGATGGGCAAACTCACGAGCGGCGCATTATACAGCCAGGCTTCGCGGGTTTTACCTTGAGCTAACCACAGCCTCTTATTACCATGTGCACCTTTGCCAGAACCGGCGGATGAGGGGTATAGCGCGATGATTACGGGCAGCATGGTGGCCTTGGTGACACCGATGCACGAAGACGGATCCCTGGACTGGGCTGCGCTGGAGTCGCTGGTTGAGTGGCATCTCGAACAGGGAACACATGCGATTGTCGCGGTTGGCACGACTGGCGAATCAGCTACGCTGGATTATGACGAGCACATTGCTGTCATCCGCAGTGTCGTCAATCTGGTGCGTGGTCGCGTGCCGGTCATTGCTGGTACCGGTGCCAATTCGACCCGGGAAGCCATCGAGCTAACCCAGGCAGCAAAGGACGCGAAAGCGGATGCCTGCCTGCTGGTGACGCCGTACTACAACAAGCCGACGCAGGAGGGACTGTTCCTCCATCACAAGGCCATTGCCGAAGCGGTGGCCATCCCGCAGATGCTCTACAACGTGCCTGGTCGTACGGCGTGTGACATGTTGCCGGAGACAGCGCTGCGCTTGGCCAGCATCCCTAATATCTTCGGCATCAAGGATGCTACCGGCAACCTCGAGCGGGCAAAGACCATGATCGACAGGGCGCCGGCAGGCTTTTCCGTGTATTCCGGGGATGATGAAACCGCTGTTGAACTGATCTTGCTGGGTGGCAAGGGTGATATTTCCGTGACAGCGAATGTCGCACCGAAACTGGTGGCACAGATGAACACACTGGCGCTGGATGGCAAGACTGCCGAGGCGCGAGCCATCAATGAAAAACTGATGCCATTGCACCAGGCGATGTTTGTCGAGGCGAACCCGATTCCCGTCAAGTGGGCGCTGGCAGAAATGGGCCGGATACCGCGTGGCATCCGTTTGCCATTGACTGCGCTGTCGTCCAGCCAGCACGAGCGCGTGCGTTCCGCGCTACAAGCTGTGGGGTTAATCTGATGGATTTGCAGCAGATGAAGTTGGCAAAATCACTGGTTGCCGGTGCTGCAATGTTGTCATTGGCGGGTTGCGGCAGCCTGTTCGGTCCCGAAGGGTACTTCCGCGACCGGGGCGATGATTATCTCAAGGCCCAGACCGTGCCGCCGGTGCGCCTGCCGCAAGGCGTGAATTCCAGCAGTATCGGCCAGCTGTTTGTCATACCGCCCGTCGCGGATGCCGGTGTGCCGTTGCCGGAGGAATTCGAGGTACCCCGGCCGCTGGATGCCGGTGCGTCAGGTGAGCAACGCAACGAAGTAAAAATCCAGAAATTGGGTGAGCGGCGCTGGATTGCCGTGAATAGTGCGCCAGCAGCTGTGTGGCCAAGGGTGCGGGGTTTTCTCGAGGAGCGCGGGTTAGGCTTGGCGGTACAGGATCCGACGGCAGGTGTGCTTGAGACGCAGTGGTTGTCGGTGAAGGATGAGGCATCAGGTGACAGGGATCGCTATCGCCTGGAATTGCAGCAGGGCTTGCGTACTAACTCGACCGAGGTCCATGTGTTGCAGATGACGGTTCCTGCGGCTGCAGCAACCGGTAACAGGCCCGACTGGCCGCGTACATCCGCCAATCCTGAGCGGGAAGACTGGATGATACGGGAGTTGTCCGGTTATCTGGCGAAAGAAGAAACGATGCAGGCTTCCATGCTCGCCCAGTCGATCGGCAGCAGTGAGCGTCGTGTCGAACTGGTGTCCGGTGCTGATCCATACCTGTTGTTGCATGCTGACTATAGCCGTGCCTGGGCATCCGTGGGTGGTGCACTGAATCGTGACGGTTTCCATGTCGACAGCAGCGATCGCGAGCAGGGCCGCCTCAGTGTCAGTTATGCCGCGGCGAATGCGGAAACGACAGAAGAGCCTGCCGCCCCGGATGGCAGTCTTGGCAGCCGGTTCATGCGGATCTTCGATTTCAGTAACGGCAACCGGGCATCGGCGGCGGATGCCGATGCCGTGTACCGTGTGCAGTTGCTGCAGGATCAGACGGGATCCGTCAGGGTGATGGTGCGTACACCGGAAGACAAACTGCCCGGGCAGGCAGAAGCTGAAAGTGTGTTGCGGCGTATCCGGGCCAATTTGCCCTGATGCGTTTCGCGTCGCTTGGCAGCGGTAGCCGTGGCAATGGCACTCTCGTGCAGGCGGGAAATACCTTGCTGCTGGTGGACTGTGGTTTCAACTTGCGTGAAACCGAGCAGCGCCTGGCAAGGCGGGGTGTCACACCGGGGCAGCTGAGCGCTGTGCTGGTGACCCATGAACACGGTGATCATTGCAGTGGCGTTCGTGTACTGGCCAACCGTTATCGGCTGCCGGTATACATGACGGCCGGTACCGCCAGGGCCAGGGCGTTACGCGATGTGCAGCAGCGCATTATCATTGACAGCCATACTGCCTTCGATATTGAGGATGTGCAGGTGCAACCAGTGGCAGTGCCCCATGATGCCGCTGAGCCTGTGCAGTATGTGTTCGACTGGTCTGGGCGCCGTCTGGGTGTGCTGACCGACCTGGGAGCAGTGACGCCGTTTGTGCGCGAGCAATACCGTCGTTGTGACGCATTGTTGCTGGAGAGTAACCATTGTGTGGACATGCTGGCGCGCGGGCCTTATCCACCCTCGTTGAAGCTACGGGTCGGGGGCCGCTTCGGGCACCTGAGTAATGCGCAAGCGGCGGCACTGCTGGATGAAATCGAATCGGAGCGGTTACAGCATCTTGTGATCGCTCACCTGAGCGAGAAAAACAATACCGTGGAGCGGGTACAGGACAGCCTTGCCGTTATTGTGGAACGGGTACGCAACGTGCTTTATGCGTGCCAGGAAGAAGGGTTCGACTGGTTAACCATTGGCTGAAAGCATAGAGAGAAAATGAAATGTCGACGACAAACCTGAATGTGCAGAAACAGGCTGAGCTCTACAAAGGCAAGGCAAAGACCGTGTATGCCACTGATGACGCTGAGCGCCTGATCCTGTTTTTCCGCAATGACACGTCGGCGTTTGACGGCAAGAAGCTTGCTCAGCTGGAGCGCAAGGGCATGGTCAATAACCGCTTCAATGCGTTCATTATGGAAAAATTGCAGGCTGCCGGCATACCGACACATTTTGAAGGCCTGTTGAGTGACCAGGAGTGCGTGGTCAAGAAGCTGCAGATGTTGCCGGTGGAGTGTGTCGTGCGGAACCTGGCAGCGGGCAGCATGTGCCGGCGGTTGGGTGTGGCAGAAGGTACGGTATTGAATCCACCTACGTTTGAATTTTTCCTGAAGAATGATGCCCTGGGTGACCCGATGATCAACGAGTCGCATATCGAGACCTTCGGCTGGGCAACCAAGGAGCAGGTTGAACAGATGAAGGACATGACTTTCAGGGTCAACGAGATACTGAAGGGCATTTTTCTTGCGGGAAACATGCTGTTGGTGGACAGCAAGCTGGAATTCGGGCTTTTCCATGGGCAACTCTACCTAGGCGACGAGTTCAGCCCGGACGGTTGCCGTCTCTGGGACAAGGATACCCGGGAAAAACTCGACAAGGATCGATTCCGCCAGGATCTCGGGGATGTAGTCGAGGCATACGAGCAGGTGGCGCGCCGTATCGGGGTGCCTCTTTAAGCCTTGCCTGAACTGAGCTGGGCTGCAGTATTGTCCACAATGGCCCGGTTTTTTGATATGCCACCTGCAAAACTGCCTGCAAGTCATTGATTTTACATATTTTGACATAAGATATTGATTTTATTTGGCTTTTCTTGTGGTTAAATTTTGTCCAGTCCGCCAGTTGGCAATTTATAACAGGGCCCGCCGCTAACTGTCCCGTTTTTACTGACAGAGTTATCAACAGTTTTTGTGTGTAACTGGGCCGTCAAGTGTTAACCGCTTGGCAAATCGGAAAAAATGCACTTCGGGCTATCAAGCCTTTGGCTATAATTCCTGGCTGACTTAACAGTGATGTTTGAAGCGGAATGGAAAACAGGACAGTTCAGCCAGGAACAAGGGGGACCGGCGTCGTGGATTACGACATCAGCCGGACGGTTCGCATAGGGGATCCTGTTGATGTCTCCGGGGCGGTCAAGGCTGCCTATGAGACAGTTTTCCCCGGGCATTCATTTGGCGTGATCGCCCAGGCCTTCCAGGATGTGGCGCACCTCTATGCCGGTACATACCCTGGCTACCACGCATGTGATACCGATTACCACGACTTGCGGCATGTGCTCGATGTGACCCTGGCCGTTACCCGGCTCCTGATCGGTTATGAGAGGGTTCACGCCGGGTCGGCAGATGCGCTGGGTGTGGAGCGGGTGCAGATGGGGATTATTGCTGCGCTATTCCACGACATCGGTTACCTGCGGCATGTGAAGGATACCCGCCACAAGCATGGTGCTGAATACACCAGGACCCACGTCACACGTGGTGTGCGTTTCCTGTCTGCCTATCTGCCAGCCCTCGGCAAGGCTGACTGGGTGCCGCGCATGCGCATCCTGTTGCACTACACCGGCTATGAAAAAACGGTCCGGATGAAAAACGAGCACGACCACATGCTCGGCTGCCTGCTGGGAACCGGTGACCTGATTGCCCAGATGTCGGACCGTGCCTACCTCGAGCGCTGTCGTGACAGCCTCTATATGGAGTTCAAGATCGGCAAGGTGCCTGCACCGAAGAGTGTGACGGGCCAACCGTTTGAGTCGCCGGCCGAGTTGCTGGACCAGACGCCCGGATTCATGCGCATGACGGTAGCAAGTCGGCTCGACAAGCTGTTCGGTTCGGTCTACCGTTATGCCGAGCAGTTTTTCGGCGGTGAAAACCTCTACATGATCGGGCTGGAAAAAAACTGTTCCTTCCTGGAAAAACTGCTCGAGGAAAAGAAGTTGCACTACCTCCGTCGCAGGGTCAATTGAACTTGACCCTGCGTTTGTTGTCATAGTTTGCAAGTAGTATCTTGCGGGAGATGTCATGTTGAAGAAAGTCTGTTCGGGTCTGTTGCTGTTAGGTTTGCTGGGATGCCAGACGACGGATCCCTATACCGGTGAGAGCAAGACCAGTAACACGGCCAAGGGTGCAGGTATTGGTGCGCTCGCCGGTGCCGTGATCGGGGCGGCAGTGGATCATGACAATCGTGGCAAGGGTGCTCTGATTGGCGCCACTGTCGGTGCTGCGGCAGGTGGCGGTTGGGGCTATTACCGCGACAAGCAGGAACAGCAACTGCGGGATGAGCTGGCTGGCAGTGGTGTTGACGTGCAGCGCAGCGGGGAAAATATCAAGCTGATAATGCCCGGTAATATCACATTCCGCACCGGCAGTGCTGAAATCCAGGCTGACTTTTATGACACGCTGAATTCCGTGGCGGGTTCGCTGAAGGAGTTTCCTGAAAGCAATATCAGGGTGACCGGACATACAGATTCCACCGGCGATGCGATGAGAAACCAGATCCTGAGTGAGCAGCGCGCCAACAGTGTGGCGCGTTACCTGCAGAGCCAGGGAGTTTCGTCTGTGCGACTACAGACAAACGGTTACGGTGCGCGCTACCCGATCAGTGACAATGCCACGGAGGCCGGTCGCCAGGCGAATCGTCGGGTCGAACTGGAGGTTCTCCCTGTGGCTGGCGGGCAATACTGAGCCTTGCCCAGGCAATAAAAAAGGCGGGATCCCCCGCCTTTTTTATTGGCCATGCCTTGCTGGGGATTATTTCTTTTTATCCCCACTGCACATGTCAGCCAGATATTTTTCCAGTTCGGCCAGCTTGGCCGCATGCTCTTCCGGTGACAGGACGCGCTCATTGCCATCCTTGTCTCGCATCCTGACCCGTCCGCGTTCTTTGAGTGTCTTGTACTGGTCGCTGACTTTCTGGCAGCGTTGTTTTTCATCTTCTTCCAGCTTGCGTGCCTGCGCTTCCAGCTCTTCCTTGTGTTTGGCTTCGGCTTTGGCTTCGGCTGTTTCAGCATTTTCAGCAGACGGGTCATAGGTACTGCTGCTGCCGGCATAGGTGTTGACCTTTTCAGCATGAACACCGGCTGGCGGTGTTTCCGCATAGCGGGTGACGCCATTCTCGTCCACCCATTTGAAGTACTCCTTGGCTGCCACGTTGCCAGTCATCAGTGCGAAGGCAATACCGGCAAGGATCATGGTTCTTTTTTTCATTTGTCTGCCTCGTCCTGCAAGGTTGCTGCTGTTATCCGGCCTGATAATACGCTGTGGTCTGGGAAAGTTAAAGCCTGAGTGCCTGACTAGCGTGTGAGCATTTTTTTCAGGGCCAGCCGGATGAGTTCCTCGCTGCTGCCACCGGGTATCTCCACTAGCACTGCCCCGATGGCCTTTTCCGCTTCCTGTGCTTTGTAGCCCAGCGCCAGTAGTGCGCTTTCGGCATCCTGCCTGCAGCTATGTCCGGGCGGTGTGGTCGTGCGGGTATTGCGCGTATCCGGCAGCTTGCCGCCACTCCACTGGTCCAGCCGGTCGCGCAGTTCGACCAGCAGCCTTTCGGCCGTTTTGCGGCCTATGCCGGGAACTTTGATCAGCGTATTGAGGTTGTTCTGCTGGACGCAGAGGATCAGTTCGTTGGCGTCCAGGGCGGACAGGATGGCGAGTGCCATCTTGGGACCAACACCATTCACCTTGATCAGCTCCCGGAACAGCTCGCGTGTCTGGCGGTCGACAAAGCCGAACAGTTGCTGGGCATCTTCCCGTACCACCAGGTGCGTGAACAGCGTGACCTCGCTGCCCGTGGCGGGAAGCTCGTAGAAGCCGGTCATCGGCACCTGAACTTCATAGCCAACACCATGTACGTCCAGCAGCAGCAGTGGAGGCTGCTTTTCCAGGAGTTTGCCGTGTAATGAGCCGATCATGCTTGCCTCCGTTGTTTTAACGCAGGCGGCCGCGACGGAACTTGCCCGCGCTGGCCGCGCTGATCAGTGATTTCTGTGTGTGGGCATGGCAAAGGGCAACCGCGAGGGCGTCGGCCGCATCTTCCTGCGGGTCTCCGGGCAGGTTGAGCAAGGTGCGCACCATGTGCTGGACCTGGATTTTGGTCGCGGCGCCGGTGCCGACTACGGATTGTTTGACCTTGCGCGCTTCGTATTCCGCCACGGGCAGGCCCCGGCTCACAGCGGCGACGATAGCAGCGCCGCGTGCCTGGCCGAGTTTCAGGGCAGAGCCTGCGCTTTTCGCCATGAAAACATTCTCGATGGCGACTTCCTCGGGCTGGTAACGGCTGATGATTTCACTGATGCCGTCAAAGATGACCTTGAGCCGCTCTGGCAGCGCCGTATCCGGGATACGGATCACACCGCTGCTGATGTAATCCGCCCGGGTGCCGGTCAAACGGATCACGCCAAAGCCGGTACGGCGCGATCCCGGATCAATCCCGAGGATGACGGCCATTCTCTCAAGGCTTCAGCTCGGCCTTGGGCTTGTCGCGCAAGCGGATGTGCAGCTCGCGCAACTGCTGGTTATCGACCTGTCCCGGCGCATCGGTCATCGGGCAAGCCGCGGTCTGGGTTTTCGGGAAGGCGATCACTTCGCGGATCGACTGCGCGCCGAGCATCAGCATGATCAGGCGATCAAGGCCGAAAGCCAGTCCGCCATGCGGCGGGCAACCGTATTTCAATGCATCCAGCAGGAAGCCGAATTTCTCCCGTTGTTCTTCTTCGCCGATGCCGAGGATTTCAAACACGGCCTGCTGCATGTTCTGGTCGTGGATGCGGATCGAGCCACCGCCCAGCTCGGTGCCGTTGAGGACCATGTCGTAGGCGCGCGACAGCGCCTTGCCCGGGTCGGCCTGCAGCTGTTCGGTGCTGCATGAAGGCTGGGTGAACGGGTGGTGCAGTGCCGCCCAGCGTGTGTTTCCGTTATCAGAGTCATCCTTCTCGAACATCGGGAAATCGACCACCCACAATGGCGCCCAGTCACAGGTGTAGAGGTTAAGGTCTGCACCGAGTTTGCAGCGCAGTGCGCCCAATGCGTCGCAGACAACCTTGGCCTTGTCGGCACCGAAGAAAATCAGGTCGCCGTTTTCTGCCTGCAGGCGATCAAGCAGTGCCTGGCGCACGGGCGGCGGCAGGAACTTCACGATAGGCGATTGCAGGCCGTTTTCCAGGTCGGACTTGTCATTGACCTTGATCCAGGCCAGGCCTTTCGCACCGTAAATGGCGACAAAGTTGCCGTAATCGTCGATCTGTTTGCGGGTCAGTTTCTCGCCAGCGCCCGGCACTTTCAGCGCGGCGACACGGCTGTCGGGATCCTGTGCCGGACCGGAAAATACCTTGAATTCGACGCCGGTCATCAGGTCGGCCACCTCGACCATTTCCAGCGGGATACGCATGTCCGGCTTGTCACTGCCGTATTTATGCATGGCTT
>ERZ1645187.760-NODE-760-length-31603-cov-23.642988_pt1 | contig 31603 bp, 24 predicted proteins | sample MGYA00575352_ERZ1645187 | MGnify/ENA primary metagenome ERZ1645187 (study PRJEB40837, sample SAMN11349314) | freshwater sediment metagenome | isolation source: river sediment | host: Sediment | place: India: Wazaribad , New Delhi | collected 2017-02-21 ... | reverse complement strand
TGTCGAAGTCGGTGTCGGAGATCGCCAGCGCCGTCGGGATGACGCCCTTGTCGGTCATCCGCTTCGGCCGGGCATCGATCAGCGTGTAGGGCTGTTTCTCGTCCATCAGCTTCTTGATGTAGGCCGCCGAGACGGCGACGGTGCCGCCCTTGGCCTTCCAGTCCGGCATGCCCTCGGCATAGACGGCGATGTCGGTGTAGCCGAGCGCCTTGGCCTTCTTGGCGCTGTCGTGCGAGAGCATGCAGTCGAGGCCGCCGCAGTAGAAGATCAGCTTGGTCGTCTTGTCGGCCGGCAGTTTGTCGACGGACTTCTCGAAGGCGGTATCGGGGATGTTGATCGCGCCGGGGATGTGGCCCGGATCGTACTGGCGCGCCGTCGGGCGACTGTCGACGATGACGACGCCCTTCTTCGGCGGAATGGTCGCCTCCGGGAGCACTTTGTCGAAGGTGGTCAACACCGAGAACCAGCCCTCCTTCGGTTGCAGCGTGGTCTGGGCGGCGGCCGGAACGGTCGGCACGGTGACGAGGAGGCCGGTGGCGCCGAGCATCAGCGCGCCGACGAGGGTCAGATGCGTCGTTCTCATGGGTTTTCTCCCTGAGCTGAACGTCAAAGGACGGTGAGTTTCTCGGTGGTCTCGTTCCAGCGGACCACCGCGTACCAGAACGCCAGAAGGCCGAAACCGATCGCCAGCGCCGCGCCCCAGCCGCCGAGCATCTCCGGCAGGAACGCCTGCCGGCCGATGCCGGTCACCTCCCAGGTCTCGACGTTGGTCTCGTCGATGGCGGTGAGGCCGAGTTTCTTGAAGACGGCGGCGGCGATCGAGCCGACCCAAGCGAAGAACACCATCGCCACCCACAGCTTGGCGTGGCCCTCGCCCATCCGCCACAGCGCGCCGGAGGCGCAGCCGCCCGCGAACACCATGCCGAAGCCGAAGATCACCCCGCCGACCGCCGAGCCGATCCAGAAGGTCGGCGGGATCGCCACGTAGGGGTCGATCACCTTGGCCCGGAACAGGAGCGCCGCCATCGGAATGCCGATCGCCATCGCCAGGATCACCGCCTTGGTCATGGTGCCTTCCGCCGTCATGAACGGCTCGCGGATCGACCGGGCGAAGCACAGCCGCGACCGGTGCATCACGAAGCCGATCGCGAAGCCGGCGACCACGATGATCGCCCGCGACGCCGTCTGCTTGTCGGGCGACGCCCACCACGACGCGCTCCAGGCGACGACGGCGACGACGATCGCCACGCCGAGGAGCGGATAGAGCCGCTTCACCCCGGCCGGCATCGCGATCGGCGCCGGTGCCGCCGTGCCCCATTCGATCGCGTCGAGCGTCCACACGAGCACCTTGAGCCCGAGGAAGGCGCCCGCCAGCAGGCCCGCCCACATCGCCCAACCGGCCGGCGAGGAATGCACGACCGGATTGAAGAAGCCGCCGGTGGTGCAGCCGCCGGCCAGCGCCGCGCCGATCCCCATCAGCGAGCCGCCCATCGCCGCCCACACGTATTCGAGCTTCGGCGCCCGGTTGGGCTGGAACTGTCCCGACATCAGCGCCGCGGTGAAGGCGCCGCCGACCAGCAGGATGTTCATCAGCGACATGCGATGACCGAGGAACCCCTCCTTGGCCTCGGCGATGCCGAGCAGCGGTGCCAGTCCGATCGCCGAATTCAGGCGGTCGCCCCAGTATTTGACGCCGCCGAACACGCCCCAGAACAGACCGGTGGTCATCAGGGCGAGCACGATGACGACGAGGAGCACGGCGCCGAGATAGGGCGACCATTCCTCGACGAAGATCTTGCGCCAGTCTTCGGCAAGACCGGGAAAGCGGGAACCGGATGGCGACGACATGATCGAACTCCGCGCGAAGACCGCACGCCCCGCCGCACGGGCAGGTGTCACGAGGGGCGGCGGCGTCGAAGGGCAGGGGTCAGTTGCAGGAGGCCGGTTCGTCGCCGTCCTTGGCGCCGCGCATCAGAAAGGCGGCGACGTCGGCGGCGAGTTCCTCGTCGGCCACTTCGGCGAACTTCTCGGCCGCCTTGTTGGAGGCCTTGATCTCCGCCCGATAGGTCTTGGAGAGGAAGCGCGACACCGTGTCCTTGCCCTTGGCGTGGGCGTCGGCCTTCAGATAGCCGGCCCATTCCGCCTTGGTCCGCGTCGACGGCGCGATCGATCCGACCGGTTCGGCGGCGTGGCACGAGGTGCACACCGAGCGATAGTAGATCCGTCCGCGCTTCCAGTCGGCGTCATAGGCGCGAGCGAGGGACGGGGCGACGATCACCGAAGCGGCGAGAAGAACGGCGAGGGCGCGATGCTTCATCGCGGAACTCCCACGAGGATCGCTCCGCCCGGACGCCGGGCGGGGCTTTCAGGGGTTTTCGGTCATCCGGGTCGGCGTCTCGTCGATTGCGACGCAGACGGAGACCCACGTCCGGACGGAAGTTCTGTAATTTCGAATGTTCGCATGAATATGCGCCGCGCGGCGGTATTCGACGCCGTGGCACGACGCCACGCGGAACCCTACGGATCGGATTGTTGCGAAGGGGCGCTCGGCGCCGAACGCAGATCCCGAAAACACCGCAGACCCGAAAACCGAGACCCCCGAAATGCAAAAACCCCGGCCGCGAGACCTTTGTCTCGACACCGGGGCTTCGCTGGGGTCGCTCTGTCCGCTTCTTCGCCCGCCAGTACATCCGTGGTCGGCACGAGGGAGCGAACCGCGTCCCTGAAGGGTCGATGGGAACCGATCGCTCGGTTCGTCTCTTCCGTCTGAGAAACACCTTGCCCGAAGATCGTGAAGAAAGTGTGAACGCCGACGATCATTTTCGGACGGACGATCGAACGATCGCTATTTCCGCTCACGCCACCGGCGCCCCGTGCCCCATCACCGCGATCGCGTGGCCGTCCGTCGCCGGCTTCCGCCCGATCCGCCGGCCCAACCACTGTGAGGGAACCTCGATCAGCCGATAGGACACCGCCGCCACCGCCAGCGACAGCGCCACCGTCACCACGCCGAACCCGATCTGCGCCGCGATCCCGTCTATGCCCCAGCGCCGTGCCGCCACGCCCGCCGCCGCCGCCATGGCGCCGACCACGAACATGTGGGTGAGATAGAGCGAATAGGACCAGTCGCCGATGCGTTCGGCGAAAGAGTGCCGATCCGCTCGCAGCCACGCCTCGCCGAAGAGGCCGGTCGCCACGATCGCCGCCGCCGCCACCGACATCACCAGATGACCGCCGAGGCTGCCGAGCCCGCTCGCCGGCCGCCCGTAGAGCAGCGCCGTCGCCGCCACCGCCGCGATCGCCGCGAGCACCGTCGCCGCGACCCGCTTGTCGCCCGGCCCACCGAACAGCCCGCCGCGATGGCCGATCGCCAGCCACATCCCGAACACGAAGCCGATCAGATTGGCATTGGCGTAATGGGCGAGAAGCGAGGCGTTCGGCGCGACCACCGTCGAGGCGGCGATCAGCGGCACGAGCGCCGCGGTGAGCAGCCCCGCCCGCCGCACCGCGCTGCGGCACCAGAAGGTCGCCGCTGCGAGAAGGTAGAAGAACATCTCGTAGTTGAGCGACCAGCCGAGCTTGAGCAGCGGCCGCCAGTCGCTCGGATTGAGCGGATCGGGATGCGGCACGAAGGCCAGCGACGCCAGGACGTGCGGCACGTCCGCCACCGTCCGCTTGAACGCCGCCGGCACCGTCAGCACCAGAACGAAGGTGAGGATCGTACAGGCCCAGTACAGCGGCACGATCCGCAGCACCCGCCGGACCGCGAAGCCGAACGGATCGAACCGCCCCGCCCCGGTGATGTGGACGATCACGAAGCCGCTCACCACGAAGAAGATGTCGACCCCGAAGATGCCGGTGATCAGCGCCCAGTCGGGCAGGGCGTCGATCGGCAGCGGATGCTCGATCACATGGGCGATCACCACCAGCGACGCCGCGATGCCGCGCAGGATCTGAATGGAGACGATTCGAGACGTCATCGCACACCTTCGGCCCGTTTCGGACCGTGATGCGAGACCATCCGCAAGTCGTCCGTGTGACGGGAGCGAGCGCAACGCTATGAGGAGAAGGACGTCGATACAAACGGGAAATGAAAAATACGATCAAACGGTTAATTTGACGAGTCGATTCGTCTCGGCAGATCTCTGCCGACGATCGCCGAAGGCCGCGAGATGATTGTCCCAGATCGATCGTGCCGCCGTCGGCTGCGGATCGACCAGCCGCGTCGCCGCACCGATCGCTCCCGTCCGCCGCATCCCCGCCGCACCCGAGGTCAGAAGGAACCCGTCACCGGCCGCTGCCACGCCGCACACGTCGGCGAGATCGGCGAGCCCGAGGAATCGTCCCGAGCCGCGTGCGAAGAACGCCGTCGTCCCGCCGCGCGGACTGGTCGCCGCGACCACCGTGCCGCTGCGGTCGAGCGCCACCGATCCGACGTAGTCGTCGAGCCGGGCGAGCGCCGCGTCCGGCATCTCCCACAGCCGCGCCGCGCCTCCACCCGGCCGCCACGCCCCCACCAAGGGCGGCATGACGCTCTTGTCGCCTTCGAACTGACAGCCGAACACCACCTCGCCGTCCACCGCCACCGCGAGATGACGGATCGAGGCGAGCCGCAGTTCGGCCCCCAGATCGACCCGCTCGACCACGCTGCCGTCGTCGAGCGAGAGAGCCGCCAGCGTCGGCTGCATCGTGTCGCGATTGAGCATGTCGCGGCCGCTGTCGGGATGGGTGCGGATGCCGCCGTTGGCGACGATCAGCCGCCGCCCGTCCGGGGCGAGCGCCAGATCGTGCGGCCCGACCCCGCCCGATCGCCATTCGGCGATCCGCTCGAAACCGGCCGTCGCATCCCACACCCCGACGATGCCGTCGCCGCCGTCGGTGTCGTTCTCGGTGGTGAAGAAGCGCTGCCCGTCGGCGGAGAAACAGCCGTGGCCGTAGAAATGGCGTCCGGCCGGCAGTGCCAGCCGGGCGAGCGGTGCCAGATCGTCGGTGCTCAGCACCAGCGCCCACCGCCCCGGCCGTCGCGCCACGACGACCAGCCGCCGCCCGTCCGGGGCGATCGCCAGCCCGTGCCCGCGCTCCGGCAGCGCCTGTGTCGCACTCTCCGCCCCGTCCGCGTCGAGAAGCGCCACCGCCGCCCCGCTCGCCCCGAACCGCGCCGAGGCGAAGGCCGCCCGTCCGCTCGCCCGACCGCGGCCGACGAAGGGCAGGGCGGCGAGCCCGGCGAGAACCGCCGTCAGGCGGCGGCGATCAATCCCCGTCACGGCTGTTGAACCCCACGCTGACGCCGACCAGCGGCGGAAGATCGGCGATCGCCGCATCGCGCGCCGAACGCAGCGCATCGCGCAGCAGCACCACCTGCGAGCGTCGTCCGGCATCGGCGGCGAGCGGTCCGATCGCCTCCGGCAGGCCGGCGGCGATCGCCCGCGCCGTCGCCACCGTCGCCATCGCCGTCGCCCCCTCCTCGCGGCCGTCGACCAGCACTGCGGTCAGCGCGGCGAGCCCGGCGAGCGGAGCGGCCAGCGCCGCCCGTTCCGCGCCGGCCCGCCGCCCCTCGAACCCGTCCGGCCGCGCCGCGGCGATCGTCTTGCCGAGCGGCCCGAGCTTGCCGTCGATCAGCGCCTCGTATTCGCCGACGAGATCGGTGACCACCCGCGCCGTCAGCTCGCGCGCCGTCGCCTCGTCGGCGCCGGCCCGCGCCGCCAAGTCCCGCCAACCGCTGTCGATCTCGGCCGTGATCGCCGCCAGATTGCCGGCGATCGCCCGCCCCACCGCGCAGACCCGCGGCGCGAGCGGCCCCTTGCCCTCGAAGATCAGCCGCTCCAGCGCCGGCAGACCCTGCACCGCCGCCGACCGGCCGCGGATCTCCTCCGCCGTCGGCTCCGGCCCGGCCGGATCGACCAGTTCGGCGAGCCCGCGCGTCGTCGCGTTGCGCCGCTCCGGCCACAGGTCGATGCGCTCGGCGCGGAAGTCCTCGCCGGCCGGCCCGTAGCGCAGCCCCTCGATCCGCCACCATGCCGTCGCCACCGCCACGAACCCCACTGCCAGCCGCTCGCGCGACGGCGCCGGTCCGCGGCATTCGCTCTCCCAGATCTCGGCCGACCGCCGCGCCGCCGCGGCGAGATCGCCATAGGCCGGTTCGATCACCGCACTCGACAGCCGTCGCGCCGTCGTCCGCGGATCGCCCGTCGTCTCGGCCGCCGCCGGGGTGGCGACCCCGATCGCGGCGACGAGGAGGGGAGGGAGCAGGAAATCGAGGAGGGAGGAGAGAAGGAGACGCATCAGAACCCCCGGAAGCCGGCGAGATGTTCGTCGAGGGCGCGGCGCTCGCCCCCGGTGAGACGGCGGAAACGCGCCGCCGCCGCCGTCGCTTCGCCGCCGTGCCAGCCGACCGCCTCGTCGAGATCGCGGGCCCGTCCGTCGTGCAGCAGCGGCGTTCCCGCCGCCAGTCGATCGCCGAGCCCGAGGAGCGGCGTCGTCCGCCACTCCCGCCCGGCCCGCCGCGCCGGATCGCCGGCGGCGAGCCCCGGCCCCATGTCGTGCAGCAGCAGATCGGAATGGATCACCCGCCCGGCCCCGGAGAGCGGCGCATGACAGGCCGCGCAACCGAGCGCCGCCCACACCGCCGCCCCACGCGCCGAACCCGGCGGCGGCGTGGTCGCCGGCGGCTCCAGAGTCGCGACGAAGGCGGCGATCCGCGCCACGATCGCCGCGTCGATCTCATGCGCCCCGGCCGCATCCGGCGCCCCCGCCGGCGCCGCCCGGCACGCCCGCTGATGTGCCGTGCAGTCGCCGTAGGGGTCCGGCCGCTCGGCCGTCGACAGGCCCATGTCGGTCGAAAAGGCCGCCGAGGTCTGATCGACGAGATCGATGCCGGTCGCCTGGAACCCCCAGCGCCCGACCCGCACCCGACCGTCGCGACCGATCACCTCCGACACCCGCCCGGCGATGCCGTCGCGGTCGCGGTCGTCCGGATCGGCACCCGCCCGGATCGCCGCCTCCGGCACCGCCTCGATCGCCGCCGCCCCGAACAGGGCCGGCGCCAGCCGCAGCGAGACCCGCGTGTCGGCGGCGAGCGGCCCGTCGGCGAGCCCGTCGATCCGCACCGCGAACGACCGCCGCGCCCGGCCGGTCCGCTCGACGGTGATCCGCGCCTCCGGATCGAGCCCGGTCACCGCCTCGCTCTGGATCTGCCGTCCGTAGATCGGATCGCCGCTGCCGTCGCCGCGCTGCGCCCGTACCACCATGCCGCGCGGCAGGGCGCCCGAACCCGCGATCGCCGGCCGGCCGCCGCCGGGATGACAGGCCGCGCAGGACCGGGCGTCGAAATGCGGCCCGAGCCCGTCGTTGGCCCGGGTCGCCGACGGCGCCGGCACCCAGGCGCGCCGGAACAGCGCCCCGCCGATCGCCGCGTCCTCGTCGGCCGCGACGGCTTCCGCGGCGATTGCGACGACGGCGATCGCCGTCGCGATCGCCAGCCTCCGCGCCCTCACTTGGCCGGCACCTTGCTCGGGTCGTCGAGGCTGTTCGAGCCCTTGACCTCGATCTTCAGCCCCAGCGCCGCGACCACCGCCTCGAGGCTGCGCGCCTGGGCGACCAGTGCGTCGACGCCGCCCTGCACCAGCGCGTTGCCGTCCTTGTTGCCGGCACCGATCATCTGGTCGTAGGCCATCCGGCCGCTGTCGGCGGTGGTCTTGATCGCCGTCATCGCCGCGGTGGTGGCGTCGAACGCCGCCTCCGCCCGGCTCGCCGCCGCGGCGGCCGTCTCGGCGGCCAGCGCCGCCGGGCTCGGCCCGGCGACCACCGATCCGTCGCGCCGCGTGTACTTGGCCCGCCAGATCGCCACCATCCCGGCCTGATCGTAGAAGTGGGAATTGTGGGTGTTGTCGGAGAAGCAGTCGTGCTCCTCCTCCGGATCGTGCAGGATCAGCCCGAGCTTCATCCGCTCGCCCGCCAACTCGCCGTAGGACAGCGAGCCGAGCCCGGTGAAGATCGTCGCCAGCCCCTCCTTCGGCGCCTTGGCGGCGAGCGCCTTGCGCGCCTTGCCCTCGGCGTTCCACAGCGCCGCCATCTCGGCGAGATCGTCGACGAGGAGATCGGTCGCCGCCTTCAGATAGGCCCGGCGCCGGTCGCAATGGTCGTGGGTGCAGGCCGTGAGGCTGTAGTCCGATGCCGGCCGGTCGCCCGCCCCCGGCCCGGTGCCGTTGAGATCCTGACCCCACAGCAGGAATTCGATCGCATGCCAGCCGGTCGCCACGTTGGCTTCGACGCCGCCGGCCTCCTGCAGCTTGTCGGCGAGCAGCGTCTTGGTGATCTTGCGCGCGTCGATCGTCTTCTTGCCGACCTTGAGCCTGGTGTGGGCGATCACGTCGGCGCGGAAATAGGGGTTCTCCTCCGAGCTCTCGCCGTATTTGCGCGCGTCGACATAGTCGATCAGCCCCTCGTCGAGCGGCCAGGCGTTGACCCGGCCCTCCAGCGCGTCGACCGCCTTGTTGCCGAAGCGATAGCCCTCGGTCTGCTGATACCACGGCCGCGCCTCGATCCACGCCCGCCGCGCCGCCGCCAGCGTCTCCGGCTTGGGATCGGCCAGAAAGGCGTCGATCGCCCCCTGCAGCGCCTTCGCCCCGGCGAGCGCGTCGCCGTACATCGCCGCGGCGATGTCGGCATAGGTCGAGACGACCGCCTTCGGGTCGGTCTCGGCGGCGGCCGGCGCGAGGCCGGCGAGGCCGAGGCCGAGGGCGAGTGCGGTGGTGGCGGCGAAACGGGTCATCACGGTCCTCTCGTCGAATGCCGATCGCCGCCGCCCGCTCGGGGAAGGCACCGACCGGGTCGTCACGGTCTTGCAGATGCGAGTAGTTTGCAATAGCATTTGCGGACTTGGCAACCGCAAAAATGCGCGGCCGGCAATTTTCGAACGTCGAGGCACGGCGACCCTCCCGTCACCGCTCGCCCCGCACCGTCGAAATTCGTCGGCTGCGAGAAGAGTGAAGGTCGCCGTCGGCTATCCTCGAATACCCGTCGACGACGATTCGACAACCAGATGGATCTGATCATGAGAACCACGACGACCATGGCCGTGACGATCTTGGAATGGTTCGAAAGACGCCGGAATCACCCGGTGAGGTCCGATCGCAAGACGCGCAGACCCGTCGCGCCGATCGCCGTCGTCTTCGCCGCCGCCGCTGTCCTCCTGCGGCCGGCCGGCCCGGCCCGGGCCGCGGACGCCTTCGCCACCCTCGAAGCCCTCGGCGAGGCGCTCTTCTTCGACGTCGACCTGTCGCAGAACCGCAGCCAGTCCTGCGCCTCCTGCCACAACCCCGACCACGGTTTCGTCGACCCGCTCGAGACCCGCGCCGGCCGTGCCGCCTCGCTCGGCGCCGACGGCACCTCGATCGGCGATCGCAACGCCCCGACCGCCGCCTATGCCGCCTTCGCCCCTGCCTTCGCCAAGGGCGCCGACGGCAAGTGGCGCGGCGGCCAGTTCCACGACGGCCGCGCCGCCACCCTCGAGGAACAGGCCGGCGGCCCGCCGCTCAATCCCGGCGAGATGGCCATGCCGTCCAAGGCCGCCGTCGTCGAGCGGCTGAAGGAGAAGCCGACCTATGTCGACGCCTTCGCCCGCCTGTTCGGCCCGGACCGTCTCGCCGACACCGACGCCGCCTATGCCGCGATGACGCAGGCGATCGCCGCCTTCGAACGCACCGAGCGCTTCGCCCCGTTCGATTCGAAATACGATCGCTTCCTGCGCGGCGAGGCGACGCTGACCGACGAGGAGGAGCTGGGCCGCGTCCTGTTCTTCTCGAACCAGTTCACCAACTGCTCGCTCTGCCATCGCCTGAAGGGCGCGGGCGGCGCCGCCGGCGAGACCTTCACCGACTATTCGTTCCACAACATCGGCGTGCCCGCGAACCCCCGCCTGCGCGCCGTCAACGGCTCGAAGAAGGGCGCCAGGGACCACGGCCTCCTCGCCAATCCGGCGGTCGCCGGCGATCCCGCCCAGGACGGCCGCTTCAAGGTGCCGACCCTGCGCAACGTCGCCGTCACCGGCCCCTACATGCACAACGGCGTCTTCGCCGACCTGCGCACGGTGATCCTCTTCTACAACAAGTACAATTCGAAGAGCCCGGCCCGCGCGATCGATCCCGAGACCGGCAGGCCCTGGGGCAGACCGGAGATCGCTGCCAATCTCTCGCTGAAGGAACTCGAGACCGGCCCCGCGCTCGACGACCGCCGCATCGATGCCCTCGTCGCCTTCCTGAAGACCCTCACCGATCGCCGCTACGAGCCGCGCCTCGCCGCTCCGTGATCGGTCGACTTATCGTCCGCGATTGACAATCACTCGCATTTGCGGTTTCTGGACTCATCATTCCCGACGACGAAGGGTGCCATGTCGACGATCCTCTCCGCCCCCGCTGCCGCCCGTCTCACCGGCAGCCATCTCACCGGCACCCGTCTCGCCGGTGCCCGTTTGGCCGGCGTCCTGTCGGCCCTGGCGCTCTCCGCCGGCCTCGCCGCCGCTCCGGCCGCCGCCGCCGACGAGGTCGTCGCCGTCTACACCACCCGCGAGCCCGGCCTCTTCGCCCCGCTCGCCGAGGCCTTCACCAAGAAGACCGGCATCAAGGTCGTCACCGTCTTCGTCAAGGACGGCCTCGCCGAGCGCGTCGCCGCCGAAGGGGCGGCCTCGCCCGCCGATCTCCTGATGGCCGTCGACGTCGGCGTCCTCGCCGAACTCGCCGACAAGGGCGTGACCCAGCCGCTGAAGTCGGCCGCGGCCGAGAAGGCGGTGCCGGCCAATCTGCGTGCCGCCGACGGTTCGTGGACGGCCCTGTCGCTGCGCGCGCGTCTGGTCTTCGCCGACAAGGCCCTCGGCCTGAAATCCATTTCCTATGCCGATCTCGCCGATCCGAAGTGGCAGGGCCGGCTCTGCATCCGCTCCGGCCAGCATCCCTACAACACCGCCCTGCTCGCCGCCGTCCTCGCCCACGACGGTCCGGAGAAGGCCAAGGCCTGGATCGCCGGTCTCAAGGCCAATCTCGCCAAGAAGCCGTCCGGCGGCGATCGCGACGTCGCCCGCGACATTCTCGGCGGCCTGTGCTCGATCGGCGTCGGCAATTCCTACTATGTCGGCCTGATGCGCTCCGGCAGGGGCGGCCCCGAGCAGAAGACCTGGGGCGACGGCATCGACGTCCTGCTGCCGACCTTCCCCGGCGGCGGCACCCACGTCAACGTCACCGGAGCGGCGCTCGCCAAGCACGCCCCGCATGCCGAAGCCGCCCGCCGCCTCGTCGAATATCTGGTCTCGCCCGAGGGCCAGCAGGTCTACGCCGAGCAGAATTTCGAATATCCGGTCGTCCCCGGCGCCGCCGCCGAGCCGACCATCGCCGGCCTCGGCGTGCTGAAGGTCGACGCCCTGCCGGTCGCCGAGATCGCCCGCCACCGCCGCGCCGCCAGCCTCCTCGTCGACGAGGTCGGCTTCGACCAGTGAAGGGTAGGGCGGCCTCCCCGGAGAGCGACCGGCCCTCGCGCGAAAGAGAGACGATGGCGCCGCGTTCGGTCTTCCCGCGCTCCTTCGACGGCTTCGCCGCCATCGGCCTCGTCACCGCGCTCGCGGCGCTGGCCCCGATCGCCGCCCTCGCCGTCGTCGCCTTCGGCGGCGAGGCGACGACCTGGCGCCATCTCTTCGTCTCGGTGGTGCCGCGCGCCGCCGTCGAGACCGCCCTGCTCGCCCTCGGCGTCGTCGTCTTCGTCGGCACCGTCGGCACCGCCTCGGCCTGGCTCGTCGCGACCCGCGATTTCCCCGGCCGCCGCCTGCTCGAAGTGCTGCTGCTGCTGCCGCTCGCCTTCCCGGCCTATGTGCTCGCCTATTCCTGGCTCGACCTGCTCCATCCGATCGGCCCGGTCCAGACGGCGCTGCGCGATCTCCTCGGCTACGCCCGCCCGGCCGATCTCCGCCTGCCCGACCTGCGCAGCCTGCCCGGCGCCGTCCTGGTCTTCGGCTTCGCGCTCTACCCGTATGTCTACGTCGCCACCCGCACCGTCTTCCTCTCCCAGACGACGACGCTGATCGAGGCCGCCCGCATGCTCGGCGCCCGCCCCGCCCGGGTGTTCTTCGGCGTCGCCCTGCCGCTCGCCCGCCCCGCGCTCGCCGCCGGTTGCTCGCTGGCGGTGATGGAGACGCTCAACGACGTCGGTGCCGCCGAATTCCTCTCGGTCAACACCCTGACCGCGGCGGTGTGGTCGACCTGGGTCAATCGCTCCGATCTCGCCGGCGCCGCTCAGATCGCTCTCGCCATGCTGACCTTCGTCGTCGCCCTGCTGATGCTCGAACGTCTCGCCCGCGGCGGCCGCGGCTATGCCGTCTTCGGTCGCGCCGGCCGCCCGCTGGCGCCGCGCCGCGTCGCCGGCCTGCGCGGCCTCGGCCTGTTCTGTCTCGGCCTCCTGCCCGCCCTCTTCGGCTTCGTCTTCCCGGCGGTCCATCTCGTCCGGCAGGCGTGGCAGCGCCTCGCCTTCGCCGGCCTCGCCGAGGAGATCGTCCGCGAGACCGTCGACACCGTCCTCGTCGCCGCCGCCACCACTCTCCTGGTGGTCGCCCTCGCCGCCCTTCTCGTCTCCGGCCGCCGTCTGCGCGTCGGCTCGCGCCTCTCCGCCGCCTGCCTGCGCCTCGCCTCGCTCGGCTATGCCGTGCCCGGAACCGTGCTCGCCATCGGCCTGCTCGTCGTCTACGGCACGATCGACGCCGGCCTGCGCGCCCTCGTCGCCGGCCTCGGCGGCCCGGCGCTCGGCCTCGTCCTGTCGGCCTCCTTCGCCGGGGTGGTGATCGCCCTCGCCCTGCGCTTCTTCCGCCTCGCCGCCGCCAAGATCGAAGCCGCCCTCGATCGCGTCTCGCCCTCGCTCGAACAGTCGGCCCGCATGCTCGGCCGCCGCCCCTTCGCCGCGATGCGCGCCGTGCATTGGCCGCTGCTCGCCCCCGCCTATGCCGGCGCGGCGCTGCTCGTCTTCGTCGATTGCATGAAGGAGCTGCCGGCGACGCTGCTCTTGCGCCCGCTCGGCTTCGAGACCCTGTCGACCCGCCTCTACGGCGAGGCGGCGCGCGGCACCTACGAGAACGGCGCGCTGGCCGCCTGCCTGATCGTCGCCTTCGGCCTGCTGCCGATCGTCCTGATGACCCGCATCGGCCGCCGTCCCGCCCTCGCCGAAGTGCCGCCCACCGCCGCCGCTCTCGACCCCGTTCCCGCAGCCCCCGCCGCCGAAGCCGGAGAGCCCGCATGACCCCGCCCGCCGCGCTCGCCTTCCGCGCCGTCCGCCACGCCTACGGCCGCACCCCCGCCCTCGACGGCGTCTCCCTCGATCTCGCCCCCGGCGAGATCGTCGCCCTGCTCGGGCCCTCGGGCTGCGGCAAGACCACGCTGCTGCGCCTCGCCGCCGGCCTCGAACGCCCGACCGCCGGCGAGGTCGCCGCCGCCGGCCGCCTGCTCGCCGGGCCGGGCACCTTCGTCGAGCCGGAGGACCGCGGCATCGGCCTGATGTTCCAGGACTACGCCCTCTTCCCCCACCTCGACGTCGCCGCCAACGTCGCCTTCGGCCTGACGAAACAGCCGCGGGCGATCGCCGCCGCGATCGTCGCCGATCTCCTGTCGCGCGTCGGCCTCGCCGGGCGCGAGCGCGCCTATCCGCACATGCTGTCGGGCGGCGAACAGCAGCGCGTCGCCCTCGCCCGCGCCATGGCGCCGCGCCCCGCCGTGCTGCTGATGGACGAGCCCTTCTCCAATCTCGATCAGCGCCTGCGCCGCGGCATGCGCCGCGAGACCATCGGCCTCTTGCGCGCCACCGGCGCCGCCGCGCTGATGGTCACCCACGACCCCGACGACGCCATGGCGGTCGCCGACCGCATCGCCCTGATGCGCGCCGGCCGAATCGTCCAGATCGGCACGCCCGAGGAGGTCTGGCATCGCCCGGTCGATCGCTGGGCCGCCGCCTTCTTCGCCGATCTCGAGGAACTGCCCGCCACCGTGCGCGCCGGTCGCGCCGACACCCCGCTCGGCCCCTTCGCCGCCCCCGATCTCGCCGACGGCCCGGCGCTCGTCTGCCTGCGCCGCGACGCCTTCGATCTCGCCGCCGCCGATCCCGAATTCGCCGCCACCGTCCTCGCCGTCCGTTTCCTCGGCGAACATCGCACCGTTCGCCTCGCCGTCGACGGTCTCGATCGCCCGATCGACACCCATGTCGACGCCCGCGTCCCCGTCGCCGTCGGCGCCCGTCTCGCCGTCGGCCTCGACCGCGCCCAGGCCTTCGTCTTCGCCCAGCCCTGAGCCGTGCTGCCGTCGCGGCGATCGCGTGTCGCCGTTTCCGTCGATGAAACGCACCATGCGTGAAGACCGCTCCCGCAGGCCCGCCGAACCCCGTGGCGGCCGGTCTCGACGGGAGCATGGGCGTCGATCGTCGAACGATGGCGGCGAGAATGCCGATACTGTCCTGTCGGAGGTGCCGAAAGGCATCGCACCCCGATGAATGACAGGAAAAAAACATTCCCGATATTGACGCCCCTGTCGCCCGCCTCTAACCTGCCGACATTCCACCACGGGCCGGGAGACGTGTCCGATGTGCGGCATTGCCGGGATCTTCTTCAAGACGCAGAGCTCCAATCAGGTATTGGGCAAGGCTCTCGTCGACATGCTGGACGGGTGCCAGCATCGCGGGCCGGATTCCACCGGCTTCGCTCTCTACGAGGACGACGTCGAGGGCCTGCGCCTGCGCTTCATCGTCGACGGCGACGACCCGGAGGCGGCGATCGCCCGCATCCGCGCCGCCCTCGCCGATCACGGCGCCACCATCGCCAAGGAGAAGCACGAAGGCGCCACCTGGGTCGTCGACGTCCACTATGCCGGCGAGATCCGCCCCTTCGCCTATGCCATGGAACATGCCGCCAAGCTGGTTTCGATCGGCACCGCCCTCGACATCGTCAAGGACGTCGGCACCTCGCACGACCTCGACGCCACCTATCGCATCGGCTCGATCCACGGCTCGCACGGCATCGGCCACGTCCGTCTGGCGACCGAATCGGAAGTGAAGCCCGAGGCCGCCCACCCCTTCTGGGCGACCGGCTTCGCCGACGTGGCCATCGTCCACAACGGCCAGATCACCAACTATTGGAAGATGCGCCGCCGGCTCGAGGCGCGCGGCTTCGAGTTCCGCACCGACAACGACAGCGAGCTGATCGCCGTCTATGTCGCCGACAAGCTCGCTCAGGGTGTCAAGCTCGAGACGGCGCTCGAACGGTCGGTCGACGATCTCGACGGCACCTTCTCGTTCCTGGTCTCCACCAAGGACGGCATCGGCTTCGCCAAGGACCGCCTCGCCGCCAAGCCGATGGTCATGTACGAGGACGACAGCCTCGTCGCCATCGCCTCGGAAGAGGTCTCGCTGAACCGGCTCTTCCCCGGTCGCCCCCTTTCCACCACCGAGCCTGCGCCGGGGACGTTCCGCACGTGGTCACGATCGATCTGAGCAAGCTGTCGGTTCGCGACGGCAACGAGGCACTGCGGGCGGCAGCCGAACGGGGCGAGGACATCGAGGTCCTGAACCCCGATGCGCGCCACCACATCGGCGTGGGACTGGTGGCTCCGGTCACCGTCAAGGTGCGCGGTTCGGCCGGCTATTTCTGCGCCGGCCTGTCGCACGGCGCCCGCTTCGAAATCGACTCGAACGTCGGTTGGGGCGTGGGCGACAGCCTCTACGAGGGCACGGTGATCGTCGGCGGCAATGCCGGCGCCATCGCCGGCGTCGGCCTGCGCGGCGGCACCGTGATCGTCAAGGGCAACCTCGGCTCGCGCGCCGGGCAGGTGATGAAGGCGGGAACGCTTCTCGCCTGCGGCTCGGCCGGGTTCCTGGCCGGCTACATGATGTACGGCGGGCGGATCATCATCCTCGGCAACTCCGGCGAACGGGTCGGCGAGGACATGTCGGCCGGCGAGATCTACGTCGGCGGCGAGGTGCAGAGCCTGGGCTCCGACGCCAAGCTGGTCGAACCGACGGCCGAGGATCTCGCCTCGGTCGAGGCGTTCCTGGCCGAGCAGGGCATCGCCTTCACCGGCACCTTCAAGAAGATCGTCAACGCCGGCACCAAGCTGCGCTACGGCGTCAACGAGCCGATCTCGCGGCCGCTGCCGCACACGGTGTTCTCCGAGGGCGGCACCTACTGGAACGCCAAGGTCGCCGAGGACATCCACGCCAAGAGCCTGATCGGACGCTATCGCATCCGCGGTTACGGCGCCTCCAAGCCGGTGCCGCACTTCGGCGACATCGCGTTGAAGCTCGATCCCGAGCGACTGGCGGCGGTGAAGGATGCGGTGGCGAGCGTGAAGCTCGCCATGACGCTCGGCGAACGCCACGGGGCGAAGCCGCTCGCGCTCTCCATGCCGGTGCTGATCGCGCCGATGAGCTACGGCGCTCTGTCGAAGTCGACCAAGATCGCCCTGGCGCGCGCCTCGCGCCTCGCCGGCATCGTCGAGAACACCGGCGAGGGCGGCATGCTGAACGAACAGCGCGCCGAGGCCGGACAGCTCATCTACCAGTGCCTGTCGGGCCGGCTCGGCTGGAACATCCACGACATGAAGCGGGCCGACGGCCTGGAGATCTACATCTCCCAGGGCGCCAAGCCCGGCCTCGGCGGTCAGCTGATGTCGAAGAAGGTGACCAAGGAACTGGCGCGGGTGCGCGGCATTCCCGAGGGCATCGACCTGCGCTCGCCGTCGCGTCACCCCGACATCATGGGCGCCGACGACCTCGTCATCAAGGTCGAGGAGTTCCGCGAGGCGACCGGCTATGCGAAGCCGATCTCGATCAAGATGGGCGCCGGCCGCGTCCGCGACGACATCAAGATCGCCTACAAGGACGGCTTCGACTTCGTCCAGCTCGACGGCCTGCAGGGCTCGACCGGCGCGGCCTCGACCGAGGTGCTGGAGAACGTCGGCATCCCGACGCTCGCCGCGCTGCAGGAAGCGCTCGACGGTCTTCGCGAGATCGACGCGGGTCCGGACATGCCGATCGTGCTGATGGGCGGCATCAAGGACGGCGTCGACGCGGTCAAGGCGCTGGCGCTCGGCGCCTCCGCCGTGGCGATGGGCACGGCGGCGATCATCGCCGGCGGCTGCATCTCCTGCATGCAGTGCCACGTCGGCAACTGCGTCGTCGGCATCGCCACCCAGGACCCCGAGCACGAGGCCCGCTACCAGATCGAACGGCAGTCGGATGCCATCGGCCGCTTCTTCGAGGTGGTGCGCTGGCAGATCGCCACGCTGACCAAGGCCCTCGGCCACGACGACGTCCGCGCCCTGTCGCGCGACGATCTCGTCGCCCTGACCCCCGACGCCGCGGCGATCACCGGCCTTCCCTACGATCCGACCTGGGCGACCCGGGCCGAAGAACTCCTGACCGAGGTGGCCTGACATGGGTGCCTGCAAGCCCTATTCCCTCGATCTCTCCGCCGACCAGTCCGGCCTGCCGCACTACCGGCCGCCGCCCTGTCAGGTCGCCTGCCCGATCGGCACCGACGTCGCCTCCTACGTCGGCCTGATCTGGGAGGGCGACAAGGAGGGCGCCCTCGAGGCGATCACCGCCACCAATCCGCTCTCCGGCATCTGCGGCCGCGTCTGCGACGCCCCCTGCGAACCGGCCTGCCGCCGCACCGCCTCCGACGGCCCCGTCGCCATCCGCGCCCTGAAGCGCTGGGTGCTCGACGCCCTCGGCCCGAGCCATCGCCTGCCGCCGGTCCCGGTGACGCGTAACGAGCGCGTCGCGATCGTCGGCGCCGGCCCGGCCGGCCTCACCGCCGCCCAGGACATCGCGCTCGCCGGCTATGCCGTCGACCTCTACGAGGCCCAGTCGAAGCCCGGCGGCATGGCGCTGTGGGGCATCCCCGACTTCCGCCTGCCCGCCGCCGTGGTCGAGGACGACGTCGCCCGCATCCTCGGCCGCTGCCCCGGCATCACCCTGCATCTCTCGACCCCGCTCGGCCGCGACGGCGTCCGCCTCGCCGATCTGGCGCAGAGCCACGACGCCGTGCTCCTGGCGATCGGCGCCTCGGCCGGCCGCAAGCTCGGCGTCCCCGGCGACGATCTCGCCCGCGTCATGGACGGCGTCACCTTCCTCAACCGCGTCAACGGTGGCGAACGGCCGATCCTGCCCGCCCATGTCGTCGTGGTCGGCGGCGGCGACGTCGCCATGGACGCCTGCCGCACCGCCAAGCGCCTGCCCGGCGTCGCCAAGGTCACGGTGATCTACCGCCGCGGCCCCGACGAGATCCCCGCCCGCAAGTACGAGTTGGAGGCGGCGATCGCCGAAGGCATCGAGATCGTCTATTCCGTCGCCCCGACCGCGGTGGTCGAACGCGACGGCGGCCTCGTCGTCGAGGCGGTGAAGACCACCCTCGGCGCCCCCGGCCCCGACGGTCGCCGCGCCTTCTCGACCGTCCCCGGCTCCGATTTCGACATCCCCTGCGGCCTCGTCGTCGCCGCCGTCGGCCAGAAGGCGGTGAGCCTCGAACTCGCCGAACACGGCCTGATGGACGGCGACAGGATCGCCACCCGCGCCTCCGACATGGGCACCCGCATGGCCCGCGTCTATGCCGCCGGCGATGCCGCCTTCGGCTCCTCGACCATCGTCCAGGCCATGGCCCAGGGCCACAAGGCCGCCTACTACGTCCTCGCCGCCCTCGAGGGCGACGCGGCGCCGATGCCCTGGCGCATGCCCTGGCGCACCCGCGCCGTCCCCGTCGCCCAGGATCCGCTGTGGGAGAAGCTGCCCCACGCCGAACCGCGCTTCCTCGGCATCGGCAAGGCGCCCTTCGACGACGCCGAGGCCAATTACGACGACCGCACCGCCAAGGAACAGGCGGCCCGCTGCTATCGCTGCGACACCGAGACCGGCTCGACCGACTATTCGGTCGCCACCCGCGAGGCGATCTTCGCCATGGCCCGCGCCGACGCCACCGCCGAGGATCGTCTGCGCATCACCCGCACCCGTCTCGCCGCCCGCCCGCACGGCGCAGCACCCGGTCGTCCGACCTTCGACGATCTGGTCTTCCTGCCGGCCAACCTGACCCGCCTCGTCATCGATCCCTATCGCGAGGCGTGCAAGGCGAAGACCGACCTCGGCGCCGGTCTGACGCTCGCCCAGCCGATGCTGGTCGCCGGCTTCGAGCGCGCCCCCGCCGTGGTGCGCGCCGCCGTCGCCGCGGCGATCGCCGCCGCCGGTGGTGCCCACCTCGGCCGCGCCCCGATCGGCCCGAACGTGCCCTGGCTGCAGATCGTCGAGCCCGGCGAGACGGCCGACGCGGCGGCGAGCGCCGTGCTCGCCCGCCTCACCGCCACCACCGAGCCGGCCCTGCCGCTCGCCCCGGCCGGCCGTCCGCGCGGCTTCGTGGTCACTCCCGAGGCGCTCGCCATGCTCGATCGCATCGTCGCCCTCGGCCCCGACCTCGTCGTCCTCGACGGCACCGGCCATCTCGGCCGCCCCTGGGCCGACCTCGCCGGCGCTCCCGACCTCGCACTGCTCACCGAGACGGTGACCCGCCTGCGCGCCATGGGGGCGGAAGAACGCTTCCCGCTGATCTGGTTCGGCGGCCTGCGCTCCGGCACCGATCTCGCCAAGGCGATCGCCCTCGGCGCCTCCGCCGGCGCCGTGGAAGTCGCTGCCGCATTGGCGGTCGGCGCCTCGCTCGGCCCCGACGGCCCGGTCTTCGACGGGGTCGAGCGTGCCCCGGCCGAGACCGCGCTCGCCGCCTTCCTCGAGGCGGCGGTGTCGGAGGCCAAGATGATGGCCCGCTGCACCGGCAAGACCAACGTCCACAACCTCGAGCCGGAGGACCTGCGCACCCTGACGCTCGCCGCTCAGTCGGCCTTCGGCATCGTCATGGCCGGACGCAAGAAGATCGCCTGATCGGGTGGGAGAGGGGAGGGCGGCGCCCGCGCCGCCCGCTCACGCCTCGCCGTTGCGGTTGTAGACGATCACCGACAGGAGCCGGATCGGCAGGCGCTTCAGCTCCTCCGGCCCGTGCGGCGCGTCGGCGTCGAAGAACAGGCTGTCGCCCTCGGCCATCTCGTAGAGCTTGTCGCCGTGGCGATAGGTCACCTCGCCCTCGACGATGTAGACGAACTCCTGCCCGGCGTGCTGGAAGATCGGGAAGACGTCCGAGGTCTCGCTCAGCGTCACCAGATAGGGCTCGACCACCAGCGACTTGCCGATCGAATGGCCGAGCAGGTGATACTGGTGCCCGGCCCGGGTGCCGCGCCGCTCGATCGCCAGCCCCTCGCCCGCCTTGACGAAGGTGGCGTCGCGCTGCTCCTCGAACTTGCGGAAGAAGGCGGTGACCGGCACGTTGAGCGCGCTCGACAAGGCCTGCAGCGTCGCCAGCGACGGCGACGTCTGGCCGTTCTCGATCTTCGACAGCATGCCGGCCGACAGCCCGGCCTGCCGCGACAGATCGGCGACCGTCATGCCGAGCTTCTGACGGAACTCGTGCACCTGCCGCCCGATCGCCACCTCGAGCTTGTTCTCGCGGGCGCCGGCGACGGCATGGGGGTTCTGCGATCCGTCCTTCATCGGCGCTCCCGGATGGTCCTGGCGGCGAGACGCCGCATCACGCCTTATAGGGACACTCCGCCGCCGCGATCAATGCCGCCGCGCAGCGCCGCCTCCGCCGGGCCGCGCCGGTCCTCGCGCGGGCTGCGTCCGAACCGCGCCCGGTAGCGCCGCGAGAAATGCCCCGGCGAGACGAAGCCGCAGGCCACCGCCACTTCCGCGACCGACATCTCGGTCTGTCGCAGCAGCACCCGCGCCCGCTCCAGCCGCACCGCGATCGCATGGTCGCCGACGGTCGTGCCGAGATGCTCGGCGAACAGCCGATCGAGCTGGCGCACCGTCACCCCGGCCCGCCGCGCCAGATCGGTGCGGCTCGGCGGCGTCTCGATCTCCGCCTCGATCGCCGCCAGCACCTCGAGCAGACCCGGATGCGGCGTGCCGTGGCGCTCGCGCAGCGACGTGCGTTGCTCGTCGCCGCCCGACCGCGACCGGCCGTGCAGATACCATTCGCCGACCTTCGCCGCGAGCTCGCCGCCGTGCTGCCGCGCGATCATCTCCACCGTCATGTCGAAGGCGGCGAGCCCGCCGGCGCAGGTCACCCGGTCGCGATCGATCACCCACAGCGTCCGCTCGAGGTGCAGATCGGGGAATTCCTCGCCGAGCGCCGGCCCGTGCTCCCAGTGGATGGTGCAGCGCCGCCCGCCGAGCAGCCCGGCCCGCGCCAGGAGCCACGCCCCCCCCGAAATGCCGCCGATCACCACGCCCGCCGCGGCGAGCGCCCGCAGCCGCGCGAAGGTCGGGCGATGGTCGAAGGCCGCCGGATTGCCGCCGGCCACCACCATGAGCACGTCGAGCCCGCCGGCCTCCTCGAGCGCCAGATCCGCCGGCACCGCGATGCCGGCGGAGGCCGCCGCCGGCGCCCCGTCGATCGTCAGATGCCGCCACTCGTAGAGCACCCGCCCCGAGATCGTGTTGGCCGCCCGCAGCGGCTCCAACGCCGCCGCATGCGACATCATCGCGAATCCGGCGATCAGCAGAAAGCCGATCCGCCGCGGTCGATCCTCGACGGGCGCGCGCAGACGTCGCACGAATGTCTCTCCCGGATCAAAAGGCGTCTCTCACGGACAGGATAGCCGATCGCCCTCCGGTCCACCATGGGTCCGTCGAACCCCGACCGATCCGGAACGCCCATGCGCTATTCGCTCCTCAACGTCGTCGTCAACGGCCTGACCGGCAACCGCTTCACCGGCCCGGCCTGGCGCGACGCCGCCCCGAAGCCGGCTTACGACGTGGTGATCGTCGGCGGCGGCGGCCACGGCCTCGCCACCGCCTATTACCTCGCCAAGGAACACGGCATCCGCAACGTCGCCGTCCTCGAGAAGAGCTGGATCGGCTCCGGCAACGCCGGCCGCAACACCACGATCTTCCGCTCCAACTACCTCCTGCCCGGCAACCAGCCTTTCTACGAATGGTCGGTGAAACTGTGGGAGGGCCTGGAGCAGGAGCTGAACTACAACGTCATGGCCTCCCAGCGCGGCATCGTGAACCTCATCCATTCCGATGCCCAGCGCGACGCCTACGCCCGCCGCGGCAACGCCATGCGCCTGTCCGGCGCCGACGCCCACCTGCTCGACCGCGACGCCGTGCGGCGGATGATGCCCTTCCTCGATTTCGACAATGCCCGCTTCCCCATCAAGGGCGGCCTGTGGCAGCCGCGCGCCGGCACCGCCCGCCACGACGCCGTGGTCTGGGGCTATGCCCGCGCCGCCGACGCCCTCGGCGTCGACATCGTCCAGAACTGCGAGGTGGTCGGCTTCACCCGCGGCCCCGACGGGTCCGTGACCGGCGTCGAGACCACCCGCGGCACCATCGCCGCCGAGAAGGTGGCCCTCGCGGTGGCCGGCTCGACCTCGCGCGTGGCGAAGTCGCTCGGCATCCGCCTGCCGATCGAGAGCCACGTCCTCCAGGCCTTCGTCTCCGAGGCGGTCAAGCCGCTGGTCCCCGGCGTCGTCACCTTCGGCGCCGGCCATTTCTACATCTCGCAGTCCGACAAGGGCGGCCTCGTCTTCGGCGGCGATCTCGACGGCTACAATTCCTACGCCCAGCGCGGCAATCTCGCCGTCGTCGAAGACGTCTGCGAGGGCGGCATGGCGGTGATGCCGCTGATCGGCCGCGTCAAGCTGCTGCGCCAGTGGGCCGGCCTCTGCGACATGTCGATGGACGGCTCGCCGATCGTCGACGTCGGCCCGCTCGCCGGCCTCTACCTCAACACCGGCTGGAACTACGGTGGCTTCAAGGCCACCCCCGCCTCCGGCTGGTGCTTCGCCCACACCATCGCCCGCGACGAAGCCCACCCGCTCACCGCCGCCATGCGGCTCGATCGCTTCCGCTCCGGCCGTGTCATCGACGAGAAGGGGGTCGGCGCCCAGCCGAATCTGCACTGATGAGGATCGTCTGTCCCTATTGCGGCGCCCGCGACGCCCACGAGTTCGCCTATCTCGGCGACGCCGCCCCGACCCGCCCCGACCCGTCGGCCGCCGACGCCGTCGATGCCTTCCACGACTACGTCCACCTGCGCGACAACCCGGCCGGCCCGCTCGACGAGCTGTGGTATCACGCCGCCGGCTGCCGCCGCTGGCTGGTCGTCACCCGCGACACCCGCACCCACGCGATCACCGCCACCGTGCTCGCCGCGACCGCGGAGGCCTCCTCATGAGCCGACTCAGCTCCGGCGGTCTCGTCGACCGCACCCGCCCGCTCGCCTTCTCCTTCGACGGCCGCCGCTACGGCGGCTTCGCCGGCGACACCCTCGCCTCGGCGCTTCTGGCCGCCGACGTCCGCCTCGTCGGCCGCTCCTTCAAGTACCATCGCCCGCGCGGCATCGTCGGCTGCGGCACCGAGGAGCCCAATGCGCTGGTCGAGCTGCGCTCCGGCGCCCGCCGCGAGCCCAATGCGCGGGCGACCACCGTCGAGCTCTACGACGGCCTCGATGCCCGCGCCCAGAACGCCTGGCCCTCGGTCTCCTTCGACGTGATGGCGATCAACGGCCTGTTCTCGCCCTTCTTCGGCGCCGCCTTCTACTACAAGACCTTCATGTGGCCGAAGGCCGCCTGGGAGAAGCTCTACGAGCCGGCGATCCGCCGCGCCGCCGGCCTCGGCCGCGTCGCCGACGCCCCCGACCCGGACGCCTACGACAAGGCTCACGCCTTCTGCGACCTCCTGGTGATCGGCTCCGGCCCCGCCGGCCTCGCCGCCGCCCTGACCGCCGGCCGCGCCGGCCTGCGGGTGATCCTCGCCGAGGAAGACTTCCGCTTCGGCGGCCGCCTGCTGTCGGAGGCCGCCCCCCTCGACGACGCCGCCCCCGTCGCCTGGGTCGAACGCACCCTCGCCGAGCTGGCGAGCCTGCCGAACGTCCGCCCGATGCCGCGCACCGCGATCTTCGGCGTCTACGACGGCGGCACCTACGGCGCCCTCGAACGCGTCGCCGATCATCTCCCCATCCCCGGTGCCCACGCTCCCCGCCAGCGCCTGTGGAAGATCGTCGCCACCCGCGCGATCCTCGCCGCCGGCGCCATCGATCGCCCGATCGTCTTCGGCGGCAACGATCGCCCCGGCGTCATGCTGGCGCAGGCCGTCGAGAGCTGGGTCGGCCGCTATGCCGTCGCCCCGGCGAAGGCGCTCGCCGTCTTCACCTCCGCCGACGCCGCCTGGGAGACCGCCTTCGCCGCCCACGACGCCGGCCAGCAGATCGCCGCGGTGATCGACGCGCGCGCCGCCGTCGCCCCCGCCCTTCTCGAGGCCGCCAAGCGTCGCGGCCTGCGCACCGTGCTCGGCGGCGAGGTCCGTTCGACCGCCGGCAAGACCCTGTCGAGCATCGAAGTCTTCGCGAACGGCCGCAGCGAACGCCTCGCCGTCGACGGCCTCGCCATGTCCGGCGGCTTTTCGCCCAACGTCCATCTGACCTGCCACCACGGCGGCCGGCCGCAGTGGAACGACGCGATCGCCGCCTTCGTCCCCGGTGCCGCCCCGCCCGGCATGGTCGTCGCAGGCGCTGCCGCCGGGACTTACGGCCGCTCGGCCTGCTTCGCCGAGGGCGCCGCCGCCGCCGCCGCGATCGCCGCCGACTTCGGCCGCACCGCCCCGGCCTTCGACGCCCCGCGCGGGGTCGACGCCGCCACCGGCCTCTCCGCCTTCTGGCACGTCGAAGCCTCGAAGGGCATGGCCTTCATCGACTTCCAGAACGACGTCGCCGCCAAGGACGTGAAGCTCGCCGTCAAGGAGGGTTTCACCTCGGTCGAGCACCTCAAGCGCTACACCACGCTGGGCATGGCCACCGACCAGGGCAAGCTCGCCAACGTCCCCGGCCTCGCCGTCCTGGCGAAGGCCTCCGGCCGCACCATCGCCGAGACCGGCACGACGCTGTTCCGCCCGCCGTGGTCGCCGGTCTCGATCGGCGCGCTCGCCGGCCACCATCGCGGCCGCGACTTCCGTCCGCTGCGCCTCACCCCGAGCCATGTCTGGGCCGAAGAGGCCGGCGCCGTCTTCGTCGAAGCCGGCCCCTGGCTGCGCGCCGCGTGGTTCCCGGCCCCCGGCGAGACCGACTGGCGCGTCGCCGTCGAGCGCGAGGTGAAGGCGACCCGCACCGCCGTCGGTCTGATCGACGTCTCGACCTTCGGCAAGATCGATCTCCAGGGCCCCGACGTCGGCCGCCTGCTCGATCGCCTCTACGTCAACACCTTCTCCACTCTCGCCCCCGGCCGCGTCCGTTACGGCGTCATGTGCCGTGAGGACGGTTTCGTCATGGACGACGGCACCACCGCGCGCCTCGCCGACGACCGTTGGGTGATGACCACCACCACCGCCAATGCCGCCAAGGTCGCCCAGCACCTCGAATTCTGCCTCCAGGTTCTGTGGTCCGATCTCGACGTCCAGGCCGTCTCGGTCACCGAACAGTGGGCGCAGATCTCGATCTCCGGCCCGCGCGCCCGCGACACGCTCGCCGGCGTCGTCGACGATCCCGCCGGCATCGCTGCCGAGGCGCTGCCCTACATGGGGGCGGTCGAAACCACCGTCATGGACGGCGTGAAGGCGCGGATCTTCCGCCTCTCCTTCGCCGGCGAACTCGGCTACGAGATCGCTGTCCCCGCCGACCGCGGCGAGGCCCTCGCCCGCGCCCTGATGGCGGCCGGTGCCGCGTTCGGCATCACCCCCTACGGCCTCGAGGCGCTCGCCGTGATGCGCATCGAGAAGGGCCACGTCTCCGGCCCCGAGCTCAACGGCCAGACGACGGCCGCCGATCTCGGCTTCGGCCGCATGGTGTCGCAGAAGAAGGACTCGATCGGCCGGGTGATGGCGACCCGCCCCGGCCTCGTCGATCCCGCCCGGCCCGGCTTCGTCGGCTTCCGCCCGCTCGATCGGACGCAGCGCCTCGCCGCCGGCGCCCATCTCCTCGCCCGCGGCGCCGCCGCCACCACCGATGCCGACCTCGGTTGGATCTCCTCGGCCACCTGGTCGCCGACCCTCGGCCATGCCGTCGGCCTCGGCTTCATCGCCGGAGGCGCCGCCCGCATCGGCGAGGTGGTGCGCGCCTGGGACGGCCTGCGCGGCACCGACGTCGAGGTCGAAGTCTGTGCCCCCTGTTTCTACGATCCGGACGGAGGACGCCTGCGTGGCTGACGCTCTCTCCACCTGCCTGCCGCACCACCCGCTGCCGCGCGGCCGCCATGGCGCCGCCACCGGCCCCGCCGGCATCTGCCTCGCCCGGCGCGAGGCGTCGGTCGCCACGCTCGCCGCCCGCCGCGGCGCCGTCGCCGCCACCCTCGCCGGCCTCGCCGATCTCCTCGGCCTTGCCGCCGAGGACCGCCCGGTCGCAGTGGCGAACGACCGCGCCACCGTGCTCGGCACCGCCCCCGGCCGCTGGCTGGTGGTTACCCCCGCCGGCGACGATCCCGAAGCCACCCTCGCGCCGCTGGCGCCGGTCGCGAGCGTGGTCGACCAGAGCGGCGCCTACGTCCTCTTCGAGCTTTCCGGCCCCGCCCTCGCCGATCTCCTGGCGAGCCTCGTCGCCGTCGACCTCGACCCCTCGGTCACCCCGGCGAATGCCGCGCTGACCACCACCGTCGCCCATCTCGGCGTGACCCTGTGGGCCGACGGCCCCGATTGTTGCCGCGTCCTGGTCGGCCGCAGCCTCGCGCTGGCCTTCGAGCGCACGATCGTCGCCGTCGCCGCCCGCCACGGCGTCGACCTCGCCTGAGCGACACCACCCGAAACGACGGCGGCGCGGCCCCGGGCAGGGACCGCGCCGCCGAATTCCGTTCGCAGATGCCGGATCAGCCGGCGAGATCCTCGTGCGAAACGACTTCGCCGTTGGCATCGAGCCGGTAGACGATCGGCGCGCCGGTCGCCAGCTCGCGCTTGAGGATCTGCTCGGGCGTCAGCTTCTCGAGCTTCATGATCAGCGCGCGCAGCGAATTGCCGTGCGCCGCGACGATGACGCGCTTGCCCGCCTTGAGGTCCGGCAGAATGTGGGCGTCCCAATAGGGCAGCACGCGCGCGGCGGTGTCCTTGAGGCTCTCGCCCCCGGGCGGCGGCACGTCGTAGGACCGGCGCCACACGTGGACCTGCTCCTCACCCCACTTCTGGCGGGCTTCGTCCTTGTTGAGGCCGGACAGATCGCCGTAGTCGCGCTCGTTGAGCGCCTGATCACGGGTGATCGGAATGTCGGTCTGGCCGAGCTCGGTCAGGATCAGGTTCAGCGTCGTCTGGGCGCGGGTCAGCGCCGAGGTGTAGGCGACGTCGAACACCAGCCCCTTGGCCTTGAGCTTCTGCCCGGCGCCCTTGGCCTCGCCGATCCCCTTCTCGGTCAGGTTGGGATCCTTCCAGCCGGTGAACAGGTTGAGCTTGTTCCACTCGCTCTCGCCGTGGCGGCAGAGCACCAGGAGACGTTCCATCGTCAGCTACTCCTCCAGAGAAATGCAGAATTCAGCCGCGCGGGGCGAGGCCGAGCACGTCGGCCATCGAATAGAGGCCGGGCTTGCGCCCCATGCCCCACAGTGCCGCCTTGACCGCGCCGCGCGCGAAGATCGAACGATCCTCGGCCCGGTGGGTCAGTTCGATCCGCTCGTAGGGACCGGCCAGCACCACCGTGTGGTCGCCGACCACCGTACCGCCGCGCAGCGCCGCGAAGCCGATGTCGCCGAGCCCGCGCGGCCCCATGTTGCCGTCGCGCGACCGCACCGAATGCTCCGAGAGATCGATGCGGCGGCCCTCGGCAGCGGCCTGACCGAGCAGAAGGGCGGTGCCCGACGGGCTGTCGACCTTCATCCGATGGTGCATCTCGACGATCTCGACGTCGTATTCCGGACCGAGCGCACGGGCCGCCTCGCGCACCAGCAGGGCGAGCAGATTGACGCCCAGGCTCATGTTGCCGGACTTGACGATCACCGCATGGCGCCCGGCGGCGGCGAAGGCCGCGTCGTCGGTCTTGGTGCAGCCGGTGGTGCCGATGACGTGGACGATGCGCGCCTGCGCCGCCAGTTCGGAGAAATGCACGGTGGCGGCCGGCGTCGTGAAGTCGAGGACGCCGTCGGCATGGGCGAAGGCGGAGAGCGCATCGTCGGTGACGGTGACGCCGAGCTTTTCCAGCCCGGCGAGGTCGCCGGCGTCGCGGCCGAGGTCGACGCTGCCCGGGCGCTCGACGGCGCCGACCAGCATCGCCCCGTCGGTCTCGTGGACGGCCCGCATCAGCGCGCGCCCCATGCGGCCGCCGGCCCCGACCACCACCAGACGCATGTCGCCCATCGCGCTTCTCCGAGCTGCCGGCCCGGCATTCGCGGGCGGTTTCGGGCAATGGACTACGACGGGCAGGACACGCGTGCAAGCACGACGAGGGTCGATCAGTGGCGGCCACAACGCATGGCAGACGCCGGTTGCGGCCGAGCGGCGCGGGACGCGGCCGGGGCGAAACGACGACGGGGACCGACGTCGCCGCCGGTCCCCGTCGCCTCTGCGAGCAGGAGAGCACCGTCCTTCGCCCGCCGGCCTTGCGGCCGGGCGGTCGACCTCAGGCGTCCAGCATCCGCTTCAGCATCTCGATCTCGTCGGCGAAGCCGCGGTCGGCGGTGGCCATTTCCTCGATCTTGCGCACCGCATGGAGAACCGTGGTGTGGTCGCGGTTGCCGAAGCGGCGGCCGATTTCCGGCAGCGAGCGCGGCGTCAGCGCCTTGGCGAGATACATCGCGATCTGGCGCGGCCGAACCACGGTGCGGGTGCGCCGCGACGACAGCAGGTCGGCCTTGGTCACGTTGAAATGCTTGGAGACGACCCGCTGGATGTCCTCGATCTTGACCTTCTTCGGCTCGCGCGCCCGCAAGAGGTCGCGCAGCGCCGTCTCGGCCATCTCGAGCCCGATTTCCGAGCCGGTCAGCTGGTTGTGGGCGACCAGCCGATTGACGGCGCCGTCGAGATCGCGGCCCGAGGAGACGACGTTCTCGGCGACCCAGTCGATCACCGCCGACGAGATCTCCATGCCCGGATTGGCCTTCTTGGCGGCGGCGACGCGATGGGCGACGATGCGGCGGCGCAGCTCGACGTCGGGCGCACCGATCTCCACCAGGAGGCCGCCGGCCAGCCGCGACCGGACGCGCTCGTCGAGCGTCTCGAGGTCGGCGGCGGGACGATCGGCGGCCACCACCACCTGACGGGCGCCGTCGATCAGCGAATTGAGCGTGTGGCAGAACTCCTGCTGCACCTGACGGCCCTGCAGGAACTGCATGTCGTCGATCAGCAGCAGGTCGATGCCGCGCAGCGCCTCCTTGAAGGCGATCGCCGACTGCGACATCAGCGCCGCCACGAAGCGGTACATGAAGTGCTCGGCGGTCAGATAGAGCACCCGCCGACCCTCGGCGCGCGCCGCATGGGCGATCGCCTGCAGGAGGTGGGTCTTGCCGAGGCCGACCGAGGCGTGGATGTACAGCGGATTGAACGGCACCGCCTCGCCGGGACGGCTGTCGGCGACGCGACGGGCGGCGGCGAAGGCGAGGCTGTTGGACCGACCCTCGACGAAGCTCTCGAACGAATAGCGATGGTCGAGCGGGCTGCCGGCCAGCACGTCGTCCTCACCCGCCTCGACGGCACGCGGGCCGACCACCGAGGTGCGCACCACCGGCGACGACGACACCAGGAACGGCTGGGCGCGCACCTGGGTCGGCGCGGCCGGCGCGGCGGCGGCGGCGGTCGCGACCCCGTCGCGGCTCGGCGTCGACGGACGCATCGCCGAGCGCACCGCGAACTCGATCTGCCGCACCGTGCCGAAGGCCTCCTCGAACAGCACCAGCAGGCGGTCGCGATAGCGGCTCTGCAGCCAGTTCTTGAGGAAGCGCGTCGGCACCGACAGGAACACCGTCTCGCGATCGAGCGCCTCGAACTCGACGCGCGCGAACCAGCTGGTGAACACGTCCTCGCCCAGTTCGACCCGCAGGCGCGCCTTGATGCGGTCCCACTCGTCGCGTCCGGACGGGATCATTGCACGAGCCTCCATCGTCTTCCCCTTTTCGCCCGACCGACCCGCCGTGGTCCGCCGGTTTCGCTCTCGTCACCGATTCCGCAGTCGGCGACGACGGTTCTTCTTTCCCCGAGGCGACCCCGGGGAGCTCTCTCGTTCGATGTCGGCGAGGCCGACGCTGGATCAGGATTGGGACCAGGGCAGTCCGTCGGCCTTCCACCCCCCGGTGGTGCCGCGATGGCCGTGGTCGTCGAGGTGACCCTCGAAACCGGTGCCGACGTTGTAACATCGGCTCCAGCCGCCCTCGGTCATGGCGATCGCCGCCCAACGGCTGCGCGCCCCCGACCGACACAGGAAATAGATCGGCGTGTCGCGCTCGAACCCGGCCTTGTCGAGGGCCCCGCCGAGCACGGTCACGAAATCGGGATTGGTCTCCATCGCCGGGAACGCCGCCCATTCGACGGTGATCACCTGCTTGCCGAGATCGGAGAGGTCGGGCAGGCCGACGAACATCCATTCGGCCCGCGTGCGCACGTCGACCAGGACCGCCCGACCGGCGAGCGCCGACCACGTCTCGCCCGGCGTGACGTCGCCGGCGTAGCCGATCGAATTCTCGTTGGACATGAGTGACCCCCCGGTGCGGACGATTCCGCCCCCAATTCCGACGTCTGAATTTTTCGATTGTCTACGGCGAGATTTCGACTTCACCCACCCGTCGAAATCCGTCGTACTCCCGTCTGAAGGTCCGGCCGGTCGGATTGTTGCACTTGAAGTCTTGCTTACACATTTCTTTTCGATGTGCTCGTCTCGACTTCGTCTTGTGCAGCTTCGACTGTCGTTCCTCTTTCCGGGCGCGAGGACGTCGTCCTCCATGCCCCGGACTGTACACAGCCCCCTCGGGCTGCGCAACGGCTGAAAATGCGGCAGCCGCCTCCCGAGCGGTCACCGCCGCCGGGCGACACCCGAGTCGCGAAGGACAAGTCCTTCCGACTCAACGGGGTATCCGAGGCGCCTGCGAATCGCGCCTCCCGAAACGTTTTCCGATGCGCCCCGCCGAAAGCCCCCCGACGGCGGCGTCCTCCCCTCGCGGCAGCCCCCCGACATTTCACCACTACCCGCCAACGCCATGAATTCGTTGATGAATACGTGACAGGCGGGAAAGGGTGAAAACCGTTCCGGGCGTTACCGCATCGTAAAATTACGGATGGCGCAAAAGGCGGAATGGTGCATCGCAAACACGAAAAAACCCGGGCCGAGACGGTCCGGGTTCGTCGTGCCCGAAGGCCACACGGAGGGGGCGATCAGGCGCCCATCACCTTCACGCGATGCGCGAGACGGGAGATCTTGCGCGACGCGGTATTGGAGTGCACGACGCCCTTCGAGGCGGCACGCTGCAGCTCCGGCTGGGCAGCCTTGAGCGCGGCGGCGGCGGCGGTCTGATCGCCGGAGGCGATCGCCTCCTCGACGGCGCGCAGGAAGGTGCGGACGCGCGAACGACGGGACTTGTTGACCGCGGTGCGGCGC
>ERZ1645187.758-NODE-758-length-31624-cov-6.726250_pt1 | contig 31624 bp, 35 predicted proteins | sample MGYA00575352_ERZ1645187 | MGnify/ENA primary metagenome ERZ1645187 (study PRJEB40837, sample SAMN11349314) | freshwater sediment metagenome | isolation source: river sediment | host: Sediment | place: India: Wazaribad , New Delhi | collected 2017-02-21 ... | reverse complement strand
TCCGCTCCCGGCATGACATAGCGGGCGTTGCTGCCGGTGCAACTGGCTGCAAGGGCCGGGCTGGCGGCCAGCGTGGCGAGGTGGGCCAGTGCGGCGAACATGAGTGCCTTGCGCATGATGTGTTCCTTGGGGACTTCCGGGCGTGGTGAAGCCGTGGTTTAACGCGCTTTCACGGGAGTCGGAACCATGTCTGTCCAGGACGATATAGCGCGCATCAAGCTGCAGGAGCAGCGCCTGCGCTTTGCCGGGTTTGATGAGCAAACGGCGTGGCAGCTTGGCAGCGCCATGCGTGACACGGCGCTGGCGCGGAAGCTGCCCTTTGTCATCGACATCCGCACCGGCATCCGTCCGCTGTTCTACGCGGCCTTGCCGGGGTCGGTACCCGAAAATGCCGACTGGGTGCGGCGCAAGGTCAACACGGTCTATCGCTTCGAAGCGGCGTCCTACCGCATTTCCCTCGAATACAAGCTGTCGGGCAAGGCCTTCGACCAGACGCGTGGCATGAACCCGATCGACTATGCGCTGGCGGGTGGCGGCTTCCCCATCCGCATCGGCAGTGTGGTGGCAGGCGTGGTCACGGTCTCGGGCGTGCCGCAGCGCGACGACCACAATTTCGTGGTGGAATGCCTGTGCGAGCACCTGGGCGTGCCTCATGCCGAGATTCAGCTGCCGCCTGAAAGCCCCTGATGTCCCACGATATTCTGTTCTGGATTCTGGCGGCCATCGCCACGTTTGTGGTGGGGGCATCGAAGGGCGGGGTGCCGGGCGTAGGCATCCTCGCCGTGCCCATTCTCTCGCAGGCCATTTCGCCCGTGGTGGCGGCGGGCCTGCTGCTGCCGCTCTATGTGGTGAGCGACTGGTACGGCCTGTGGCTCTACCGCAAGAACTATGACCTCTGGAACATCAAGATCATCACGGTTGCCGCAACCATCGGCATCGGCATCGGCTGGGCCACGGCGCGCTTCAACAGCGACGAACTGGTGAAGCTGATCGTCGGGCTGATCGGCATCTGGTACACGCTGGACCTGATCTTCAAGCGCAAGGCGGACAGCGCGCCGAGGCCGGCTGACGTGCCGCGCGGACTGTTCTGGGGAACGATCGCAGGCTTCGTCAGCTTCGTGGCGCACGCGGGCGGCACGCCCTTCCAGATGTATGTGCTGCCGCAGCGGCTGGAGAAGATGGTCTATGCGGGCACCGCCACCATCACCTTCACCATCATCAACGCCCTCAAGCTGCCGCCCTATTTCCTGCTCGGGCAGATCAATCTGGACAGCCTGCAGAAGGGCCTGTGGCTTGCGCCCGTGGCGCTGTTCGGGGCTTGGGCGGGGTTCCGTCTCACCAAGCTGCTGCCGGAGAAGATCTTCTTCCGCGCCGTCGAAACCGCGCTGTTCCTCGTCTCCCTCAAGCTGATCTGGGATGCGCTGCGGGGCTGGTTCGGCTGACGTCTTTGGTTTGACACGCCGCGCAAATCACGCCAGTTTTTGCCACGAGGGGTGCGCAAGGACAGGACTTGCCATGGCATTCGCGCGGCTTCTTTTCAGCATTCTCTTTCCGGTTTTCCTCGCAACGGCGGCGCTGGCGGATGGCCAGCGTGTCATTCTGGTGCTCGATGCCTCTGGTTCCATGTGGGGGCAGATTGGCAGCAAGAGCAAGATGGATATTGCCAAGCAGGTGGTGGGCAAGGTCATCGGTTCCTGGAAGCCGGAGGATGAACTGGGCCTCGTGGCCTATGGCCACCGCAAGAAGGGTGCCTGCGACGACATCGAAACGCTGATCCCGCCGGGGCCGCTGGATCAGGGTTCCTACATGTCGTCGGTGCGCGGGCTTTCGCCCAAGGGCAAGACGCCGATGACACAGGCTGTGCGCCAGGCGGCGGAAGCGCTGAAATTCACCGAGAAGCAGGCGACGGTGATCCTCGTCTCGGATGGCATCGAGACCTGCGATCCGAACCCCTGCGCCGTGGCGGAGGAACTGGAGAAACTGGGCGTCGGCCTCACCGTGCACACGGTGGGCTTCGGGCTGGATGACAAGGGTGCGGTGGAGCAGCTCAAGTGCCTCGCGGAAATGACTGGTGGCATATCGGTGATTGCCGAGAACGCCGATGAACTGGAGAGCGCGTTGAACAAGACGGTGGAGGCACAGCCCGCACCGGCACCGGAACCCGCCGCGCCCGCCTTCAACGTCACGGGCCATGTGGTGATGGCGGAAGGCGTGGAACTGCCTGCCCCCTGGAACCAGCCCGTGTGGACGTTCACGCAAGCCGCCGCCGATGGCGGGAAGGGGGCTTACATCCGCACGGAGTATGGTGCCAACTTCAAGGCCAGCTTTGACAAGCCCGGAGCAATGATCGCCACTGTGGGCGCGGACCTGGCGGAGGTGAACGTTCCTGCCGACCTTGCGGCAGGCGGCACGCTGGCGCTGGAGGCCAACCTCAATGCGGGCATCGTGCAGTTCAAGGGGTTGATGGATGCGGCGACACCGCTCAGCAACGACGGTGCGGTCTGGGTCATCTCCCGGGCCGACGGCACCTATGTCGGCACCGACTACGGCAAGGGGCCTCGCAAGCTTCTATCGGCGGGTGATTACAAGGTGAAACTCGAGGACGGTCAGGCGTCCGCCGAGCAGACGTTCACCGTGGCCGCGGGGCAGACGGTTGATGTTGTCGTCACGCTGGGGGCAGGCGTCGTCAACTACACCGCCACCTATGACGGCGCGCAGCCTGCGGGTGATGGTGTTGTCGTGGAGTTGCTGAAGCCCGCCGACATCAGTGGCAACAAGCAGCACATTTCCACCGAATACGGCCCGGCCAGGCAGTTCCGCGCGGCGGCGGGGGACTATGTCCTCAAGGCGTCTCTGGGGCTGGCGGTCACTGAAACGCCGGTGAAGATCGAAGCAGGCAAGGCGGTGACCGTTCCTGTTTCACTCAATGCGGGCTTCATGGCGGTAACGGCGGCCACTGCCACGCGCATCGAAATCAAGTCGGGCGAGGCGGAGATCGACGGTTCACGCAAGCATCTGTACACGGAGTATTCCGGAGCGCTGAACATCGCAGGCCCGCCGGGAAGCTACCGCGCCGTGGCCTTCGGCGATGGCGACGCCATGCTGGGCGAGAAGGATTTCACGGTCGCCGTTGGCCAGCGGAGTAAAGTGACGGTGCCGTGAGGAGTTGTCCCTGCCGCCGTCAAACGCTCCCGGCAAGCTCGGTGTCGAGGCACCCTGGATACAGGTAGTCCAGGCCCTTGGCGCCAACCTCATCCAGCCAGGACTTGAAGGTTGACGAGATGCGGAAGCGGTAGGCCTGATCCACGGCCGTATCGAGTGCATAAATGTCACCTTCCTCAATGAGTCCATGGGGATTGGGCTCGCCCGGTGCAACCCAATAGAAGCGCCCGTCATTGGGTGGCGTGTCCTTGTCCAGCCGTTCGCGCCAGATGTGGCAATCGCCGACGATCTTGCTCCTGTAGACCAAAAGCGGAAACTCCGCCCTGAGCGGCGTTTGAGGGTCCCGCGTCAGCTTGTGGGAGCGCCGCTTCGGGAAGCGCTCGGACACGGTTGTCACCCAGCAGAAATGCGGCGACTTCTCCACATCAATCGAGAATACAATGCGCCTGATGTTGAGATAGTAGAACTGGCCCCAGGGCTCGGAGCCATCGTTCTGCAGCAGCCTCACGGGGAAGAACTGGTGCACGCCGGGCTCCAGTTCCTCTATCCGTGACTTGATCCTCTCGCTGACGATCAGCCAGCCGGCCTGATCCTTGTAGAAGTCCTGCACGGCCTTTTCGACAGTCTTGAACTTGAGCCACTTCGGGAAATGGTCCGGCTTTTGCGTGTGTCCCATCACGGCTTCACTCACCATGGTTTCAGTGAGGAAGCGCTCTTCCGGAAGCCTTGGCCCGCGTGTGCCAAAGTATGTCTGGCTCGAAGATTTGGGGACCGGATAGGGATGGGTTTCCGGATAGAGGAAATCCGGCGGATAGGTCCGCCTGCTGTGCTTTGCGTTGCAGCTGTAAATCATGGAATCGCTCCCTCGGTCGAAGTTCTGAACACCGGCACCGGCAAGTCTTTGCGCGCGCGAAGGCAGGGCCGGGGTGGCGATGTTTGCATGGGCCTGATCCCTGACACTGAGGCGCCCTGCCTACAACCCGAATGCCGTCCCCGCCGCCAGTGGGGCGATGCCGAGGTATTTTGCGATGGATTGGCCGATGTCGGCGAAACTCTCGCGCCTGCCGATCGATCCCGTTGCCAGTCCAGGTCCGGTGCAGAGCACGGGCACCTGTTCGCGGCTGTGGTCGGTTCCCTTCCATGAGGGATCGTTGCCGTGGTCGGCGGTAAGGATCAGGCGGTCGCCGGGTTGCAGCAGTGAAAGGGGTGTCGCGAGCCAGCGGTCGAACTGTTCCAGCGCGCGGGCATAGCCCGGCACGTCGCGGCGGTGGCCGTAGTCGGTGTCGAAGTTGACGAAGTTCACCATCAGGAACCCGCCGTCCTTCAGCGCGGGCATTTCGCGCGCCGTGGTTTCCATCAGCGTTTCAAAGCCCGCGACTTTCACTTCGCGGCCCGTGCCTGAGTGCGCATAGATGTCGCCGATCTTGCCGACGGCGATGATGTCGTGGCCAGCTTCGCTCAGCCTGTTGAGCAGGGTGGGGTGCGGCGGCAGCACGGAGTAGTCCTTGCGGTGGCCTGTGCGCTCGAAGGTCTGCGCGGTTTCACCCACAAAAGGCCTGGCGATGATGCGGCCGATGTTGAGATCGTAAGTGAGATCGCGCGCCACCTGGCAGACATCGTAAAGGCGCTGCAGGCCGAAATGCTCCTCGTGGGCGGCAATCTGCAGCACGCTGTCGGCGCTGGTGTAGGCGATGGGCTTGCCGGTGCGCATATGCTCCTCGCCGAACTGCTCGATCACCTCGGTGCCGGAGGCATGGGCCATGCAGAGCAGGCCCGGCAGGTTGCAGCGGGAGACAATGCCGTCGATCAGCGCTTGCGGAAAGGCGGGCACGGTGTGGGGGAAGTAGCCCCAGTCACGGTCCAGCGGCACGCCAGCGATTTCCCAGTGGCCGGTGATGGTGTCCTTGCCCCGGCTCACCTCGCGCGCGGCACCCCAGAGGCCGGAGACCGGGCTGCCCAGAACATCCTTGCCGCTGATCAGGGCCGCGGCCGTGCCGAGCCCCAGTGCTGACAGGTGGGGAATATGCAGTTTCTCGCGTTCCGCCACATGGGTGAAGGTGTTGGCACCTTCATCACCGAAGGCAGCGGCATCCGGCGCGCCGCCGATACCGAAGCCATCCATGATGAAGAGGAAGACGCGGGCCATGTCTGGTCACTCGTCGCCGATGCGTTCAATCACCGAAGGGCCGCGCAGGCCGCGTGGGCCGATGCGGTAGGCTGCCTGCATCAACTTGGCCGCCTGGGCAAAGCCTGCCTCGTCATTGGCGTGGATGCGCGCGATCGGGGTCGCCTTGTCCACCTTGTCGCCCTTGCCCTTGAGGTTGGAGAGTCCCACGGCATAGTCGATCGAATCCGTGGCAACGCGGCGTCCACCACCCAGTTCGATCACGGCGACGCCGAGGAAGCGCGTGTCGATCGATTGCACGGCGCCTTCGTGTTCGCTGAACACGTCGCGGATGATGCCGGCCTGCTTCAGGTGTTTGGCTGATGTGGTGCAAAAGTCTTTCGGCCCGCCAAGTGCAGCCACCATGCGGTTAAAGTGTTCCGCCGCCTTGCCGGAGGCAAGCGCCTGTTCCAGCTTGGAGGAGGCCTCGCCTGGTGCTGCCAGTTTGGCGCTTTCCAACAATTCGCTGCCCAGTGCCAGCACCACGTCCTTCAGGCGCTTGTCCTGTTGTTTGCCGGTGAGGAAATCCACGGCGCTGGCGACTTCGATGGCATTGCCGGCACAACTCGCAAGAGGTTCATCCATGTCGGTGATGAGGGCGGTGGTGTGAAGCCCTGCACCATTGGCGACCGAGACAAGGCTTTCCGCCAGTTCGCGCGCGCTTTCGATGGTGGACATGAAGGCGCCGGAGCCGCACTTCACGTCGAGCACGAGATGGTCGAGGCCCGCCGCAAGTTTCTTCGAAAGAATGGAGGCAGTGATGAGCGGTACGGATTCGACCGTCGCCGTCACGTCGCGGATGGCATAGAGGCGCTTGTCGGCGGGGGCGAGATCGGCTGTCTGGCCGATGATGGCGCAGCCCGCTTCGCGCGTCACCTTGCGGAACAGCTCAAGGCCGGGCTGGCTCACATAGCCGGGAATGCTGTCGAGCTTGTCCAGCGTGCCGCCGGTGTGGCCAAGGCCGCGGCCAGAGATCATCGGCACATAGAAGCCGCAGGCCGCCAGCATGGGGGCAAGCATCAGGGAAACATTGTCGCCGATGCCGCCGGAGGAATGCTTGTCCACCACGGGGCCGGGCAGGTCCCAGGTCAGGATGGTGCCGGAGTCGCGCATGGCGAGCGTCAGGCCGACGGCCTCCTCGCGGCTCATGCCTTTGAAGAACACCGCCATGGCGAAGGCCGCGACCTGGCCTTCCGAGACCGTACCCTTGGTCAGGCCTTCGATGAATTCCCTCACCAGTTCGCGGCTCAGGTCTTCGCCATTGCGCTTGCGGCGGATCACTTCCTGCGGAAGCATCATTTTTTCATGTCCTTGAAGACACGGGGTAGCAGCCGCTTCATGTGGGCGGCGGCCTTCTGGCCCTCGCGCTTGGTTTCCTCGTGGGAGGGATTGGCGCCCTTGATGCCTGCGCCGAGATTGGTGACGACGGAAAGCCCCGCTACGTTCAGGCCCAGCCTGCGCGCCATGATGGTTTCGGGGGCGGTGGACATGCCGACAGCCGAGCCGCCGATCACCTGCGCCATCTTGATTTCTGCGGGTGTTTCGAAAGAAGGCCCGGAGAACCAGACATAAACGCCCTGCTTGAGGGCAATCTTCTCCGACTTCGCGGCGGCGAGGAAGCGCTTGCGCAGGGCGGGGTCATAGGCATTGGTCATGGGCACGAAGTTTTCATCCCCGTGCTGGCCGATCAAGGGATTCATGCCGGCATAGTTGATGTGGTCGGTGATCAGCATGATCGAGCCGGGGCCGATGGACGTTTTGAGCGAGCCCGCCGCGTTGGTGAGGATCAGGGTTTCGATACCCGCCTCCTTCAACTGGTCAAGGACGGGGCGCATGACGGCGGCATTGCCGCTTTCATAAGGATGCGCCCGGCCCGCCAGAACGGCCACTTCCTGTCCGCCCACCTTGCCAACAGAGAGCTTGCCCGCGTGGCCGGAAATCTTGGGCACCGGGAATCCGGGAAGATCCGTGTACGGAATGACAAGCGGGTCTTCGACGATGCTGACGACATCGCCCAGGGCGGAGCCGAGGATGATGGCGGTTTTCGGCGCGCGGGTGCCCAGTTTGGTCTTCAATGTCATTTCAGGTTCTCCGGCCCGAAGGAGTGGGGCAGCAGCTCGTCGAGGGTGAAGGTGCGGATCAGGTCGCCATGTTCCGTGCAGCAGTGGATTTTGACATCGCCTGCCGCAAACTCGCGAATTTTCTGGCGGCAGCCGCCGCAGGGCGTGCAGAGCGTGTCGCCATTGCCCATCACAACCACTTCAGTGATGCGTGTGCCACCCGCCATGACGAGGTGCGAGATGGCCGAGGGTTCAGCACACCAGCCTTGCGGATAGGCGGCGTTCTCGATGTTGCCGCCCGCATGGACGCGGCCCAGTTCATCGCGCATGGCGGCACCGACGAAGAACCGGGAGTAGGGCGCGTGGGCCCTGGCGCGGGCGCTTTTTGCGGCTTCGACAAGGTCACGCATGGTGTTTCATCCCGCGATTGCTTGCGGCCGATCCCCCCACATCCGTCATCCCGGCGAAGGCCGGGACGGGGCCTGGTTGCAGATGGGGCCGTGGGCATAGCCTGGCCCCGGCCTTCGCCGGGGTGACGGAGCAAGGAGATGCGAAAGCATGGATGAATGCCTGCATCCCTCAACGGTCCTTCGAATAGGGAATGCCGCTGGCCTTGGGCGGGATGCTTTTGCCGATGAAACCGGCGAGCAGCACCACGGTCATCACATAGGGCAGCATGTTGATGAACTGCACGGGGATTTCGAAGGTGCCGAACTTCACGCCCTGCAACCTCGTGCCCATGGCCTGCAGGTAGCCGAAGAGCAGGCAGGCCCAGAGCGCGGGCCAGGCTCGCCAGTTGGCGAAGATGAGGGCCGCGAGCGCCATGAAGCCGCGGCCTGCGGTCATGTCGCGCACGAAGCTCGCCGAGAGCGAGGTGGCGATGTAGGTGCCGGCAATGCCACAGAGCACGCCTGCGATGATGACAGCCTGATAGCGCAGCCGCGCCACCGAAATGCCTGCCGTATCCACCGCATGCGGATTTTCACCGACGGCGCGCAGGCGCAGGCCGAAGCGCGTTCTGGCCAGGGCCCAGGCGGTGAGCGGCACCAGCGCGATGGTGATGTAGGTCAGCAGGGAATGGCCGGAGACGATGCGGGCCAGCGCGCCCAGCACCGGCACGTCGTAAAGGGCAGAGAAGCCCGGCAGGTCGATGGGCATGAAGCGGGCGGGTTCCGGCAGCGGCGGGGTGCGCCCGCCTTCCCTGAACCACTCGTTGCCGAGCACGACGGCAAGGCCTGCCGCCAGCATGTTGATGGCCACGCCGGAAACGACCTGGTTGCCCTTCTGGTTGATGGCGGCATAGCCATGCACCAGCGCGAAGGCGAGCGAGACGACGATTGCCACCAGCAGGGCCAGCCAGGCATTGCCATAGAAGGCGGCGGTGGAAGCGGCGGCGAAGGCGCCGATCAGCATCTTGCCTTCGAGGCCGATGTCCACGATGCCGGAGCGTTCCGACCACAGGCCCGCGAGGCAGGCAAGGATCAGCGGCACCGACAGCCGGATGGTGGAGGAGAGCGTTTCCGCGCCGAGGAAAAGTTCGAGCATGATCAATCTTCCGCCTTGAAGAGCAGGGCGGAGAGCCACGGCCGGAAGGTCTGCTCCAGCGCGCCCATGAAGAGGATGACGAGGCCCTGGATGACAACGATCATGTCGCGGTTGATTTCCGGTTTGGCGAAGGACAGCTCCGTGCCGCCTTGGTAGAGAAGTCCGAAGAGCAGGGCGGCGAGCACGATGCCGACGGGGTGCGAACGGCCCATCAGCGCCACGGCGATGCCGACGAAACCCGCACCCTGGACGTATTCCAGCACGAGCCGGTGCTGCGCGCCCATCACCTCATTGACGGCGAGAAGGCCCGCCAGACCGCCCGAGATGGCCATGGCCACCATGATGATCTTCTGCGGGCGGATGCCGGCATAGATGGCGGCATCGGTGTTGGCGCCGACGGCGCGCACCTCGTAGCCGAGCTTGGTGCGCCAGAGGAAGTACCAGACGCCCCAGGCCACGGCGAGGGCGAGGAAGAAGCTGGGGTTCAGCGGCGTTGAGGGGAGCCGGTAGCCGAAGATCGCCAGCGTCAATTCGCGGAAGCTCGGGATATAGGCCCCGGTGAGGTCAAAGGTCTGGAAGTCGAAGCTGCCGATGGCGCGGCTCTCCACCGCCATCTTGCCCACGGGCCGCAGCCAGTAATTGATGATGTAAACCATCAGGCTGGAGGCGATGAAGTTGAACATGATGGTGGTGATGACGATGTGGCTGCCGCGCTTGGCCTGCAGGTAGCCCGGCACGAAACCCCAGAAGGCGCCGAACAGGGCGGACGCGAGTATGGCCAGCGGAATGAGCAGCGGCCAGGGCAGGAACTCGAAGGACAATCCCACGACGGTGGCGCCAAGCCCTGCGAAATACGCCTGGCCCTCGCCGCCGATGTTGAACAGGCCGGCATGGAAGGCCACGGCCACGGCGAGGCCGGTGAAGATGAAGTTGGTGGCGTAGTAGAGCAGGTAGCCCCAGCCCTTGATCGAGCCGACGGCACCCTTGAGCATGATCCACATGGCTTCCAGCGGGTTCTCGCCGATGATCAGCACCACGACACCGGAAACGAGCAGGGCAACGATCAGGTTGAGGGCAGGGATAAGGGCCACGTCGGCCCAGCCCGGAAGTTCACCGCGCGCGCTCATGACAGGGGCCCCCTCCGCCCGTTGGGCACCTCCCCCAGCAAGCTGGGGGAGGGCATGTGATGGAGATTTCCCCGAGCGATTGAGGAAGGCCTTTCAGCCGCGCTCCCCCAACTTGTTGGGGGAGCTGTCCGAAGGACTGAGGGGGCCCTTGCGCTTGTCATCACGCCGCCTCCTTGTTCACGCCTGCCATGAGCAGGCCCAATTCGCGTTCGTTGGCGGTGGCGTCGCGCTCGCCCATCACTTTGCCTGCAAACATCACGATGATGCGGTCGGAGAGGGAGCGGATTTCGTCGAGTTCCACCGAGACCAGCAGGATCGCCTTGCCCTGGTCGCGCAGGTGGATGAGGCGCTTGTGGATGAATTCGATGGCGCCGATGTCCACGCCGCGCGTGGGCTGGCCGACGATCAGCAGGTCGGGGTCGCGGGCGATTTCACGCGCCAGGATGATCTTCTGCTGGTTGCCGCCGGAGAACTTGCCGCTCTTCAACAGCGGGTTGGCGGGGCGCACGTCGAACTCTTCCATCTCCTTGCGGGTGCGGTTCACCACCTTGCCGCGGTCGAGGCGGAAGCCGTGGCCGAGGCTTTCGTCGTAATGCCAGCCGAGGATGGCGGATTCGGAAGCATCGAACGAGGTGATCAGGCCGCGGTGCTGGCGGTCTTCGGGCACATGGGCGAGGCCTTCCTCGCGCAGGTGGCGGGGGTCGGCAAGTTCACCGATGCTCTTGCCTTCGAAGATGATCTCGCCGGAAGTGGGCCTCGTGATACCGGAGATCACATCCAGCAGTTCCGATTGCCCGTTGCCTGAGACACCGGCGATGCCGACGATTTCGCCGGCGCGCACGGTGAAGGAGACATTGTCGACGCGCGCGATTCCCTTCTTGTCCTTCCAGGTCACGTTCCTGACGTCGAGCACCACTTCGCGGGGCTTTGCGGGGCCCTTGTCCACGTGCAGCAGCACGCGGCGGCCGACCATGGCTTCGGCAAGTTCTTCAACGCTCGTCTTCTTCGTTTCGAAATTCGCCACCACTTCGCCGCGGCGCATCACGGTCACGCGGTCGGTGATGGCCATGATCTCGCGCAGCTTGTGGGTGATCAGGATCACCGTCTTGCCCTGGTCGCGCAACTGGCCAAGGATGCGGAAGAGGTGGTCGGCCTCGTCGGGTGTCAGCACGCCCGTGGGTTCATCGAGGATCAGGGTTTCGGCGCCTTTGAAGAGCGCTTTCAGGATTTCGACGCGCTGCTGCAGGCCCACGGGCAATTCGCCGATGATGGCGTCGGGATCGACGTCCATGTCGTATTCCTGGGCGAGGTGGGCCAGCGCCTCGCGGGCCTTGGCCAGGGCGGGGCCGATGAGTGCGCCGCCTTCGGCACCGAGCACCACGTTTTCGAGGACCGTGAAGGTGTCCACCAGCATGAAGTGCTGGTGCACCATGCCGATGCCGTGGGCGATGGCGTCGGACGACGACTTGATCCTGAGGGGCTGGCCCTTGACGCGGATCTCGCCCTTGTCGGCGTGGTAGAAGCCGAAGAGGATGGACATCAGCGTGGACTTGCCCGCGCCGTTCTCCCCGATGATGCCGTGGATGGAACCCTGGTTGATCGTCAGGTTCACATCCTTGTTGGCATGCACAGGCCCGAAACGCTTGTCGATGCCGATGAGTTCGATGGCGGGGGTGTCTTGGGCTGGGGTCATCTGTCTCGCCTCACCTCTCCCGCCTGCGGGAGAGGACGACGCGAAGCGTCAGGTGAGGGCCTTCCATGGCTGACTGCCCTCACCGGCATTCGCTTCGCTCTGCCACCTCTCCCGCAGGCGGGAGAGGTGAGTTTGCGTCCATGCCTTACTCAACCGGGCACTTGTTGTCGGCCATGTAGTCATGGACCTGGATGGTGCCGGCGATGATGTCGGCCTTGGCCTTCTCGACCGCCGCCAGCATCTCGGCGCTCACCAGTGCCTTGTTGTTGTCGTCCATGGCATATCCAACGCCGTCTTCCTTGAGGCCCAGCGCCTGGATGCCACCCTTGAAGGTGCCGTCCTTGCCGGACTTCATGACGTTGTAGACGGCCACGTCCACGCGCTTCAGCATGGAGGTGAGAACCTTGCCCGGATGCAGGTGGTTCTGGTTGGCGTCAACGCCGATCGAGAGCGCGCCGCCGTCAGCGGCGGCTTGCAGCACGCCAAGGCCCGTGGCACCGGCGGCGGCGTAGATCACGTCCGCACCCTGGCTCATCTGGCTCTTGGTGATTTCGCCGCCCTTCACGGGATCGTTCCAGGCAGCGCCGGTGTCACCGGTCATGTTCTGGAAGATGGTGGCATCGGCCTTGGCGGCCTTCACACCTTGCGCATAGCCGCAGCCGAACTTGCGGATCAGCGGAATGTCCATGCCGCCGACGAAGCCGACCTTGCCGGACTTCGATGCCATGGCGGCCATGATGCCGACGAGGTAGGAGCCTTCATGCTCGTTGAAGACGATGGACTGCACGTTGGGCAGGTCCACGACCATGTCGACGATGGCGAACTTCAGGTCCGGGTATTCCTTGGCGACCTTTTCAAGGGCAGCGGCCTGGGCGAAGCCCGCGGCGATGATCGGAGAATAGCCCTGGTCGGCGAAATTGCGGATGGCCTGTTCGCGCTGGGCTTCGTTGGCGATTTCAAACTCGCCGTAGGACACGCCCGATTCCGTCTTGAACTTCTCGGAGCCGTTGAACATGGATTCGTTGAAGGACTTGTCGAACTTGCCGCCGATGTCGAAGACGATCGCGGGCTTGTCGTCGGCGGCGAAGGCCGAAACGGCCATCATGGCGGTCAGAGCCGCGGCGCCGAGCAGTTTCTTGATCATGGTTTTCTCCCTGTTTTTGACCAATGGGTCAACGTATCAAACCTCTTTGCGCCATGGAAGGGCGGGACGGCCTGCCTCCGCAACTTCCCTGTGCATAGATGCAGTTGACGCCAAATCCCTCCTCTTCGCAAGGCCTTGAGCCACGGGGTTGAAGCGGGCCGCGCCCATGCCCATATGGCGGACAGGATGTTCCGGGCCGCCTGCCGGACGGAATGTCCGGACTGGCTGCTGCTCACAGGGCTTTGATTGATGACACGCGTTTCGCTTTTTTCGTCGCCGCTGCTCCTCGGTTTCGAGGAGATGGAGCGGCTCCTTGACCGGGCCGCCAAGATTCCCGGCGATGGCTATCCGCCCTACAACATCGAACGTCTTGCCGCGAATGGCAGCGGTGGCGAGCGGCTGCGCATCACCATCGCGGTGGCCGGCTTCACTGCCGATGACCTGGAGGTGATGGTGGAAGACCGCCAGTTGCTCATCAAGGGCAGGCAGCGGGAGGAGGGCGGGAAGGATTACCTGCACCGTGGCATTGCCGCCCGCCAATTCGCCCGCGCCTTTGTGCTGGCGGACGGCATGGAGGTAGGCGGGGCGGAACTCCACAACGGATTATTGACAATTGAGGTCCACCGTATCGAACCAGAACGGTTGGTCCGGCGTATCACGATCAAGGACTTGAACTGATGGACAAGACATTCACAAAACTCGACGATGCGGCTCTCGCAGCACTTGGTGGCGGCGTGATCGGCTATGTCCGTGAAATCGAAGGCGAAGATGCGGTGAAGCTGCTGGGCGAGCGCATCAATGTGGCGCCCAAGGCCAAGCTCTATTGCCTCTACAACGCCGACGGCTCACCCATCTCCATCTCGGGCTCACGCGAAGCCGCGATGAGTTCCGCCATGGAACACGAACTGGAACCCGCCAGCGTACATTGAGGGGAAGTGGCCTAAAGCCCCGCCCCGGCCTTCGCCGTGGTGACGGTACTCAATTCTTGAGAAATACCGTTTGCCTTCATGTCCTTCATCTCCGTCACCCCGGCGCAGGCCGGGGCGGGGCTGGGGCGATGTCGTCATACATCACGTTTGAATCAATGCTCTCATGAAGATCGCGCCAGTCCGGGTTCAGTGTCTCGATGAGTCGGAATTTCCAGAGCCGGTGCCATTTCTTTAGGAGCTTCTCACGCCTGATGGCGTCCTCCATGTTGGGCAGATGCGCGTACCATACCAGGGTTTTCAGGTTGTGCTCATGGGTGAACCCGTCGAGCCAGCCATTCTTGTGATCGGCAATGCGGTTGTACAAGGCTGATGTCACTCCGACATACATCCTGCCGCGATAGCGGTTGGCCATGATGTAAACAGCAGGGTATTTTTCGGACTTCATCTCTGAACCATATGATGGGCAAGGGATCAACGAAAGCCCCGCCCCGGCCTTCGCCGGGGTGACGGAGATGAGGGTTGAATGGCTCGACAACGGTGCCACTTGCTTCTCTCAACAAGAAGAACCCGTCACCCCGGCGAAGGCCGGGGCGGGGCTGAGCTGACGATGACAACCGACACAATATTTGGATTGCATCACGCATGCCTCCCGATAGCTTGGCGCGCATGAAACTCACCTTCCACACACTCGATGTTTTCACCACGCGCAAGTTTGGCGGCAATCCGCTGGCTGTTGTGCTTGGCGCGGAGAAACTCACCACCGAACAGATGCAAACCATCACCCGCGAGTTCAATCTCTCGGAGACGACCTTCATCCTGCCGCCGGACAACCCGACCCACACCGCCAAGGTGCGCATTTTCTTCCCGGGCGGCGAGATGCCCTTTGCCGGACATCCCACACTCGGCACGGCGGCGCTGCTGGCGGAACTGAAGCACAAGCCGGGATGCAGTTTCGAGACCACCATCACGCTGGAACTGAAGGCGGGCCTCACGCCGGTGCGCGTGTCGCGCATCGCGGACCGCATCCATGGCGTCTTCACGGCACCCGTGGTGCCGTTTCATGTGCCAGTCAAACTGCCCTCCATCGAAGATGCGGCGCGGGCGCTCAACCTCGATGCCGCCGACATCGGCTTTGACGGCCACGGCCTTGCCTCCTGCGAGGGTGGACCGCGCTTCTTCTACGTGCCGGTGAAAACCCGCGCGGCGCTGGAGAAATCGAAAATCCTCGAACCGCACTGGAGCAGGCTGCTGCAGGGCGTGAACATCAACGAGCGCATCAGCACCATCGATGCTGTCTATCTCTACACGCGTGGTGGCGATGGCGCCGGCACGGCATTCCGGTCGCGCATGTATTCGCCAACGGGTGGCATTCCGGAAGATCCGGCCACGGGATCGGCCACGGTCAATCTCGCGGCGCAACTGCTCGCGGCGGAGAAGCTGGCGGATGGCACGCAGCGCTGGCAGATCGAGCAGGGCTACGAGATGGGCCGTCCGTCAGACCTCACGCTGGAAGCCGATGTGAAGGCGGGCGCGCTCGCGGCGGTGCGCGTCGGCGGCTCCGCGGTGCGCATGATGAGCGGCGAACTGGAGATCTGAGAAGCGGCTGACAATTTGCTGGCAGGTGTCGCCAGTTCGCTGTCAGGGTCAATTGCCTATCTCCCACTGCACACGGGAATGTCTCCCGCGCTGCAATTGGAGAATATCATGAAGACCCTGCTTGTTTCCGCCGCCACGTTCATCGCCATCGCCACGGCTGCCAACGCCACGGACATCTGCAAGACCGTGGACAAGGCACAGTGGATGTCGAAGGACGAAATCACCGCCAAGGTCACGGCACTCGGTTACGAAGTGCGCAAGGTGCAGGAAGAGGACGGCTGCTGGGAAGTGAAGGGCATGAAGGACGGCAAGCGCGTGGAAGCCTACTTCGATCCGGTCTCGGCCGAACTCGTTCTGTCGAAGTAATCACGATGAGCGTTCAGGTCACGCACAGGCCAACGCAAGTGGCGGGGAGCACAACGCTCCCCGCCATCATCCGCGTGTGGGACCCGCTGGTGCGGGTGTTCCACTGGTCGCTGGTTTCAGGCATGGCCTATGAGTTCGTGTTCGAGCCAGGCGCCATCATTCACAACACGCTGGGGCAGGCCCTTCTCGGGCTCGTTGCCGTGCGGATCGTCTGGGGCTTCATCGGCAGCAGGCATGCGCGCTTCAGTGATTTCGTGCGCGGGCCGCGGGCGGTTCTGGGCTATGTCCGGGACATCGTCACCGGGCATCCACGCCGCTATCTCGGCCACAACCCCGCTGGCGGCGCCATGGTGCTGGCACTGCTTCTGGCGGTGGCGTTCACGGCGGGCTCAGGCTGGCTCATGACCACTGACGCCCTGTGGGGCGAAGAGTGGATCGAAGAGCTGCATGAGGCGGCGGCGTGGTCGACGCTGGCGCTGATCGGTGCCCATGTGGCGGGTGTCATTCTCGCCAGTCTCCAGCACCGGGAAAACCTGGTGCGGGCCATGTTCACGGGGCGCAAGTCTCCCTGACGGGATACCTTGCTCCGGGAAACCTTACTCGATGCCGAGGAGAACCTTGGCTTCCGCTGTCATGGCGAGGCCTTCCTCGGTGTTGCCGGCACCGCAGAGCTGCACGGCCTGGCTCTGCATGTCCTCGGCCTGGGCGCGCTTGTCGGCATCCAGTTCCTGGGACTTGAGGGCGTTGTCGATCTTGGCAATGTCGTCCTGGCAGGCATCGGCCAGCGCCGGGGAGGCGATGGCGAGCGCGAAGGCGGCGGCAAAAAGGCTGTGGCGAATCATGGGTGTTGCGTTCCGTCCTGAAAGTTCGGGACTGCATTAGCCCCACGACTGTGACGAAACTTAGCCCGGCCCGCTGCCAAGGTTAATGCGGCATGTTTGTTCCCGGCAGCGCAGCGGGACTGCCGATGCCACCGTGATGCCTGGACTCTGCCGGGACGTCACAGGTCCAGAAGCTGCATGAGCAGGCGGGTGGTGTGGCTGCAGCGCTCGAAATCACCATCCATCTTTTCGACCTGCGCCTTGCCGATCAGCATGCGGGCGCGTGTTTCCGTGCCGTGGTCGAGATGGGCATAGGGCAGGTGGTTACGGGCCTTGATGAGATCGGACACGCATTCCGCCGAAGCGGGCGAGGCGAACAGGGCGAGGCCCAGTGATGCTGCAACGAGACTTTTCCGCATGGTGGCACTCCTCAGACTGACCCGGTCAGGTTTACACCGTATCAGGTGTTTCCGCACAGTCACGGCCCTTGCTGGGATCACGGAAGGGCTGCGAATTCTGCAGGGCTCCCTGACAGGCCTGCGTGTCGCCTGCCGCCTTGGCGCCGCGCGCGGCTTTCAGCAGTTCCTCCAGGAAATTCTTTTCGGCGGGCGCCAGCGACGGATTGGCCAGCGCGCCCTGGGCATTGCCGATCAGCGTGTCACAGGCGTCAGCATGGGCGGGAAGTGCGGCAGCTGCTGCAAACAGGCAGGCCAGAAGGAGATGTTTCATTGCGCGCCTCCGGAGCAGGTGGCGCGAGCCTGGCACGCAGGCCCGCGCCACCCAAATGCCTGTCACATCAGGTCGGTGTAGCTCATGGGATACCAGTCATAGCCCGTGGCGGTCTTTGACACGAAGCCGGTGGCCGGGAAGGCGGCGTGATAGAAGGTCACCTGCATGCGGTCGGCGGAGGCCATGTCGAGCAGCTTCTTGCGGGTTTCCACCGCCTTCGGCTTGTCGAGGTCGAAGCCCAGATGCCATTCCGGGTTTTTGGCGAAGATGCGCGGGTCATTGCAGGCGTCGCCCACCACCAGCAGGGTCTTGTTGCCGGAGGAGACGACGAAGCTCGTATGCCCCGGCGTGTGGCCGTCGGACTGGATGGCGGTGATGCCCGGTGCCCATTCCTTGCCCCATTCGGCCTGGCGCAGGTCCTTGGCGTTGGGCGCGAAGACGCGCTGTGCCGTCTTGAAGGCACCGCGCGCGGCTTCCGGCACGGCGTTCATTTTCTCTTCGCTCATGAAGTGGGCGAAGTCGCCCGCAGGTACCACGTGCTCGGCACCGCCATAGACGAGTTCGCCTTCCTTGTTGCGCAGGCCGTTGATGTGGTCGGGGTGGAAGTGGCTGACCAGCACCGTGTCGATGGATTTGGCATCGATGCCCGCTGCCGCGAGGTTGGCGGCGAGCTTGCCGGTTGTCGGTGCGCCGTTGTTGGCGAAGCCCGCGTCAATCAGCACCAGTTTTGCGCCCGTGTTCACCACCATGGTGTTGAACTGGTTCACGAAGGGTTTGACCGGGATGTACTGGCTCTCCATGTGCTTCACCACGTCATCGAACTTGACGTTGGGGATGCGCTTGTCATCGATCTCGCCCGCGACGCTGCCGTCATGCAGGGCGGTGATTTCAAAGTCGCCGATCGTGAAGCGGAAGAAGCCGGGCGCCTGGGTGCCCAGCTTCGGGGCGGCGGCGAAGGCGGGCAGGGGGGCCATTGCGCCAGCGGCTGCCACTGCGGCGGTTGAGAGAAACTGTCTGCGGTCCATCATGATCATCCTCCATTGCGTGCTGCCGTTACGCAGAGTGACTCCTGATGGACCAATGCGCAAGAAGTGTGACAGCCAAAGTCACATTAAATTGAATCCATGTGTCCGGGTTGCCAAATCCGTGATCCTCGCCTATGAGGCTTGCCCATGCGCCAGTCCCGCACCCTTCTGCTTCCGCTTCTGCTTACCAGCCCCTGAGGGCCGGCCGGGCGAACGCGCCCTGGCTCTCCGGGGACGATGACCACAGCAGAGCCAATCGCAGAAGAACCAGGGTTTCCCAACATGTTGATCAATCCCGCCGAGAAGTACCGCGCCTATACGCCGGTCCAGTTGCCCGACCGCCAGTGGCCGTCGAAAACCATCACCAAGCCGCCGGTCTGGTGCAGCGTCGATTTGCGCGACGGCAACCAGTCGCTGATCGAGCCCATGGGTCACGAGCGCAAGATGCGCATGTGGAACGCCCTCATCAAGATGGGCTTCAAGGAAATCGAGATCGGCTTCCCCTCCGCCTCGCAGACGGATTTTGATTTCTGCCGCCATCTCATCGACAACAAGTGCATCCCTGATGGCGTGACCATCCAGGTTCTCGTGCAGTGCCGGGAAGAACTGATCCGCCGCACCTTCGAGGGCATCCGCGGGGCCAAGTCGGCGATCGTTCATTTCTACAACTCGACGAGCGAATTGCAGCGCCGCGTGGTGTTCCAGAAGGACCGGCAGGGCATCATCGACATCGCCGTGTCGGGTGCGAAGCTCATCCGCAAGCTCGCCGACGAAAGCGGTATGACCGAGGCCATCCGCTTTGAATATTCGCCCGAAAGCTTCACCGGCACCGAACTCGATTATGCCGTCGAGATCTGTGAAGCGGTGATGGACGAAATCAGGCCCACGCCGCAGAAGCCCTTGATCCTCAATCTCCCGGCGACGGTGGAAATGTCCACCCCCAACATCCACGCCGACCAGATCGAATGGTTTTGCCGCACCATCAAGAACCGTTCATCCGTCATCATCTCGCTGCATCCCCACAACGACCGGGGCAGCGCGGTGGCGGCCACCGAACTCGGCTTGCTCGCAGGCGCCGACCGTGTCGAGGGCACGCTCTTCGGCAATGGCGAGCGCACCGGCAATGTCGACATCATCACGCTGGCCATGAACCTGTTCACGCAAGGGGTGAATCCCGGCCTCGATTGCTCGAACATCAACGAACTGGTGCGCATGGCGGAATACTGCAACCAGTTGCCCATCCATCCGCGCCACCCCTACGCGGGCGAACTGGTGTTCACGGCGTTTTCGGGCTCGCACCAGGATGCCATCAACAAGGGCTTCAAGCACATGAAGGCGTCGAACGCGCCGCTGTGGGAAGTGCCGTATCTCCCCATCGACCCGCTCGATCTCGGGCGCAGCTATGAAGCGGTGGTGCGCATCAATTCGCAGAGCGGCAAGGGCGGCATCGCCTACATCATGGAGACGGAACACGGCATCGAACTGCCGCGCCGCCTGCAGATCGAATTCTCCAAGGTGGTGCAGGCCATCGCCGATGGCGAGGGCGTGGAGGTGGAAGCGTCGCGCCTGTGGAGCGCCTTCGAGACCGAATATCTCGATGGCAACGGCCGCTTTGGTTTCGTCGAGCACAGCGCCAAGGCCGGGGCGGGCGAGAAGGGCGAACAGTCCATCACCGCCAAGATCACCGTGGATGGCAAGGCCAAGTCAATCAAGGGCGTGGGCAACGGCCCGGTTGATGGCTTCGTCGATGCGCTGCGCAAGGAAAGCGGCGTCGCCTTCGACGTCGCCGACTACCGCGAGCACGCCATGGGCCACGGCGCCAACGCCACGGCTGTGGCCTATGTGGAACTGCGCCTCGCCGACGGCTCCACGCTCTTCGGCGTCGGCATCGACAAGAACATCGTCACCGCCTCCCTCAAGGCGGTGATGAGCGGCGTCAACCGGGCGATCCGGCGGGCGTAAACCCATCCATTCCACCCGTCGTCCTCCACATCCCCGTCGTCCTCCACGCATGTGGAGGACCAGTCTTTGAACCAGCCCCCGGCCTCGCCGCGCCCTGTGACCAAAGACTGATGGCCCACATGCGTGGGCCATGACGGTGTGTTGCGGCACCGCGCCATCTCCCCCGGCCTGCCGGGGGAGGCCAGTGGCCCGAACACCAACAAGCGACCATAGGCCCAACCCTTCTCCCTCCCCCTTGTGGGGAGGGCCGGGGTGGGGGTCGGATGGTCGAAGATCATCCGGCCGTATCCTCAGCAGCCAACTCTCCATGGCCGGGCTTGACCCGGTCCCCCAGTCTTTGACACTGTGGAGCCCATGGAACCCCAGCCCGCACAACGCCCGCCTCTCTCACTGGGCATCGCCGTCCTCGCGGCGGCCAGCCTCATGCCCGTCACGATGCTGATGGACGCCATGCGAACCCCCGGCGGCGACGGTTACAGCGGCTTCGGCAGCACGCTGCTGTTCCTGCTGGCCGCACTGGTGATCACAGTCACAGGCGTGATCATCGGCCTGCGACGGAAAGAACGTTTCCCATGGCTGGCCCTCGTGGCGCTGGCGCTGTGGGGGCTGCCGGTGGTGGTGATGACGGTGTAGGCGGTATGGGCATGAGCAAAGGCATTTTCGAACCCATTCACCCCGGCGAAGTTCTCAGGGAAGACGTTCTGGCTGCGGCCGGCCTGTCGGTGGCCAGGGCGGCGGAAATCCTGGGCGTCGGCCGTCCCGCACTCAGCGCCGTCCTCAACGGCCGCGCCAGCCTCTCGCCCGAAATGGCGCTGCGCTTCGAGAAAGCCTTCGGCATCTCCATGGACCTGATGCTGAAGATGCAACTGCAATACGACATCGCCAAAACGCGCAAGATGACCAAGACGATCAAAGTGCAGAAGTACCGCAAAGTGGCGTGAGAAGGGGGGCGGCGGCGTTGATGGTTTTTTTCACCGCTACGGAACCGGGGAGTCTGTGGCGGAAAAAACTCTCCAGTTAGCTTTCGTGACGCAGGCGAGGTGGAGGTGATGGTGGTGTGAGGTAGGCAAGGCCAACTCAGTTGAGATGGACTTCGCCCGACACATCGTGGTCCGCGCGGTAGTACTGCGAGGCCTGACTGTCAGGCGAATACCATCTCATCTCACACAATGCACTGTCACCGAATCCGGAATCCAAATGCTCCGGCTCTCTTGAGGTGTCTAAGGCGCAACTATCCGAAACCAATCTCTCATTGTTTGCTTTATCCGATCCAACTCCTCCTGAGACAATTCCGACATGTGGCAGACGGTGTTCCGCAGATGAACCAGCATTCTTGCCGACTGAATGAGGGACTTATCTCTCACGACTTCATCGAAACCGCTTTTCCAAGAGTGATCAATTACACGAAGTAACTGAGGCAACGTCAAAAGAGCAGATTTGTCTCTTGATCCCAATGCCATCCAACTCTTTATTTCTTCTGTTTCTTCAAGCTTAAGTACCTCTGTCTGCACATCAGTTGGCACTTTATCCCACCAGCTTCCTACGCCATCCCGCGATAGTATTTCGACTACAAACTCTCGAAGATAATTCTCGAAAACATAGAAGAATTTGTACGCATTCGCGGTCTCGCCCGCCTTACGAACTTTTTCGGGAACCATTGCAGCCAAATCGTAAGATTCCGACAGAAGCAATGGGTCGGACGGCACGATGTTGTCCAGGTTCCGAATTGTACGATTGCTCAGCTGCCCGAGCATCAAGAACAATGCAGCTTTAGAATCAACCATCATTGGAATGTCTTACGAAGAGCGTTGAATATGTTGAGATAAACTTCTTCTGTTCCATTCGAAGGTAAGTGGACTTGAATATTGTAGTGGAACTCAGTTCGAAGTCCCTTTGGCTTTGGGATTTCCACATGTTCCTCGGCATCATTGTGGCTGGAAACGCCGTCAGCCTTTTCATGTTTGCTGCCTTCATCCGACTTTGGCAATGACGGTGAATCGAAGTCGGCAATTTTTACTAAAGTACTGAACGTACTTGCTATCCTTCCAGTTAGATCGTCATCAGTTCCGGCAACCTGAGAAACCAGACTCTTGAGTTTTTCCGAAGCAAGTTTATTGGCTTCTTGATCTGCGTCGAAAAGAGGCTGGTAAGCCTTGCGGATGCCGTCTGCCAATACAGCTCTTGATCTATCACCTTTAAGTAGCCTGTAGTTGTTTGTTGGTGCTCCTGATTGTTCAATAAACCCAAAGTTCCGGAGCAACGGTATCAGTGCTCTGTCGTTTGAGGCCTTTAGCCCAATCGTAGTTTGCAGAAATTCGCGATTGAAATTATCTGGAACTTTCGCCGATGCGATTTTTTCGAAAAGAGCCGGAACATTCTTGTTGCTTACTAAGTAAGGCAAAGAGACCGCCATAAAACACTCCTCAATGTTGCGCTTTTGTTCTAGCTCGCAGCCATTGATTACGCAAACAGAGTTGCGGTTTTCCACAGTAATTGTGAATCTGACTTCAGGAATAGAAATTCTTGTAGGATTGTGTGAGCTAAGGAGAAGTATTGTAACGACGACAATTACAATTAAATTCATTGATAGATATGGTGGCAACTACGCAATTGCGGTGAATTACGTAATTGCGGTGCGGAATTACTATGACCGTGGAGTTAACTATCAGTCAGCCTGCCACTTGGCCGTTGTCCCCTCACCCTCCCACGCCTGCGGCGCGGGTCCCGCCCTCTCCCGCATGCGGGAGAGGGGTGGCAAAAAAATCTTTTCCTATCGCCCTTGACTCACTCCCAAACTAGGACTATTTCCCCTCCGATGGTTCTGGAAAGGAGGGGATCAGTGTCGCGAGCTTATCTTCACTGCCAGTTCCGTGTGCAGCGCCTGCGGCGGGGGTTCCAAGCAAGCCTCCGACCCGGGAGCCGGATGCGCACCCCTTGGGCACTATGGTCCAAGCGCGGTTTACCGCAGTTCACCCACAGACTGCAGCACGCCCCGTGCTGCTGGCGGCCGGGCCCTGGCGCCCTTGCGTGCCGCCCGCCGTGGATTGGCGAGAGTGCGCATTGCAGGCCAAAACCGCTGCGTTCCGTGCCTCCGCATGGCCTGTCTCCGGATGATGTCCGGGGCAGGGCGGCGGTCCGGCTTCGGGCTTTCCACCGGTTTTCCTTCACTTTCGTAGCTACAGGCCTGGAGCCGGAGCGGAGCAATCCCCTCCATCTTCTCGACCCGCCGGGATGGCTGGCCATGTGCTGACGCCATCCCGCCATGTGCCACACGCGCCTGCTTCGAGGCCGCTTCGCGGCACCTCGGCATGAGGGGAATTCTTCGTCCTCATCCTGAGGTGCGGCGGCGCAGCGGCGCGGAGCCGTGGCCCGCGAAGGATGCGTCACCTCACTCTGTCCCCACCCCGAAAGGAGCCCCGCCCATGCCCGGCCGCAAAGCACCGCCCACGCCCTACCGCTCGCACACGCCATGGACCGGATTCACGCCGCGCGAGCGCAAGCGGGCGGAACCCCTGCCGCGCTGCCCGTCCGCCGCCTGCCGCCGCGTGAACGCCTGCCGCAACGCCATCGACGGGCTCTATTGCCGCCGCAGCCACGTCACGCCGGAGGAATTGCGCAAGACCGCGCGCAAACAGGATGAGCTGATGCTGCTGCTGCCGAAGCTTCCGCCGCGCCCCACGCTGAAGCAGGTGCAGGCCTATCGCCTGGCCTCCGACATGCTGCTGGCGCGGGCCGAGGAGCAGTCGCAAACCCGGCTGGCGCAGTGGAAGGCCGGCGCGCTGGACCATCTGCACGGCCCCTATGACCGCCGTGGCGCTTTGATGATGCCGCCGCCACGGGGGCCAGTGCAGGACTGAGTGGAGGGCTGCGTGGAGGGCTGGGAAGCGCGGGCCTTGCGAATGCCCCGGCGGCAACCCACATCAGCCACAGTCCGGGCGCAGTTCGCGCGCAAGAGTGCAGCCGCATCGGGCACGGCGTTAACGGATTGTCAGGCATGGCGGTTCAGGAACGCCCGCAGAAAAACAAGTCAGCCGGGAGAGACGCCATGAAGAAAATCATCCAGTTCTGGGCCGTGCTGGTGTCCCTCGTGGCAATGTTCAACGTGGGCGGGGCTTCGGCCAGCGCCGCGCGCGGCGGGCCGGAATCGCCCTGCGGCTATTGCGACACGCTGGATGATGCGGAGGCCGCACCGCCTGCCGACCAGCGCCGCCGCCATTCCGATATCGTGTGAAACGGGCGCTGCTGAAAAAGCGCAAAACAGGGGTGGACAAGGGCGCATGGCTCGCCTAAACCCCGCCCCGTTCCCGGCGAATGCAAGGCCTTGCGGCCATACGCACAGCCCGGCAACTTCCACGAAGGATGGGCGATTAGCTCAGGTGGTAGAGCAGCTGACTCTTAATCAGCGGGTCGAAGGTTCGAGTCCTTCATCGCCCACCATCCTTCTCCCCTCGCATCACCGCTCTCGCCGCCGCCGCCCGTGCGGCCCGCTTTCTTGTCGGCAATGTGCCGGTAGAGGTTGCGGGCGCTCACGCCCATGGCGCGCGCCGCCGCCTCGCGGTTTCCGCCGTGGTTCTGAAGCATGCGCTCGATGTAGGCGTCCTTGAGCTGTTCCATCGAAGGGGCATGGTCGAAGGCGAGCGAGAAGGCGCGGGGGCCTGCCTCGCCCGCTTCGGGCAGGGAGAGATGGCGCGGCCAGATGGTGCCGTCGCCCGCCGACATCAGCAGCCCGCGCTCCACCACGTTGCGCAGTTCGCGGATGTTGCCGGGCCAGTCATAGGCCACCAGCAGCGCCTCGGTGGAGGCGTGGAAGTGCTTGGCGACGTTGCGCATGAAGTTGCGCGACTCGAGGAAGTGCCGGGCGAGGACGAGGATGTCGTCGCGGCGCTCGCGCAAGGGGGGCACGGTGATGACGAAGGGCGAGAGGCGGTAATAGAGGTCGCCACGGAACCTGCCCTCTTTCACCCAGTCCGAAAGGTTGCGGTTGGTGGCGGTGACGAAGCGCACATTGGCGGATATGTCGCGCGTGCCTCCGAGGCGGCGGAAGCGCGCGGTTTCGAGCACCCGCAGCAGCTTCGCCTGGATCGCCGGGCTGATCTCGCCGATTTCATCGAGGAAGACGGTTGAGCCTTCCGCCACCTCGATCAGGCCCTCCTTCTTGCGGTCGGCACCGGTGAAGGCCCCGCGCTCGTGCCCGAAGAGTTCGGATTCCAGCAGGTTTTCATGCAGCGAGGCACAGTCGATGGTCACCAGCTGGTGTTCGGCGCGGGCGCTGGAGAGGTGGATGCTTTCGGCCACCAACTCCTTGCCGACGCCGCTCTCACCCTGGATCAGCACCGTGGTGTCGGCGGGGGCGACCAGCCCCACCATCTGCTGCACCCTGGCGAAGCCCTGGCTGTTGCCCACCATGCGGCTGCTGGCGGCCGACTTGTTCTGGCTTTCGAACAGTTCGATCTTGCGCCGCATGTCCTCGGTTTCAATGGCGCGTTTCACGGCAATGTCGAGGCGCCCGGGGGATACGGGTTTGATCAGGTAGTCGGCAGCACCCGCCTGCACGGCCTGCACCGCCTGGTCGATGGAGCCGAAAGCGGTGAGGATGATGACCGGGCAGATTTCGCGGAAGCGGCTGATCGCTTCGATTCCCTGTCCGTCCGGCAACCGGATGTCGAGGATGGCAAGGGCGGGCTCCATGTTCTGCACGGTCTTGTCCGCCTCTGCGAGCGTGCGCACCCCGACGGCGTTGAAGCCCTGGCGCTGCAACTGGTCCAGCAGCATGCGGTTCAGCGGGGGATCGTCTTCGACAACGAGGATGTGTCGCTTGCGGCTGTCCTTCACGGTTCTGGTTCTCCGGAAAAATCTGGATCGGGGAGGGAAACACGGAACGTGCTGCCCTCACCTGGTGTGCTTTTGACGGTGAGTTCGCCCTTCATGCGCTCCACGGTGGAGTGGCAGATGGAGAGACCAAGGCCGGTGCCGGTGCTGCCATCGGCGCGCTTGGACCAAAACGGCCAGAAGATGCGCTGAAGGTCTTCCGCGGCAATGCCGACGCCGGTGTCCCTGAAGGTGACGTCGACGCGTCCGCCGGTTGCGCCCGCCGCGATGTCGAGTTGGCCACCCCGCGGCATGGCATGTATGGCGTTCTGCGCGAGGTTGACGAAAACGATGCCGAGGTCGCTCTCGTTGGTGATGGCGCGTGGATTGCCGTCGAGCGCAAGCGAGATTTTCACACCCGACTGCTGTGCCTGGTAAGTGAGCAGGGCAACCACGTCCTTGAGAAGGGGAGCGAGGTCCAGCAGCACCTGCTCCTGCGAGGAGGGTTCGCTGACGCGCAGGAGACGGCCCGTGACGTCGAGGCAGCGCTTGATCTCCCGGTCGGCGGTGGCGATGTAGCTGTCGGCGGATGTGTCCTCGCCACGGGCGGCCATGTCGTTGCGGATCGCCTCCATGGCGAGATGGATTGACCAAAGGGGATTGTGGATTTCATGGGCGATGCCCGTCGCGAGTTGTCCGATCTCGGCCAGCCGCTGCCCGTGTGAGGCCTCTGCCTGGTTGGAGAGATCGCGGATGGATTCGATCACGCAGGGCAGGGCCTTGCCGTCCTGTTCAAGCAGGACCCGGGCGGCGGAAACTTCCACGAAGAGTTCGCTGCCGTCGGCGCGCACATGGCGGTGGCGGCATTTGAGAGACTCCCGCCTGCCAGCCTGCAACTCTGCCATGGGGCAGGGGACGAGTGTTGGCGAGCACGGCACCTTCAGCTTGTGACTGGAGAGGTGACAGGGCTGGCCCAGGCTATGTTCTGGCGTCTCCCCCAGTTGCGAGAAGTAGGCGGCGTTGGCTTTCAGGATGCGGTAGTCCGGCCCGATCACGCGCATGCCATCGGGAACAGCATCGAGCACATCCTGCAGGAAGCGCTCATTCACCTGCACGGCACGCACATTGCGGCCCACCTGTTCCGCCATGGCGTTGAACTGCCCTGCCAGAGCCGAAAGCTCGTCACTGCCGGTGGCTGGCGTGCGCGCCTCCAGATCGCCCGCGGCGAAGCGGTTGGCGGCATCCCCGATGCTGGCCACGGGCACCAGCACGTTGCGCTTGATGGTTCTCATGATGGTACCAAGGGCAGCGAGCAGGACGGCAAAGCCTGCCGCCGCCAGCAGAAGCCCGGCGCGCCAATAGTCGCGCACCACGTCATCCGCGACGTAGTCCACGACCAGCAGACCATTGACGGGGTTTGCCTGCACCGAGCCATGGCACTGCTGGCAGCGGGGTTCGTTCATGACCGGGTTGACGCTGCGCAGAACTGTATGTCCGGCAGGTGTGTGGCGCAGGGTGGATGTGGTTCCGGGGCGCGTGGATTGCACGGCCTCGCCAGCTGCATCAGCAAAAGCCTTGCCTTCGGCGGCGACATCGGTGGCGAAGCGCACGACGCCAGCGGGGTTGATAACATAGACGTTGGCCACGTTCTGCTCCTTGCCGATTTCGGCGAGGATCGACCGCAGGCCTTCGAGATCACGGTTGAGCATCGCGTTCTTCAGGGATGCTTCGAGCAGGGTGTTGATTTCGATCGACGCGCGTTCATGTCCTTCAATCAGGCGGCTGCGCAGGGCCAGCACAAACAGGGTGAGGAACAGCAGCGAGCAGACGGTGAGGACGGCAGCCAGCACCAAGAGAATCCGCCGCCCCAAAACGGAGCCGAACGGTCCCGGTGCTGGCACGGGTGTGTCCGTCATGCCATGCCCGCCAGTCGCTGCACGATGCCCTCTGACGGAAGTCCCTCGGCCCGGAGTTCGAACACTCGGTCCACCATGTCCGCGGGAAGATCGTGGCTGTAAAGCGTGAGCGGCAGGATGAGGCGGCGGGGCCAGGTTTCGCCGTGAACCCGGGCGAACCACGCTTCGCGTTCCTCCCGCTGGAAAAGGGACAAGAGCGCTTCGGCATTGTGCAGCACCACATCCTGCCCTGCGGCCATCTCTTCGCGTGCCGTCGCACTCAACACCTCAGATGCGAGTTGCGCGGCCTGCCAGCCGAGGGGGGCCATCTTGAGTTTGCGGAAATCCACAAACCGCGCGTCCAGTGCCGCTGCCATGGCCTGCACAAGATCGGGGCGGTAGGACGGAAATATGACAGCGCAGGCGCAGGACACCGGCAAAGTCTCAAGCCAGTTCAGAACAGGTTGAATCCACGCGGCACATGCCGTGTGCGTTGTCATATTCGGTCCCTCTTGCAAGGCGTCAAGTGTGCGGCTGGCGGAAAGCCATGTCTTTGATTGGGGTCAATGACCCGTCCGGCAGGCAGGATGCGGGTGACTACCAGCTTGGCTCCACCCCGGGCACGAAGGGGTGTTCCGCTGATGCCAGCGCCACCGCCGCGCCGGGAGGCGCGCGTTCCGTCCTTGCTTCCCCGGTGATGCCTTCGAGCAGTGAACGGACCGACTGCAGAGCAGCGCCAGTCACGAGCGCCAGACCCGCGTAAAAGGCGGTATTTGCCCGTTGCGCCGCGCCGCCGAGAAAGTCCTGCGACCAGAGCATCAGGTGCTGGTCCAGAAAACGGCCAGCGTCGCGCACGGCGTGGCCTTCGCCCGAGTTGAGCAGTGACGCCACAAAATGCAGTTCGTGCACAAGGTGGTCATCGGCGCGCTTGCGCCAGTCCGGGGCCTGCAGTGCGTAATGCGCATACCAGTCCCGGACAGCGAACATCGGGTCCTGCCGTTCGATATGGTCATCGGTGAGCCAGTAGGACTCATTGGGTGCGATGCGCTTGCCGAAGGTGAGGTAGAGATCGGCATAGTCCACCCACAACTCGTCAACGCGAGTGGCCGAGAGATCGGACAGGCCCTCATCGAGCAGTTTGAGGCCCTGTTCCATGCCGTCACCCCTGGCTTGCAGCGAGAACCAGTCCCGCGCTGGCGTGGCAGCGAGGCTTTGCAGCATGTCCATGTCCGGCTCGCTGTCGTGCAGCCGGGCCAGCAGCAGGAGGTCTTCCGCGACGGCGGCAAGGACCTGCATTTCCTCCGGGGAAGGGGTGTGGGCGGGTGCGTCCATGTCAGCCTTCCACCTTGCCCTTGGAGTGGGGCACGAAGACGATGGACGGATTGGTGAGGTTGGGGTCCGCCATGGTCTTCACCTGGCGCACCACTTCCTCATTGGGGCCACGGGCCTTGGTTTCGTAGGTGCCAGCGCGCAGCTCCTCGATGGGGCCGACGTCAAGCACGCGCATCATGCAGGCCATGACGCAATAGGGTTTGCGTCCGGCATCCATTTCATCGACGCACATGTTGCACTTCTTGACCACGTTTTCCGCGGGGTCGTACTGCGGCGCACCGAAGGGGCAGGCCGCCTCGCAGCGGCGGCAGCCGATGCAGAGCGTGGAGTCGATGTCGACGATGCCGTCCTTCTGGCGCTTGAAGATCGCACCCGTCGGGCATGTGGGCAGGCAGGCCGGCTGCGCACAATGGTTGCACGACATGTTGACCTTGAAGGCATACACTTCCGGATAGGTGCCGCCCTCGATGTACTGAACGCGGCGGAAGCGCGGCCCGGGAGCCAGTCCGTTCTTGTCCTTGCAGGCGATTTCACAAGCGCGGCAGCCGATGCAGTCCACGTTGTTGTGGATGAAGCCCCACTGCACATCCGGCGTCACCGGTGCGTAGCCTTCGGCCTTCACCTTGGCGGCGGCTTCGCGGATTTTTTTCTTGTCGAGTACTTGGGCCATGATGGTCTGCTCCCCGCCTTACTGGTCGCGCCGGAAGATGTGGCTGCGGGCTGTTGCCAACTCGTCCCATCCTGGCCTGTGTTGCAGGTCTGTTTTCCGGATGTCACACAGCACCGTGTTGTAGGCGAAGGCGCCTGCCGGACTCGGCTCGTCGAGCGTCAGGAAATCGGGGTTGCCGGAACGGTCCGAGCCGTCTTCGGCAATGTCCATCCATGCCCCTTCGTGCATGACCGCAACTCCCGGCATGCAGCGTTCGGTGACGAAGACCGGCAGGACAACCTTGCCCCGGTCATTGAAGACCTCGACGGTGTCGCCGGTCACAACGCCGATCTTCTTCGCATCTCCGGTATACATGGTGACTTCCTGCGTGAAGGTTTCCCGCAGCCAGCCAATGTTGTTGAAGATTGAATGGGTGCGCCAGCGTGGATGCGGCGAGATGAGATGGAAGGGGTGTTTCTTCGTCTTGTCGCTGTTGAGGGATTCCCACGGTTCGATCCATTTCGGAATGTAGGGAATCTCGGAACCGTAGCGTGTCCGGGTCCAATCGGTGATCTGGGCCAGTTCGGTCGAGAGGATTTCGATCTTGCCTGAGGCTGTCTCGAAGGGAACGCCGTCGCGTATCTGCTTGCGGAAGGCCACGTGGGGTTCCGGCAGGATGAACTTGTAGATGCCGCGCTTCTTGAAGGTCTCCCAATCGATGGTCGCACCCTGGTGGGGAATGACCTTGAAGTTCCACCAGTCCGAGAGATAGGCCTCATCCACCGCGTCCGGATAGTCGAAGTATTCGCGCGAGGCTTTCGGGTTGTAGCCGGGGCCGAAGCCCAGCCGGTAGGCCAGTTCGGTGAAGACCTGGAAGTCCGACTTCGACTCGCCCATGGGTTCGATCACCTTGGGGCGGTGGATGTAGTAGTGGCCCTTGTACCAGGGCAGGGCCACGTCGTGGCGCTCGAAATGCGTGGCGATGGGCAGCAGGTAATCGGCCCAGATGCCGGTGGGGGTGATGGTTGAGTCCATGCACACCAGCAGGCTTTCGCCTTCACCGTAGGAGTCCAGCTTGCGGATCGCCTGGATTTCCTTGTTGATGTTGGTGAGCTGGTTCAGCCAGTCCGAACCCTGCCAGAAGATGCCGCGGATATTGGGGATCAGCCCGTCAAACTGGTCATCGCGCGGCCAGAGGCCGAGGTCCTCGCGTTTCAAGTTCGGGTAGTTGAGCACCGCGTGGGCCCAGCGGTCCGACTTGATGGAGGAGTACCAGACGTTGGCGAACTGGTCGTAGGGGTAGGCCACCGCTTCCGAGTGCCAGCCCTTGCCGATGCCTTCCGAACAGCCGCCAAGGACACCGATGTTGCCGGTCATGGCCTGCAATGCAGCGGCCATGCGGTTGTACTGTTCGCCATAGGCGTTGCGGCCGGGCGACCACGAGGCCTTGAGCGCCGCGGGCTTGGTCGTGGCATACATGTGGGCGAGCTTGATGATGTCGGCCGCCTTCACGCCGCAGATGGGTTCGGCCCATTCCGGGGTCTTGGGCTGGCCGTCATAGGTGCCGAGGATGTAGTCCTTGAAGTTCTCCTTGCCCTGCGCCCATTGCGGCATGGT